>Ga0181532_10005876_pt1 | contig 10317 bp, 10 predicted proteins | sample PEATcosm2014_Bin_33_FD_119768 | JGI IMG/M metagenome (GOLD analysis project Ga0181532, IMG submission 119768) | Peatland microbial communities from MTU Mesocosm Facility, Houghton, MI, USA - PEATcosm2014_Bin11_30_metaG | ecosystem: Environmental > Terrestrial > Soil > Wetlands > Peat | place... | reverse complement strand
GGCATGCTCTCGGCATTCGGCCATAATCCCACCATTGCCATCCGCAGCTTCACTGGCGAAGCCTGGTTTCGTCCGCAAGCTCCGGAACAGTCGTCTCTCCGCTTCGAGATCGATGCCACCTCGCTCGCCGTCTCCGGCGACGTTCGGGAAACGGACCGTCAGGAGATGGATCGCACCATGAAGGAGGAGGTGTTGGAGATCGACCGTTATCGCGAGATCCGGTTCGAAAGCTCCGGCGTGGAGGCGAACAAAATCGCCGAAGGAATGTATCGCATCACCCTCGCTGGCAAGCTGAGTTTGCACGGGATGGAGAAGGAGGTGCAGTTCCCCTGTAATGTGACGGTCGGCGAGGACAGCATGCGGGCCAACGGCGAGTTCACCATCCGCCAGACCGATTTCCGGATCAAGCTGGTGTCCGTCGCAGGCGGCACCCTCAAGCTGAAAGACGAGCTGAAATTTACCTTCGATGCGGTGGCAAGCCGCAGGCGGGAGGCCGCAAATGGGTGATGTGGCGAGCTTCGCTCGCTTGGACAAGCTGAAGCATGTCCCACGTGGGGTATGCTTCAGCTTGCCCAGCCAGGCGACAGCCCGGCTACGAACTCGGAGAGCCATATGTGCCTAGCCATTCCCGGACAAGTTGTCTCGCTAGTGGACGATCCTGTGCATGGCGCTCTGGTGGAAGTGGTCGGCGTGCGCCGCCGAGTGGACATCAGCCTGGTCGAGCCCGAGGGCATCGCATCGGGGGACTGGGTGCTTATCCACGTGGGCTTCGCCCTGAGCAAGATCAGGGAAGAAGATGCACACGACCAGTTGCGAATGCTGTCGGCGCTCGGCGAGACAGATGCGGCTGTGCAGGAGGTGCAGGGTTACTTTGAGGACACCGCCGACCTGCGCGCCAAGGAGGATTCGTATCCATGAGATTCACCGATGAATTCCGCGACCCGGGGCTGATCCTGCAAACCTCGGATGAGATCCGGCGCTTGGCGGACCCTGCGCGCCACTATCGCCTCATGGAGGTGTGCGGCGGCCACACTCACGCGATTTACCGTTTCGGATTGAACGATCTGCTGCCGCCCAATATCGAACTGGTCCACGGACCGGGGTGCCCCGTGTGCGTGCTTCCCATGGGCCGCATCGACGATGGCCTCGCCATCGCCGCCGGGAACGACGTCATCTTCACCGCTTTCGGCGATATGATGCGCGTACCCGGCACCCATGGCAGTCCGCTGGAACACAAGGCGCGCGGCGCCGACGTGCGCATCGTCTACTCGCCTGCCGACGCGTTGAAAATCGCGCGCGCGAATCCCTGCCGCCACGTCATGTTCTTCGCCATCGGCTTCGAGACGACCGCACCTTCGACGGCGCTCACTTTGATGCGCGCCAAGGCCGAGGGCATTCGCAATTTTTCTGTCTTCTGCAACCACGTCACCATCATTCCCGCCATTCGCGCGATTCTCGATTCACCCGACATGCGCATCGACGCGTTCATCGGCCCCGGCCACGTGTCCACGGTGATCGGCTGCCGGGTCTATGAGTGGATCGCGCGCAACGAAGGAAAGCCGATAGCGGTTTCCGGCTTCGAGCCTCTGGACGTACTGCAGTCGATAGTGATGATCTTGCGGCAGATGGAGCGTGGCGAGGCGAAAGTGGAGAATCAATATCGCCGGGTGGTGCCATGGGAAGGCAATCGCGCGGCGCTGAAGGTGATGGCCGACGTGTTTACCCTGCGATCCTATTTCGAGTGGCGCGGCATGGGCTTCATCTCGCAATCCGCCCTCGCGCTGAACGACGCGTATGCGGATTGGGACGCGGAGCGGCTCTTCAAGGTGCCCGGAATCCGCGTGACCGATCCCAAAGCGGCGCAGTGTGGCGAAGTGCTGAAGGGCGTATTGAAGCCGCAGCAGTGCAAACTGTTCGGCAGCGAATGTACGCCGGAGAATCCGGTGGGCGCGTTAATGGTGTCTTCCGAAGGCGCCTGCGCGGCCTATTATCAGTACGATCATCGCAAGTCCCAACTGGTTTCCATACCAGCTTGATGGAGGTGAAGGGTGCACGAAATGGCGACCGCGTTACCCAAGATTCGATTCCGCGACCCGCAGATCGAAATGGCCCACGGCGCTGGCGGCAAGGCCAGCCGGCGGTTGATTGAAGGCCTGTTCGCGCCCATCCTTTGCGGCCTCTCGTCGGAGCCCCTGGCAGACGCGGCTATTGTCAGCATCAACGGCGCCGACATCGCTATCACCGCCGACAGTTTCGTGGTCAGTCCCCTCGCCTTCCCGGGCGGCTCCATCGGCGAATTGGCGGTCAACGGAACGGTGAACGATCTCGCCGTGTCGGGCGCGCGCGCCGAAGTGCTGGTGGTCACATATGTCTTGGAGGCGGGGCTGCCCACCGAAATCCTGGAGGCGGAAGTGCGCGCCATGGGACGCGCCGCGTCCGCCGCGAAAGTCGCCATCGCGGGCGGCGATACCAAGGTCGTCGAGCATGGCAAGGCCGACAAGATGTACATCACCACCGCCGGTGTGGGCCGTCCTATTCCGGGCGTCCAATTGTCAGCCCGTTCTGCCCGCCCCGGCGACGTGATCCTCATCTCCGGTCCGATCGGTGACCACGGGATCACCATTCTGCTGGCGCGCGGTGACCTCGATCTGGAAGCGGATATCTGTTCCGACACGCGCCCGGTGATCGATCTCGTGGAAGCGCTCGCGAAAGCCGCTGCGCCAGGCCTGCGTTGGATGCGCGACCCCACTCGCGGCGGCGTCGCTACTACGCTGAATGAATTCGCCCGCGACTGCGCACTCGGCGTCTGCCTGTTCGAAGACCGCATTCCAGTGCACGATGCGGTGCGCGGTGCCTGCGAACTATTGGGGCTCGACCCGCTCCACATCGCCAATGAAGGCCAGTTTCTGGCGGTAGTGGCGCCCGAATATGCCGACGCAGCCTTAGAGGCTCTCCAAAGCGCACCAGGAGGTCGGCACGCGTGCAGGATTGGCGAAGTGCGCGAGCAGCCCGCGCGGTCGGTGCTCGCGTCAACGCCATACGGCGGCACGCGCATCGTCGACATGCTGGTGGGCGACCCACTGCCGAGGATCTGCTAATGATGTCCTCTCGTTTCTTGGACAAGCTAAAGCATGTCCCACGTGGGGCATGCTTTAGCTTGCCCAGTCGAGCGAGGCTGGACTCGTGGGAGACACCCTAGCCATGGCACACCTCGCAAATCCATCCGAACTAGCGGCCGGAGTGGCAAACCGTCTCCTGGAGCGGAATCGTATCGCGGAAGCGTTTTTCGAGCGCGAGGCCCTCCGTCTGGCGCAACTCTCCTCCGCCATGGCCGAGAGGTTCCAGGCCGGCGGGCGCCTGCTGGCATTTGGGCGCGGGCCGTATTCCACAGATGCCCAGCACGTATCTGTGGAGTTTGTGCATCCCGTGATTGTTGGCAAGCGCGCGCTCCCAGCGCTGGACCTCTCGGCCCTTTTTGGTCCCTGGCTGCGCGCCATCCTGCGTCCCGAAGACATCGTGATGGGGTTCAGCCCGCCCGAAGGGGACCCGGAAATCGCAGCGCCGCTTCGTGAGGCACGCGCCGCCGGAGCCCTGACCATCGCACTCCCCGGCGCGGAAGGCGACTACCACTGCCAACCGGCCAGCGCCGACCCGTTCGTTCATCAGGAAATCGTCGAGATCCTCTATCACACGCTGTGGGAAACGGTGCACGTCTTTCTGGAACATCGTCACGAGGGCCTCGATTCCGGCGACGCCGCCTTCCTCTATCCGTACCTCGGACAGCAGACGCAGGATGTTCGCGAGTTGATCCCCGCGGTGGCTGGGTCTATCCGCATGAAAGTCGCGGACGATTCACGCCTGCGCGCGCTCATGGCCGAACGCGCGAGCGAGGAGATTTGGAACGCCTCCGCCGCCATCGCCGCCCGAGTGGCGCGTGGCGGCAAGCTGATTCTCTTCGGCAACGGCGGGTCGGCCACCGACGCCAATGACTGGGCGTTCGACTGCGTTCTGCCTCCGCCGGGATTCCACACCGTGCCCGCCGTCTCCCTATCGATGGAGCCGGCCAACATCACTGCCGTCGCCAACGACGTGGGCGCGGAGCTGATCTTCCTGCGCCAACTCATCGCCCAGGCGCAGCCCGGAGATGTCGCTATCGGCATTTCCACCAGTGGCGGCTCGCGTAACATCATCCTGGCGCTGGAAGAGGCGCGCAAGCGCAAGATGCTGACCGTCGCGCTGCTGGGCTACGACGGCGGCACGATTCGCCGGCAGAGTCTGGCCGAGTTCGCTATCGTGGTGCCCTGTGACTACATCCCGCGTATTCAGGAAATTCAGGCGTCGGTATATCACCTGATTCGCCAGAACCTGGAGGTGATCCAACATGGCAATGCTTGAGCTTTTCGGGGCCGGCTCCTGCCCCCACACCCAAGAGATGCGGGATTGGCTGGAATTCCGCGGGTGCAACTTCGTGGAGTACGACGTGGAACGAGATCGCGACGCCTTCGCGCGCATGCGGGAACTGTCGCGGGGCCAGCGCATGTTGCCCATTCTCATCGAGGACGGCAAGGTAATTCAATCGGGCTGGCAAGGTCGGGGTTGCGTTGTGGGCGAGAGCACGCATGCATGAGCTCTCCATCGCCGTCAGCCTGGTGGAAGCTGCGGAGGAAGAGGCCACCAAGCGCGGCGCAACCGGCGTGAGCGCCGTGCATCTGCGGCTCGGTCCGTTATCGGGTGTCGAGAAGGAGTCTTTGCTCTTTTCCTACGATCTCGCGGCCGAAGGCACGCCGCTCAAGGGCTCGCGTCTGGTAATTGAGGACTCACCGGTGATGGTCTTCTGCACCGCCTGCCAGACCTGCCGCCCCATCCGTTCTTTGCAATCCTTTTGCTGCGCGACCTGCGACACCCCAGCCACCGACGTAGTCCAGGGCCGGGAGTTGGAAGTGGTCGCACTGGAGATATTCGAATGACAACCGCTGTACCGCGCCTGGTGGAAATTCGCAGGAACGTACTCAAGCAGAACGACGCGATCGCCGGAGAGCTGCGGCGGCGATTCCGCGAGGCGGGCGTCTGCACCGTGAGCCTGGTCTCGAGCCCCGGATCGGGCAAGACGGCCTTTCTCGAGAAGACCCTCTCGCGGTTACGGGCGAGCCATCGTGTGGCCGCTCTAGTTGGCGATCTGGCCACCGAGAACGACGCTGCCAGGCTCCGCCGCAGTCTCGCTCCGGTTCGTCAAATAGTCACCGGCACAGTCTGTCACCTTGACGCGACCATGGTCAGGGATGCCTTGGATGGATGGAAACTCGACGAGTTGGACTTTTTGTTCATCGAGAATGTCGGCAACCTGGTCTGCCCGTCGTCCTATGATCTCGGCGAGCAGTTGCGTTTGGTACTGCTCTCCGTTACCGAAGGGGAGGACAAGCCGCTCAAATATCCCACTATTTTCAACAGCGCCGATGTGGCGGTAATCACCAAGGTCGACTTGGCTGCCGCTGTCGAGTTCGATTGGGACTCCGCCGTAGCGAATATTCAGGCGGTCAGGCCCAATATGCAGGTATTGCGCGTTTCGGCCAAGACCGGCGACGGGTTGGATGAATGGCTGCGGTTTCTGAGGTCTACCTGCTTGCATGAAGAGCTAGCAAGAAACGGGCTGCTCGAAGGAGCCTGTTCGACATCAGAACAGTCCAGACTGGGCCACACAACGTGAACTTATAGTGATATTGTCCCTGGCGCAGAATCGCGCCGTGCTCCTGCCTGAGCCACCGGCGCCAGTGGGGTTGTCAATGCGGCCCTCTCAGAAGCAAGAGTAGCAGGAGCGATAGTTCGCAGCCAGCCGGACCTTGAAAATTTCGGCCTTTCCCGGGCGTCCGACAGCGAAGCCTACATCGGTCGGCCGCGCAAAGTGCGGGAGTTGAAGAGGCGGTCAGTATGCTCCGCCATACGCGCAGACAGCAAGGAGTCCGGCGCTATCTGGTGGGAGAATGCCGCTGTGTGCGGAGAGGCCTTCGGTTATTCCATGGAGGCGCGGCAGGCGGCAGCCGCTGGATGGAAGCTCTATCCGGACAGCTCAGGGGTCGCCGTGGAAGCCGTATTGGCCATGTCCGGCGACGCGGCCAGGGCCGAACCGATGGCCGCCGACATCCACAAGCTCCATCCACATGACACGCAGATTCAATCGCTCTGGCTACCTTCGATCAGGGCACAACATTGCGTCGTCGATGTGTGCGACACCCGGCCCATGCAGTTCAGTACACGGTTGGAAAGGCACTCTTGCATCCCAATGTGTATGCCTTCATCTGCTGGAATTCCACATGCAGTGTTTGAAGACGGCAAACATTGGAGGCCAATATGTCACTTCTTAAAGTGTTAGGATTAGCAGCACTCGCGAGTATCGCGTATGGGGTGGTCGTCAATTTCAACGATATCAAGCGCTACGTCCGCATAAGCACGATGTAATTAGCTCGTTGTTCGCAGCGGAACAGTCCAACGGCAGATGGACGCCCTGCGCCAACGGGTGGCTGAAATTTCAATGAAGAAAACGCAAAGGTATCCGGCGCGTGCTCGACTCGCGGACGGCGCTCAAATATGTGGTACGGAACCCCTCATCGCCGCTCCCGGCGTGCGGTCGGCACCGTGGACGTTATCCACTTGGAAAGTAGGCTCTGCTGGCGAGCAACCCGCCAAGGAATAGCCGGCTGGAACTCATCGGGGACGATGGGCAGGGCGCGTTTCTCCCAGCGCGTCCTACAGCTTGCTCTGCGCCCGTTGGTTCCGCCGTGCTAACCCATGGCGGCCCTGGTCCTAGAACAAGGGTCGTCGGCGGCTTCCGCCCGGGGCCGGGAGGCGGCACCGCGGCCCGAGTTTACCAGCAGGAAGGACACATCGGACCGATAGATTCCGCATGCCTGAGAAAACGCTTTGGAGGTGGTATTAGCTGCCTCCTTGAATGCGAGGAAAATACAGCCAGAGATGGCCGCCGAAATCGTCTTCGCCGAAGACGATCTCGCCATCCCGCCCAACTACCGCATCGCTGAACTCGTAGCCATACCGCCTCCGCTCGATCACCGAAGCGGCCACGCCGAGGTTCGCTATCTCGTGTGTCTTAGGGTCATAGTGAAACAGGTTGGCGATTTCCCCGCCGCAGAAGCCGAAAAGCCGTCGATCGAATGTGACCGCCATCGGGCCAACCGGCGACAGCGGAGCGCGCCCCAGTGGTCCGGCGAAGCCTTGCTTTTCGTCGAAGGAGAAGATGCGGCCTTCGCTGTCGGCCGTGAACAGCAGACCACTGGTGACGTCTTTCGCCCACGAGAGTGGATGATTCCAGGCCCCGGGCGGAAGCGGCACAGCGCGCGGCTCGAACGCGCCTTCCTTCAGATGGAACCGCCAGAGATGAGTCTCGCCGTCGCGGCCATAAGCCACTCCACCCGAGATAGCGATCCTGCCTGCCGCCGGCGCCTCGCCGACCACTCGTATCTTCGAGGAATTCATGTCCAGCGTAAACAAATGCCGCGCGGTGCTTCCGACCACGGTGCTGCGCGCATCGTCGCGGACGGCATGTGTCACGGGCTCTCCCGGCACGCACTCTCCCAAGTCCGACAGCTCCGGCCGATTGAAGCCCCACTCTTGAATGAGGTCTTGCGAAGTGGAAACCAGCGGCGCGCTGAAGGCTCTCCCGCCGCGTGGTCCGTTGACGAATGCCACCAGGCGGGACGCGCCGCAGCAGACCGCCGCGCACCGCGTGGCGCCAGGGGGCTCCGCAAAGTCGAAAACGATGCCCGTAAGCCCATGGAATGCGGCGGCGAACAGGTGCGCCTGCCTGCCACCCGTTCCACCGAAGATCGCCCCCTCAGCGCTGACATCGAGCGCCGTAATCCGGCTTTCGTCGTGGACGATGGGCGCTGTTTCCCCGGGAAGGCATGTCGGGAATGCCACCATCGTGCCTTCGCGCATAAAGATGCCCCGCCGCATTTCTTCGCGAAACGCCTTGACGGCGGGCGAATTCGGATCCACCTTTCCGGTATTCTGCATGGTGTGCCTCTATCCCCACATCCGAATCGGCAGGTGAGCGTCCTTCTTCCTGCGGTCCGCCGGCATGCTCACCTTGAAAATGCCGCACGGGCGCGATCCTACGTGTCCGAAGAACAGGTCGCCGTTGTGGTCGGCCGCTCCACGTGATACATACTGCGCCGACCCGTTAGGATGCTCCAAGCGAGCCACTTCCTCGCGGCGGAGCGTAGCCGGGTCGAGACGCCAGACCACCCCTTCGTTGTCTTTGTGAGTCGCATCCATGGGGTTCAACTGGTCGCGCCAGCGGGAAGCGACGAAGTACAGCTGGCCGTCGCCGGCGAAGGTCAGCCCGCCGCAGTGGTCCTGGAACATGCTGATGGGGAAAACCGGATCGCGCCCTTGCGTGGCAGGTCCCAGGTCCTCCACGCGCGGCCATTCGCCCTCATCCGGCCAGATTCGCATCAGGTAGGGGTTGGGGCTCCAGGTGACGGCGTACACGCACTGGCGGTCCGGTGAAGGAGCCACGTCGTAGAACACGCTGTGCCAGCCCGTCTGCCAGGCGGGGTTGTGCGGGATCGTGAGGGGCGAGATTTCCAGCCGGCCGGTTTCCGGCGTGTAGCGCACCAGGTGGCCGTAATCGTTGGTGGTCCAGACGCGATGCTTCTTATCGAGAAACAGCGTCTGGCTGTTGATCGATCCGATGCGGCCGATGTCGCGGCGCTGGCGGGTCTTCAGGTCGTACACGATGAAGTGGTCGCGGGGATAACTCAGGGCGTAGAGCAGCCGGCGCTCCTCGTCGTGCAAAAGGCAGCGGCATCCCTCTTTTGGAATGAGGGTGTCCCACCACAGCACCTGGTCCTTGCGCGTGTCGAACGCCAGCAGGGCAGAACCGCGGAAACAGCGCTTGGGATCGTGCCACGAGTACCACGGCGAATACGACGGCAGATCGATGGGCGGGCCGGAGAGGTGCGTCGCCATGTATAGAACGCCGTCCGACATCGACGGGACGAAGCTGTAGTGGATCTTGCACTGCGTGGCGCGGCCGGAATCGCTGGGATCGTCGACCTTTTCAGCCAGGTCGAATAGATAGTCGAGGTCGTCGCGCTGTTCGTTGTAGCGGACAGGCTTTACGATGCCGCCGGGGACGCTTTCCGCGCACGCCGCCGCGTAGATTCGCCCGTCGGGCCCCACCGAAAGCGACAGCAGGTGTCCGAATCGGGGTGCTGCGTAAACGGATAGAACTTCACGGCATACCCGCCTGGCGCGGCGGAGGCAGCCGCGGGCACGGCCAGCCCGGCCAGGGCGCCGGCGACGAAGTCCCGCCGCCTGATTTGCGAGTCACTCATCTGCATCTTCCTTTCCGTGATTTGGGACTTTCAGCGCTTAAAAGTATATAGCTATTCGGCTATGATTGGGATCATGCGAAAACCTGTGGCTCTGCTCTTCGCGTTGGCGGTCTCGTCTCCGGCCGCTAACCTCAAGCTGGTGGATAACGGCCGCTCGGATTACGCCATCGTGATCGCCGCCGACGCATCGCAGTCGGAGAGGCACGGCGCCGAAGAGTTGCAGATGTTTGTGGAGAAGATGTCGGGCGCGAAACTGCCCATCGCCACCGAGGCCAGGCCCCGGATGATCCTGGTTGGGAACAGCCCGGCGCTCGCAGGCCTGAACCTCAAGATACCGTTCGCAGACCTGGGGAACGAGGGCTTCGCGCTGCAGACGGCGGGTCCGCACTTGGCGATCGCGGGCGGAAAGCTGCGCGGCAGCATGTACGGTGTTTACACCTTCCTGGAGAAGTTGGGCTGCCGCTGGTTCACGCCCGAGGAGAGCCGCATACCTGGAATGCGAAGCATCGAGATCGCTCCTCTGAATGAGGTCCGCAAGCCGGCGTTCGAGTACCGGGAAACATACTTCAGCGAGGCCCTGGACCGCGACTGGGCAGCGCGCAACCGAATCAACGGCGCGTCTCAGCGGCTGGATGCGAGTGTGGGCGGCAAAGTGCAGTACTATCCATTCGTCCACTCGTTCGAACTTCTGGTTCCTCCCAGCCGCTATTTCAAGGAGCATCCGGAATACTACTCGCTGATCGACGGACAGCGGCGCGAGGAGGCGCAACTCTGCCTGACGAATCCCGACGTGCTGCGAATCGGCATCGAGACCGTGGAGCAGTGGATCGCCGCCCATCCCGAAGCCACCATCATTTCGGTCTCGCAGAACGACCGCTATGGCTGGTGCGAGTGCGACAACTGCCGGCGCGTGGAACGGGAGGAGGGCGGCGCGCACTCGGGCCCGCTACTGCGCTTCGTGAACGCG
>Ga0181532_10005875_pt1 | contig 10317 bp, 7 predicted proteins | sample PEATcosm2014_Bin_33_FD_119768 | JGI IMG/M metagenome (GOLD analysis project Ga0181532, IMG submission 119768) | Peatland microbial communities from MTU Mesocosm Facility, Houghton, MI, USA - PEATcosm2014_Bin11_30_metaG | ecosystem: Environmental > Terrestrial > Soil > Wetlands > Peat | place... | reverse complement strand
TCGATCGCCACCCCGGCGGTGACGTTACCAAAATCGAGCAATAAAATGGGCCCGATGCCAAGGAGCGGTGACGATTTCCTTGGCTCCGAGCCCATTCGATCCTGAAATGGATCGGAGGTGATAGTCTTATGTTACTCCCGGGTTCGCGAAAGTCAAGAATAAAGCGCGATAAGCTGCTGAATTTTAAGTAGTTGACACTTTTTGGGAATTGCTTCAAGTATCTGAAAACAGTAGGGATGATATCGGGCGCCAAGGTGGTGGGCAGCGCAAAACTTACCGGCTGCAAAGAACTTTCCATCTCCGATGATCAGGCTCTGCTGCTGTCATAGGTGCAAACAAATGCACATGGCACGTCTGCGACTATTGCTGGTTTCAGTTCTGCTCCTGCCGGTTCCGCAGCCCCTCGCCGCCCAGAATGCCCACCCGCCATCGTCGTCTGTTTCTGCGTCGGCACCCACGGCCGCCCACCCCCTGCTGCAGTATTCTTTGCCGCCAGACAAGCTCGCCCAGGCCTATGCACTTTACCTGCTCGACGGCACTCTATATTTCGTCACCTCGGTCTGGGGCTTTCTGGTTCTCTGGCTGATGTTGCGAAGGCGGTTTGGCCAGCGTCTGGGCGACTTCGCCCAGCGCACTTCCCGGCACCGCTTTGTGCAAGCCGTTATCGTGATGTCTCTGTTCGTGCTGGCCGTGGAACTCACGCAGCTTCCATTCGCTCTTTACGAGCACCATATCGGCCTCAAGTATGGACTCTCGGTGCAGCATTGGGCACCGTGGTTCGGCGATTGGGGTAAGGGCCTGCTGCTCAGCTGCATCTTCGCCAGCATTCTGGGCCGGATTCTCTATCGCATGCTGCGCCTCAGTCCCAGGCGATGGTGGCTTTACTTCTGGCTGGCCCTCATTCCAATCGTCGTATTCGTTGTCTTCATCACGCCGATTTGGATTGAGCCGATGTTCAACACCTTTGAGCCGCTTACCGACCACCACAGCGACCTGGTCGTGCAGATCGAGCGCGTGGTGCATCGCGCGGGAATGGATATCCCCGCGCAGCGCATGTTCGAGATGAAAGCCAGCGAGAAGCACACAACGCTCAATGCCTACGTCACCGGCTTCGGAGCGACCAAGCGTGTGGTGGTGTGGGACACGACCATGCAGCAGATGACGACTCCTGAGACACTTTTCGTCTTCGGGCATGAGATGGGACATTACGCCCTTAGCCATATCCCAAAGGAAGCCGCCATTGATCTGCTGCTGTTGCTGGTGCTTTTCTACGTTGGTCACCGTCTGGCGAACTGGCTGGTGGCGCGTCATGGCGCACGCTGGGGAATTCGCGACCTCAGCGACTGGGCGTCGCTTCCGCTGCTGGTCCTGATTCTGTCGGTAATGGCATTTTTGGCAACTTCCGCCTTCAACGCTGTCTCCCGTCACTACGAGCACCAGGCCGATCAGTACGGGCTGGAGGTCGTTCACGGGCTTGTGCCCGACGTATCGCGTACCGCCGCCCAGTCGTTTCAGAAACTCGGCGAACTGTCGCTCGATTATCCCTACGTGAACAACTTCTGGGAGTTCTGGGCGTGGACTCACCCGACCATTCGCGACCGTATGATCTTCGTGCAGACCTACGACCCCTGGGCCGAGGGCAAACAGCCCGAGTTTGTGAAAACCCTGCCCTGAAGGCGTCTCTTTCAAAATGCGGCTAACACCCCGCCCTGCGTTCAGCCCTCACAACGCCGAGTGACAGCGCTCACTGCACCTGCGTTCATAAGGTCCATACTGGAATCATCCGCGGCTGCCCCGTTCTCCTCCTTGGAATGATCAAACCAGGAGAGCGAACGGAGTCCACGGCCGTTCAGATTGTGGTGGGCAGCGTCGCGTTGGAGGTGTGCATCATGGCGACCGTCATCGAACCCAAGACCGAGAACGAAACCCAGCCGCAACCAGTTCCCCAAGTCCAAAGCGAGCCCGACATTTTTGCCGCCGAACTTGCCATGGAGAACAAGTCACACAATTTCTTGCCGTTGTTGCTGGCTGCAGCATTGGTGCTGGTGGTTGGCGGCACCATCTATCACTTCGTGAAGAGCTCGCACGAGCTATTGTCCGTCTCCGAGGCCACCACAACCGTCAACGACATTCTGAGAGGGCAAGGTCCGGCAGTCATTCACTTCAGCACGGGGACAGTCGATCCGGACAATGGCCAGCAGGACCCTCTGTACAAGCTCCTGTCGAAAGCCGGTATGGTCATGACCAAACCTAAGGGCGCGAATTTGCTGCTGGTCGCTATCACCGGCCCCGGCGAGAACGTGCTGAGCAACATTGAAGGCGTTCAGAAGGTCAAGAAATCCGACGACAGGACCACCTACTCCGTGCCGTTGGCCGAGCGCAAGCTGGTATCGATCGATAAGGTCACTTTGCTGAAGCCGCATCTGGCGAAGGTGGACTACACCTGGAAGTGGGTTCCCAACCGTCTGGGCCGCGAGTTTGATGCGTCTGGCTCCCTGGTGAAGAGCTTCGCCACGTGGGAACGCTCAACACTCATCAAGTCCTATGGGGTCGCCTTTTATAGTGCAGATCCGACAAAAACCAGTATTCTCTTGACGGAAAATGACGACGGCACCTGGAAGCCGTATACGGAATAGCGGCAGCACTTAGCGCTTGGTTTGGCTGCGGGGGAGTCATTGGCTTCCCCGCCGTCGTTCTCTCCTGCAATTCGCCGATGAGGAACAACCAGACGATCTGAAGGGTAAGACCGCACCAGGTGCATTCCCTTCGCCGCCGGAGCAGGCTGGTCGGGCTGGACAATTGCTGCGCGGCCAAGGCCGCGAGTAGACTTTCTACACGGAAATCATACGCTGTGGTATATCGCCAGCCATCTGGTTGTGCGTCCCACAATGTATATACCACAATGTGGGATATCATCTGTAACCGCTCTGTCCCGGCGTTCGCAACCGTTTTTACAAAATTTTCATCTTGTTTTGATGTGACAATACTCCTGATCGCGTAAGCTACCTTCAATTGCAAACCTGATCGGAGAGAGGGGAGATGGCCAAACAGCCGCTCCCCGATTTTATTGGCGCTATCAGCTGTCAGCTATCGGCTCTCAGCGAATCTGCTCACAGATCCGGTCCAGTTTGGTATCCAGTCGCGCTCCCGACTATGCAACTGCCGCAGGTCTGACTGGCTGACAGCTCGCAACTGGCGTTTTCCCGCCCGCCGCACTACCATTCTCCTGTTATGCCAGTCCTCACGGATTCTTCCACCTCTGCCTACACACCGGTAAGAGCGCCGCGTGGCAACCAGCTCTCCTGCAAAGGCTGGGCGCAGGAAGCCGCCATGCGCATGCTGATGAATAACCTCGACCCCGATGTCGCCGAGCGTCCACAGGACCTCGTGGTTTACGGCGGCACTGGCCGGGCTGCGCGCAATTGGGAGTGCTACCACGCCATTGTCCGTTCACTGCAGTCGCTCGACAACGACGAAACCCTGCTTGTCCAGTCGGGCAAGCCGGTTGGGATTTTCCGCACCCACGAATATGCGCCGCGCGTGCTCATCTGCAACTCCAACCTGGTGGGCCATTGGTCGAACTGGGAGAAGTTTAACGAACTGGAGAAGCTCGGCCTCATCATGTACGGACAGATGACTGCCGGCTCGTGGATCTACATCGGCTCGCAGGGCATCATCCAAGGCACGTTCGAGACATTTTCGGCGGCCGGACAAAAGCATCTCGGCGGTGAACTGGAAGGCAAGCTGATCGTGTCCGGTGGTATGGGAGGAATGAGTGGCGCGCAGCCGCTGGCTGCGACCATGACCGGCGCATGCTATCTCGGCATCGAGGTCGATCCCGAGCGCATCAAGAAGCGCCTGCGCACTGGCTATTGCGACCACATGGTCAATTCCCTCGACGAGGCTCTGCGCATTATCCAGAAGGCCGTCCGCAACAAGGAGAGCATTTCGGTCGGGCTAGTCGGCAATTGCGGCGACATCATTCCGGAGCTGGCCGAGCGCGGCGTTGTTCCCGATATCCTGACCGATCAAACCTCGGCCCACGATCCGCTGAACGGCTACGTCCCCAGCGGCATGTCGCTGGAGGACGCGCTGGAGCTGCGCAAACGCGATCCCAAAAAATACACCGAGCGCTCGCTCGATACGATGGCTCGTCACGTAGAAGGCATGTTGAAGCTGCAGAAAATGGGTTCGGTCACCTTCGACTACGGCAACAACATTCGCACTTTTGCCTTCGAGCACGGTGTGAAGAACGCTTACGACTTTCCCGGATTCGTGCCGGAATACATTCGTCCGCTTTTCTGCGAGGGGCGCGGACCGTTCCGCTGGGCGGCGCTTTCGGGCGATCCCGCCGACATTCACATTACCGACGATCTGGTGCTCCAGATGTTTCCCGGCAACAAGATTCTCAGCCGCTGGATCGATCTGGCGCGCAAGCGGATCAAGTTCCAAGGGCTGCCGTGCCGAATCTGCTGGCTGGGCTATGGCGAGCGCGCACAGTTCGGGCTCGCCCTCAACGATCTAGTGAAGAAGGGCAAGCTCAAGGCGCCGATCGTCATGGGCCGCGATCATCTGGATTGCGGTTCCGTCGCGTCACCATTTCGCGAGACTGAATCGATGAAGGATGGCAGCGACGCCATCGCGGACTGGCCGCTGCTGAATGCATTGCTGAATACCGCGAGCGGCGCGTCCTGGGTATCGATCCATAACGGCGGTGGCGTCGGCATCGGTTATTCGCAGCACGCGGGACAGGTTACCGTCGCCGACGGCAGCGACGCGATGGCTAAACGCATCGAGCGCGTGCTGACGAACGATCCCGGCATCGGTGTCGCACGCCATGTGGACGCGGGCTACGACGAAGCGAAAACCTTCGCGAAACAGAAGGGAATCAAGGTGCCGATGGCGGAGTAGGCATCAGCCGTCAGGATTCATCCGTTACGTCTGTCATCCTGAGCGGAGGCGGCTTGTCGTTGGCCGCCGGAGTCGAAGGACCCTATAGCTGGCGCGATTTTAGAAAGTGCCCGAAACAAGGAGTCCAGCCCGAGGCACCTGCTGTTCGCGCCGTCGGAGAATTTCGTTGCATCTCGCCACTATGCCGGCAATCGTTCTCACCCACGCCTCCCAGCTGCTGACCCTGCGGGGCGGCAATGGGGGCCCTCGTCGCTGGACGCAGATGTGCGAACTCGCCATCATCCAGGACGGCGCTGTGCTCATTACCGGCGAAAAAATCGTCGCCGTCGGCACAACCGACGAGGTCACAAAACACGAGCTTGCAAAACAAGCCGAAGAGACTGACTGCTCCGGCAAGGTCGTATTACCCGGTTTTATTGACTCCCACACCCATCCTGTCTTCACAACGCCGCGCCTTATCGATTTCGAGAAGCGCATTGCCGGCGCGAGCTACGAAGAGATTGCAACAGCTGGCGGAGGTATACGCGCCAGCCTGCGCGGGGTTCGCGAATCGTCGAGAGAGGTCTTGGCGGCCCACGTCCTAAGCGCTCTCGACGAAATGGCCGCACAAGGCACCACCACCATGGAGGCAAAGTCCGGCTACGGTTTGAGCTTCGCAGCCGAGATCAAGTCTCTGGAAGCGATTCGCGAGGCCTCAAGCCAGTGGCCGGGGACAGTGGTTTCAACGCTTCTGGCCGCCCACGTGTTCCCGCCAGAGTATCGGGAAAATCATGATGAGTATGTGCGCCTCATCTGCGACGAGATGATTCCCGCGGTGTCCGAGGGCAGGCTGGCAGAATTCGTAGATGTCTTCTGCGAGCGCGGCGCTTTCAGTCTGCAACGCTCGGAGGGCATCCTGCGCGCGGCCGTCAATCACGGGCTCGGAGTGCGCGCGCATGTCTGCCAGCTCACATTGACAAATCTTGCGCCGCTGATCGGACTTCATCCCGCGTCACTCGATCACATGGATTTCGTGACCGACGATGATATTTCTGCGTTAGCGAGGGTCGACACAGTTGTGACGTTGCTTCCCGCAGCGAACTACTTCCTCGGTCTTCGGTCCTTTCCGCCCGCCCGCAAGCTGATCGATTCCGGCGTCGCCGTCGCGCTGGCTACGGACTACAATCCCGGCACGGCGCCAACGCCGTCAATGCCGTTCGTGCTTTCGGCGGCCTGTACTCACATGAAGATGTCGCCCGCCGAGGCAATCACAGCCGCCACCTATAACGGCGCGTGCGCGCTCCGCTTGCAGCGCCGCAAGGGAAGTCTTGAGCCCGGCAAAGAAGCCGACCTCGCGATCTTCGACGCTAAGGATTATCGTGAACTGGCTTACTGGTTTGGTGTGAGCCGCTGTTGCGAGACATTCCTGCGCGGCATCCGGCGATCGGCACCTAAGAACGAACAATCGTGACGATCCGGACCTCTAGGGCGTTCTACTGTTCCCAGCCCGGGCGCGCGGCAGGTGACTACTTTCGACCCACTATGGAAGGCTCGGCGCCTACGGCTTGCCCAGCAGCCCTAATTCTTCCAGGTGCGCCCGAACGGAGACGCCAATCACCGCCGGATCAAGCACCTGACGAACTTTGGCTCTGGCCTTTGCGCCCACTTGCGCGGCAGCTTCCCGGTTACTCTCAACGTGTCGCATAAGTTCGCACGCGTAGTCCAGATCAGGATCAGCCCAATGATAGCCTGCCTTATAAGGCCCATGTGTGCGGTCGATCGCGACCATTCTGTAGGGGACTAGAAAGCTGTCGATGTCGGACATCAAATCAACATTCCCGGAATATCCCGTCGCGATCACAGGCTTGCCGCACATCATCGCTTCCGCCATCGTCAGTCCTAAGCCTTCCGACCGGTGAAGAGAAACATAGCAGTCGGCCGACATCATCAACTCCTGTGTAGCTGCCCTGCTCAGAACACGGTCCAGCAAACGCACGTTCGCTCCCGCACAGGCTTCTTGCACCATGCTCAACTCTTCCTTATGTGCATCGCCGTGGGCCGACTTCACCAGTAATTCAACGTCCCGTCGTCCGCCAAACGCGTCCTTGAATGCTTTGATCAAGCCTAACGGGTTTTTTCTTTCCAGATAGCTATGGAAGTCAAATATGAACAAAAAAACAAATGTGCCGGGATTCAAGCCACACTTGGTCCGGTCCGCAGCAGCCGAAACTTCCATCCGCTGCTCAAGCGAATGCGGCACAACCCTGACAGGGACCGGGGCCCTGGTAGCTACCGACGCCTGAACGAATTGACTCGGCGTCCGTATCTCATCCACGCAGGCAAACAAAGTTGCCCATTCTTCCGGAAACTCCGCCAGCTCCCACGCCCAGTAGCCAATGTTGTAATGACCCCTTAAATAAGCAGTATGGTCTTTGGCGAAGTTCACAAACTGGTCAGCATTTACGGTTACCAGATTTGCCACAAACGGATTCGCGTCAATCGGATCTTCAGGTGGTCGCTCTATATCATGAGACCTGCTGTCGACCCAGTTATTTATAGCGTAAGAAACGCCGGACGCCTGAATAATCCGCCAATTGCTTCTCGCACCTTCACCAACGCCGGTTTCAGCCTCAAAGTATCCCATAAGGTTGACACCAGGTAATAAATTGTCGATCCGGGAAGAATCAAATCGCTCGATTGTCGGGGCGCCGCTATCCGCGTTAAGCCACAAAAATGGATTGCCTAAATGTGCGACGTCCGTCCCTAAACTCCAATAGTATCGCCTAGCAGACGCAGGAATCCTCACGCCGTTATAAAAGAAGTCGTTGCCGTACTTCCGCTCCTGTGTCTCTGCCCATCCTTTTTCGAGCAACAGATCACGATACTTGCTATAGAGCTTACGGGCGTCGCCAGTATCGTCCTGGGTGTACCTATCCTGGTATTTGGATACTACCCACAACTTGTTAGGATCGAAGCCGCTGAAGTGGAAAAAGTGCAATACCTCGCCGTTTACCGTGAGGGGATCAGTCCAGGCGACTGCACGCTCATGTAGGTTCCAGTAGGCTACGTTGTAACCGGGTTCGCGCAATATGTGAACGCCCTCGAACATACCCGGAACCAGATCCATCCACCTCTGGTCTACAAACAGGTTGTTTTCAATCGAAACGAGACAGTGGTGGTATAGCTTATCGGACCACCAGCGCAGCAAGCGCCTCGACTCAAGACTATTCCGCAAACCCAAAAAGCCTAGATTGTAGGTTCCGGCTTGAAGTATATCGTGATCATCCTGTTTGCGCCCGTCTGCCGGAAGCGGCGAAAGGAGATGCGGTGTAAGGAGCACATTTGCTTCTTCCAAGCTCCTTGCAAGACCATCAAGCGAATTCAGGATAAGAATGTCAGGGTCGAGGTATAAAAGCTTATCAATGGAATATCGACGAAACAAGTAGTCAAGTAAGTACGGCTTTACCGCAGTGCTCGCTTCCAGAACAGTGTACTTGAAGAGAAAGCCGGAGAGGTTCGGTATGGGGAGCTCTGAAACACGGATGGTCTCGAAGTCCTCGGCTGCTGGATCAAAGAATCCCTCGGTTGAATCGAGAAGTAGCACGAATATTGGGCAGTCAGGATGATAGGTGCGCCAGGAGTCCACCAGAACACGTGCCATTGGCAGGTAGTTCTTAGCGATGATCGTGCATGCTGCGAATTTTATAGGTGAAAGATTCATCTTGTCGTATGAAGGGTGCAGATGAAGGTTCAAGCGCGCCGGGCTATCGCAGCATAGGCCTGAGCCCCCGACACGCCGGCAGCTGCAGAAAACATATCCCCCCTGTCCCCAGCATTGGCCAAGCCGCCGACTTGTTCAGTGAGGCTCGCAAGGGGAGCCACGCGAGGAGCAAGAATGTAGATTCGCGGTTCCCGAAAGCCGCTGCTATCCAAGATAGACTTCATAATTTCCGGATACACGGGACGGAGATGGCTTGGATCTATGCGAGAGTTTCGTCCAAAAGGGAACTCTGACTCCGGATTAATGGTTTCAATAATGATCAAGCCTTCCGGCTTCAATCTCTTTGCGCAAAGGCTGATAAGTTCGAGACGTAGATTAGACGGCAGATATTCGATGACCCGTGCCGAAAAAACTCCGCCCAAAGAGCGCTCGGGCAATTGCCGGAGATGGTCAAACAAATCAGCCTGGAGAACGGTTAAATGCTTGCGACGGGCCGCATTGCAGGCGACAGGATCGGAGTCAACGCCATAGGCATCAATCCCGCTTTGCTTTAGTAACTCGAGGAACTCCCCTCGTCCACAGCCAAGATCCACAACTGGCGACAGACCCCGAAAGAGCTGCACATAAGGACTCTGTTGCTCTTGTGTCGCAAGCTCGACTGTCCTCACTGCTTCCTGTAACGCTACAATCGTCGGCTGGAAGGAGTTTATGGCGCGTCCATGTTCTTCGATAGCCTGTGCTACGCTGCTGTGAAACTCCTGAAGGGGACGCGTGTACCAACTCAAAGAACGCTGCATCAACTTTTTCAGCGCTTGGATAGCACGGTTCAGCAAGCCGGGGTTTCGTGGATTGAGCCGGCCGATGGCGTTACTCGAGTTCCATACTTCGGCGGACAGCATTTCTATTCGGGAGGGATCGACACCAATGTCCGCAGTGCCGGGCCTATTCGAAGTAGCCTCCTGGTAACGAGCTACACGCGCTCTGAGAGTCGACAATATTTCCTGCTCTTCCATTGATTTTCCTGGAATCCTCTGATGTACTGCGGAGGCGACAAGCATTCCCTAATCCAGCGCTTCCGCTCACGTTACATTATGGTACCGTCCGAGGTTTTGGTCGTAGGACAGCCATCATTTTCCGAAGCGGCGCTGTCACCTTCCAAGATGAGGAGTGCTGCATTCCGTAGAGTGTTTTCCCGGCGGCAGCCAGAAGTTGTTCTGTTTGGCTCAGTGATTGTTCTGTTTGACTCAGTGATCGCTGTGTGGCATCCCTTTGTGCGACTGCTTCGCGAGCCTGTGCTGCCGCATCGGTTAATTGGCTTGCAAGTGAGTCCCGCGCTGTTTCTACGGCGCTGATTTGCTGCTGTAACGATGCAGTTAGACCCTTAATTCGCGCACTGAAGATCTCTAGAGCCTGCTGCGTAGCCGGAGTTACCTTCAGAGAGATCGTCAACTTAGCTGGACCCCGTATATCAGCAGGCACGGCAAACAGGATTTGTGGATCATCGCCAGTGCTGATGATGAAGGACTGGTTATCGTTGAAGGGCGTCTCGGCGGTGCCGCCGACAGTGAAGCCACGCGTCGCCAACGAAGCTTGAGACGACCACACTAAGTCACCTGAGTCGCCAGAATGTATCTGGATATCGCCTATCTCGATAAAAGCCGGCTCAGATCCCGGATCAACTCTAAGTGGTCCAAGGGCACTGGGAT
>Ga0181532_10005874_pt1 | contig 10318 bp, 9 predicted proteins | sample PEATcosm2014_Bin_33_FD_119768 | JGI IMG/M metagenome (GOLD analysis project Ga0181532, IMG submission 119768) | Peatland microbial communities from MTU Mesocosm Facility, Houghton, MI, USA - PEATcosm2014_Bin11_30_metaG | ecosystem: Environmental > Terrestrial > Soil > Wetlands > Peat | place... | reverse complement strand
TTTGACGCCAACGGCCAGTTGCGCGGCGCGCTCGAGGCGGTCTATTTCGATTTCGACCGGTACAGCATCAAGGCCGCCGAGCGGCCGAAGCTGCAGGCGGCCAAGGATTACCTCGAGACTCTGGGGATCAGCGCCGACCGGTTGTCGACTATCAGTTATGGCAAGGAATTGCCCCTATGTACCGAGGAGACCGACGATTGCTGGCAGCAGAACCGCCGCGATCACTTTGTCGTAAGCCAATGACACGGACTATCGCGATTGCCGGCGCGATCCTGCTCGCGCTTGCGCTGACCGCCTGCGGGCCGAGCAGCGACGTCACCCAGATGGAGAACAACGAATCCGCGCTGCGCGAGATGGTCGCGAACGATCGCTCGCAGATTGAAGAGTTGCAGGAAAAGCTCAAACAGCAGAACGATCGGCTCGCCGAGATCGAACATAGCGACGAGAACGAGGACAACGGCTCGGCGGCGGACCGAGGGGAGTCGCCAGCAGCGTCACCCGCGGCTTCGCCGTCCGAGGCCATGACGCCCGTCGCGGCCGCGTCGCCCGACATGGGTCAGGCTTCACCGGGCGCAACCCCCGACGTCGGAACCGAAGCGGCGGCGGGCGCGTCACCCGCGGCTGACAGCGATGAGAGCCCCGACGCCGACACGACGCCGGCCGCCTCGCCGACGCCCGGTCCGGAGGTGGCAGCGATAACACCGCCTTCGGCTCCCGCTCCGCCGCCCGGCCCGGTCAGCCCGGCGCCGACTTGGCAAGAGGCGCTCAACCAGGAGTTGGCCGCCCGGCAGAACGACCCGGCCGCCAGGCTTTATCGCTCCGGCTTGACCGCGCTGAAGGCCGGCAAGTTCAAGCCAGCGCTCGCCTCGTTTCAGGACTTGCAGCGCCGCTATCCGAAATCGAGCCTGAGCGAACCGGCCGAGTACTTTTCCGGCAACGCGCTGTTCGAGTTGGGCCAGGACGAGAAATCGATCCTCCAATTCAACGACCTGACGATGCGGTTCCCCGAGGGACGCTTCGCCAGTGCGGCGCTGCTGCGCGAGGCGCAAGCCTTCGTGAAAATCAACGACCAGATCGACGCGCGGCTCACGTTGCAGAAGCTGCTCAACGACCATCCGAGCGCGCCCGAGGCCCCGACGGCCAAATCCATGATGGATTCGCTTTCATCCTAACGCTAGCGGAGCGCGGTTGCCGCGCGAAGCGAGCAGGCGAGTCTGCGAGCTGCGTTAAAGGTTAAGATGCGCATCATCCGCAATCTCGAAAAACTCGGCCGGCCAGCGGCCCCGGTGGTTGCCTTGGGCAATTTTGACGGCGTTCACGTCGGCCATCAGGCGATCCTACAGGCGGCGATCACCCGCGCCCGAGCGATCAACGGTACCGCCTTCGCGCTCACCTTCGATCCGCTGCCGGCGAAGGTGCTCGCGCCGGAGCGCGCACCGCGCCTGATTCTGACCGGGGACGACAAGGCGGAGCTGCTGCGCTCGTCGGGAATCGACGGGGTGATCGTCCTGCGTTTCAATCTCGAATTGAGCAAACTTACCCCGCGCGAGTTCGCCATCGAGTATATCCGCGAACGGATCGGCGCCCGAGCCGTGGTGGTCGGCCACAACGTCAGCTTCGGCCATCAGCGGGCCGGCAACGCCGCAACGATGACGGCGCTCGGCCGCGAACTAGGCTTTGATGCGATCGTGGTCGGCCCGGTCAAAGCGGGTGAGATGGAGGTAAGCTCGACGGGAGTGCGCGAGGCGATCGCGGCGGGGGATCTGGCGCTGGTGGCCCGGATGCTCGGGCGGCGCCATTTTCTCAGCGGCCCCGTGATCCATGGGCGCGAGCGTGGCCGCACTATCGGCTTTCCCACCGCCAACGTGGCGCCGCGCACGGAGTGCATACCGCCCGACGGCGTCTACGCGACACGAATCATACTTGCTGACGGCGCTTATCCTTCGATCACGAATATCGGGATGCGCCCGACGTTCGCCGAACCGGCGCGCACGTTCGAAGCGCACATTTTCGATTTCAACCGCGATATCTATGGGCAGGAGGTCAAGCTCGAAATTATCGAGCGGATTCGGCCCGAGCGGAAATTCGCGTCGGGGCAGGAACTCGCCGCCCAGATCGCGTCCGACCTGCAACGCGCGAAGGAAATCCTCGCTAACGCGTAAGCGGCTCGCAGCGCCTCAAGAACCTCCCCGCTGACCCCTCTCCTATGCGGAGAGGGGAACCGGACTTCTCACAGCAAAAGCTAGCCCCCTTCCTTCTCAGGGAAGGGGGGCAGGGGGGTTAGGTCTCTTCGCCCTACAGGCGCGAAGCCGGCTCGATCCAGTCCCGGGCGATTTGTTCGAGATGCGCCGGGATTTGCGCCTCGTCCGTCGGCAGCCGCACAAACGGAATAATCTCGCTGACGCCGAGCTCGTGGTAACGGCGCAAATCGTCGCGCGTGACCTCCGCCTGATAGGGCGAGACGATAAGTTCGATCGCCTCGAGACCGCGGCCGTGTTCCTTGAGCAGGACTTGCAACCGCGCGAGCTTTTCCGCCAATTGCGCCGGCGTCAGCTTGACGCTGAACCAGCCGTTGCCATAACGCGCGACCCGGCGTAGCGCGGGGCCGCTCTCCCCGCCAAAGATAATCGGCACTCCGCCCGGCCGGGCAGGCTTGGGGAAACTGCGGGCGTCCTTGAAGTTGACGAACTCGCCGCTGAAGCTGGTTTTCTCTTCGCTCCACAACTTGCGCATCACGTCGACGTACTCGCAGGTGCGCTGCGCGCGGCGTTCGAACGGGATTCCGAGCGCGGCGAATTCCTCCGCCGACCAGCCGATACCGACGCCGAGCGCCGCGCGTCCCCCGCTCATAAAATCCAGACTCGCGACGGCCTTCGCCAGCACGAGCGGATTACGCTCCGGCACCAGGCAAATCCCGGTCGCGAGCCGGATGCGGCTGGTGCGCCCGGCGACGTAGCCCAGCGTGACGAACGGGTCGGTCAATTCGATATGACCGGCGGCGAGAAACTGGCCATCATCCGAATACGGATAGGCCGACTCGTAATGGTCGAACAGCACGACGTGCTCGGGCGACCAGAGCGTCGCGAAACCGAGCCGTTCGGCGTGCTCCGCGACCAACTGCAAAGTGCGCGGGCGCGCGCCCTTGCCCATCCCGATGCCGCTGATACCAATCTTCATCGTCGATATCCTTGATGTGCTACCGCTCAGCGCGGGGTTGATCCGAAGCCGCCCCAAGTCAGATAAACGCCAAGCGCGAGCGGAATAGCCAGGTAGAGCAAGAAAAACTGATCGAAATGGAAGCTCTCGAAAAGTTTCACGAACGTCGCGGGCGGGAGCAATAGTAGCAGCAGGCCACGAATCAGAATCACCCAGCCCACCACCGTCACGACCACGGTAAGCGCGCCGCCGGACCAGATATTATGGCCGAGCACGATCGCCAGACCGACGGCCAACCCAATCATGCCCATCAGCAGGACCAGCGGCGGGTCGTGCACCAGCGTGGTCATCAAATCCACGGCCGCTTGCCGATGCGCAATCATCGACAGTGAAAACGCGATGCAGAAGAGCCCGATGAGCTTGCTGAGAAAAATCGTGCGTGGCGCCATGCGAGCCTCCGACACTGGTCTCCGCTCAGCGCAATTTCGCCGCGGGTTCCACCCAGTCGCGCGCAATCTTTTCCAGGATCGGCGTCAACTCGGCGTCATTCTCGGGCGGCGGGCAGAGCATCACGACTTCGCTCACCCCGGCCCCGCGATAGCCGGCCAGATCCTCGCGCGTGACGTTCTGCAGGTAGGGCGAAACGATCAGCTCGACCTCGCGCATATCGCGCTTGCGCTCGCGCATCAGTTCCTTCAGGCGCGCGACTTTGGCGGCGGCCTGTTCGGGATTGAGATTGAAACCGAACCATCCCGTGCCGTAGTCGGCGACGCGCCGCAGCGCCGGACCGCTCTCGCCGCCAAAGATAATCGGCAGGCGCGCGCCTTGCGGCGGTTTCGGAAACATACGGGCATCCGTGAAATTCACGAACTCGCCGCTGAAACTGGTTTTCTCCTCGCTCCACAATTTGCGCATCACGTCGATATATTCGCGGGTGCGCTGCGCGCGCCGCTCGAACGGGACGCCGATCGCCGCAAACTCCTCCGACGACCAGCCGACCCCGACACCCAACGCGAAGCGGCCGCCGCTCAGGTAATCGAGACTCGCGATCACTTTCGCCAGCACCAGCGGATTATGCTCGGGCACGAGGCAGATGCCGGTAGCCAAGCGGATACGGCTGGTGCGCGCGGCAACGTAGCTCAGCGCGACGAACGGATCGGTCCAGTCGACGGTGCTCGGCGCACCGAAGGCGCCGTCGTCGGAATACGGATATTTGGTGTCGGGATAGCGATCGAAGAGCACCACGTGCTCCGGCGCCCAGAGCGTGCCGAACCCCAGCCGCTCGCAATTATCCGCCAGGAGGTTGACCGTCGAGGGCCGCGCGCCGCGCCCGATCCCTACCGTAAGAAGTCCGATTTTCATGGTCGCGATTCCTCCAGTCGTGGGATGGTTACCCACTCATGACTAGCTATTCGGGCTTGACGAATTTCAGGACGAAGCAATCCTGGTGATGAGCAATCTTCCAGAAGGGCTGCGTCCGGTCGTCCTTGGGATTGCGCAGGAAGTCCGCGTCGGCAGCGAGCCGGAAACCCGCCTTGGTGATTTCGGCGATTTCATACTGCTCATCGATCCGATGGAGCGTGTCGACGTCGCGCGCTCCCGAGCCGGGTTGCGCGCTGTTGTCGACCGTGCCGTAGATACCGCCCGGCTTGAGCGCCTTGAAGACCGCCGCGTTCAGCTTGGCGCGATCAAAATTGCGCGCGACCAGATCATGATAATTGAGATTGATCAGCACGGCGTCGAGCGTGCCGGGCGCCACCGGCAAGACGTCGGGGGCGTCGAAGGGCTTGATCACTTCAACCACGTTGCTCAAGCCGGGCTCGGACGTCCGCTTGTGCCAGGTCTCTTCGGCGCTTTTGAACTTCTCAGGAAATTCGATGTTCTGTGAATAGACCTTGCCGGTGGGTCCGACGATCCGCGCGAGCAGCTCGGTGGTATAACCACCGGCCGCCCAGAGGTCGGCCACCTGCATCCCCGGCTTGATCCCGAAAAAGGCCATCGTTTGTTCCGGATGGCGCGTCGCGTCGCGCTCTTTGTCGGCGGCCGGCCGCTCGGGCGCGTTGACCGCGGCGACGATATATTGCGGCAGCGCCGCGGCGGCCACGGCGCTCTGATGCGCGATCTTGTCGGCGAGCGCTCTGGGTGGCGCACTCGCGACGAAAAGCAGGACGCCGATCAGCAGTCCGCTCAGCAGACTCAATCTGAAACTGTTCAAGTCGTTACCTCTTCGCGCCCTCGCGTGGCCGCGCTGATCGCGATCATTTCTTCGCGGCCTGGGTGCGTCCGCGCGCCATCACCGATTCGCGCGCCTGTTCGAGTTCGCCCAGGTTGGCCTGGCGGTTGAAGTCGCGGAAGGAATCCTGCTCGATCCGCAGTGCGTCCTCCAGGGTCGTCCGCGTCGTCAAGTCGTAGAGCCGCTTCATCTGACGCACGATCTTCTGATTCGCCCCGGCAATCTGCTGCGCCAGCTCGCGCGCCGCCGTCAGCAGTTGCTCCTTCGCCACTACGCGGTTGACGAGTCCCATCCGTTCGGCCTCGCGCGCCGGAAGATAATTCCCGGTCAGCGAGAGCTCCTTGGCCTTGCGGATACCGACCGCGCGGGGCAGGCGCGCTGACATGCCGCCCCCGGGCATCACGCCGACCCGCGCATGCGTATCGGCGAACTGCGCTTCTTCGGCAGCGATCATCATGTCACAGGCCAGCGCCAGCTCGAAGCCGCCGGTTATCGCGAAACCATTGACGGCGGCGATCACCGGAACCTCCATGTCCTCGATTACCGTTACAAAAGTGGCATTGCCCTCGTCGCGGATTCCGCTCTTGCCGGTGCCCAGCTCGCGCAGGTCGAGCCCGACGCAGAAGGCGCGCCCGGCGCCGGTGATAATCACGGCGCGCACCTCCGGGTCGGCGCGCAGCGCCTGCATCGCATGGCAGAACGCGAGGCGCAGCTCGCGATTCAGCGCGTTAAGCTTGTCGGGACGATTGAGGGTAACGGTCGCGATACCCTCCTGCTTGTCAATCAGTACAACTGCTTCACTCATGATGGCCCGAGTCGTAACACAGCGATGGCGACCGTGGCAAAAGCCTCCGCACCGTTTCATCGCCGTCGGCCGCACCACGAACAAGACTCTCGCCACACTCGTGTATGGTCTATAATCCGAGCGTTGCCGCCGGTTTCCGGACGGCCGGGGAGCGGCACGCCAGACAATGGAATCGCAGGTAAAAGACGAGGGTCGCGTAGGGCCGGACGGTTTTGGCGGGATGCTGGTGGTCGCCTTCGAGGGCCGGATGGCCGCTGAGACGGCCGCGCTGATTACGCGCTTCGGCGGGCGTCCACTGGTCGCGCCGGCGATGCGCGAGGCGCCACTCGAGGATAATCCGGCAGCTTTCGAGTTCGCGGCGCGACTGGTCGCGGGGCGTCTTGACGCGGTGATCTTTCTCACCGGGGTCGGCACGCGCGCGCTGTTCGCCGCGGTCGCGAGCCGCTATCCGCGCGACGTGATCGTCGGTGCATTGTCAAAAGTGATAACGGTGGCGCGCGGCCCGAAGCCGGTCGCGGCGCTGCGCGAGTTTGGTGTCGCACCCACGATCGTGATCGACGAGCCCAACACCTGGCGCGAAATCCTCGTGGCGCTGGATCGCCGCGATGCGCTCGCGGGCAAACGGGTCGCCGTGCAGGAGTACGGCGTCACCAATCGCGACCTGATGGCCGGACTCGAGGCGCGCAACGCCGAGGTGATGGCCGTGCCAGTCTATCGATGGACCCTGCCGGCCGATCGCGGTCCGCTGCGCGAGGCGATAGCGACGATCGCCGCGGGGCAGGCGGGCGCCGTGGTCTTCACCTCCTCGAACCAGGTTACCAACGTTATCCGGACGGCCGAAGCCGACGGCGTGGCTGATCAATTCCGCCGCGGTCTCGCCGCAACGATCGTGGGCTCGATCGGGCCGGTCTGTTCGGAACAGTTGCGCGCGCTGCAAATCCATATCGATCTCGAACCGAGCCATCCGAAGCTTGGCCATCTCATTAAAGAGACGGCCGCGGCGGCTGCTCGGCGGCGCGCGGGCGGTGCCGGCGCGCAGGTCACGATCGCGGCGGACGCGCCCGCGGTGTCCAGCGAGCCGCGCAATCCGCTGGATGATCATCCCTTCATGCGCGCCTGCCGGCGCGAGCCCGTGCCGTATACGCCAATCTGGCTGATGCGGCAGGCGGGCCGATACATGCCCGAGTATCGGCGAGTCCGCGACCAGCATCCGTTTCTCGATTTGTGCCGCCGGCCGGAGCTGGCTGCGGAGGTGACCGTTACGGCGGTTGAACGGCTGGGGGTCGACGCCGCGATCATCTTCGCCGATATCCTGTTGCCGCTGATTCCGCTGGGCGTCGGGTTGCGTTATGAAGCGGGGGACGGCCCGCTTATCGAACGGCCCGTCCGCTCGATCGCGGAGCTCGAAAAGCTGCCGCCCGTGAACGCCGCTGAATCACTCAGTTTTGTCGGCGATTCGATCCGCCTGGTCGATCGCGCGATCGGCGATCGCACCCCGATCATCGGTTTCGCCGGCGCTCCCTTCACGCTGGCTTCGTATCTGATCGAGGGGGGCTCGTCCCGGCAATATCAGACAACGAAAACGCTCGCGTACAACGAGCCCGCGACCTGGCATCGCCTGATGACGATGCTCGCGGCGGTGACGGCGGACTATCTGAAGATGCAAATCGCGGCGGGAGCGGACGTCGTTCAGCTCTTCGACAGTTGGGTGGGCAGTCTCGGGCCCGACGATTATCGCCGGCTGGTCCTGCCGTATACGCAAAGCGTGATTACGGCGGTGCGCGGGCTCGCGCCGGTTATCCACTTCGGCACGATCACGGGGAATCTGCTCGAACTGATGCGCGAGGCGGGCGGCGACGTGATTGGTCTGGATTGGCGCGTTGATCTCGCCGAAGCCTGGGCTCGCCTGGGTTACGACGTGGGCGTGCAGGGCAATCTCGATCCGATCGCGCTCTTTGCCGACCGCGCCGAGATTCGGCGGCGCGCCCGCGTGATCCTTGATAAGGCGGAGGGCCGTCCCGGCCATATCTTCAATCTGGGCCACGGGATTCTGCCTGAAACGCCTGTCGACCACGTAATCGCGTTGGTCGACGCCGTGCACGAAATGAGCCGGCGATGAATGCCGCGCCCTGTGACGCGATCCTGCTGATCGGCTTCGGTGGACCCGAAGCCGCCGCGCAGATCCGGCCGTTTCTTGATCGCGTACTCAAGGGCCGGCCGGTCCCGCTCGAACGTTACGAAGAAGTCGTGCGCCATTACGAGGCGCTCGGCGGACGATCACCCTACAACGAACTCACGCAGCGCCAGGCATCCGGTTTGCGCGCGGCCCTCGCCCGGCGCGGTCGCGAGACGCCGGTGATCGTAGGCTTTCGCAACACGCCGCCTTATATCGAAGACGCGATCAGGAATTTGGCGACGGCCGGCCGCAGAAACGTGCTCGGGTTTATCCTGACGGCGTTCCGCTGCGAGGCGAGTTGGGAGCGTTATCAAAGCGCGACTGCCGCCGCGTGCGCCGTCGTCGGTGAAGGGGCGCCCGCGATAGTCTACCCGGCGCCCTGGCATATCCGGCCGCGCTTTATCGCAGCGGTCGCGGATTGCGTGCGGAGCGCGTTCGCGCGGCTTGACGAAGCCGATCGCGGACGCGCCGAGCTGATCTTCACCGCCCACAGTATTCCGGTCACGATGGCGGCGGCGTCCCCCTACGTCCGACAGTTGAACGAAGCGGCGGAGTTGGTCGCGCGATCCTTGGGCTGTGAGCGCTGGCAATTGGCTTTTCAGAGCCGCAGCGGAAGTCCTCGCGACCCCTGGCTTGAGCCCGACATACGCGCGGCCGTCGTTGCCAGTCCGCAGCCGAAAGTCGTGATGCCGATCGGCTTTCTCTGTGACCATGTCGAGGTGCTTTATGATCTCGATATCGAAACGGCGGCGATCGCGCGCGCGGCCGGAATCCGGCTGGAGCGGGCGGCGACCCTTAACGATAATCCGGGCTTTATCGATTTGCTCGCGGAAATCGCGCTCGAATATCTCGAGCGCAAAGGCTGAGTTTCACGACGATGGCGACAGGGCGGGCGACGCGACGGGAGCCTCCGCGAATCGCGGTGGTGGGCGGCGGGATCACCGGACTCGCCGCCGCCTATCGCCTGCGGGAGCTTGCCGCGGCGCAGGAGTATCCGCTGGAGGTAACGCTGCTCGAAGCCGGGCGCCGGCTGGGCGGTGCGCTCGACACTATCCGTCACGCTAATCTAATCGTCGAGACCGGCGCGGATTCGATCCTTTCCGAGAAGCCGTGGGCGATCGCGCTCGCTAAACGGCTCGGACTTGAGTCGGCGATCGTCCGCACGCAGGAGCAGTACCGCAAGACACTGGTAGTTCGCGCAGGGCGACTGGTCGCAATCCCGGAAGGTTTTTCCCTGATGGCGCCGACCTGGTTCGGACCGGTCCTAAGGAGTCCGCTTTTCAGTCCGCGCGGCAAGCTGCGGATGCTGCTCGAACCGTTTATCCCGCGGCGGCGCGCGGCGAGGGACGAGAGTCTCGCGAGCCTGGTGACGCGCCGGCTGGGCCGCGAGGTGCTCGAACGGGTCGCGCAACCGCTCGCCGCGGGTATCTATACTGCCGACCCCGCGCATCTCAGCGCGCACGCCACGATGCCGCGCTTTGTCGCGATGGAGCGGCAACACGGCAGTCTCGTGCGGGGACTGCGCGCGGCCGCGCGCGGCCGGGACGCCGAGGCGCGTGGGACCAGCGGTGCGCGCTGGAGCCTGTTCGTCAGCTTCAACCAGGGGGTTGGCACGCTGGTCGACGCGCTAGCGGCGCCGCTCGGTGACTCGATTCGCTACGACGCGCGCGTGACCGCGATCACCCGCAACTCCTCCGGCAATGGCGGCCCAGCCGATCCGGCCTGGCGGCTCACCCTCGCGAGCGGGGCGGCTCTCGACGCGGACGCGATCGTCTGCACGGCGCCCGCCTTCGCCACAGCTCCCCTGATCGCGCCGCACGACGCGGCCCTTGCTGCAGAATTGGGCAGTATCACGTATGCCTCGGCGGTCGTGGTGAATCTTGCCTTTCGTGCCGCGGATTTCCCCACACCGCCCGTCAGCTTCGGCTTTGTCGTCCCGATCACGGAA
>Ga0181532_10005871_pt1 | contig 10326 bp, 10 predicted proteins | sample PEATcosm2014_Bin_33_FD_119768 | JGI IMG/M metagenome (GOLD analysis project Ga0181532, IMG submission 119768) | Peatland microbial communities from MTU Mesocosm Facility, Houghton, MI, USA - PEATcosm2014_Bin11_30_metaG | ecosystem: Environmental > Terrestrial > Soil > Wetlands > Peat | place... | reverse complement strand
GCTGGCCCTGCTCTTCTGCGGCCTGACTCCGCTAGTCTCCGAAACGCCGCCGCGGCAGGCGTTGGTGCTCGCCCTGGATTGCCCCGGTGGAGACTGCCCGCTGCTCAAAGGCGCACCCCAGACAGCCGGTATGCGCAGCGGCTTCGTGCGGCTGAAACCGGGGCAGTCGGTTGGCTGGCACTCCACGGCACGGAACGAAGAGTCCCTGGTCATTCTTCATGGCGCCGGCGATGCGCTCGTGGAAGGACAGCCCAAACGCAGTTTCGTTGCCCCGCAATTCCTGTACATACCCCCGGGGACGCGGCATAACGTGGAGAATACCGGCCGCGAGGTCCTCGAATACGTCTACGTGGTAGCGCCTGCGCCGGCGAATTGATATACTGCGGCCCAAGGGATGTCGGTGGCAAAGCGCAACCTTCGATGGGGACGCAGCCTTGTGGCTGCCTGTCTTACGCTGCTCTTCTCGTTCGCTTCCCTGGCGCCCGTTGCCGCAACGGTTTTCACCGATCCTTCGGCAGACATGCCCTGCTGCAAAACCAAGGGAAAGTGCTGCTGCCGGAAGCGTCTTCACGCGAAGCCCAATAGCGGTATCGTCATCGGCGCCGCGGGCTGCGCCGATTGCGCCGGCGGAACCCTCGGCAGCGTGAGCGCCGTGGACCACGCTGTCATACGTCTTCACGTGCTGACCCCCGTGATTCGCGCGGCCCGCGCAGTCGCCCCAAGCGCACCCCCCACGCAATCCCGCATTTCCGAACACAACCTCCGTCAGCGTCCCCCTCCTTCATACCTATTAGGTTGACGGCCGACGTGGCGCGGACTTCAGGCTGCAGCGCCAGCACTCTTGTTTTCCAGCAGCGCTGCAGCGCTTGACAGGTCGCCCGCAAAATCGCAGTCCGGCCTTCCGTAGAGCGCCCTGAAACCCTCGATTTCAAAATCGTCGATTGGAGATCCGATGAAACACAACCCGTTTTCTCTACTCTTCGGCGGCTTCCTGCTACTTGGATCCGCCGCCGCGCGCGCCGATGACGCGAAACCTCAGCTGGCTCCTAACGGTACGTTCGACGTGACGCGATCCACCGCCCAGCTACGCGAAGCCGAGGAGAATTACCGTCTCGGCATGCAGGCGACCGACGGAGTCGGCGTACCCAAAAACTATTCGGCCGCCGCGCGATACTACCGCAAAGCCGCCGAGGCCGGTTACGCTCCGGCGCAGTACAACCTGGCATATCTCTATGAGAACGGGCTCGGCGTCAAACAGGATTACACCCAAGCAGCGGCGTGGTATCGCAAAGCCGCCGGCCAGGGTGACCCGGAGGCGCAGAACAATCTTGGCACGCTCTATTCCACAGGACTGGGCGTGCCCCTAAATGACACCGAAGCCGTGAAGCTGTATCGGTCCGCTGCGGACCAGGACGATCTGGAAGGCTTGACCAATCTGGCTGCCATGTACTGGCAAGGCCGCGGCGTGGCGCGCGACGTGGCGCAGGCATTTCAACTCTTCACCAAGGCGGCCGAGCGCGGATCTGCCGTGGCGCAGAACAATCTTGCTTTGATGTATGCCGGCGGAGAAGCCGGCCAGCGCGACTACATCCAGGCATATGCCTGGCTCGATCTCGCGGCGGCGGAGATTCCGCGAGCCTCGCTCGTGAGGGACTCGGTCGCCAAACAGATGACGCCGGCTCAACTGTCACAGGCTCGCCAGTTGGCGGCTCGGAAGCGCAGAGAACTGACTCAGAAAGAAGGAAGGAAACCATGATCACACGAAGAACGTTACTGGAACTGGCGGCGCTCGGCGCGGCCGGCGTGGCCGCCGAAGCTGCCGAACCGCCATTTTCATTGCCGAAACTGCCGTACGCATACGACGCGCTCGAACCATACATCGATGCGCAGACCATGCAGATTCATCACGACAAGCATCACCAGGCATATGTCGACAACCTGAACAAAGCCGTCGCCTCGGAGCCCTCATTGGCTGGTGTGAGCGTGGAAGATCTGCTGCGCCGCCTCGACACGCTACCGCCCGCGGTTCGCAACGCGATTCGCAATCAGGGCGGCGGGCACGCCAATCATTCGCTCTTCTGGGTGACTCTTACGCCTGCATCCAAGAGTGGCAAGGCCAGCGGCCAACTGGCAAAGGCTCTCGACCAAAGCTTCGGAGGCCAGGACAAGTTCGTGGAAAAACTACAGGCCGCCGCGCTAGCGCAGTTTGGCAGCGGATGGGCGTGGCTTTCGCTGGATGGGCAGAACAATCTGGTGCTGGACTCCGCGCCCAATCAGGACAGTCCACTCACCGCGAAACGCCAGCCCATCTTCGGCGTCGATGTCTGGGAACACGCGTATTACCTGAAATACCAGAACCGCCGGGCCGACTACCTGAAGGCGATCGTTAACGTGATCAACTGGGATTACGTTTCGCAACGATATTCGGAATTGGCCAGATGACCGCCTCGCACGCCACCAGTCAAGAGAATTGGGGAGTGAAGATTAGAATGTTACTTGCACCCGCCCGATTAGCCGTTTTCTGTCCGTTGCTTCAAATTGTCCGCTATGAAGAGGTAGTCGATTTTCCCGCTTGTTCGAGCGGGGGCGTGCGCGTCCCGCTCGTTCGCATGCAGGCCAGAAAGGAACACACATGACCCAACCAATTTCACGCCGCGCGGTGCTCGGCTCGCTCGCGGCCATACCTGCGCTCGCGCAAGACAGCTCAAATCACGAAAACCAAACCAAACTGTGGAACGATGTTTATGCGGCGCCATCCGAAATGGTCACGCCATATCCGAATCGTTTCCTGGCCGATTCAGTCCGGGGGGTGACGCCGGGCAAGGCGTTCGACATCGGCGTGGGTCAAGGACGCAATTCTCTCTATCTGGCGCGCAATGGATGGGATGTGACCGGCATCGATATCTCCGACACAGGCGTGGAAATCGCGCGGAAACAGGCGGAGAAGAGCAACCTCAAGTTCAACGGAGTGGTTGCCGACTTTACTCAATACGAGCTCGGCGCCGAAAGATGGGATCTCATCCTCGGCATCTATATGGGCGGCCTCATCACCGGCCACGCCAAACGCATCGCGGCGGCCCTTCGCCCCGGCGGACACCTTGTAGTGGAAAACTATCACGCCGATCTCCATCGCAAAGGCATTACCGGCGACCCGCTCGGCTACCCGGTCAACGCCCTCCTCGATGCCTTCGCGCCGCTGCTGCGCATCGTTCAGTATGAGGAGTTTCGCGACTTTCCCGATTGGGGCAACCGTGGCGAAAAGGTTCCCCTGGTCCACATGCTGGCGAGGAAGGGTTAAGCGGGGGTTCCGGCAACCATGACCGATGGGCCTTTGATTCGGCATCTAAAGTCGCAGCGGCGGCTCTGGTTTCAGGTTCATCTGTATCTCGGCCTGACGCTGGGCCTGATTCTTTCGGTGGTGAGCCTAACCGGGAGCGTACTAGTGTTCTGGATGGAGATCGACGAGTTCCTCCATCCGGAAATGATCCGCGTGGCCGCACCGAAGGGGGCGCCTTACCGTTCCCTCGAAGAGATCGCTTCTTCTGCGCGCGCGGCGCTGCCGCCTGGCGCCAGTCTGTACGAGCTGAATTTTCCCCGCCACAGGAACGCCGCCGCCATCTGCGGCTTCGGCGTGCCGAACCCTGCGGCCGCGGGCGAGCCCGACGCCTGGGACATGTTCATCGATCCCTATACCGCGCGGGTCACCGGATCGCGGCTGTGGTACTCGGCCGAGAGTTGGTGGAAGAACGCGTTTTTGGGCATCCTGTTTAAGATTCACTATGCGTTGATGATCCGCGGCTGGGGGACGGCGCTGGTCGGCGCGATGACGTTCTTCTTCGCTTTGCTGACGCTCACCGGGCTGTATGTGTGGTGGCCTCTCTCCGGCAAATGGCGTCAGGCGTTGACCATGGTCTGGCCGGTTTCGGGCCCGCGTCTGAGCTTCGAACTGCACAAAGTGAGCGGTTTCTACCTCATGCCGGTGTTGACCGCGGTCTTGGTCACGGGAATCTACCTCGATCTGTCGGAGCAGGTCATTTGGGCTCTGAAGCGAGTCTCCTCGGTAGAGCGCCCGGGTATCCCTCAAGCGACAGTGCCCGTCAGGCTCCCTCTGACGCTTGACGAGGCGGTTGATGCCGCGCAAAGGGCCTTTCCGAACAGCGCGCCGTATTCTTTGTTATGGTCGCGCGATGCCAGGTCCATCGCGCTCGAACAAATGGTGCGCTACCGCTTCGGATTCGCAGGCCGCCGGGTTGTCACGGTCGATCTTTCCAGCGGCGCGATCAGCCACGTGGCCGATCCGGTCCACGCCACCTTCGGCACCGCGTACATTACCTGGCAATGGCCGCTTCACTCCGGACGCGCCTGGGGATTGCCCGGCCGCATCCTGGTGTTCCTCTCCGGTCTGGTTTGCCCCTTGCTCCTGGTGACGGGATTCAACCGTTGGTTTTGGAAACGGCGCGCTAAACAGCGCCGCAGCGCGGTGCCGTTTGTGCCTCTTGTGAGCGATCCCGGCCGCTCCTCGCTCAGCCAGGTCTGCCGGGACAGTTGGGAGTGAATTATTCGAATGTCACAGATCTACGTCCGAGTGGCCGTTTCCGGGTTTCTGCTGTTGAGTTCGGTTGCGACCTGCGCCCTGCCGGGGAACGCCGCAGCTTTAGAAAACCAAAAGTCCAGAATCGAGCGCCTCGAAAACGCCGTCCTGGCCCCCTGCTGTTATACCGAGCCGGTGTCCCGGCACCAAAGCGAAATCGCTCTCAAAATGCGGATCGAAATCGCCCGCTGGGTGACCGACGGCAGAACCGACCAGCAAATCCTGGGGACCTACGTGCAGTTGTACGGTAGCAAGGTGTTGGTCGACCCAAGGACCGCGCCAGCCTGGTGGACACCCTGGATTCCATGGCTGACTGTCATTTCCGCCACAAGTTTCGGCTTTTGGCTGCTTCGCCGCTGGCGCCCGAAACCGCTGATACAGCCGGCCGATCATGCCTACGCGGCGCTGCCGGATTTCGATGAGGACGAATAATGAAACGCGAGACGATCGTTGCGCTGGCTTCCCTCTGCTTAGTCATCGCCGCATGCCAGCCCAAGACAAAGCAGTACAGCCTGCGGGGCCAGGTGCTGGCCAAGAACGAGGCGGCCGATGAGCTAACGGTGAAGCATGAAGACATTCCCGGTTTCATGCCGGCCATGACCATGCCCTATAAGGTCAAAGACCCGGGCGCGGTCCAGGATGTGCAGCCCGGCGACCTGATAACCGCCGATCTGATTACCGCAAACCAGGGACAGGACTATTGGTTGGAGGCCATTCACATCATCGACCAGCGCGGCCGCAAAACCGCCAAGCCCGCGGCCCGGCGCGTCCTCAAGGTGGGAGAAAAAGTGCCCGATCTTCAGCTGGTCAATCAGGACGGGAAGCCATTCCACTTTAGCGATTTCAAAGGGAAAGCCGTGCTGGTTACTTTTATCTATACCCGCTGTCCCATGCCGGCCTTCTGTCCTCGCCTCAGTAGTCAGTTTGCGAAGATTCACGAGGCCCTCGCGAAGACCCCCGACGACTACAATCGAACCCACTTACTCACCATTAGTTTCGATCCCAAATACGACACCGCGCCGGTGCTCCGCAGGTATGGCCTCGCCTATCTCGATAATCATCCCGAGGGGTTCGCGCACTGGGATTTTGCTTCCACTAATCCGCTCGACATGCGCAAAATCGCCGACGCATTCGGCTTGGAATATTTCGAGGAGGACAACCAGATATCGCACAGTATGGATATCGTCCTGGTTGCGCCGGATGGCGCCGTTGCCAAGTATTGGTCCACCATATGGACGGCGGCCGAACTGGAGGAGGCGCTGCGCCGCGAAGCCAAGCTTGGGCAAGGGAGGAAAGGATGATCGCTCGCGCCGCCATAGCCAGTGCTCTGTGGATATTGATGGCGGGCTGCACTGCCCGGCAGGAGCACGGCCAGGAACTCTTCGACTTACACTGCGCCGATTGCCATGAGGAGGCGAACCCCGACCTCAAGAAGCAGCCCCCCAGCCTGAAGGGGCTCTTCCGCGCCAAGAAATTACCGAGCGGAGCCCCGGCCACCGACGAGCAGGTCCGTAAGACCATCATCCAAGGCATCGGGACAATGCCGGCCTTCGACCAACGCCTCTCCCAAAATGACGTGACCGATCTGATTGAGTATCTTCACGCGCTGAAGTGAACCGTGCGCGGCAATCAAGGCAGCGCCTTCAGCCCCCGAGCCTCGTCGATCGACACCCGCTGGTTCGCCTTCACGCCCTTGAACTGCTGTTTCACCCCGCTCGGCCACACCACTTCCACATTCGCCGACGCGTCCCCGCCCAGCCCGAATGTCAGCGCCAGATCGCTCTGCGAACAGTAGCTCGACCCGCTGTGCACCGTGTTCCACTGCTTGCCGGCGGCGCTTTCCACCCGCACCACCGCGCCGATCCCGTCGCGGTTCGACTTCGTCCCAGCCAGCCGCACACTGAGCCAATGATTGCGATTGCCGCCGTCGTTGCGCAGGAGCACCGCCGGCCCATTATTGGTCGAGATCAGCACGTCCAGATCGCCGTCGTGGTCGAAATCGGCATAGGCCGCGCCGCGCGCCACCAGCGGCTTGGTAAATGCCGGCCCCATCTTCGAGCTGGCGTTCTCGAACCGCTTGCTCCCCAGGTTGCGGAATAGCAGCGGCGGCTCCGCATAGCCGATCTTCGGCTGCACCCGTCCGATCTGGTCTTCGATATGGCCATTCGCCGCGAAGATATCGGGATAGCCGTCGAGATCGTAATCGAAGAAGAACGCGCCGAACGTCACCGAGTACAGGCTGGCGCGGCCCACCGGAGACGATGGCGCTTCGTCCATAAAGAGCCCGCTGCCTTCGTTGTGGTAGAGCGCCAGCATCTGGTTGGAGAAGTTTCCGACCAGCAGCGACGGCCGGCCGCTGCGGTCGTAATCGATGGCGTCCGTCCCCATAGCGCCGCGAGCCGTCCCGTCCTCGCCATAGGCCACGCCCGCGCCCACACCTTCTTCTTTAAATGTGCCGTTGCCTAAGTTACGGTAGAGTTTGTTGGCCTGCGTATCGTTGGCGACGAAAATGTCGGGCCAGCCATCGCCATTATAGTCAAGGACCGCTACTCCGAGAGACTTACTACTGGCGTCGCCGAACCCCGCCTTGTCTGTAACATCTTCGAACTTGCCATTGCCTAAGTTATGGAACAGCCGCGAGCGCGTCCCCTTATACACATCCGGCGTGCAGTACGACTTCGTCTTGCCGTCGAGCGAGCAATACCTGTCGCCCTTCTCGCTCCACTGCACATAGTTGGCGACGAACAGATCGAGCTTGCCATCGTGGTCGTAATCCAGCCATGCCGCACTCGTGCCGAAATTGGCGTTCTGGATTCCACTCTCGCGCGTCACATCGCGGAATTTTCCGTTGCCCTCGTTGTGAAACAGGCGGTCGCCATCCAGCGCCGTAATGTACACATCGTCGCGGCCATCGTTGTCGTAATCGCCAATGGCCACGCCCATACCGTAGATCTCCACGTCGAGCCCGCTGCCCTTGGTCACGTCGGTGAACGTGCCGTCATGGTTGTTGTGGTACAGCGCCGCGGTGGTATGGTGTCCGCCCAGCGCGAAATCCCTGCCGTTCACCAGCAGGATATCCGGCCAGCCGTCGCCGTCGAAATCGAAGAACGCGCACCCCGCTCCCGTGGTTTCCGGCAGATATTTCTTCCCCGACCGTCCGGCGTTATGCACAAAGTGAATCCCCGCCTGCGCCGTGACGTCGGTAAACTGCACCGGTATGCCCGGTGTGTCGCCAGCTGCGAAGGCCGCCATGGCAAGAATCAGCGCAGTCCTAATCTTCACGCCAGACTCCGAACTGAGGAAGATGTGGCGCAGACTTCAGTCTGCCTGGTCGAGACTCCGAACTCTTGAAGTTGCGGAATTTGCCACGAGCCCTGCTCACGTCGACGGAAAACGTTATGGCCACGGATGAACACAGATGAACACCGATAAAACCAAGTCTCTTCTTATCCGTGTGAATCCGTGTCCATCCGTGGCCAAACCTGTTTTGCGAAGTCGGGTTCAGTCTCATTCCTCGCAGGTTCCAAATCTGTGGGGTAGACCTCAGGAGTTCGGAGACTCTTCTCGACCCGCCGCGCCGACATGAGTCTCTCCGCTGCAGGCAGGAGTGCCTGCGCCACATCGCCGCATTGGTGGTTTTCATGCTAGACTCCGCGTGAGCGTCGGCTGAACAGACTTTTCCCTCTCTACCCCGAGCAGTGTGAACGGAGAATACTACGGCCGCGCTCAGAGCGGCAATAATGGAAACATACTAGCTCGTGAAAAGAGGCCGCACTCCTACATTTCGATTGCTGGCCGGGCTCGCCGTAACGCTATCGGCCGTCGCGGTGTATTCCGCCTACACCGTGTTCCAGCTGCGCGCCCTCGAGCGCCTGCAAACCACCACCATTGACCGCAATCGCACCGATTCCCTCCTGCTCCTTCGCATCCAGAAGGACCTCAACGACGTCGCCCACGCCCTGCGCGACATGCTCGACCATACCGACGGGTATCCGCTCACCGCCTTCCGTGCCCCGCTCGCGCGCATTCGTACCGATCTCGACGACGCCATGGAAAAGGAGGCGAAATCGTCCACTGGCAGCATGGAGAACCGCGCCTACCTCGCCGGGCGTATGAACGATTTCTGGAGATCCCTGGACTCCGTCTTCACCCTTGCCGAAGGCGGCCAGCCCAACAAGGCCGACGAGAAGATTCGCGTCACCATCCAGGCGCAGCAGGAATCCCTCAGCAACGCAGTTTCACGCCTCTTCGTGCAGAACAACGAGAGCGAGGAGCGCGCCGCCGAAGATACCCGCGCCATCTATCAGCGGTCGGAGCGCAATGTCTACATCTTCCTGGCGGCGGTGCTGATCGTGGTGGTGCTCACCAGCATTTACCTGTTCGACTACAACCGCCGCATGTTCGACCACGTGGAAGAGCTCTCCAACCTGCGCAGCGAACTGGCGCAGCAGCTCATCACCACCCAGGAGAACACCTTCCGCTCCCTCTCGCGCGAACTGCATGACGACTTCGGCCAGATTCTGACGGCCATCGGCGCCATGCTCGCCCGCGCCCAGCGCCGCACCCCCGCCGAAGCCGGCGCCGACAAGCAGGACCTGCGCGAGATCCAGGAGGTGACGCAGGCCACTCTCGAAAAGGTGCGCTCGCTTTCGCAATCGCTGCATCCCGTGATCCTCGAGGATGCCGGGTTCGAGGGCGCCATCGATGTCTACCTGCCGACTTTCGAGAAGCAGACCGGCATAACGGTGCAATACGAGAAGAGCGGTACCAGCCGCGAGCTCGATCGCGCTGTGGCGACCCATCTTTATCGCGTCCTGCAGGAGGCGCTCAACAACGTGGTCCGCCATTCCAAGTCGCCGTCGGCGCAGGTGCGCCTCAATTACACCGATAATGAGGTCGTCCTCGAGGTGGAAGATCGCGGCGTCGGTCTGGGCAAGGGCGGAGGCAGAGGTATGGGGCTGGTGTCCATGCGCGAGCGCGCCGAACTGGTCAACGGGCGTGTAGAGGTCCTGCCCGCCGAGGGCGGCGGCACGTTGATCCGCATGACCGTACCGGTTGGCGTAGTATAAAGGAACTGAGCATCATGTCTAACCCTCTTACCGTTCTGCTGGTGGACGATCACGCCCTGGTGCGCCGAGGCTTCCGCCGCCTGTTGGAAGAGGATGCCGGCATTTCCGTGGTGGGCGAGGCCAGCGACGGCCACGAAGCGGTCGCCGAGGCCGAGCGGCTTCAGCCCGACGTGGTGGTGATGGACTTCGCGCTGCCGAGCATGAATGGCGCCGTGGCGACGCGCAATATTCTCAAGTCCCGCCCGGCGACGGCGGTGTTGGTGCTCAGCATGCATTCCGACGCGTCTTATGTGCGTACCTGCCTGGAGGCCGGCGCCAAGGGCTATCTGCTCAAGAACGCCATGGACCTCGAGTTAGTGCAGGCGGTCAAACGCGTGGCCGCCAACGAATGCGTGCTCGATCCGCGCCTGGGTTCGCTCGCCATCCAGCCCGCCGAACAGCCGGTGCTAACTACCCGTGAGCTGGAAGTACTGCAACTAATCGTCAACGGACGTTCGAACAAAGAAATCGCCACTATGTTGGGAGTAAGTTCCAACACCGTGGCTGTACATCGCGCTAATATCATGCAGGCCATGGGGATTCACAACACCGCGGAGCTGGTGGTATGTGCCATCCGCCAGGGGTTAGTGAGCATTACGTGAATCGGCGGCAATTCCTGGGTGGCGC
>Ga0181532_10005866_pt1 | contig 10331 bp, 8 predicted proteins | sample PEATcosm2014_Bin_33_FD_119768 | JGI IMG/M metagenome (GOLD analysis project Ga0181532, IMG submission 119768) | Peatland microbial communities from MTU Mesocosm Facility, Houghton, MI, USA - PEATcosm2014_Bin11_30_metaG | ecosystem: Environmental > Terrestrial > Soil > Wetlands > Peat | place... | reverse complement strand
GTGTGTTCGATGGTGAGGACTTCGGTGCGAGCGGTGGGCAGCGCCGAGGATTACTTCGAGGGGGTGGATGATGCGACGGGCTTGGCCGGGTGCGCGCTGCGCCACGTGATCAGGAACACCAATCCCACCCCGGTGCAGATGGCGCTGTCGGCGAGGTTGAAGGCGGGGAAGCCAAGCTCCGAGCCGCTGCGCAGCTCGACATAGAAGTAAATGAAATCAATAACATGCCCGGCCCACAACCGGTCAATGAGGTTGCCGACAATGCCACCGCATATCATGCCAAAGGCCACCTGGCTGAGCAGGGTGCGCGAGTCGAAATGATGCCGGCTGAGGAACAGCAGGAGGAGCGCGACCAGCGCCACGCCGGCCAGCAGCCCGTTGTTGCCACGAAACAGGCTCCAGGCCGCGCCGGTGTTGCCCCAATGCACGAACTTGAAGAACCCTTCTATGATCACCTTCTCCTGCGCGTAGCCCAGGAAGCGGAGCACGATCTGCTTGCTCACCTGATCGAGCAAGACCACCAGCAAGGCAATCAGCGCGATGCGCCGGTTGGGTGTCCGCGCCAGCATGTTCGATGGTTTTGCGTCCGCGATGGGGGCCGGTGTAAGCCGCTGGTCCATATAAGCCAACGCATCTTGCCTTAAGCCCGCCTGTTTGTCCATCCGGCGAAACGGTGTTCCGGAGCGCGGACATTTTTGTCCGCCGCGCCGGCGAGGCGGACACGAATGTCCGCGCTCCGACGGCTACAGGCGCGGCCCGCTTTTCGGCTTGCGTCCCGGCCAGGCGTGGGAGAGGCTAGCACTGTGAAGCCGATGGTCGCACGTTGAATGGACAATAGCGCAACGCTCAAGCAGGACATCAAGCAGTTGATGGTGGAGAACCTCATGCTGCAGATCACCGCGGACGAAATCGGCGACGAGCAACCCCTCTTCGGCCCGGGCAGCCTCGGCTTGGATTCTGTGGACGCTCTCCAGTTGGTCGTGGCTCTGGACAAGAAATACGGCCTCAAGATCCCCGATCCCGAGGCCGCGCGCCAGATCCTCCAAAGTGTGGCGACGATGGTCAAAGCCGTCTCTGGACACATGGGTTCACCGTCCGCGAGCGCGCACCAAAAGCCTTAGCCGTATCCATGCAGTTGGTTTTGGGGAGCGCACGCGCCTCGCGTGCTGCCAACGGCGCCCCGCCGTTGGTGCTACCGCCCACCGGCGGCTCACTGTTTGGTGGTCCATCCAGACTAGGGAGCATTCGCGGCGGGGCGCCGCGAATCATACGCGAGGGCGCGTGTGCTCCCCAATTCCAACTGAATCCTTACGGCTTAGGATAATTCCCAGGCCCGCGCTCCGTTATCATCGGCGGGCGCGACTCGAACACCCCGTTAGGGTCCCTCCAGCGGCTTCCGCCCCGGGGAATCCCCTGTCTCATTTCCAGCACCGCCCCGATTGAGCGCGCCCGCGCTTCTATGTCAATATCGCGGCGTTGTGCACCAATTCAAGCCAGAGCGGTTTTACGAGCCCGCGCGGGTGCGGGCCAGGGTAGTCGGGAAGAGGATACTCCTGGCCGATGACCAACCCGAAGTGAGGGAGACGGTCAAGCTCCTGCTGGGCATGGACGACCACACCGTGGCCGAGGCCGCAAACGGCCAGGAGGCGCTTCAGTTGTTTACGCACGGTCACTTTGACCTCGTGATTACGGATTACGCCATGCCAGTCATGCGCGGAGACGAGCTGGCCAGCAATATCAAGCATGTGGCGCCGTCCCAGCCGATCCTGATGATCACCGGCTCGGCAGAACAGTCGGACGAAATCACAGCGTCAGTGGATGCGTTTCTGTGCAAGCCTTTCGGATTCGAGGACCTGCGCCGCGCGATCGCCGAGCTGGTCTGCTGAGCGGCTCTGGTTACTTGGCAGCCGGCTCGGATTCCACACGCGCCATAACACACGTATAGGACGGAGCGCCGGCATGTTGCCGGCTTACGCGCCCGAGGGATCTAAGCCGGCAACATGCCGGCGCTCCGTGCTCGGAGGTGTGAAAAGCGCAGTCTAGGTGCTGGCCGCTTCAGCCTGTGACCCGGACAAGCGCTTCAGCTCGGCCATAATCAAGGAGAGGCATTCGCCGACACTGCATTGGTCCGTGCGCAGCTCCAGCTCCGGCTTCAGGGGAGCCTCGTAAGGCGCCGAGATGCCAGTAAATTCTTTGATGTCCCCGCGCCGTGCTTTGGCGTAAAGCCCTTTCGGGTCGCGCTGCTCACAGACCTCAATGGGGGCATTCAGATACACCTCGAGGAATCTTCCCGGTGGCGTGATTCCCCGTGCGAGCTCGCGATCGGATCGGTAGGGGGAAATGAACGCGGTGATGCAGATTATGCCCGCGTCGGCGAAAAGTCCCGCCACCTCGCCGGCCCGGCGGATGTTCTCCTTGCGGTCGGCGTGGGAAAAGCCGAGGTCCGAGCACAGGCCGTGGCGCAGGTTATCGCCATCCAGCACATACGCGTGCCGCCCCAAGTTGAACAACTCCCGCTCCAGCTCCATCGCGATGGTGGATTTGCCCGACCCGCTCAAACCGGTGAGCCATACGACGCAGCCCGGGTGACTATTGCGCTCTGCCCGCTGTTCCGCGGTGACCCTTCCCCGGTTCCAGTAGATGTTGGCGCTCTTGTGGGACGCATCGCCCGTGCGGCGCGGATAACTGTCGGGGATAACGATCCCGCCGCCCGCGACATCGTAGCCATCCACAATGACGAACCGGCCCGTCTGCACGATCTCCTCTGCCGCATCAAAGGCGATGGGTCGCTTCGTTCGGATCGTTAGTTCCCCCACTTCGTGCCGCCCGACCCACGCCTCCTCGCCGCTCCGTGAGATCGTCGCCAGAGATGAGGCATCAATCACGCGTTCGATCGAGGCGACCTCGCATTCCGCTTCCTGGGTCGCGAGCTTCAGCTTGTATCGCTTTCCCTTCGCCAACGGCTGCCGGCCCAGCCAGAACACGCGTGCCTTGAAGCGAGTCAGCTCGTACGGAGGCGAGCTTTCTGCCGCCGCAATGGCGCCGCGCTGAACAAAGATCTGTTCCGTGAGCGTCAGGCCGATGGACTCGCCCGCTGTGGCGTAGCCGCGCACCGGCGCACTCCAGCGCTCGATGCTCTTGACCGTGCTGACCTTGCTGCCCGGACTGAACAGCAACCGGTCGCCGACCTTGACCGTGCCGGACTCAACCCGCCCGGCCAGGATGCGCCGCCGGTCAAAGCGGTACACGTCCTGCACGGCAAACCTCAACGGCTTGTCCTTTGGCGGTGCGGAGTTGCTCAGCGCGTCCAGCGCCTCCAACACGGTCGGCCCCTGCCACCAGGGCATCTGCGGGCTGCGCGAGGCGAGGTTGTCTCCGGCCCGCGCGGAGATGGGGATGAAATACTTGGCCTCGATTCCCGCCGATCCCAGAAAGGCGCCGTATTCGGCTACGATCTGCTCGAACCGCGCCTGCTGGTAATGTTCGAGGTCCATCTTGTTCACCAGCACGATGATCTGGCGGATGCCCAGCAGGTCCAGCAGGTAGGCGTGCCGGCGTGAGTTTTCCTGCACGCCTTCGTGCGCATCTATCAGGAGCAGGGCGGCCTCGGCGCGCGCGGCGCCGGTGACCATGTTCTTCAGGAACTCCGCGTGCCCGGGAGCGTCAATGATGACATACTGCCGCTTCGGCGTGCGGAACCAGATTTGGGCGGTGTCAATCGTGACGTTCTGGTCCCGCTCGGCCTGCAAGGCGTCCATGAGGTTGGCCCACTCGAAGGGCGCGCCCCGGCTCCGGGCCACGGCCTGCAGTTGCTCGTACTTGCCTTCGGGCAATGAGCCGGTGTCATAGAGCAGCCGCCCGATCAGGGTGGACTTGCCGTGGTCAACATGACCGACAATGACGATCTTGAGTTGCTCGCCAGCAGCGGGGGTTTCCTTCATGAGGCTTACATGTATCCGTCGCGGCGCAGCTTCTCAAACGCATCCTCACTCTCCTGGTCCTGCGCGCGGCCGGCACGCTCAGGAACGCGCGTGGCGCGCAGCTCCTCGACAATCTCGTGCACCGTGCGGGCATTGGACTTCACCGGGAACGTGCAGGGGGCGCAGCCGATGCTGCGGTAGCGCTCGCCGTTCGCGTTCGCGAAATAGAGCGGTATCACTGAAATGTTCTCTCGTTCGATATACTCCCAGATGTTCACCTCGGTCCAGTGCAGCAAGGGATGGATGCGGACGTGGGTGCCCTTGGGGAAGTCCGTCTTGAATTGGTCCCACAGCTCCGGCGGCTGGTCGGTCACGTTCCATTCCATCTGCTTGTCGCGCGGGCTGAAGTAGCGCTCCTTGGCACGGGTCGGCTCTTCGTCGCGCCGGACGCCGACGATGACGCCCCGGAAGTGGTGCTTGTCGAGGACCTGTTTGAGCGCGTCCTTCTTGAGCCAACTGCAGCATTCTACGCGCGTGGCGTGGCCTTTCGGATAAGTGCGGCCCTGCTGCAAGGCCGCCTCGTTCTTGCCAACGATCAGTTCCAGCTTCCAGTCCCGCACCAGCCGGTCGCGATACTCGATCATGCTGGGGATCTTGTAAGTGGTATCCACGTGCACGAGCGGAAAGGGCACGTGGCCGCAAAATGCCTTCCGCGCCAGCCAAAGCAGCGCGGTCGAGTCCTTGCCGATGCTCCAGAGCATGGCGAGCTTCTCGATTTGGCTGTAGGCCTCGCGCAATATGTAGATGCTTTGGCTTTCCAGTTCGTCTAGCAGCATAGTAGCCGGCGCCAATGTGGGTTAGGCGGGGCGGTCGGGCAAGTAAACACGGATTCCTCGGCGTTTTCAGTGGGTAAGGGCGGGACGGGTGAAATCCGAAGCCCGAAGGCCGAAGGCCGAAAGAAGTCCGAAGTCCGAAACCCGAAGCAGCCAACCCGTAGTCCTGGACCGCGCCGCTTTCGCAAGCCCCCCGCCAGGCAGGACTGCCAAGCCACCGCGCTCCGGGGCGCTCCTCGCACAGGAGGACGGTGGGATTGGTGACTTCGGACCTCGGATTTCGGGCTTCTTTCGGCCTTCGGACTTAGCACCCCGATCCCACTGCCGACGGCGAGGCACCCCGACCGGTGCAGGCTGGCCTTTCGTCGCGAAGCCATTATAAGTCCCCCCGTGCAATTTGAGCTGCCTTTCGGCCTGGGACGCCTCTTGCAGCCGGACGAGCACTGGCTGCGCGTTGGGGCCCGGCCCGTGCGGCTGTGGCTGGTCCGCAACCGGCGCGCCCGGCGCTACGTCCTGCGCCTGCGCGCCGATGGCGCGGCGCGAGTGACCATCCCCCGGGGTGGTTCGGAAGCGGAGGCCAGGCGGTTCGCTGAGAGAAATGCGGCCTGGCTGGAGAAGCAGCTTCTGCGGCAGGCCACGCAGCCGCGCGGACCTCGAGCGTGGCAGGCGGGCACTGAGATCTTCTTCCGCGGGGAACGCGTGCGACTGGCGGCGGGCGAGGAGGGGCAGGCCGGCCTCGTTCGCCTTGGCAGCGAGGCGGTGCGCGTGGCGGACTCGGCTGCCGATCTGCGGCCCGCCGTCGAGCGGCATCTGCGGCAGTTAGCGGCCCGCGAGCTGCCTGCGCGCGTGCTCGAACTGGCCGCCTCGCATCAATGCCTCGTGCGGCGGGTGAGCGTGAGGAATCAGCGCTCCCGCTGGGGCTCCTGTTCCCGCCGCGGCACTATCTCCCTCAACTGGCGTCTGGTGCAGACGCCGCCCTCGGTTCGTGACTATCTCGTGCTGCACGAACTGGCGCACCTTAAGGAGATGAACCACTCCCGCAGGTTCTGGCGGGAGGTCGAGCGCCTGTGCCCGGGCTACCGTGAGGCTGAACGCTGGCTGAAGCAGCACTCCTCCCTCCTGGCGTAGGTCCGACGCCCTCCCGACCCCGGTGCCCCGCCCCTGCTGATGGCGTGAGACCCCGGATTGCTCCTCGATTGTTCCTCGATTGTTCCTCGATTGTTAAAGGGTTTTCCCAGGTGCTCGACTGCATTGACACGGGAACGAACTCCGCTACTCTGGTGCTCGCTTTTCTACCCGAAATGTGGCTAATGTGAATTGAACTGTGGCTGAAAAAGACGATTATCTGGCAGACATCCTGGTGGACCTTGGATTCGTTTCCCCGGACAAGGTGGCCGAAGCGCGGCGCGAGGCCGAATCCGCCGGGGTGGGCCTGGTGGACCTGCTGGTAGCCAACAAGGTCATCCGTCCCGAAGATGTCACCCAGGCCAAGGCGGCGCATTTCGGCGCCGAAGTCGTCAACCTCAAGGAGGTCAAGATTGCCGACGATGTCATCGCCACCATCCCGCGGCACATCGCCAAGAAGTACCGCGTCGTCCCCGTCTTCAAGCACGAGAATTCCCTGACCGTCGCGCTGGCCGATCCTTCGGACCTGGACACCATAGACAGCCTCACGCACCTGCTGCACATGGAGATCAACCTGCAGGTGGCGTCGGAAGCGGACATCGAGGCGGCCCTCACCAAGTACTACGCCGAGCGCAGTGGCGGCGTCTCGACCGATCCTCGCTACAAGGAAGTCATCGAGGACCTCACGCGCGAGCATGTCGAGATCGAGGCGGCGGCGGCCGGAGACGGCGGAGTTGTGGAGGCCGACGCGCCGCTGATCAAGCTGGTCAATTCGCTCATCACCGAGGCGTTCAAGATGCGCGCCTCGGACATCCACCTGGAGCCGCTGATCAAGAAGTTCCGGTTGCGGTATCGCATTGACGGGGTGCTGCACGAGATGAAAGCCCCGCCCAAACGGCTGCAACCGGCCATCATCAGCCGCCTGAAGATTCAGTCCAACATGTCCATCTCCGAGCACCGCATTCCTCAGGACGGGCGCATCCAGACCACGGTGGGCAACAAGCTCATTGACTTGCGCGTGTCCTGCTTGCCGACCAATCACGGCGAGAGTATCGTCATGCGTATCTTGGATAAGGAAGGACTGCGCCTTGGTTTGCCGGAACTGGGCTTCTTCACGGACGACCAGCAAACCTTCGAACGCCTGATCGGCCTGCCGGACGGCATCCTGCTGGTCACCGGCCCCACCGGTTCGGGCAAAACCACCACGCTTTACTCCTGCCTCCACTTCATCAACCGGCCCGATCGCAAGATCATCACCGTGGAGGACCCGGTGGAATATTTGCTGGCGGGCATCAACCAGGTGCAGGTTTCCGAGGCAGTAGGGCTGACCTTCTCCTCCGCCCTGCGCGCCATCCTGCGCCAGGCGCCCAACGTGATCATGATTGGGGAAATTCGCGACCTGGAGACCGCTACGATCGCCATCAATGCCTCCCTCACCGGTCACCTGGTCTTCTCCACGCTGCACACCAATGACGCCCCCAGCGCCGTCACCCGTCTCATAGACATCGGGGTCAAGCCGTTCCTCGTCGCCTCCTCGACCCGCGGCCTGATGGCCCAGCGCCTGGTGCGCAAAGTCTGCAAGCAGTGCGCGGCGCCGAGCCTGCCCACCGAGGTCGAGTTGCGCACCCTCGGCATAGATGCCTCCAGCGTCCAGGGCTCAACCTTCCTCAAGGGCAAGGGCTGCTCCAATTGCAACAACACGGGTTACCGCGGACGTTTCGGCATCTTCGAAATCTTTGTCATTGATGACGAGGCGCGGAAGCTGATCTACGAGAAGGTGCCTTCGTCCGTCCTGCGCACCCGCGCCCGCGAGATGGGGATGCGCACCCTGCGCGAGGACGGCGTCCGCAAGGCCCAGGCCGGTTTGACGACGCCGGATGAAGTCATCCGCGCGACCGTAGGTGATGTGGATTGAGCCGAAGAGCGTGTCTTGGTTTTCGCCGGAGCGCGGACATTCTTGTCCGCAAGCGGGGGCATTCTTGTCCGCGCGTCCGCGACGAAGCCTTGGCAGCGGACAAGAATGTCCGCGCTCCGGCCTGCGTACCCAGCCGAAGCCGCGTAACTTAACCCCTTCACGCCTGTCCATTCTTAGTGATATGATTAGTAGTTAGCTCGATCTGATTTTCGCATGTCTTACTCGATGTCCGATTTGCTGCAGTTGGTGGTGGCTGAGGGCGCCTCCGACCTCCATATCCGCGTGGGCACCGCGCCCGTCATTCGCGTGCACGGCATTCTGCACCGCGTGGAAGGGCCGGTCATAACTCCGGAAGACAGCGAGGAGTTAATGCGCAGCATCACCTCCGAGGACCACATCCAGGGGGTGCGCGAACGCGGCGGCGCCGACTTCGGGTTCGCTTTCGGCGACCTGGCCCGCTTCCGCGTCAGCGTCTTCAAGGAGAAAGGCAACTTCGGCAGCGTCCTGCGGCAGATTCCCGCCAAGATGCTGACGATGGAGCAAATCGGCCTGCCGCCCTCGGCGAAAGAATTGCTCTACAAACCGCGCGGGCTGGTGCTGGTCACCGGCCCGACGGGCTCGGGCAAGACCACCACGCTGGCCTCGATGATCAACATCATCAACGAGGAGCGCGACGAAGCCCACATCGTGACCATCGAGGACCCGATCGAGTATTACCACAAGCACAAGAAGGCCATCGTCACGCAGCGCGAGATCGGGGTGGACGTGCCGAACTTCGCCGAGGCGCTGCGCCGCGTGCTGCGCCAGGACCCCGACGTGGTTCTCGTCGGCGAAATGCGCGACCTGGAGACGATTGACGCGGCCATCACGGCGGCAGAAACGGGGCACTTGGTTTTCGGCACGCTCCACACCACCGGCGCGGCCAAGACCATTGACCGCGTCGTCAATGCCTTTCCCTCCAACCAGCAGGAGCAAATCCGCATCCAGCTTTCCACGGTCATGCAGGCCGTCATCTCGCAATTGCTCATCCCGCGCGTGGACAAGCCCGGGCGGGTGGCCATTTTCGAGATCATGATCAACACGCCTTCGATTGCCGCCCTGATTCGCGACAACAAGACGTTCCGCATCCAGTCCGACATTCAGACGGGCGCCAAGTATGGCATGGTCACCCTGGACAGCTTCCTGATTGATAAGTACCTGGCCGGCATGATCGCGCGCGAGGAAGTCGTCACCAAGGCGCAGGACCCGGTGACGATCCAGGCCAAGCTCCAGGAACTCGAGCTGGCCCAGGCCGTCGGCGTGGACGCCGCCGCGGTAACGGCGGGGAAGACTTGATCTATGGCCGACGACCTGACTCATCCACTGCTCTCGCTGATCAAGGATCAGAACCTTATAGACGATCTGCAGTACGAGGAGGTGCTGGGCGAATTCAAACGCACCGGCAAACCCGTCTCCCAGATTCTCCAGGACTTCGGCGTCATGGACCTGGACGCGATCCTCCAGGCCATCTCCAATCAAATGGGCGCGCCGATCGTCACGCTCAACCAGCGCGATTTCTCCCCCGAGCTGCTAGCGGCCATTCCGGCGAAGACGGTGCACATGTACCAATGCCTGCCGGTGGCCATGCAGAATTCCACGCTGCAAGTGGCGCTGGTGGACCCGCTCAACGTCAGCCGCATTGACGAGCTGGGCTTCATCGTCAAGAAGGACATCCAGTTGGTGATCGCCGACCCGGTGCAGGTCCAAAAGGCCATCGAGAAGTTTTACCCCCAGGAGACTGAGAGCGTTTCGGATATCCTGAAGGAGCTGGGCTCCGACACCGACATCGCCAAGGAAGTGGACCAGGCAGTCGTAATGGACGACGCGGCCATGATGGAGAAGTTCGCCAATGAGGCCCCCATCATTCGCTTCGTCAACCTCGTGATTTTCCAGGCCGTGCAGGACCGCGCCAGCGACATTCACTTCGAGCCCTTCGAGACCGAGTTCAAGATCCGCTACCGCGTGGACGGGGCCCTGTATGAAATGTCACCCCCGCCCAAGCACCTGGCGCTGCCGGTCATCTCGCGCCTCAAGGTCATGGCGAACCTGAACATCTCCGAGCGCCGTTTGCCCCAAGACGGACGCATCACTTACTCGATGGGCAACCGCTCCATTGATTTGCGTGTCTCGACGCTCCCCACGCAGTTCGGTGAATCGGTGGTGCTCCGCGTGCTGGATCGGGCGGCGGTCAACCTGGAAATCGAATCGCTCGGCTTCCCGAAGTACCTATACGACTATACGCTCGAAGCCATCCAGCGGCCCAACGGCATCATCGTTGTCACCGGCCCAACCGGCTGCGGAAAAACCACCACGCTTTACTCCTGCCTGCGCCGGGTCAACACCATTGACTCGAAGCTGCTCACCGCGGAAGACCCGGTCGAATACGACATCGAGGGCATCATGCAGGTGGCCATCAACGAAGGGGTGGGCCTGACGTTCAGCAAGGCGCTGCGCTCCTTCCTGCGCCAGGACCCCGACGTGATCATGGTCGGCGAAATG
>Ga0181532_10005864_pt1 | contig 10333 bp, 16 predicted proteins | sample PEATcosm2014_Bin_33_FD_119768 | JGI IMG/M metagenome (GOLD analysis project Ga0181532, IMG submission 119768) | Peatland microbial communities from MTU Mesocosm Facility, Houghton, MI, USA - PEATcosm2014_Bin11_30_metaG | ecosystem: Environmental > Terrestrial > Soil > Wetlands > Peat | place... | reverse complement strand
TCGAGCGTCTGCTTGCGACGCTCGAGCGCCTTGGCGCCCGCGCCGATCCACTCCCCTGGGGCCTCGCCGCGCCCCGAGTAGTAGTCATCGCCGCCACGCGCTACCTGCTGCTCGTAGTAGCGGTGCTGGCCCAGCGCGATCTTGCCGATGGAGAGCACAATTGAAACCAAATTAGCAAAACTAGCGATGTTTAGCTATATCTAGCACTCTTTAGGTGCAACTGTGTGCCGCGTTGCGGAGCGCAGCGGAGCGGGGCGGCAGGGATGCCTACGGAGGACGGACGGGAGGGCCGGACGAGCACGGATGCTCAGAGCGGGGAGCGGGGCGGGAGGGATGCGCGAGACGCGGACAGCGCGTGCGGCCGAGGGCAGCTCGCACGTGGGGGAGACGCTAGCGCCGGCGGCCGGGAACGACGAGGACCGCGGGTAGCTCGATCTGTCCGACCTGGGCGCGCTCGCCGAGCAGGCGGGTGAACAGCCGCGCGGAGAGCGTCGACGGCCAGCGGCCGCGCCGGCGCACGTACCACACTGTCCCGGTGCCCCACGCGAGCACACCGAAGGCGGCGAAGGCGACGCAGTAGCCGTAGCCGCTCCGGCTGCCGCATGCCCACGCTACCCACCATGAGCACCATCCGCTCACCCGCGCGAGCGTGGGGCCGAAGCGCCAGCCGATCCACGCGATGGCGCCGAGCAGCCCGAGCACGCAGATCACGCACGCGAGCGGGCCGGCGGAGGCGATCGGGATGGCTGGTGTCGGGGACATGCAGTTTTTGTAGCACGCCCTGCGGACGAGGATCAGCGGCGCCGAGCCGGACATCTGAGACCCTCGATACGGTCCGGCCGTGACGCTGGGACAACTCCAGGCGGGTGCCGGGCGTGAGTTTCTTTTCCATTACACGGACTCTGCGCGGGCTGACGCGATCATCGAAGAGCGGTGCTTCGTCTCCGGTCCGGGGGTGGCGCGGGGGCTCGGGATCTACGCGACGGACATCGCGCCGTCGGGGTGGAGACGATCGAGGCTCCATCGCGTGGGCGGCGTCGCCGAGCAGCGCGACCGTGTTCCAGCGCATCCAGCGCGTGCACCGCGTTAGGCCATAGCAGCAGCCAGCCGCGATCAGCCAGATCCGAGTTAGGCGCTGTGCGAGCTGGGCTAGCGCTGCTCGTCTACGGCTGCGCCGAGTTCGGCCATGCTCACGCCGAGGGCGTCGGCGAGCTGCACCACAGTCGTCCACGCCGCGCTCGCGCGCCCAAGCTCGATTCGACCAAGCGAGCTGATCGACATCCCCGAGCGAAAGGCCAGCGATTCCTGCGTCAGCCCACGACGTTCGCGTAGTTGGCGCAGCACAGCGGCAAGCGCGGGATCGGGTGCTGGCGCGCGAGACATCGGGCCGGAAACATCGCATGCTCCCGATCGTCAAGTCCACAGCGAAAGCTCCCAGGCGTTGACGCCCACGCGCTTTAGGCGTACCCTCCCCGGGAGGCATGGCTGCGATAGGAACACCACGGCCGGCGATGACGCCCCACTTCGGAGCCCGGCTCCGTGCCGCACGCAGGCGGCGCGGGATCAGTCAGGAGCAGCTCGGCACGGACACGGGCCTGCACCGGACTCACATCAGCCTCCTCGAGCGCGGTCTACGCGAGCCGAGCCTAGACACGCTTGTGCTGCTCAGCCGCGGCCTTCGCATCCCGCCCGCCCGCATGATCCTGTGGCACAAGCCGCGAGGACACGCTGCACGCTAGCGTCGCCCCGCTCCGCACCGCAACTGTCGGTGGTCGCCGACATTCGGTCGTCAACGGCCGGGCCGCGGCCGCGTTTGGTCATACGAGCCGTTTGTATGCCCAAACCCCCCTGACGTGTGCCGATATCGGCACACCGGCGACACCTCATCACTCACACAAAACCGGCTAGTTTGCAGGCGATTGATCGTCAAACTGGTTCAGCTACCCATAATTCGGGTCGGTGAGGTCCCGAGTTCGAATCTCGGCGCCCCGATTTTGGGAGCTTCATAGACGTCGGTGGGAGGACCCCTCAATTTGTCGGGGGTCTTCTGCCTACGGTGGGCTTCGGACGCTGGTCATGGTCCTGTGATTGGGTCGCCGTGACCCTTTGCCTTCTGAAGTTTCTTTTCAGGATTCGCGGGGCTGTGCGAGTTGCCGGTTGAGCCGGAGTGGGCACAAACCACTGCCCTGGTGATTCGGTTTCGCTCAACGCGCTGTCGCAGCAACGGCGAAAGATCTGAGTCGGGCAGTGAGCGATGTCGTCGGGCTATTCCTCGGCGGTCGTCGTCGTGAAATCATCGAGCTGCTTGCGCAGCATTAGGGCCTTGAACTCGTCGCAGGTGCGCTCGAAGGCTGCGAGCTCCTCGTCGGCTGCTAGCCGCCAGATCCGGGATGGTCGGCCGGGCGTCCCGGTCTGTGCCTGTTGCGGCTCAACGATCCCGTGTGCCTGAAGCAGCTCGAGGGTTTGCGCGATCGTCCTTTGCGACGCCCCGGTCTCCTTCTCTAGCTGGGGTGCCGTGCTGGGGCTGCGGCGCAGAGCAGTGATCAGTCGTCCTGTCACGTCATCCACGAGCAGGGCGACCAGTTGTTGTGTCTGGGGGTTCATATAGTTTACGTACGGAAAGTCAGCTAACTCGTATGGTGACCGTTATGACCGCTGAGGGAAGCCGAGCAGCGCTGGTTGCAGTTCGCGGGCGCAGCTCCGCCCGTCCGCTCCGGCGGCTTTCTCCCCCGGCCTGTCGCTGCCGGCCGGGCGACGTCGCTGAGTGGGTGCGTCTTGAGCTGTCGTCTGCTCAGGCTGAGGCTCTGCGGGAGGTAGCCGCGGCGGCCAGCGTCGCGCTGGATGTGTGGCTTGCGGTGATGGTCGAGTTCTCCATCTCTCTGCGCGCGCTACGCGGGCCGTTCGGGTCCGTTGATGCTGCGCGCGCCGAGCTCGCTAAGAGGGCTGAGGTGTGGCCGATCGAGGTCGCGTGGCTCCCGGAGTGGCGGGCATGGCAGTCGTCGTTCTCGCGCCGCTTGGGTACTGGAGGCGACGAGCTGCCTGAGGTAGTCCTGCCGCAACGACTGCGCGTTCGCGCTGGCGGGGCGATAGACGTAGCGGCCGCACTCGACTGTGGGGGAGATTGGGCGCTGGCGCGGGTGTGCGAGCTGGCGGCTTGTGGAGCCGGACAGACGCTTGAGGCTTTTGTGTTGCAGGCGGGACTGGTCGACGCGTGCCGTGGAGCGCGGCTAACTCGCGCGACGCAGTCGGCGCGGCGTATCGAGGATGCCCTCTTCGAGCACGACGGCTAGCGTTTGCTCGGTGAGCTGAATGTGCCGCAGGGAGCGCAGCGTAGGGGCGGCTTTACGAGCGGCCGCGAGTTCCTTGGCGGCGGCCTTGAGACGGAATCGATAGCGCTCGACGCGCTGGCCTGCGTCGAGTTGGCCGAGGTCGTCACGAAGCTGGATCCAGGCCCATAGGTTGTGCTCGTCCGCGTGTGCGAGACGCCCGGGAACGTCGGAGGCATTCCGGCAGGACGGGCATTCGCAGGCAGACTCAGGTAGTGCTTCGCTTGCGAGTACCTGTGCCGCTAGGTCGGCGCTCAGCGAAGTCATGAGCGAAGGGAACTCGAAGCGTGAAGCGTGGTCGACTCTGCGGATTTGCCTAGTCGCCGCGGGGATCCGAAATCCTCCGGCTCGGCCGAGCGGGATCTCGACTCCTGCGATGCCGATCGACCACGCCAACTCCGCGAGCGTGCCGGGGGCGGTCCATACGCAGGGCGCGCCGAGCTGCTCGAGCATCAGCAAGAAGTCGAAGGCGGCGGCAAGCTGCTCCGCGTCGCATACTTCCGCTCCGGCGATGCCGACCCAGTAGCCGTCGGGGTCTCCGCGAGCGAAACGATTGACGATCGATAGTCGGTCGTCTCTGCGGGTGAGCGCGTCGATCGTGCATGGGACCTGCGCGAACAGCGGGAGCGTAGGCGCGAGCGCATCACGAGCGGCGAGCGCCGACTCGAGCAGCCTCGGGTTGCGTCGCAGCCAGCCGCTGTCGAGGGTCTCGATCGTGAATGCTGGTGCACGCAAGAGGTCGGCGCCCTCTTTGATCTGTTCCTTGATGTCGCCACGCGCCACTCGCTCTGTCTCACCCGGTGCACGAAGCGACGCGGGCGTGTGTGGTTCAGCTCCTGCGGGGAGGAACTCGCGGCTCCTGAGAGCCGCGATCGAGCGAAAACCGCTGGTCGCCGTATCCAGGATGCGGGTGTCGACGGCAATCGCCGCGCTCGTCATCCCGCGTGCCCGGTGCAGTTCATCGAGCTGGGCGGCCTGCGTGACCGCGCCAAGCGCGGCGTCCGGCGCGTGTCCCGTAGCCCGAGGTCGAGCACGGCGCGCGATGCCGATCCGCTAGTCACACGGGCAACGAATAGCGGCGTGTTGTTGCGGTCGTATTGCGCGCGTACGGCCGTGGCTGCCCGTTGCGCGGGTTCCTTCAACGCGTCGAGCACGGTCTGCGCGGCGCGCGGACGCTGCAGGGGCTCCTTGGCAAGCAGCTCGAGGATCAGGCGATCGAGCCATGCAGGGACAGAGGGTTCAAGCGCAGATGGGGGCTCAGGATCCTCATGCCTGATGCGATCGAATAGCTCGAGCTCATTGCTCGCTTGAAATACAAGCTGGCCTGTGATCATCTGGAACAGAACCGCTCCGAGCGCGTATAGGTCGCTATGAATGTCCGCCTCGCCACGGATTTGCTCGGGAGCGCAGTACGCCAGCGTGCCGATGAACGCGCCGCGCGCGGTGATCGTCGTTAGGTCTTGCACCCCAGCGAGGCCGAAGTCAAGGATTACCACCCCGCCGACCGTAGGCAGATATACGTTGGCCGGCTTGAGATCACGATGCACGATGCCGTGCTCATGCAAGCACTGAAGCCCAGAAGCGATCCCCTGCGCGATGCTCAGCGCACGCGTCAATGGCAGCTTGCCGCCGCGATCGGCGAGGTACTGGCGCAGAGAGGTGCCAGGTATGTAGCGCATCGCGATGTAGGCCGCTGGACGTCCCCCGGAGAGCGCGACGCCGCTCTCCACGTACTCGGCGAGACTCGGGTGCTCGATTCGCAACGTGCTGATCTCTCGACGAAATCGCTCTTGGGCCTCGCCAGTCGCCGGCAAGTCGTAAAACACCTTCACGGCGAACTGCTTGCCATCACGTAGAGCCTCGTAGGTGTGCGCGAAGCTGCCACTGCCAAGCAACCGCACAAATCGAAAGTCGGCGATTCGATCAAAGTCGGAAGCAGCCATCCTGCTTAGATCATGCAGCCACCGTCGGACGCGCTCTTGGCGGGATGGGCCTGGCAGGGCATAGCCTCAGCCGCTCCTATCGATCGCTGCCGCAGGCGTCGGATTGCTCCTTCTGCCCCACAACAAAGATGAGGCGATCCGGCGCGCACCTTGGCCGCGTACCTGCGGCCTGGGCTCCAGAGGTCAGCGTTGTTGTGGCCTCGCTGGTGCAGGCCGTGCCCGGTGCGTGCATAGCTTGTGCTGAGCAGTGAGTATTTCGCAGGCGGGCGGTGACAGCGTTCGTCTCGACGAGAACGGTTGCGATCACTCGTCGAGTGCCGCCACGAACACATCCCACTCCTCGTCGGTCATGTCGGCGAGGTCGAAGTGCTCATCCGCCTCGAGCGGCGCGACGTCGGCCATCAGCTCCTCCAGCGAGGGAGGATTCCAGAACTGGGCGTTTGCCCGATCGATGTGATCGCTGCTCGCGGCCGGCTTTGGCATGACGTGACCTCGGAGACCAAGTCTAGGAGGCGGTTCTCGTCACGCAAGACGCGTCCGCCACAGCTCTTGTTGTCGCTCAGGAATCTCGCGGCGGCTCGCCGAGGAGTTCTCTGGCGGTCTTGCTGAGTTTCCGTAGCCTGCGTCGTTGGGGGTTGAGGTAGTACGGAATCGGCCCGGCGTCGGTCGGAGCCGGTGTCGGCGGTGGTGGCTTGTGGGTCCGGCTCTCAAGGTACTGACGAACTCGAGCGGGATGGAAGCCGAGCCGCGGGCGGGACCCCGAGCCGAGCTGCACGGCGCCGAGGTCGCCCGCGTGGTCGTAGACCCACCAGCGTTTCATGCCAGTCATCCGCGCGACGTCGCTAGCGCTTATGAGCCCTTCCGGTCGCTCGTGCGCCAGCTCGAGCCGCGGAGCCAGGCGCTCGGCGACCCGCTCGGCGACCCGCTCGGCGACCCTGTCGGCGAGCCGGTCCAGGAACTCCTCGTCGTGTGTTAGCGCGTCGAGCGTCACGACTCGCTTGTCACCGTGACCTTGGCCGGGACATGGGTTGATGCCTGACCGCTGCTGACCAGCCAGATCAGCTGGTGGGCGGGTCTGAAGCGTCCCTCGCAGCCCGGCTCCTCGTCGGGGTCCTGCGGCTGTCTTGCGGCGAGCGGGTGGTCGACCGACCTCACGCTCGCACTCTCGCAGAGGGATGGACGCTAAATAAACAGACAGTTCGCAACGTGTCATATGCGGATTGTCCGGCCCGTTGATCGCTGGCGTGCAGGCCAGTGGCCCGGCGACCCGCCGAGCGAGGTCAGTGCGACGAGCCGCTATCGAGGGTTGACGAGCGCACCAGCCTGGTCGTCGTACCGGCTCGGCGGCCAGCTGTCGGCCCGGAGTTGCTCTTCGTCGCGCTCGGTGAGCGGCAGCTCGGCGGGGTCGACTGCGACGCGGCCCCAGTATGCGGCGAGCTTCACCTTCAGATGACGGCGCGCCTCGGGCTTTAGCTGCGCCACGCGGCGTGGCGGGTCGGCGAGCATCTCGTCTGAGACGAGGCTCGGGCGAAACAGGCACGCGACCGACTCCTCCTCGAGCGCTGGTGGCAGCCGCGGCAGGTACATGTAAGGATGGATCGTGTCGCGACTTCGCAACAGCTTGTCGTTTCCTCCTAGCCCCTGCGTGTGCTCGAGCACGAGCGCGAGCGGCACGACCGGCACGAGGGTGCGAAACGGGTGGGCCGTTCCGCCCTCAGCGCGTTGGTCGGCCATGTCGCAGGTCGGGGTGATCAGCAGCCCGTAGCCCAGCGCGACCGGACCGATGTAGTGCTTGGCCACATCGTGCTCGTCGTCGAACAGCAGCGCGGTTGGCTGGTCGGTGAACGGGATCGCCTCGAACAGGTCGCCGGCGAACAGCGCACTCGACCACGGCGCTGTCCAGTAATCGGAGTCGTATGGCCGGTGCTCTCCAGGTCCCATCGTCGCGGACCTGAACCCTACGGCTCTCGGCGCGAAAGCGGCGCTTGTCAGTCGATTGCCCGCGCGCGGGTCACAGCGACGACGTCGTCGTTTTCGCCCACCGAGGGGAACCCGCTGAACATCTGCGCGCGAAGCGCCGCGATGTCCTCGGGGCGAAACCGCCGCACGCCGCTGGGCAGCCTGACGGCGCGCAGCAGACCACGCTGCTCCCAGCGACGAAGCGTGTTCTCGCTGACCCCGAGCTCCCGGGCGGCCGCACGAACCTGCATCAGCTCAACCATCTCGATGCTCCTTTCGCTTAGCTACCACGATAGGCGACATGGAAGATGATATCAAGATGGCGGATATGGCAGACTTGACCCAGTATCGGTCACCGAGCGGTCGTCCTTGAGCGCCACCCTGGGTCCCGCTGACGCTCGGCCCCGCTCGCCGCGCGTCGCGACGCCGTCTGACAGGAAGCCGACGCGTCGCGCGCCGAGTCAGCGAGTGCCGGTGGACCGGTCGGCGACGGCTCGCGCATTTAGGCAGTAACTCGAATCTAGTGCCCAAAGTCCCCGAAAACGTCCGCAATATCCCGAGGTTCCATCAGCCAGGTGAAGCATCCGCAAAACAGCAAAACAGGGTTTCTGCGTTTCAGGGCTCAGCTCAATCCGTGGCGGGCGAAGCTGAGTCGGCCGTTTTTTGACCGATGTGTGACCAATCGCGGCCTTCGACGAGTGCCTTGAGCCGCGGTGCGGTCGGCTCGTTGGCGGCGCCGGCGAGGTTTCGCAACCGGAGGGATGGTCAGAGGACCTCCGAGCTGCTGGCGAGCTCCGCCACCGACATGGGGGAGGTGCTGCGCGCGCTCAGCGAGCGCACCTTCTCCTGGCTACATCAGCTACGACGGCTCCGCATCCGCTGGGAGCGAGACCCCAACCTTCACCTCGCGTTCCTCAAACCTCGGATGCGCCCTCATCTGCCACCGCCACCTCAAGGGGCTTTGAGAAAACCCTGGAGCAGGCGTGCCGCGAATTACGATGCCTGTCGTGTCAAGGCCCCTTGAGATGACCCTGTGGTTGGGGTGGCTGCTCGTGGAGCCGTGCTCGTGGAGCCAAGCCGTAGGCGAGGCGCAGCGAGCGGCCGCCTGTGTCGCCATGCTCGTGTTCTCGGCGCCTACGCGACAGGCGCCGGGCTCTCAGTCCCGCCCGACCCATCCTGTTGCCTCGCCGCCAGATATCGCTGCCGTGGGCGAGTTCAAGCACTAGGCCGACGACACCGATCGCTGCCAGGACAGCTCCAAATAGCGCTAGGAGAATCCACCGCATGCAGCGTGTATCGGCCCGACGCCGCGGTCGCTAGAACAATCCGACCTCTCACAGAAAGCACGAGCTTCAACCAACCCCGGCCGAGGGTGTGCGGCGAGCGAGGAGGTGGGGATCTCGGTCGAAGCCGAACATCCGTCCGGCGCCGGATGGCCGGCTCTGTCAAGCATGTGGCCGCCGCCGAGGACAGATGCATGCGAACAACCAGGGCATGTTCCGTCGCGGCGACGAGTTCAGCGCCCAACCTGCGGTGTCGTCTGAGGCGCGCGGTTTGCCCGGCCTGCTCGACGCGCGTGCTCCTCGTCCTGACGGCTGGTGCGCTGCCGGGCTGTGCTGGTGCGCACGCGTCGCCCCCCACCACGGCCACCGTCGCCGTGACCCAGGCGAGCGCGGTCGCGTTTGCGCACGCTGTCAACCTCCGCGCAAGCGATCAGCCCGAAATGAAAGCACTCGGGTCGGAACGTCCTGCTCCGAGCCTTGAGGCCTCTAACGTCGCATTCGCCCGTTGCGCCGGGCTGATCAGTCCGGACAGCGTCTTGATCAACATCCGTTCCACGTTCCTCTCGACGAGCGGAGAACGCGACCTGCGCCTCGTCCGCTCGCGAGTTACAGTCCTACCAAGCGAAGCTCTTGCCCGTCGCAACCTCGCCGCATTCAGCAGCCCCCGCGGCTTGCGCTGCGCACGCCGCTCCGGCACGTCGATCTCGAAACTGAGCATCGCGCTGCCCGGTGGCGTCCATGCAACCGGGGAGCGCGTCATCGCGCCTGAGGAAGGGCCCCCACACGAACTGGGGTACCACGACATCGTCGGATTCGTCTACGGCCCGGCCGAAATCGTGCTCACAGCAGCTGGTTACTCGCATCCTGTGGCTACCCAAACCGAGCAGCACCTACTCGGCATCCTGTACCGTCGTGCAGCGGAAGCTCACGCCGAGCTCTAGCTGCCGACCATTCAGCGGTGACTCCCCGGAGAAGGCTTGAGGTCGCGGTCCTTCAGTCGGTAGCCCCCGCCCTTGAGGGAGAGAATCTCGGCGTGGCGGACGAGCCGGTCGATCATCTGCCTCACCTGCACTCCTGGCAGCTTCGTCTACTGCCGAAAAAGTTCGCCAGCGACCTCCCCGCTCCTGCGGTCCGGCAAAGGTCGCGTGAGACACGGCGGGGTGTCGCGGTACTCGGTGCGGGTGCCGGTGCGCTCGATGGTCCTTGTGTCACGGAGGGTCGATCAATGCGGGGCGAGCTCGCCGAAGAAGTAGGAGGCGGTGACACCGCCGTCCATGAGGAAGTCGCTGCCGGTGATGAACGCGCCGTCGGGGCCCATCAGTAGGGCGCCGACGTTCCCGACCTCGTCTGGAGTGCCGGCGCGGCCGGCCGGAGAGAACTCGATCATGCGTCGGTATCCCTCGCCGCGGGGACCGGTCAGCTCGTCCCTCGCGAGTGGGGTGATGATGATGCCGGGGCTGATCGTGTTGATTCGCGCCCCGCGCTTGCCCCACCGGACGGCTTCGGCCATCACGCGCAGCGAGTTCGCACGCTTGGCCAGCTGGTAGGCGCGCAGGGGGTCTGTCACCTGATCGGGCTGGAGCATCGGCAGCGCCAGCAGCTCGTCTGCTGGTGTCGTCGCGAGAGCGGCGTCTTGTTCGGCGGTGAGGGACTCCAGACGGTGCCCGGACTGCGACGCGATGACCACCCCGGCGCCAGCGCGTGCGATGACGTCTCCGAACTCCTCGAGTAGCACCGCGGTTCCGTAGAGGTCCACATGGAGGATCGCCTCCGGCGACGCTTGGCTGGGCGATACCCCCGCGGCGTGGATGACACCGGTGAT
>Ga0181532_10005860_pt1 | contig 10336 bp, 7 predicted proteins | sample PEATcosm2014_Bin_33_FD_119768 | JGI IMG/M metagenome (GOLD analysis project Ga0181532, IMG submission 119768) | Peatland microbial communities from MTU Mesocosm Facility, Houghton, MI, USA - PEATcosm2014_Bin11_30_metaG | ecosystem: Environmental > Terrestrial > Soil > Wetlands > Peat | place... | reverse complement strand
TGCGCGGGTTTCTTGCCTCAAGACGTGTATCAGACGGCTCAGTTCTGGTACAACATGATCAAGTGGTCGCAGCCAAGCGCCGCCTGCTTCGAGATCGTCGACGAGCAGCAACCTGTTGTCATCTGGTAGTTCCCGGCACCATGATGGAGGATTGTCGGCAAGCCCGCTCGCTACTCCGACGTCCTCGGCCAGAACGCTGCGGCCGAGGCCGCACGCGGGCTCCGTCTGCGAAGTGACCTGTCCTTTGTGCTATATCGTTGTTAGCACCGATCGCTTCGAGAGCAGCGAAAAACGCAGTGGTAGCGCAACCCCAATTGGAGATCCCATGTCGAATCGTCTGTCTTCTGTTCTCGTGAAGTTGGTCGTGCTGTCCGTGTTCGTCGTTCCGGGGCCAGGTGGATGCAGTAGTGGCGGGAGCGGAGGGCCCAGCATCGGAGGCACGACCGGAAATTCGGGCACCGCCGACACCGCTGGTAGCAGCAGCGGTACGCAGTTCTGGCGATCCGTGGCGTCGTCAGCGGACGGCACAAAGCTCGTCGCCGTGACCGATGAGTGGGTCACCACCGGCGGGTACATCTACACGTCATCTGATTCCGGGGCAACCTGGACCCAGACGGGTACCCAGCAGTACTGGACATCTGTGGCGTCGTCGGCGGATGGCACGAAGCTTGTCGCCGTGAGTTCCGACAATGTGACCCAAGACGGCAGCTCTGTAGGCGGGTACATCTACACCTCCGCCGATTCCGGGGCGACCTGGACGCAGACAGGTACTGCGCAGTTCTGGCGGTCCGTAGCGTCGTCATCAGACGGCACGATGCTCGTCGCTGTGGCCAGCGGTGGCTATATCTACACGTCGTCTGACTCGGGGACGACCTGGACCCAGACGGGTACCCCTCAGGAATGGCGATCCGTGGTGTCGTCAGCGGACGGCACGAAACTCGCCGCCGTGGCAGGCGGCGAGAGCTACGCTGGCTACGTCTACACGTCATCTGACTCGGGGGCGACCTGGACCCAGACGGGTCTCTGGCAAGAGTGGAATTCCGTAGCGTCGTCAGCGGACGGCACCATGCTCGTCGCGGTAACGTATTGCGATGATGGCTACATCTACACGTCATCTGACTCGGGGACGACCTGGACCCAGACTAAAAGTCTCCAGGACTGCTGGTATTCCGTGGCGTCGTCAGCGGACGGCACCAAGCTCGTCGCCGTGGTCAACTCGGGCTACGTCTACACATCAGTGGACTCCGGGACGACCTGGACCCAGCGTGGGACCCAGCAGAACTGGGGTTCCGTGGCATCGTCAGCGGACGGCACTATGCTCGTCGCCATTGCTTTCGGCCAAGTTAGCCCGGACGGCAGCTTGGTCGGCAGCGGCATCTACACCTCCGATGACTCCGGGACGACTTGGACAGACCGGCAATAGTGGTCGCGATCATTCGTGCGGTCGTTGTTACCAATGAAGGAGAATTCATGAGAAAGCTGGGACTATTGGTCATAGTTGGTCATGTTGCGCTAGCGATGGGCTGCAGCAGTAGTAGCAACAGTGGTAGCAGTGGCACCGGGGGCAGCCTCGGCGCGACCGGCGGTGCAGCAGCTACGGGCGGCCAAAGCGCGACGGGTGGAGTGGCCAACACGGGCGGAACTAGAGCTGCGGCAACGGGTGGCACCAGCGCAGCGGCTACTGGCGGCCCTAGTTCGACAGCTACCGGCGGCACCAGCGCGCCGGCCACCGGCGGAACCAATGCGACGGCTGGAGGCGGCTCAAGCTCCACGGCCGCAGGTGAGACTGGCACGAGTGCGGGCGGGTCGAGCGCAGCATCAACCGGCGGAACCACCGCAGCGGACGTCGGTGGTTCGAGTTCGGAAGCCACTGGTGGAAGTGGTGGCGCAGCCGGCGGCACAAAAGCCGCTGGAGGTTCCCGCTCGACGGCGACTGGCGGAAGCGGCGGTGCGGCTGGCAGCATGACGAATGCCTCAGCCGGAACCGCGACCGCAGGTGGAACCACTGCGACACCTTCCGGTGGCACCGTAGCGGGTACAGGTGGGAGCACCGCGATTAGCACTTGCGTCATACCGAGCTGTCTGAGCAATCTCTTCACGTCCGGCTGTGTGGGCACGGGTGCCTGCGTCTATCAAGAAGTCGATGGCGCCTCCACCAACAGTGAAAACACCTGCTTTTCGAACGGGGTCAAATGGCTTGGGATCGACAACTACTCGAATGAACAGATGACCGTCACGGTGACTAACGGAAGTGTCACGTGCTACTCGATGGAGTATTGGGGGAACGACGTCATGAACGCCGTGGATGTTCTCACGGTAAAGGATGCCTCCGGGGCGGTCGTGGCGACAGAAGCCATCGATCCCGTGACTTATTCCGGGACTATCGTCACTTGTACGGGCGGTAGCCCTGTGGAGCTCGCCCCGTCGTGCAGCGGCACGCCCGCGGACCTAAATACAATCATGAACATGGGTCAAGACTGCAATACCGGAAGCTGCTCACAATGACGACCCCGAAGAGTTCGCGTCGTGTTGATGGGGCTGTTGGCCGCTACGGCTTATGCGCCACGGCCTTGAAGAATGTATAGCAGAACGCCAAGCCCGCACCGGCATCGAACAAGACCAGCGCAGCTGTGAGCGAGGACCTTCAGCTCGTGCATGCAACTGCGGCACCCCCAATATCATTGAAGATTTCCTGGGTCGGAGGAGATCGTGAGGAAATGGGGATTCGGCTACTCGTCGCAGTAATTGTGTGCCCGCAAGCTGGCTGTGCGTTGCGCGTCAGTGGGATGGATGCTGCCTGAATCTGCTCTGCGTCATTCCAGTTGGTGTGGCGCGTTCTGATGTGTCGACACAGGTCTTGGAACGATGCAGCTTCGTCAGCCCGAAAACCCGCTGATCGCGCGCATTGTCATCACAGCAGCATCACCCGCCGTGGTTGGCTGGCTGCCAAAAAGTTCAATGATATTAGGCGTGGCGCAACTGCGTACACAAATGTGCTGAAGGTCCTCGCTCACAGCTGGGCAACGAGCGCCCGAAGGTGATGGGCCACAACGAGGCGGCTTGGTCGCAGAACCGTCGCGACGATTTCAAGTTGTCGACGGTTCAATAGGTACTGTGCCGCGCCCTACGCCGCGCGCTGAGAGAGCACGCGGCGGCTCAGGGCGGTGAGTTCGGCCACGTCGAATGGCTTGTCCAGCACGGCAACTGCTCCCGCACGCTGGACCCGTTGGTGAACCTCCTCACTGCCGAAGGCCGTGATCACCACAATCGGGGGCGCGTGTGGGCTGCTGCTCAGGTTCTCCAGGGCAGGCAGGCCGACCCACCCCGGCATCCTAACGTCGGAGATCACGAGGTCGAACGGTTTAATGCCGGAGTTGGGCAGCAGGGAGGCATCGAGGATGTCGAGCAGTAAAGCACCATCGCCCACGGACACAACATCGTACCCCTCATCCTCGAAGGCAAAGAGCAACAGATCCCTGAAAGCCCAGTCGTCATCCGCAATGAGCACCCGGGCGCGCCGCTGAAGAGGCTCACTTACAAGCGCCTTCTTTTCGGGGATGTCGCGCGGGTCACTGTTATTGTTCATGGCGCACCTCCTGCCGCTGCAAGTTGCATCCGATGTGCCAGCTTCTACGCGGGCGCCCGGTCGCACACCGACATGAGTTGCATCATCAAATGTGCCAAGATGAGAAAACCCGCCCCTCGAAACTGTCCGGCTCGCCGGCCGGGCGGCAGTGAGTGAAAACATGAAGCTGGCCGCAAAACTGATCGCAGTGACCATCTTGGCCGTCCTGGCTGTCTTTGCCGTGCGTGGTTACCAGAACGCGCGCCGGCAGATGGCGCTGGCCGAGTCCGATGCCCGCGAGAACGCATGGCTGGTCGGTCGTGCCCTGCGGCCCGCTCTCGTCGATGTCTGGCGCCGCGAAGGTGAACAGCGCGCACTGGAGGTGTTGTCGTATGCGCGCGAAAGGGTTCGCCTTGCTAGCCGATGGGATCTGCGTTTCATCTCGCTCTCGATCCATGAGCGGCAGGACAGCGAGCCGCTGGCACCTCGCGCCCAAATGGCAGGTGTCTGGCAGGGGGACGAGATCACGCTGGTGGTGCCAGTTTCCGGGACTGAACGCCTGGTGACCTATTTGCCGATTCAGGTTGCGGGACGCCAAGTGGGAGCATTGGAGATCTCAGGACCCTTGACGGCGCGCGAGGAGAGATTCCGGGCGGAGATAGGTCAGATCGTGCAACGCACGGGCCTGGGAGCGCTGGTCGCGATTCTGTCGATTACCGTCGTGGGTTTCATGTTTGTCGGGCGACCTATGCGGCGTTTGGTGGAGAAAGCGCGCAGAATTGGCGCCGGCGACCTGAGCGGTCCGCTCGCCATGCGCCAGCGCGACGAAATCGGCGTTCTGGCGCACGAGATGAACGAAATGTGTGATCGCTTGCGGGCCGCGCAGCAGAGACTGGCGGACGAGACCGAGCAGCGCCTTGCGGCCGGCGAGCAGCTCCGGCATGCGGATAGGCTCAGCACGGTCGGGAAACTCGCCTCCGGCGTGGCCCACGAACTGGGGACCCCGCTGAACGTGGTCTCGGGACGGGCGAAGATGATCGTGCGGGGCCAGGCTATCGGGCCCGCGGTGGTGGAGAGCGCCCAAACTATCGTCGAGCAGAGCGAGAGGATGACTCAAATCATCAAGCAACTGCTGGGCTTCGCTCGCCGGCGCCAACCGCAGCGGAAGCAGGAAAGCCTGCGCGCGCTCGCGGAACGTACGTTGGCTTTGCTTCGTCAGATGGCGGAAAAGGCGGGCATCAGCTTCGCAGCGCTCGACGGAGCACCCGGCCCGATCGTCGAAGTGGATGTCTCGATGGTCGAGCAGGCACTGACCAACCTGGTGGTCAATGCGATACAGGCGATGCCGACCGGCGGCAGCATCAGGGTGCGCGTTGGCGTGGAGGCGGCAAGCCCGCCTGCCGACCTCGGCGGCACCCAGGCCGAGTACGCCTGCGTCCACGTCGAGGATCAGGGTGTCGGCATGACCCCCGATCAGATGGCGCACGTTTTCGAGCCGTTCTTCACCACCAAGGAGGTGGGCGAAGGAACCGGTTTGGGGCTGTCCGTCGCCTACGGCATCGTACGGGACCATGGCGGCTGGATCGGCGTTGCCAGTGAGCCAAACCAAGGAAGTCGATTTTCCATCTACTTGCCGCTTGCCCGTGAGACCGTGAAAGCCGATGACAACCAACCTGCTGGTAGTTGATGACGACCAGGCCCTGTGCAGCCTGGTCGTCGATGGGTTGGGCCGCGAGGGCTTTTCCGTACGGAGTTCAACCGCGGCCGAGGAGGCCCTGGAGATCGTAGCAGCCGGCGGCGTCGACATCGTGCTCGTCGACATCAATATTCCCGGGATGAATGGGCTGGAGCTGTGTCGCCGCATCCTCGACAGCCGACCCGAGATCGTCGTGGTCGTGATCAGCGCCTTCGGCAGTCTGGAGACTGCCATAGCGGCCATCCGTGCTGGCGCCTACGATTTCGTGACCAAGCCGTTCGAAATCGAACAACTGATGGTCGCGGTCGAGCGAGCGCGCCAGCACCAGGAACTACGGGATGAAGTCAAACGCCTGCGCCAGACGGTCGCGGACGCGCAGCCGTTCGAGGACATCCTGGGGGAGAGTCCGGCCATTCGCCGAATGTGCGGCCTGGTGGATGGCGTCGCCAATGGCGAGTCGACGGTTCTCATCACCGGCGAGAGCGGCACCGGGAAGGAGTTGGTGGCCCGTGCGCTCCATAGGCGCGGCTCGCGTAGCAGGGGTCCCTTCGTAGCGCTCAATTGCGCGGCCATGACTGACTCGCTGCTGGAAAGCGAGCTATTCGGGCATGCGCGTGGTGCCTTTACCGACGCCAAAGAGGCGCGCGCGGGCCTGCTGGTGAAGGCAAAGGGAGGAACCTTCTTCCTCGATGAAATAGGTGAGATGCCGCTTGGCATGCAAGCCAAACTCCTGCGCGCGCTTGAAACCAGAGCGGTGCGGCCAGTGGGCAGCGACGTGGAAGTCCCCTTTGACGCCCGTTTGGTCGCAGCCACGAACCGGGATATCGAAACCGACGTGGAAGATGGGCGTTTTCGCCGTGACCTCTACTTTCGCATCAATGTGATTCGCGTCGATGTCCCACCCCTGCGCGCGCGCGGCAGCGACATTCTGCTTCTCGCCCAGCATTCGGTCGAGAGGTTGGCGCGTCGTCTGGGTAAGGCGGTGACGGGTATCTCGGCCCCTGCGGCCGAGCGATTGCTCGCCTACCCATGGCCGGGGAATGTGCGCGAGTTGCAGAACGCCATCGAGCGCGCGGTGGCGCTCACTCAGTACGAGAAGATCGTGGTGGAAGACCTGCCCGAGCCAATTCGCTCCCACCAACGCTCGCAGATTCTTCCCTCGGGCGAGGATCCGGCCGAGATGCTGCCCATGCACGAAGTCGAGAAGCGATACATCTTGCGGGTACTGGAGACGGCAGGGGGAAACAAGACACTGGCCGCGCAGATTCTGGGGTTCGACCGCCGTACCATGTATCGCAAGCTGGCGAGCTTCACGGATCCTAAGAAGTCGTGAAACTCCACGTGGCACTCTGCCACACGAGGCGGTTTGCCACGGCCACGGCCACGGGATTTCCCGATTCGTAGCGTAATCCACGCTAACGGCGAATCGGGGCCGGTCGTTCCATAGTGACTAGACGCCCACGTCATGTGCGGGAGCGGGTTCTTCCTCCTGCCAACGGTGCTCGCGGCATTCTGCGAAGCAAATCTTGGATCTTCTCGGGACCCGAGGACTTGCTGAGATGTTGCTCAAAGCCCGCCTCTGACACTCGCTCGATATCCTCGGGCTGGACACCATTGGTCGTGGCGACAAGGTGAACCCCCTTGAGTGACTCGTCGGACCGGAAGGCACGGGCGACCTCGTACCCATCCATGCCCGCCAGCCCAAGGGCGCAAAGCACGAACTCTGGGTCGAACTGGCGTGCCTTTTCCAGTCCTTCGGGGCCACTCTGGGCAACCTCAACCTGGTGGTCACCGAACTCAAGGGCCTCGCGAAGGCTGGCCGCTGCGTCGATATTGTCATCAATGACCAGCACTTTGCGTCCCACGGATCGAGGCGGCCTGGGGGAGACTTGCGCGACTGCGCCGTTGTCATCGAGGGGAAGGCTGATAGTAAAGCGTGCCCCGTGCCCAGGGCCATCGCTGTACGCGCTCACTTGGCCGCCATGCAGGTCGACGATTCCCTTCACCAGCGCCAACCCAAGTCCCAGCCCGCTGCGACTCCGGTTGAGGCTGCGCTCTGCCTGCGCGAATGGTTCGAAGATCCGTCTGAGCGTGTCCGCGTCGATGCCCAGCCCCGAATCGACGACCTCCAACATCGCGCTATCGTGGGTCCGCGTCAGCGACACAGCGATTCTCCCGTTCTCGGGGGTGAACTTCGTCGCGTTGATGAGGATGTTTCCGATTGCTTGGGCCAGCCGCGTCGGGTCGCCATCAATCGAGATCACTTCGTTCGGCAGATCCAGGACCACCTGGTGGTGTTCAAGAAACGCGCAATGGTCTTCCATCGTTTGGCGCACAACCTCAACCAGGTCAAGGCGCCCGCGCTGAAGGCGGAGCTTGTCTCGGCTGATTCGGGTGACATCGAGAATGTCATCGATCAGGTGCGCGAGGTGTTTGGTCTGCCTGCCAATCACCGCGAGCGCCCGACGGGCTTGCTCCCCACCAGGCGCGACCCGTTCGAGAACGTAGATACTGTTGCGGATGGGCGTCAGTGGGTTGCGTAGCTCATGCGAGAGCAACGCCAGGAAATCGTTCTTGCGTCGGTCGACATCAGCAAGCTGCACGTTGGCTCGTTCAGCCACCTCCAGCCGCAAATGGAGTTCCTCATTCTCGGAGCGTAGACGCCCGTTCTCGGCGTTTAGGTCTGTTGGCGATTTGGTGGCCATTATGACCTCGCGTGTGGGTCACACGCGTTGGGCAACCCCTGGGTGGTATCGCGTCTCGCCGCACAAGAGCGCCTGGTTGTCCGCGAGTCCACGTTGTCCTCCATCCTTGAAACCATTGCGTGCGTTCCGAAAAGCGCAGCACACGCCAAACAGGGGCGTTGCATAGCATGCGGCGGAAGGAGAGGCAATGGCAGTGCCTAGATTTCCTTCCAAGGCAGGGAAACAGAGCTACAACGCTGCGATTTCGCGGCATGATCGAGGTGCCAGACTGGGGGTGACAACGGACGAGCAAGGCAGCCACCAGGGGATCCCATTGTCGGTCGGGCGTCGCCCGTGGTTCACTCGCTCGCGCAATCCTCGGCAGGGAACATCCTCAGAATCTCATTGAGCTTCTCTGGGTTCGGTGGCTTGGCCATGTGGGTGTCGAAACCTGCGACAAGCGCCTGGCGCTGGTCCTCGGGCTGTGCATAGCCTGTCAATGCGATGAGGTAGGCCGAAGCAGTCGCAGCGTCGCGCCGGAGCGCCCGAGCCACCCCATACCCATCCATCTCTCCCGGGAGCCCGATGTCGCAAACGATGGCCTCTGGGTGGAACTCACGCGCCATCGCCAGTCCAGCAGCGCCGTCGTAGGCGACCGCGACTCGATGGCCCGAGATGCTCAGAGCTTCAGACAAGCTATCGGCCGCGTCCCTGTTATCTTCGATGATGAGCACCTTTCTGCATCCCGTGCGGGCAGCACCGGATGGTTGCTGGGAGCCGTCGGCCACCACCTCTCGCTGGTCGAGCGGAAGCTTGACAGTAAACCGTGCGCCCTTGCCTGGCCGCGAACACCTTCCCCTTCCCGGCCGGGTCGGTCACGAGGATGGCGTCGTTCGCGCGCTCGAAGAGTGCGCGGTAGCGCTCCTCGCTCTCGCGCAGCGCCTCCTCGGCCTGCCTCTTCTCGGTGATATCGGTGTGCATCGCAAGGTTACCGACGTGCTCTCCCTTCTCGTTGAACATCGGCGCAACGCTGTAGCTCGACCACCTGGCGGCGCCGTCCTTGCGGCGAAATTTGATCTCCCCGTGTACAACATCGCCCTTACGAAGCACTGTGCGCGCTTGGACAACCTGCGGGCGCTCTTCATCGATCATGAACATCGCGCTCGACCTGCCGACGATTTCATCCGCCGGCAAGCCCAGCATGTCCGCCATTCGCCCGTTCACGAAGGAATAGGTGCCATCGGGATCGGCGATGACGATACCCTCACCTGCGGTCTCGACGATGGCCCTGTATCTATCTTCGCTGGCACGTAGCGCCTCCGCGGCGCGCCTGCGTGCGGTAACATCACTTGCGGTCCCAAACCATTCGACGATCTCGCCTTTGGCATCTTGCATGGGGATCGCACGCGAGAACGTCCAGCCAATGCTGCCGTCCGCGCGCAGGATCCGGTGCTCCAGCTGGAAGATGCTCTTGGCCCGAATCGCCTCGTTGATCGCCTCCGTCACCTGCGCCTGATCACCCGGATGAATGTATTCCTGAAGCCAGGTGCGGCTTGGCGCTTCCGTGTCGACGATGAAGCCTCTGCCACGGAGTTGGCGCATCTCGCTCCAATCCGGGCTCATCCGATACACCACATCCGAGCTGGCCTGCACCAGGGCGCGGAATCGCTCCTCGCTCTCGCGCATGGCATCCTCCGCCCGTTTGCGCTCGGTGATATCACGGCTGAAGGCTGCGACGTCGCTCACGCATCCATCGCTGCCAAACACCGGGTAGAAGGAATGCAGGAACCTGATTCCGCTGCGCTCGTCCTCAAATACCACGGGTTGTCCGGATTCGACGACCTGGCGCAGGTGTTCCTGGCGCATCCGGGCCAATTCGGGGGTCAGGAAATCGGTGAAGGGCCTGCCGATAATTTCCTCGGCCGGCTTACCAATGCGGTACGTGGCCGTTGCGTTGCCCATGCGGATGATCCCGTCTCGACTGAAGAGCCAGATGGATTCCTTGGCAGCGTCGAGAATGCCCCGCAGTCTTGCTTCGTTCTCACGGAGCGAATTCTCAGCTCGTTTGCGCTCGGTAATATCGCGAATGTTGCCGTCTCGATAGACTGGCTGGCCAGAACTGTCTCTGATCAGGCAAATGCGGTTGGACAGCCAACGGTAATCGCCGTTCTTGGTTCGCTGGCGATACTCAACTTCTGCCGTCCCGGTCTGTTCCTTGGAAGGGAATCCAGGCACTGCCATAGCCGACCGGGTCGCGGGCGTCCACCCCAGGGCACTGCCATAGCCGACCGCGCCGTCGACGACGGCAACATCCATCACGCGCGCCGGACCCAGGAAACCGGTTCGCCTTTCGCGACATCGAAAGGTCAAAGCATGAGCAATACGGACGTG
>Ga0181532_10005859_pt1 | contig 10336 bp, 7 predicted proteins | sample PEATcosm2014_Bin_33_FD_119768 | JGI IMG/M metagenome (GOLD analysis project Ga0181532, IMG submission 119768) | Peatland microbial communities from MTU Mesocosm Facility, Houghton, MI, USA - PEATcosm2014_Bin11_30_metaG | ecosystem: Environmental > Terrestrial > Soil > Wetlands > Peat | place... | reverse complement strand
TATCCGGTACAGCATCAGTTCCGTGTTGTCATCGAGCTGCACGCTGAACCAATCCCAGCCCACCTGATCTTTGTCCAACTGGTGGGTGAAAAACTCATGATCCATCCAGGCCAGCCCGGAAACGGTATACGTCCTTCCATTCAGCACAACCGTTCCGCTCGTTTTCAGCCGCGTCAGAGAAATATAGTGCGACGCGTGGCCCGGTCCCTCCGCCTTCTGACTGACTCCATTTTCGCCGTGAATCACCGGAGTCTTTTCGGGATGCAGCGCGAGCGAAAAAGAAAACCGCTCGTCCACTGCCTCCAGCAGCTGATCCGCGCCATTCCACTTAACGTTCCAGTTTCCATTCCAAATGTGGCCCTGGCCCTGGTCACTTCCGGCAATTCCCGGGCCCGCGCGGTTGGTGCGCTCCGCAAGATAAAAAGCGTTTCCGCTCAAGTCGCTCAGCGCCAGATGGGCGAGATATATGTCCCGTATATCCCAGGCCTGCTTTTCTCCGGGATCGCGGTTTACGGCCTGACGGAAAAACGTCAATTCAAATCCGAAGCGGTGCCCATCACTCGCCGTAAGATTCCCTGTGTAATACCACCACTCCGTCTGATAGCCCGGATGATCGAAATGATCGCGCGGAAACTCGTAGCGGTAACCCGGCAGCGCAATTTCATATTGCTCCTGCGCGATTAGCGGGCACGCAAGTGCCAGAATCAGCAGCCAAGCGATGGCCCTACTCCTCATGAATCACCTCCAGCGGATTCAGCCGTACCGCCACCTCCGCCGGATACAGTCCCGCCAGCACCGTGGCGACATACACCACAGTCAACGCTCCGCACAGCACACTGACGGGCCAGTGGAACCGGATCGTCCATCCAAAGGACTGCTTGTTGATTACAAATACCAGAATCAGAGAAAGAAAATAGCCCACCAAAAAGCCCGCCAGGTTTGCCAGCAGCCCCAGCAAGCCCGCTTCCACCAGGATTAACTTCCTCACTTGATACGCCGACGCACCCAGAAAGCGCAACAGTCCAAGCTCACGCCGCCGGTCGATCACCAGCGCCAGAAGCGCTCCTGCAATGCCCATCACCGCAACCAGCACTGCTACCGCCTCCAGCGCATACGTGATGGCAAACGTACGGTCGAAAATGCGCACCGCTTCCGAGCGCAAATCGCGGTCATAAAAAATTAGGATCTGGTGTCCCGTCGCAGCCTGCTGAATCTCGCGCCGCACTTCAGAAGGGGCCGTGCCGGGCTCTACGAATACCGCTAGATTCGACGGCGCCGGATCGGGCAGGTACTTCAGCAATATGTCCCTGTCCATCAAAATCGTGCCGCGCTCATTTCCATACTCGTAATACACATCCACAATACGGAACTTTGCGCGCGATTCGCCCAGCCCTAGTTCGATGAAATCCCCCGCCTTGACGCGGTGCTTGAAGGTGAATGGCTCGCTGACCAGAATGCTCCTCTGACCGCGCAACTCCGAAAGTACCGTTTCCGTTGACCGTCCTGAGAGAAACTCCGACTTGTGATACGAACGCAGTACCCGCAGATCGACCGCAGCCAGCGTCACCGGCATCCCTTCATAGCTGATTTCATACGCGCGCAGCCGGTCAACTGCCGCCACACCCGGCAATTTCGCAATCTTCTCCGTCAGTTCCACGGAAATCGTTGGATGCCGATCCGCGGCTGGTTCCCCCGCAGGGCGCAAGTAAAGGTCTGCAGGCAATTGATCATCCATCCAGCTCACCACCGTTTGCCGGAAGCTTCCCACCATGATCCCCACCGACGTCATCATCGCCACGGCCGTGGCCAGTGCGCCAACCAGCACCGAGGTGCGTCCCAATGAAGCCACCAGGCTTCGCGAGGCCAGCAGCGCTTCCACTCCGAACAGTTTTCCCAGCGCTCTTGAGGTCCTCGAAGAAAGAAAGCTGACCAGCGCCGGAATCGCATATGCGGACGATCCGATAAGCAGTACCGTTGCCAAATACCCGAACAGCGGTTTGCCTCCGACTGCGGGAAGTTGTGCAAGCAGCGCCGCCCCGATCGCCAGCGCCGCGGCAATCCCCAAATCGCGTTCCTTATTCATCCGCGCCGCATATTCCCTCCGCCCGTGCGCCATCGCGTCCACCGGAGAAACCTGCATCGCTTCCCGAGCCGGCGCCACTGCCGAAGCGATCGCCACGCCGACGCCAATCACCATAGCGAGTAGCACCGAGGAATTTGTCAGCGCGATCACCCCCGGGCGGCTGCTCACGTACAGCAGATCCACCGTCAGCGCCATCAACTTCACTGCTCCGCCGGCCAGCAATCGTCCTACAGGAAGTCCCAGCAACGCTCCGGCAAGTCCGATGCCGGCCGCTTCCCCCAAAAAAGCCACGAACACATTTCCGCGGCTGGCTCCTAGCGCACGTAGCACGCCGATTTCCGCTCGCCGCCGCACCACGGAAACTGAAATCGTGTTGTAAATCAGGAACGCGCCCACCACCAGCGCGATGTAGCTCAACAAGCGCAGGTTCCACCGGAACGCCTTCAGCATTTTCCGGTTCTCCACCGTCCCCGTCCCTTGCGGGCGAATCTCTACTCCCGCGGGGAGTAACGCCCCAATCCGTTTCTGCCACTCTTCGGCATTCGCGCTCTCCGGAATCTTCAGCAGAATGCGGTCCAACCGGCCCTGCCGCTTCAAGGCCCGCTCCGCGCCCGCGAGGTCCATCACTATCGCGCTTTCGTTTCCGCTCGAGTCGTCATATACACCGCGCACCGTGCTCAGCACAGTTTGGTCGTTAATCAGAAGTTCGATCAGCTCGCCGGGCTTTTTCTTGAGGCTGCTGCCCACCCACACACTGGTCGGCTCTTCCAAATGCTGCAACGCGCGTTCCGGAGGTTCCGAAGCGGAATTCGTTGCCTGCGCTTGGTCTGCACTGACGTATCGGCTGCCTTCGGCGATCATGTCGATCCCTATCAGCGGCAGTGTTTCCTTGGTGCCTACAACCGTGGCAAAATCTTCAATGCGAGCAGAAAATCGTAGCGGAACCAGCTGGGTGGCAAGCGTGCCCACCACCGAATCCGGCACTCCACCAGCGGCGATAATTTCCAGCGTGTAATCGCCGGCCAGCGTTTCCATGGACGAGTGGAAGGAGCCCGCCGCGGCGTTTCCCGCCAGCTCCATCGCCAGTACCACGGCCACGCCAATCGCCACTGCCAGAATGGTCAAGCCCATTCGCATTGGCTCGTGAAGGAGCGGCCGCACCATCAACCGGTAGAATAGTTTCAGCCGTGCCATCTCAGCGCCGCGTGATCTCCTCGATGTGGCCATCGCGCAGCCGCACCAGTGTGTCGGAAATGGCGGCCGCCTCCAGGCTGTGCGTCGCCATGATCGTCGCGGTCTGCCGCTCCCGTGTCAGCCGCTGCAGTAGCTCCAAGATGTTTGCGCCCGTAGTGGTATCCAGGTTTCCTGTGGGCTCGTCGGCCAGCAGCAACTTCGGAGAGTGCACCAGCGCGCGCGCGATGGCCACGCGCTGCATCTGTCCTCCGGAAAGTTGATGAGGAAAGCGCTCCCCGAGCCCATCCAGTTCCACCCATCTCAGCCGCTCGCGGGCCTGGTCCCGCGCCGCAGGGTTTCCGGCCAGCAGCAGCGGCAACTCCACGTTCTCTAGCACCGTCAGTGTGTGCAGCAGTTGAAACGACTGAAAAACGAAGCCCACTTTTTCGCGTCTCAGTTGCGTTTGCTGCGTGTCATTGAGCGCGGAGGTGGAAAAGCCTTCGATCCGCACCACTCCCTGTGTCGGGAAGTCCATCGCCCCGGCAAGGTTTAGCAACGTGGACTTGCCGCAACCGCTGCGCCCCACCAGTGCAACAAATTCTCCGACCTCCACTTCCAGTGAGACCCCGCTCAGAGCCTGTACCTTCTGGCCGTCGGTTACGTAGTCTTTGCAGACTCCCTGCAACGAAAGAATAGGCATGAAGTTCGGATTCACTCACAAAAAGGAAATAAAGACAGGGCCAGCGCAGTCCCCGTATCTCCACAGTCTAATGTTCTCACAATCCAATCGGGTATCTTGCCGGTCAGTCACTCGGTGCGGGTGCCCCACACGTCGATTGCATGTCTGGGTTCTTGGTTTATCTTTTTTCTACTCATCCTGGGTGGGCAGCACGCCCTCAACTCGCCAAGCTGACGTCGGATGGCCTACACTTTGCGCGCTTTGCGAAAGGCGGGTCTTGACTGTTGGCGGTGAACTGCCTTTCCACTAATTCTTCAACCCCGCAAGCGCCTTCTCCACCGCTGACGTCACTTCCGCCGATTCTGGTTCCACTTTGGAATCGAATCGCGCAATCACTTTGCCATCCGGCCCCACCAGGAATTTCGTGAAGTTCCAACCAATCTCGCCGCCGGTCTCTGGGTGCGCTCCCTTGTCCGTCAGAAATGCGTACAACGGTGTGATGTCGCTGCCCTTCACGGACACCTTCGCCATCATCGGGAAACTGACGTGATATTTTGCGCTGCAGAACGTCTTTATCTCTTGGTTTGTCCCCGGTTCCTGTCCGCCGAAATTGTTTGCCGGAATGCCCACGATCACAAATCCCCGATCCTTATATTTCTCGTATAGCGCCTGCAGTCCCGCGTATTGCGGCGTGTACCCGCACCGACTGGCCACGTTCACCAGCAGCACTACTTTCCCCTTGAACGACGAAAGCGGCATCGGTTGTCCATCAATCGAATTCAGTGTGAAGTCGAAGACTGATTTTTCTGCTGCCATCGCGCTCATCCCCAGAAGTGCCATCAGCACAAAAAGTTTCTTCATTGCTTTCCCCCATCCATCTCGATTTCCTGTTTGCAAGCCTATCCCCGTCAAGCGCCGCAAACCGCATTCTCCGTGCTCTTTACTATAAGGGAGGTCATGCCCGGTGGCGAGCGCGAAGCTACTGCAGCACAAGAATCGAGAAACTCTTTGGAGGAAGCACCAATTTCAGTTGTTGTCCGGCGAGATCGGCTTGCGCCTCGCCAAACAGCGGGGAAATAGCTGCACCTGCGCGAGCCGGTGTGCCCGTCAGAGAAATGTTCAATGTCTTCGGGCTGCTACCGTTGTGGAAAGCAATCACGAGCTTTTCTTCGTCCGATTCGCGAAGAAAAACGTAACTGGAATCGTCGGAAGCCAGGTGCCAAAGCTTTCCGCCGCGCAGCGCTTCATGTTCGCGCCTCAGGCGCAACAAAGTTTGTGTGTATTCAAAAAGCGCCTGCTGCTCGCTGGTTCTTCCCTTGCGCGTGAAAGCGTTATGCGCATCCTCCGGCCAGCCGCCGGGAAAATCACGCCGATTGTCGGGATCGCCTCCGCCGCTCATCCCGAGTTCGTCGCCATAATACAACTCGGGAATTCCGCGCACCGTCAGCGTTAAAGCGAGTGCCAGCTTGTCCTTCTCAGGTGTCGCTCCCAGTGCGCCAGCAAAGCGCGGCGCATCATGATTTCCGAAAAACGGCACCAGGAAGTCCGGATGGGGATACAGCGCATCCTGCCGCAAAACATTGGCAATTCGTCCCGTTGGAGCTCCGTTCAGCAGCACATCGCGCAGCGCAAAATAGTAGGGATAATCGAATACTGTGGTCAGTTGCGTGTCAATTCCATCCCAGCCTTTTCGTCCCCCTGCAAAAAAGGACGTCACCGTTGGGTCCGGGTGAAACACTTCGCCGATGGTCGACAATCGCGGGTAAAGCCTGCGCAACTCCTGATGCCATTGCGCCCAGAAAGCCCGCGGCACGTAAGGAAAAGTGTCGACGCGGTATCCGTCCAGCCCGGAAGTTTCCGCCCACCAGATGCTGTTCTGGATCAGATACTGCTGAACCAACGGGTTCTCTGTGTTCATGTCCGGCAGAATCCCGAAAAACCAGCCATCCGTCAGGTTCTTCCTCATCTGCGGGGGCGTATGCGGATCCACCAGCACTTCAAACAAATCGTTCGGGGTCTCCTTCTTGTCCGACAGCCCGTAAAAGTCGCTCTTCACCGGCGAAAAAGTACTCAAGTGGTGCTCCACCGTGCCGTGGAACCAGTCCGCTGTGGGCCTGTCCTTCACCCAAGGATGCAGAGGGCCAACGTGGTTCGGCACCACGTCAAAGAGTACCTTCAAATGCAGTTTATGCGCGGCTTCCACCAACTCCTGGTAATCCTGCAGCGACCCCAGGTGTGGATCCACGGCATAAAGATCCACTGCGCCATAACCGTGATAGTCCGCCGCCGTGCCGTTCTTCACGATGGGCGTGAGCCACAGGGTTGTGATTCCCAAATCTTTCAAGTACGGGAGGTGCTCTTTGATCCCGCGCAAATCGCCGCCATGATAGGCCCGCGGTTTCGACCGGTCGTGCGAGCCCGGATATTCCGCAGGCTCGTCGTTGGTGGGATCACCGTCGGCGAAGCGGTCTGGCATGATCAGGTAAATCACATCTTCGGGCGAAAGCCCCAGATTTCTCCCCAGGATCTGTTTACGCACGGCAAGTGGTAGTTCGAATGTCGCTTCGCCTCTGGCGGTTGTAACGCGGCAAACGGCCGTTCCGCTTTTCAGTTGTGGCGAGAGTTTCAGCCACACGAAAAGATAGTCGCCTCCGATGGAAGACTGCGTCTCTCTGACCAGTACCTCTGGAAGATTGCACGCCGCGTGCGTCGCCTGCAGATTCTTCCCGGACAGCAAGACCAGAACATCTGTCGTCAAGCCGACCCACCAGTTGGGCGGCTCCACTTTCTCGATCACCGGCGCATTCGGGTCGGCCGTTATCTGAGCGAGGATTGGAAATGCTCCGAGGAGAGGGAGAGCAGCGGCAATAAAAAATGCCACGCCAGAGAAGTGGAAATGAGATTTATGGAAACGCGAATGTTTAACCATCAATGCGCGAGCTTAGCAGAATCGAGCCGCGTTGCGGCAGGAGAGATTTTCACTCCTGCTCGCGAAAAACCAATGTTCCAAAGGCCGAAGGTACGTGGAAGTTCGGTTTTGCCGAATAGGTGGGACTCCACGTCGAATAAAACCGCGGCTCCGTCTCTCCCTCGATCCGGAAAAAATTCACTCTCCAGGGGTTTTTCGGATCGAATTGAGTAGTCAGAAATTTCATCGGTATGGCCATCTCCGCTGTCCACGTCTTGGCCTTTTCATCCATGATCACGCGGCGGCGCAATCCACTGTGCAACTCCTCAATTTTTCCATGGGAAACGGCCAGGTCAATCCAGTAACCGTTCGGACTCACCTCAAACTCGCGGTAAACAAGCGGGTCACTGGAATCGGGCTGCAAAAAAGTCTCTGCCACATCGCGATCCCACAGTTCATAACGCCAGCCATCTGCCCGAGCATCTGGAAAAACGAATATGTTCCGATAGTTGCAATGGAAGCGGAGGAACAAAGTTTCTGGCGTCCAGAGCAATCGAACCTCCGTCGCGCGCTGGGGATCCGGATTCTGTCCTTGCCAGTCCTGGTCAAAGTGAAACGCCGGAGCCTTCTCCCAGGCGGAGATTGGGGGGAAGGCATCTGCTGCAGGCTGTCCCTTCAGGCGTAATGCATATGCGGTCGGAAGCGCGGGGCGATCTGCAGCGTGGACAGGATTCATCGTCCATATAGTGTAATTCAGTGCCGCAGCGAGACTTACCCACAAAACATAGGGAATAAACAAGGAAGCGGCATAACCGTCAACCTTCCGCGCCTTGCCCACAAAAAGAAGCAGGGAGAGCAGCCGCAGGAAAATGATGACCACCACCGTTCCAATGAGATGCAAATTAAAGAAAACGGGCGACCACAGGAAATTCAGTACCAGCTGAACCATGAAGACACGCAAAGCAATGGAACGCCATTTGGACAAGGGTGCACTCCAGACTCGCCAGCCTGCAATGGCCATCAATGCGTAGAGGATAGTCCACACCGGCCCAAACAGCCAGTTGGGCGGCCTCCAGCCCGCCTTGGTCAATGAGGAGCACCAGGTGGCGATCTGGAGCCGCGTCATGATTCCGGCGAAGAAGGCGACTCCAGAGCAAGCCACAAAAAATAGCAGCAGTACGCTGGACTTGCTCTTGGCCATGGGAATTACTCCTGACGAATGAGTTGCACGAATTTTCTCAGAACCTCCTGGGGAAGCATACGATAATCCGGCTTATGACCCATAGAATTCGGCTCCGCTGTTGCCTTCGGCACTCTCACATTGGGCGCGCTTCTGTAAACAAAAAAGCAGGGGAGCACAAGTGCTCCTCCGTCTTGTTCGCCGAGTTTCCTTTACCTGGGGAGTGGCACTGTGTCGATGACGTGGATGATACCGCTCGAGGCCATCACATCGGGCTTCACGACAGTCGCGTTATCCACGATCACTTTGCCATCCGCGACCCTGCCCGTAAGTGATTGGCCTTCGACGGTTTTGCCGGGGTGAGTTTCACAACATCCTTGGCAATCACATCCCCAGGGACGACGTCCACAGGAGGATCGCACTGAGCTTCTCCTTGTTCTCCGGCTTCCCTCGGTCCTCCACCGTGCCGGCCGGCAGTTTAGCAAACGCCTCATCCGTCGGTGTGAAAACCGTGAACGGGCCTTTGCTTTTCAGTGTGTCCAACAAGCCGCTGCCTGCAAAGCCGCCGCAAGGGTTTTGAACGACCCCGCGGCAACTGCAGTGTCTACGATGCCCTGCTCCGCCGTTGGCCGAACCACTACAAGATTTGCCGCCAACAGAACTGCGACGCACGCAATGTCGACCAGCCATTTTGATTTACTCCGCAACATCATCCTTCTCCTTGCACCGGGCAGAAAGCCGTCGTCAGCCTCGATTCTCCGGGCCGAAAGGCCAGCAACTCATTGCGCACCATCCTTTTCAATGCAATCTAGCTCGACCTTCTCGCGTGCTAGCATCCTTTGCTAGGCCCGATCCTGAAGTTCCGGAAGGAGTCATCCGCCGTGGAAGCCCGTCATTCCGTAGAGGTGCACACCGAACCAAAGCGCCGCAATCCTGAAGAATTCCAGTTCATCAAATTTCGCATTGAAACCGGCGTTGCCCGCATGACCATGAACCGGCCCGACCATAACCTCCTGAACGAGACCATGCTACGGGAACTGGCCGATGGTATTTCCTTCGTCGGGGATCGCGGCGACGTGAAACTCATTGTGCTGGATTCTGCTTTCAAGGTTTTTTGTGGTGGCATCGATATCGGTGAATACACCTCGGAACGCGTGTTCCAGATGGTGGATGCGTTCCATTCCGTTTTTGCCGGGATTTTGGAGACTTCCAAGCCGGTTCTTGCCGTCGTGAACGGTCCCGCAATCGGGGGAGGAGCGGAACTGGCCGCTTTCGGCGATATGGTTGTGGCCACGCCAAGAGCGCGGTTCGCGCAACCGGAAATCACTATCGGCATTTTTCCGCCGCTGGCGTCGACCATTTTGCCATTCCTTGTGGGCCCAAAGATCGCAATGGAACTGGTGTTATTGGGAGAGCCTGTTACGGCGGAACGCGCGCAGGAACTCGGATTGGTCAACCGCCTGGTGCCGGAAGCAGAATTGGAAGCCACGGTGAATGAACTGATCGAGCGGATCACCGGCCACTCCGGCCCCGTGTTGACGATGGCGAAAAAGGCCATCCTGGGTGGCATGGGACTTTCCCTGCAAGACGGCCTGAAGAATTCCAGGAATATTTTCCTCAACGAGCTTTATCGCCTGGAAGATTCCCAGGAAGGGCTGCGTGCGCTGGTCGAGAAACGCAGGCCCAAGTGGAAAAACCGCTAAACCTCCGGGGTGAGAAATTTTCGTTTCATTGACACTCCCCGGCGGTGGCCGTACACTGAATTTACAATTTGCAGGCTAGGGAAGTGGGGAAGTGCCGTGTAAACCGGCCGCGGTCCCGCCACTGTGATCGGCAGAAATGCCGTAAGCCAGGCTACCCTCCCAAGCTGCAGTGGCCGCGTGTCCTTCGCGAGAGAGAACACGGTCCAAAATGCCCCAGCCTCGTACGGGGTTTTTTTATTGTTTCTTCTCGCGAACTCTCGTCAGGGGAGATTCGTGCCCGATTCAAGGACCATGATTGCGCCGCGTGCCTGGTTGTTTTGTGCCGGCCTGATCTTTTTTTACGCCGTCGACGTGTCCGCGCAAGCGAATCCGCCTGCCTCTCCTGCACCTCCGGTCATGCGCGAGGTTACGGATGGATATGGGCGCTCCGTTCGTGTGCCAGTCAATCCATCGCGAATCGTCTCGCTGGCCCCGAGCCTGACGGAAACAATCTACGCGCTAGGCCTTGAGGATCGCCTTGTGGGCGACACAGATTATTGCGACTATCCGCCGGAAGCTCAGAAGAAGCCGAAAGTAGGCGGAGTGATCAATCCAAATCTCGAGCAAATTG
>Ga0181532_10005858_pt1 | contig 10339 bp, 6 predicted proteins | sample PEATcosm2014_Bin_33_FD_119768 | JGI IMG/M metagenome (GOLD analysis project Ga0181532, IMG submission 119768) | Peatland microbial communities from MTU Mesocosm Facility, Houghton, MI, USA - PEATcosm2014_Bin11_30_metaG | ecosystem: Environmental > Terrestrial > Soil > Wetlands > Peat | place... | reverse complement strand
TCTGCTGGAGCGACTTGAGGACCACGTTGCCGGTCACTCCGCTTCCCACGTCGATGATTCGTAGCGAGACCTTCCCCGCGGCCCACCGGTCAACGACGTCGGTCACACCGGCGTCCCAGCCCGCGTTGCGTAGATCGGTGACGAGGACGACTTCCCTGACAGGCTGTGACGACCGCGCGACGTGTGCGTCGATCTTCTCGAAGGCCGCACCCCATTGGCCGAACGCCTGCGTGACTTCCAGCGATTGGACGACGGCCATGACCGCGTCGGTCTGATCGAGATGGGCGTCGTGGATCAGCGGCGTTTCCGGCTGCATGGCCGTCGTGACGGTAACGGTGTCTTGCGGCTGGACATGCTTGAGCAACTCGGCCACCGCCTCCTTGGCCCGCGAGAGGGCCGATTTGCCGGCCGACTGTGCCCCCATGCTGAGGCTGTCGTCGATGACGATGAAGCGGGCCGCCCGGCCCTGCGCGGCCAGAAGCTGCGCCAGCGCATTGTTCGAAATGGTCGGCCGCGCGACGGCGAAGAACAGGGCCGCCACGGCCAGCACCCGCACGGCCAGCAGCAGCAACTGCTCAAGCTGGATGCGCCGGCGGTTCTTGCGAATCGTGAGCTTCAGGTACGCCATCGGCGCCCAATCGATGCGGATGAACCGCCTGCGATTGAGCAGATGGATGATGACCGGCACCGACGCTAAGGCCAGACCGGAGAGCAAGAGTGGTGAGAGGAAGGTCATTTAAGTGTCACGTCTGAATCAGTCCCGATGTTCCTCGGTACGAAATCCGAAGCACGAATGACGAAGGAAGTACAAAGCACCAAGCCCTAACAAAGAGGTCGGCCCGCATCCGATTTTGGGCTTCGTGCTTCGGATTTCCTTCGTCATTCGGATTTCGTGCTTTCGGTCTTCGATTTTGGCATTTTCTAAAGTGCCGACATCCGTCCCTTATGCCCCAGCGGCGCGCGGCGCTTGCGATCGTAAAAGTGCCGGCTGACGACTTCGCCGACGTCGTCGTCCGTCAGAATCCGCAGATAGTCGATGCCGCACACGCGCAGCCGGCGTTCGATGTCGGCGATGTATTGGTTCATGGCCGCGCGGTACGCCGTGCGGAAGGCGCGCGGCTCGGCAAAGAGCTCTTCCTCCCCCTCGATGTCGCGGAAAATCACCGAACCCTCGAAGGGGAGTTCGATCTCATCGCGGTCGAGAAGATGGAACATGAGCACGTCGTGGCCGGCGTGCTGCAGCTTTCCCAGGGCAACGTACAGGCTGTCGAGGTCCGTCAGCAGATCGGACAGGACGATGACCACTCCGGAGCGGCGCATCTGGTCGGCGGTGGCCGAGAGGACCGAACCTAAATCGGTCTTTCCGCCCGGAACGGCCCCTTCGAGGATTTCGACGATTTTAAGAAGCTGCGAGCGGCGAGCGCTGGGCCGGACCTCCATGCGGCCGGCCGTATCGAACAAAGTCAGCCCGGCGGCATCGCGCTGCTTGATCAACATGGCGGAGAGACACGCGGCGATCGTGGCGGCCTGGGCGAACTTGGTCGGTCCCTTGCGTCCGTACTTCATCGAGGCCGACGCATCGAGCAGGATCCACGCGCGCAAGTTGGATTCCTCTTCGTAGCGCTTGATATAGAACCGGTCGGACCGCGCATAGGCGCGCCAATCGAGGTTCTTCAGGTCGTCGCCGAAGGAGTATTCCCGGTAGTCGTCGAACTCCGGAGAGACGCCTTTGAGCGGACTGCGATGCAGGCCGGAGACGGTCCCTTCGACGGCCGTGCGGGAATAAAGCCCCACGGACGCGAGCCGGGCGATCACTTCAGGCTTTAAGTACTCGCTCCAACTGGCCATCGGCGCGGTTGCTCGTTCCTTGAAGCGGGGTCGCTTCCAAAAGTTTGCGGATGATCGTGTCGGGCGTCTGCCCTTCGGCTTCCGCTGAATAATTGAGCACGATGCGGTGCCGCAGGACCGATCGGGCCATCGCCTGGATGTCCTGGACGCCGACTTCCGGCCGCCCGTCGAGCGCGGCCCGCGCCTTGGCGGCCAGGATGAGCCATTGTCCGCCCCGCGGGCCGACCCCCCACAGCACCCACCGCTTGACGAAATCGGCGGGCGCGTCGCTGTTGGGGCGGGTGGCGCGGATCAAGCCCATCGTGTAGTCGATCAAGAGGTCGCTGATGGGGATGCGGCGGACGAGGTGCTGCAACTCGAGGACTTCGATTCCGTCCAGGACAGGCGTCGGTTCCGTGTGGTCCGCACCGGTCGTGACGCGGTAAATTCGCCGCTCTTCCTCGGGAGTCGGATAGCCGACCAGGATCTTCATCACGAAGCGGTCGAGCTGTGCCTCGGGAAGCGGATACGTCCCTTCCTGCTCAATGGGGTTCTGCGTGGCCAGAACGAAGAACGGCTCCGGCAGCGGATAGCGCTTCGTCCCGCTGGAGACTTGCCGCTCCTGCATCGCCTCCAGCAGGGCGGCCTGTGTCTTCGGCGGCGTCCGGTTGATCTCGTCCGCCAGGAGCAGATTCGTGAAGATCGGGCCGTGGACGAAGCGAAATTCCCTGTGGCCTGACTGCCGGTCGTCGTAAATGACTTCCGTCCCGGTGATGTCGGCCGGCATCAGGTCGGGTGTGAACTGGATGCGGCCGAATTCCAGCGACAGGCTCTTGGCCAAGGTCTGCACCAGGAGGGTCTTGGCCAGGCCGGGAACTCCCTCGAGAATGCAGTGCCCGCCGGCAAAAATGCCGGCCATGAGTTCGTCAATGACGTCGTCCTGGCCGACGACGACCGCATGGATTTGCTCGCGGACGCGGGAGTGCGCATCGCGAAGCTTCTCCAGGGCCGCCAGGTCGGGAAGAGTTTCGTGCGGATTCAAGTCATCCTCCGGGCGCTAACGCTGGTAAATAGGCAGAAATTTGTAGGGAAGCTGCAAAATGATCAGCCCCACGCTGGTGTCAAAAACCGGGCCAATTCCGTCGGAGTTCCAGCTTCCATCCTGTTTTTGCAACCGCACGAGCTCATCGCGCGTCGGCGGGAAGTATTCGTCCCAATACTTGTCTCCCGCCTGATAAAACGCTTGGGCGGCGTACAGGTTCATGTAAAAATCGTGTCCCCAATTACCGCGAAACTGCGAGCCGAATTGGGGTTTCATTTGGCGATGCACATAGTCGAGACAGGCTTTGGCCAGTGGCGACTCGTATTCGCCCGCCGAATAGAGACAGCAGATCGCCGCCGCCGAAATGGGTGGCCGCGACTCGCCCCGCGCGCCGAGCGAATAGCAGATCCCGCCGTCACCCTGTTTGCACATCTCCAGATAGTGAACGGCCCGGGCGATCGTCTCCTTGGGAACCGTGAGGCCCGCTTCGTGCGCGGCCCGCAGCCCCTGCATCTGCGTCACGGTGACGCTCCCTTCGTCGCCACCCCCCGGCCAATAAATCCAACCGCCGGCGCTGCTCTGGCCCGTCGCCGTGAGCTTGATCCCGTTCGTCACCACTTCCTTGATCCGTTCGCGGACCTTGGCGTCGGTCTCCATTCCGTAAGCGCAAGACAGGAACAGCAGCGAAAACCCGTGTCCATACATGGGACGCCCCAGCTCCTCGCCCACCGTAATCAGCCCGGACGGCGTCTGTTGCGCCACGACGAACCGCACGGCCTTGCGGATCGATTCGGAATAGGGACCGCGGCTGGTCGTGTTTCCGTTCGCCAGGAACGCCATGCCGGCCAGCGACGTCATCGCCGTCGGATAGGAACTGCCATCCTGCGTCGATTGCCAGCTTCCATTCGGCGCTTGCATTCGCGCGAGGTAGTCCAGCCCCTTGATCACGGCCCGTAGCGAGCCATCGGTGACGTGCTTGGGCCGAATGTCTTTGGGCGGCCCGGCGACAGCGTGCTGCCCGGCCAACAACGTGACCAACGATAGAATCGCCATCGTGGCCGCGCGACGAGCTATGTTGTGGCACGGTCTCCTGACCGTGCCACTCAGCCGGCCGCAAGGTCTCCCGCTTTTGTCGGCGTTAGAGCGTCCGGGCTGGAGACCTCCGGTCGCGGAAGTAGAGCGGTCGGGAGACCGCTCTACAACGACGGTCCCACTCTTTCGGCGGGGTAAACCCGCCGGCTCGTTGCGTGCCGATTTTCCTCGGGTCATTCAGCGGCCTCCGCTGGCGGCGAATTGGACTTCGATCGTCACGTTCACGGGGATGGGCTTGAACTCGTTCGACGCAGACTCATCGGAGTCCCCTCCGCCTGAGGCGCCCAATTGGGCCATAATCATCGACATGTACCAATTCGACGTGCCAGATCCACTGCCGGCGGCCTGAACCGGCGCAAGCTCGCGCGAGGAGACGATGCGGACGACTTTTGCCTTCGACAGGGCCGCCAGTGTGTCGGCCTTCCGCCGGGCCGACTGCATGGCGCTCTGGACGGCTGCGTCGCGGGCGTCTTCCAATTTTGTCGAGCGGAAGCGGACCAGCTCGGACTGCATACCGTTTGAATTGCCGCCGTCGAACGTCAGTCCGGCATCCTTGGCTGCGTCGATCACTGTCGTGACGACCTTGGCCGGTTCACCCTCTTTCATGCGGTCGATCGACGAGAGGCGAATCACGACGTTCTCCGTCACGGTAATGTGACCGGGCGTTCCGGCATTTTGGTTTCCGCCGAACATCTGCGCCATGCGCTGGGCGTTGGGGTTGGTCGAACTCATCGACAGTCCGCCCTCCTCGACCGAGAGGTTATCGAACTTGAGCTTCTTGAGGGCTTCGACGGCCCGCCGCCGGTTGTCGCGGAATTTCTTCAAGGCATCCGCAGCCAGGGCCGCACTCCCGGTGACGGCAGCGCGGATTTCCGCGACGTCTGGCCTGACAGAGGCCTTGCCCGAAGCCGTCACGGTGATTCGATCGAATTCGTCGTCGGCCGGCACGATGCCGCCGCCGACAGCGATAAGAGCTACCGCGATGAGAGCGCGACGCATGATCCGTCCTGTTGTTGTCGATTCAATGGGTGGAGAATTCTGGATAGGCGGTCACCGCCACGTTGGAGACGCAGACCAATCGTCTTCCCGCGCACAGCACGAAGCCGCCGGCGGCTCCCAGGTCGTCGCCGCGGAAAATGCGGCGCACGTCGCCGGTCTCCTTGGAAAGCTCGAACAGCCCGCGCGGCGTGAAAACGAGGATTCCCTGGCTGCCAACCTGCGCACCGATTCCCTGCAAGTCGACCGTTAAGCGGTTTGACCATCGTGTTTCGGGCTTCGTCCGGGCGATGGCCGACAGCTCGTTAGAAAACAGATAGACGTCACCGCCGTCGATGCCGACGAGATTCGCAAACTCGGAATCCTGCCACTTCCATTTCAGACGAGGACCCGCTTCATCGAGGGCATACAGAGTTGACGATGTCGATTCCTTGAAATAGATCACCCCGTCACGCACGACAATCGGCCCGGTCGAACGCGCGTGCCGTCCGGCTCCGTTCGCCGGACGAAAGAACCGCTGCCTGTTTCCCGCCGTGGCCGGCGGCTCGTACTTGTAGGCCCATTCGATCTGCCGGCGGCCGATGTTGACTGCCAGCAAGGCGCCGTCGTTGGTCAAAACGTAAATGCGGCCGCCGGAAACGACCAGAGCGGGGATCGGCAAAAACTGCTGTCCCCAATCGGGATCGCCGACAAATTGGGGCGTGCCGAGGGGGAGCGACCAGATCTCGCTTCCTGTCCGCAAATCGAGGTGTCGCAGCACCAACTCGCTCGCGGTGGCGCCATTCCCGTTGAAGCCTCCCATCTGCTGCTGCCTGTCCGACGAGGAAACCTGATGGCTGACTGCGAAGATCGAATTGCCGTCCACCAGCGGGGTGCCGATGAATGACGATTGGGCCAATCCGGAGGCAGGTCGATCGGAAGTCCACAATTCGCCGCCGGTTGCCGCGTCATAAGCCACGAGGTGGAATCGCGCGACCTGATTGGGCGACGCGGAGACGCTGAGAACGACCTCCTTCCCGCTCGCCTCTCCTAACTCCTTGTGTGCCAAACTGAGCGTGAACTGAGCCGAGTTTGTCGAATACGTCATCATGCGGCCGTTGTTGGTCCGCATTTGGGACACGAGGCTCTTGACGTCCGGGTGCGTCGTCCAGACAGTTTTTCCGCTCGCCATGTCGATGGCGAAACAAGCTCCCAGCCAGTTGGCGTAGAGCCGCCGCCCGTCGGTGACGGCTGCCGGTATGATGGAGGTGAGCGCCGGCGCCCCGTACCAGTTTCGCACCGAGGCCTCGAGGGCCTCCAAGTCTTTCTCTTCGAGGAAACGGAACTGCCAGGCGGCCGGCGTGCCGTCGGGCGGCGCGCGTCCTGGGAACGCGGGCTCGGAGCTGGCTGTTTCTCGTTCGACGACCGGGGGCTTTATTTTTCCTTCCGATTCCAGGCCGTTGAGATACGTGTCCGCGACGACTTCCTGTCCGCCGAAAACGATTCGCGTGCCGGGAAAATCACGCGCCAACTGCTGTCGCACGCTGCGAAACTCGTCTTCGAGACCGCCGCGGTAGAGGGCGACGGCCCGTTTGACGAGAATCTTCGCCTCGGGGAGATTCGTGTTGGGATGAAAGTCGAAAATCGACTTCCAGCAGCGGGCCGCGTCGGCGAACTGTCCCCGCTCGAAGTAATCCTCCGCCAGCCAATCGGCCGCGTCGTCCCCCACCGACGTGATGAAATAGCGGTCGTAGATCGTCCGCGCGATCTTGGCGTCCTCTTCCTTCTGCGCGGTGCGGACCGTATCAAACAAGAGCCGTGCCTTGGCGTCGAAGAAGAGGCGATAGGCTTCGCGCCCGTCGGCCGGCAGCTCGAGGATGGTCTCCCGCACGCGGCGGGATGCCGGGCGGATGAACCCGTGCTGATCCGGCAGCATCGAGGACCATTTGTCCTCGGGGATATCGGCCAGAATGCGGAACGCCTTGTCCCACGCCCGAGCCTGAACGTATTCATCGAACTTCGCTAGCGAATCGACCAGGCGATCGTCAAAAGCGATGCTGAACCCGCGCTCGGCGGCCGTATTGGCCGACGCGTTACGACCGACTGCGACTGCGACCTTCTGAGCCGGCAGCCTGGCGGGCTCGAGACAGAAAAGGGAAAGGCCAAGAACGAGCAGCAAGGCGGCCGGGAACAGGCTCAAGAGCCAGTCACCAGGGCGGAGAGAGCGCGCAACACCAGGGCGGGATCGTCCGGACATTCCATTCCTCTTCCCAATCGACCGGCGGCTGCTGCCTCCCGGTCCGATCCTCCCCCGGTAATCACGTCCAGTTTAGAGCGGTTTACTTTCCGTCCTTCCGCGCCTCCTCGACCATGTGCGCGATCCGGTCTAGTCCCCCCGTGCTGACGTCCACGCCCGAAATGTCGAGCAGGGCCGCCATCGCGTGCTCCATCGATCCATCAAAGAACGTCTTCACCACGTGCTCTAGTGCCGACCGCCGCGCTTTCTCGCGAGACTGGGCCGGTACATACACGTAGCGGGCGCCCTGCTTTTTGTGTTTGACGTGTCCTTTGCGCTCGAGGATCCGCAGCAGGCTGCGCACGCAGGAATAACTTGGCGGATCGGGCATGTTGGCCAACACGCCCGCAACAGTGGCTTCACCCACGCGGTACAAGGTGTCCAATATCTGGCGTTCGCGGCGCGCTAGATATAACTGGGATTTTCGTGTGGACATCAAACCGTGGTTCCCCCTCAATTTCGCGCAGTTGCGGCAACTCCCCTTCCGTTGCCTTGAAGTGTAACGAATTTAGCACGAGCTCCCAAAGTACCAAGGCGACCGAAGTCCGTCAAATCTGCTGTTCGAATCGCATTCGGCCCGGATGCCAGCGGATGGGACGCTTGCATCTCGAAGCGTTCTCAGCGTACCGACACATCAATCGCTCGGCAAATCCGTTCGTGGAGGATTTCTGCAACTCCGCTTCTTCGCGCGGTCTGGCATACGATATCCCGCACCCCTGCGATACTGGGGGGCCACACGCGCCGGCTCGCCGGAAGCCAATTGTGGTGCGCGCTCTGCTGCACATCGGAACACGAGAGCGTCAAGGCCAAGCTGCCCCGCAATCCGCATCAATCTTGCGTGCTCGGCCCGCCGTTTCGATAATGCTGATATGAACAAACTTGGATGGATTGTCGGTCGGAAGAGGAATCCGCGATGTGTCCGCCCGGCGTACCCGCTGCTCGCCGCGCTGAGTGCTCTGCTACTAATTGGCTGTTTGTTCGGCACTTCCGCGTCGGCCGCCGGGCCGGTGCCGTCCGGCGGACTGACCTTTGAAAAGGATGTCCGACCAATCCTCCGGGCACATTGTCTGGATTGCCATGGCGGCCAAAACGTTCGCAAGGGGGACCTCGACCTCCGTTTGAGACGCCTGATGGTCAAAGGGGGTGAGTCGGGGGAGGCCATCGTCCCTGGGCATGCCGATCAGAGTTATCTGCTCGACCGGATCAAGTCCGGCGAAATGCCTCCTGGCGATCAGAAGGTTCCGGCCAAAGAGATCGCCATCGTCGAGGCCTGGATCGCCGCCGGCGCTCCCACCGCGCACAGCGAACCGGCCGACATCAACTCGGCTAACTTGATCACCGACGAGGACCGTGCCTACTGGGCGTTCCGACCGATTCATCGACCCCCGGTCCCCAGTTTCGGACCGGCCGACCGCGTCCGCACGCCGATCGACGGTTTGCTGCTCGCCGCGATGCGTCGCAAGGGGCTCTCCTTCTCCGCCGATGCGCACAAACGGACGCTCATTCGCCGGCTATCGCTCGATTTGATCGGCCTGCCTCCCGATCCCAACGAGGTGGCTGCCTTCCTGGCCGACACGTCAGGCGACGCCTACGAGCGGCTGGTCGATCGGCTTTTGGCCTCTCCGCATTATGGAGAACGGTGGGGCCGCCACTGGCTCGACGTCGCCGGTTATGCCGATTCCGAAGGCTACGACGACCAGGATCTGGCACGCCCCGAGGCATTTCGATTTCGCGACTACGTGATCCGGGCGTTCAACACGGGCAAGCCCTTCGATCAGTTCGTCACCGAGCAGCTTGCCGGCGACGAACTCGTGCCGCAGCCCCATAAAAACCTGCCCCTCGAATCGATCGAAAAGCTGACGGCGACCGGGTTCCTGCGGATGGCGGCCGACGGAACGGCAACGGCCGGCTCCGCTCTGCCGACCGCCAGTAATCAGGTCGTGGCCGACACGATCAAGATCGTTTCTACCTCGCTCTTGGGGCTCTCAGTCGGTTGCGCGCAGTGTCACGACCACCGTTACGATCCGATCTTGCAGGAGGATTATTATCGCCTCCGGGCCGTCTTTGAGCCGGCCCTCAATTGGAAGAACTGGCGCGTGCCGACACAGCGCCGCGTCTCGCTCTACACCGATGCCGACCGCGCCCGCGTCGCCGTTCTCGCCGCAGAGGCGTCCAAAGCGTCCGCTGTCTATGCCGAGAAGGAGCGCAAATACATCGCTCGATCGCTCGACAAGGAGCTCGCCAAGTTTGAGCCGCCTTTGGCCAAACAGCTCAAAACGGCCTTCAACACGCCGGACGACAAACGGACGGCCGAACAGAAATCGCTCTTGAGCCGGTATCCGAGCGTCAATATCTCGCCGGGCACCTTGTATCAATACGATCAGGCGGCGGCCGATGAGCTGAAGCAAGATGCTGCCAAGATTGCCGCGATCCAGGCCCGCGTCCCGGCGGAAGAGTTTCTCCGCGTCCTGACCGAAAACCCCGGCGAAACGCCTGCGACGCTTCTGTTTTACCGCGGAGATTTCCAGCAGCCGAAGCAGGAGGTCGCTCCCGGCGACCTGGTCGTCTGCGTGGCCGACGGCCAAAGCGGGGCAATTCCGAAGCACGATCCGCACATTCCGACCAGTGGCCGCCGCCTGGCCTACGCTCGCCGCCTGATGTCGGGGAAACACCCGCTCGTGGGACGCGTCCTCGTCAACCGCGTTTGGCTGCTCCATTTCGGCCGCGGACTTGTCGCCACACCCGCGGATTTCGGCCACTTGGGCGATCGTCCGACGCATCCCGAGCTTCTGGATTGGCTCGCCGACGAATTCGCTTTAAACGGCTGGAATCTCAAGCGGTTGCACCGGTTGATCGTGACATCGACCGCTTATCGGCAAGACTCGGCCCGCACGCCCGAGCGGGACGCGGCCGATCCCGACAACCTGCTCCTTTCGCGGATGAACGTCCGCCGCCTCGACGCCGAGATCATCCGCGACTCGGTGTTGACGGCCAGCGGCGCGGCCTTCGCCCGGATGTTCGGCCGCCCCGTTCCCGTGAAGGAAGACGCCGTCGGACAGATCGTCGTGGGGATTGATATTAAAGTGGGAGCCAACGAGCCGGGCGCC
>Ga0181532_10005857_pt1 | contig 10342 bp, 11 predicted proteins | sample PEATcosm2014_Bin_33_FD_119768 | JGI IMG/M metagenome (GOLD analysis project Ga0181532, IMG submission 119768) | Peatland microbial communities from MTU Mesocosm Facility, Houghton, MI, USA - PEATcosm2014_Bin11_30_metaG | ecosystem: Environmental > Terrestrial > Soil > Wetlands > Peat | place... | reverse complement strand
TTCTCCTGCACCGCCCGCTCAGTTCTGGGTCAGGCGCGTGCGCATTGTGGCCATCAATAATAACCCTTATGGGTTGACACCTCGACGAACGCCTTGAGCAGAGTTTTTCCGCAACCTGCTAGGTTAAGTACGACAGAAGCCGCCCCTGGCCGAGTTCCGGGTGAACGGAGGACGCCGTTCGTGATTTCGCCCTCTGTGATTAGCTCCGCGATGTTGGGCAGGGACAAGGGACAAGGAAGTAAGGCGGAGTTCTTCCCGGCCGCATTCTTGTCTACGCTGCTGGTTCGATGGCGGGCGGTAGGCTTGCAGCGATCTGCCAAGGCAGCAACTCCTCGATGTGAGTGATGGGGTGGTCGGAGATGCGCGTCAGCACCTCTCGCAGGTACGCTTCCGGATCAAGTCCGTTGAATTTCGCCGAGCCGATCAAACTGTAGATGGCCGCGGCGCGCTCGCCGCCGGCGTCCGATCCCGCAAAGAGATAGTTCTTCCGGCCCAGAGCCACGGCACGCAAGGCGCGTTCTGCGGGGTTGTTGTCGATCTCAATGCGTCCGTTATCGCCATAGCGCACCAGCGCCTCCCAGCGCGAGAGCGCGTAGCGAATCGCCGCGGTGGTGTCGGATTTTCGCGACAGCTTGCTCAAGCTTTCTTCGAACCACCGCCGCAGAGATTCGAGCAACGGTTTGGCCCGTGCCTGGCGGACTTGCTGCCGCTGGTCCGGCGGGCGCCCTCGGATCTCTCGTTCGATGGCATAGAGTGCCCCGATGCGCTCCAGGGCCTCGGTTGCCAGCGGCGAAGCGTGCGTCTGTTGCAAGTCATAGAACCTGCGCCGCACTTGCGCCCAGCAGGCGGCCTCTTGCATGCGGCCGCTCTCGTACAGTTGCTGGAATCCGGCGTAGGCATCGGCTTGCAGGATACCGTACAACTGACGCAGATGCTGCTCGGGATGCTCTCCCTTGCGGTCCGGCGAGTAGGCAAACCACACCGCTGGTGCGGATTTATCGCCTGCGGGACGGTCATCGCGAACATAGGTCCACAACCGCCCGGTCTTGGTCTTACCATTCCCCGGAGCCAACACGGGCACCGGAGTATCGTCGGCGTGCAGCTTGCTGGCAGCCGTCACATAGCGGAATAGAACTTCCACCAACGGCTCCAGCAACCGGCTGGCTCCGCCCACCCAATCCGCCAGGGTCGAGCGTTCCAACTCCACGCCTTGGCGGGCATAGATCTCGGACTGACGATACAACGGCAGGTGGTCGGCGTATTTAGAAACCAGCACGTGGGCCAACAGTCCTGGCCCGGCCAAACCGCGCTCGATCGGCCGATTCGGAGCTGGCGCCTGCACGATACAGTCACACCCCGTGCAGCTCAGCTTGGGACGCACATGACAAACCACAAAGAAACTGGCAGGCAGGTACTCCAGAACTTCGGAGACATCCTCGCCGAGCTTGCGCAAAGTACCGCCGCAACCCGGACAGGTCGCTTCCTTCGGTTCGTGCCTCTGGGTTTGACGTGGTAGATGACCGGGCAATGCGCGACGTGCCGGCTGCGGAGTGGAAGCCAGAGCAGGGTCCGCGGAAGCAAGCTTAGTCTCCGCCTGGCTTGGGTTGTCGGCGGGGCGCGCTTGCAGCTCTTCCAGTCGCAACTCCAATTGCTCGATCTGCCGATCCAGTTTCTCCGACTTGCGCCCAAACTGCATGCGCCGCAGCTTGGCGATCAGCAGCTTCAGATGCTCGATCTCGCTCTGGTGGGAGAGCAACTGCTCATGTTGCGAGAGGATCAGCGCCTTCAATCCAGCTTGATCCAGCAGATCCAGGTCGGGAAGGATGGTGTGGGGAGCAGCCACATACGGAGTATGCCATCAACTCGGCTGTGCGAATACCGTGCAGCCCACAAAAAACTGTGCAAATCGCACCGGGGAACTTAGATCGCCAACTGCGGCTCCGACGTGCGCACCGGATGCCGCCAATCGATGCCTTCCAGCAGCATCGATAACTGCGCTCGCGTCAGTGAAACCATGCCGTCCGTCGCTTGTGGCCAGATGAATCGTCCCCGCTCCAGGCGCTTGGCGAACAGGCAGAGTCCGTCCCCATCCCACCACAGCACTTTGATCAAATCACCGCGCCGGCCGCGAAACACAAACACGTGACCGGAGAACGGACTTTGCTCCAGCTTCGTCTGCACCAGCGCACTCAGCCCTTGGAAGCCACGCCGCATGTCGGTTACGCCGGCCGCGATCCAAATGTAAGTTTTCGCTGGCAGCTCGATCATCGCAGCAGATACTCCAGAACCACACGAAGTGCTGCTGCATCGGCTCGGCCTTCGATGCGAAGACGGGCTTTGGGAAACTCGACGTAGATCCCGCCCACTGTGGTTGCCGGACGCTTAGCCTCGGGTTCTACCATCCTGCTCGCTCTTGCGTCGGTTACCGTCACTGGCAGCAGGCTGATGCTGCCCGTGCTCTTCTCGCCCAGTCGGCCTTGGCGATAAAGGTTGCGCCAGTAGAACACCTGGTTGGCGTTGACCCCATGCTGTTGCGCTACCCGCGCCACCGATGCCCCGGGCTGCATCGTCTGCTCGACAATCTTGCGCTTCTTCGCAATGCTTCGCCGCTGCCGCTTCGCGCCTTCCACTTTCTGGATCAAAGAACCGACCCCCATCACCCCGCGACACAATGCGCGTCGTCAAGGCGATGGTCTCGCTAACTTACAGAGAAGTACAGACGGCCAATACCGGACGCTTACTCATGATCGACCTTGCGACCGGAGAGATGGTTGGGTCGGACTGAGTTCCACCTGAGAGATTACACGCGAGCCTTTGGTTGATGATGGCAAGAGATTCCAGAGAGAGCGAAATGGCGCGCTCTTAAGAGCGGATGGCGTAGTGCGCCTCAAAAAGTGCTTGACAGGGGCAACATTGGTAGGGGAATGGTCAGCAACAATCTCACAGCAACCGTATCTCCGCATCGGCTACTAAGTATGTCGCAAGATCGCGTACCCGGCTGTGCTGCCCGCTTTGCCGAAAATCGGCCACTTGAACCACGGCCTGCTAGGCGCGTCAGGCTCTATCAGGTCTGTATCTAAGGAAGTCGTGGTGGACCTCGAAGACCGACTCCAGTTTCGTTATGCGGAACAGATCCTGCAAGTGTTGGCTCGGATTGATGAACTTCAGCGCGCAATGCTGCTTCTTAGCCGACACGTATAGCCCGAACATCACACCCAGGCCGGCGCTATCCATGTGGCTCACGTTGGTCAAGTCCAAGACGACTGACTTGGTCTCCGACATAAGACTGCGGACGGTTGTATGCAGCTGCGCAGAGGTACTCGAGTTAATTCTGCCGGTGCAGCGGACGGTGATTTCCTCGGGAGTTCTTACCGTTTCCAGATTCAATTCTGAGGCGGGGTTCGCGACCATAGAGGGCATCCTTAGCCGGAATTTCCTTTTCGACCCTCGAAAACGGCACCATTGTACGCCTCGCCCCATCATAACTGTTGTGAAATCGCCATGTCGTTCGTACTTTCATGGAACGCCTACAGCGTGATCTTCCAAATGACACCGCAGCCGTCGTTCGGAGTGCAATTGTTGCCAGTACCACCCCACATTGTTCCGCCGATGAGGTTTCCGCTCGCGTCGATTACAAGGTTAGTGCTGGGATATGCTCCGTCCGAGAAATCAAAATCGTGAAGGTCGGTTTCCATCCAGCCGCCGTTTTCCTTTGTGAGTTCGAAAACAGAGCCGAATCCACCGCCGCCCTCCAGGGTAGTGCCAAACAGGTTGCCGGCTGCGTTCATAATGAGTGTCTCCGGCCCCCCGCCTCCGGGAGCTGTGGAGTTGTAAAGTACAGTCTCGGTCCAACTGCCGTTGCCAGGCATCAACTCATAGACGATGCCACCGCCGGCGGACCCTCCCGACATGGTAGGACCATATAAATTACCCGAACTATCTAAGGGCACTCCGACAGGTTCGGAACCATCCCTCCCCCCGTTGCCGTTGAAGTCATAAATGACGGTCTCAATCCAACCTCCACCCGAGGGCGTCAGTTCAAAGACGGCGGAGATATAGTAGGTTGTTCCGTAAAGATTGCCGGCCTGGTCAAACGTCAGCATTCCGGTTGGACCTCCGCCGTCGGCGCCCCCGGTGAATGTGTAAAGAGTATTTTTCACCCAATTGTTGCCGGTGCGGGCCAGTTCGTAAATCAGCCCATTGCCGTAGGCGCCGCCATCAAGCGTTGAGCCGTAAAGGTTCCCGGCGCGGTCGAAGATAAGGTTGACGGGATACACTCCATCACTGGCTCCGCCAAAGCGATACAGCACAGTCTCTATCCAGGGGCAAAGTGTAGTTTTGCAAACGGCCTGCCGCGTGGACTATTCGTGCTCAGCTTGGTCCAGAGCATATTCGCCAGTATCAAACCGCACTGTTCACTCGCTGGAAACCGACATCCCCATCTACAAACAAGCTAAAGCCGAGTACGCGAAGCTGCAGTAGGCGACAACGGTCGTCCTAATTCAACCGCTGATCAGTACTTCCACATTCTGATTTCGCTGCCATTGCTCTCAAAGGAGACCTCGTCCATCAGTTGGCGGATTAGGTATACGCCGCGCCCGTGGCCGGAGTAGAGATTCTCGGCGTGCTTCGGATCTGACAGCCGTCCTGGTTGAAAACCCGGACCCGGGTCGGTCACGGTGATCAGGATTCGTCCGCTCGAATAGCACTCGAGCCGGCAGCGAACCTCTTTCGACGAGTCGTTCTTGCAGCCATGGACCACTGCATTCGCCAAGGCCTCCTGGACTGCGAGGACAATTTCCAACCTCTTGTCTTCGGAAACATTTAACTGAGTCAGCTGATCCGAAATAGTATCAGTGACGGCCGCGATCGCTGTGGGGTCGCCGGGCATCCGGAGCTCGAGCACGTTTGCAAACTCACCGGGGTTGTCTGTGGGGCCAGCGCTAGCTTCAGCTGACATGAAGCCTCACTTGGTTATTCAGTCCGAGCGATAGAGATCCACGCATCAGGTGAAGGATTCGACCGCCTTGTCGTCATCGTCAAAAACTTCAAATAAACTGAGAACGCCAACCACTCGCAAAGTCTTTTGCGCGAAGCTGGAAGGGTTGACTAGTTTAAGGCTGCCGCCGCGCCGCTTGGCGGAGGCCAGGAATCGCACCAGCAGGCCAATGCCGCTGGAATCGAGCATAGGCACTTCAGACAGATTGATGACAAACCGCGTGTCTCCCTCCGCCAAAGCCTCGTCGAGGGTGCGCTGCAACTCGTCAACAGGATCACCCAGCCGCAGTTGTCCCCGCAGTTGGATTAGCTGTACCTGGGATCTCTTACGAACGTTAATGTCCAATCCGCCCTCCTCCGGTACAACTCCCAAACTTCCGTCGAGAGCTGCCTTGGCCGCGCCAATACGGTAAGAGAAGATGGGACCATTTTGCAAGAGCAATTTGCTTGCCAGCCCATTACCCCGCCTGCACCCGGGATAGATTAAAAATTCATCTCCCATAGCTGAAAAATGCTGGCATAATTCCCTGCGGGGGTTCGGGAACCAATATGCCCAGCACGATTAGCGAGCCTTTGTCCTCTCGTTTCACGATCGTGATTGTCACCACCGACCAATCGGTGCCCCCGGAAGCTGAGACGTATCTTTCCGCCGACTACAACCTTCGCATTTTGCCAAACTGGAATGAACTGATCGCTCTTGTAAGAAAGGATGCTCCGCACGCCGTACTTCTTGACATCGACGTCATTGGCGAACACCCGGACGAGGGCGTCTCGGCGTTCAGCGAATTGCGCTCCCTGGTGCCTGATCTACTGCTGCTTGCCCTGACGCGCTCCCATAGCAAGGGCCTGCGCTACAAGGCGATGGACGCAACCGTGGACGAGTACTTCGTAGCTCCTGTTGATTTCGCAGAGGTCCGGATTGTGCTCGGTCGGGCACTGGAAAAGAGGTGGGCGGAAATTGCGTACAGGGAACGATTGAGCGCCAAGGCCAAGCAGGAGTCCTTAGAGGAACTTATTGGGGCTAGCGAACCCATGCGTCTGGTGTACGAAACGATTCAACGCGTCGCCGATAGCAACAGTACCGTGATGATCCGTGGTGAGAGTGGGACAGGCAAGGAGTTAGTCGCACGCGCAATCGTGGCACTAGGTCCGCGCGCCGAAAAGCCGTTTATCAGCATCAATTGCGCGGCTCTGCCTGAGAACCTGATTGAGACGGAGCTCTTCGGCCACGAAAAAGGAGCTTTCACCGATGCAAAGGCGGCCCGTCCCGGTCATATCGAATTGGCACACACCGGCACTCTCTTCCTCGATGAGATCGCCACACTGGGTCTGGCCTTGCAATCCAAGCTGTTGCGAGTCTTGGAGCACAGGGTGGTCACGCGGATCGGCGGCCAAACCGGTAAGAAAATCGACTTCCGGCTAATCACTGCTACCCATGAAGACCTGGAAAACATGGTCCAGGTCGGCCAGTTTCGTGAAGACTTGTACTATCGCATCAACGTAGTGCCGATCTCTCTTCCGCCCCTACGGGAAAGGGCCGGAGACATCCCGCTGCTCATCGACCATTTCCTTCGAATCTACTGTATCCAGAATGGAGTTCCGCTGAAACGTGTTGATCCCGGAGTGATGCAAGTGCTTGAGGAAGACCCGTGGCCGGGCAACGTGCGTGAGCTCGAGAACCTAGTGCAACGCTTGGTACTGATGGTGGACGGCCCGGTGATCAAGATGCAACATCTGCCACAGCGGATTCTCTACCACAGTACGACTTCGCAGGACACCCTGCTCATCCCCGACCAGGGAGTTAACTTCGATGACGAAATCGCCAGAATCGAGGTGGCGTACCTGGAGGCGGCATTGCGGCGGACGGGGGGCAACAAGGTAGGTGCGGCGCGGCTTCTGCATATCGACAAGCAGAAGATGCACTACCTTTGCCGCAAATACCAGATCGCCAAGGCATGAAAAATCCAAACCTTCTGGATAGACGGGATGAATTTTTAATCTGATAAAGATCGATTTTTTATCTCCAGACTGCGGCTGGCAGTCAGATACCCCAGTAGCGGCGCCTGAGCAAACAGTGCAAACACATGAAAACAGGCGTCCCAGCTACGGTGAACGATCGCGCTAGAGTTTGGAAGTCCCTTTGCAGGGATAGTAGACGTCGAGCGGTTTCTAAACCGCTGGCCAGAAAACAAGCGAAGCGAAAAGGAGCTCAGCATGTCAGTTCAGAAGAAATCGCTCATCAGTCAGCGGACAGCGGCCCAGAAGGCCATTTTGACGAATCCGCCGCAGAACCCGACGGTTAACCCGGCCGTAAGGCCTGCCATTCGCGCAGCCGTGAGGCCGGCGGTACGTGCGGCGATCAAGCCTGCAGTTCGGGCGGCCATAAAGCCCGCAGTTCGGGCGGCTATCAAGCCCGCGGTTCGGGCAGCTATCAAGCCCGCAGTTCGTGCCGCGGTAAGGCCCGCCGTTCGTGCGGCGATCAAGCCTGCAGTTCGCGCCGCCGTGAAGCCTGCTATTCGGGCGCTGTGAAGCTATCCACGTGGCGTCACTTCGTTGATTGAGATGAGCAGGCTGTGGATACTCCTGTTTCGAATCTCAAGGAAAAAGGGTCTGCGAAAACAGGCCCTTTTTCTATTTCCCGACGGCATGTGGGTGGCTACCACAGTCGCCGCAGGACGAGGTCACGGCCGAATCTTGCCATCATATCTGCCAGGCTTCGACGACGAATGAAGAGCTTGGCTGTGCCTGTCATGCCATCACGAAGTATCCCGTCATTTCGTAAAGTGACAAAGCCAAGGTAAAAGGGTGGCGGCACAATGCCGCCCAACTGCTGTTTTTCACCCAGACCGGAATCGATTTCCGAAGAGAGCGGCGCGATCGCGGTGAGGGTGCCAGAGATGGGCAGAAGCTGCGATTCCATTAGCAGGCGCGCCCTGGTGCCGATGCGGACGTCGCGAATGGCATATTCCGGGATATAGATTCGCGCCGTCATGCTGCTAAGGTCTGCAACCTCAGCGATGGCAGTCCCGGCGTCCACGTAGCTCCCAAGCAGATCCGGCAAATTCGGTGTTAGAACAACTCCCGCGATGGGGCTCGTCAGTTCCAATCGCTTTAGCTGGTTGGTAAGGAGGCGGTCTCGTTCTGCTGTCTCCTCCCGTTCACGGTCAGCGCGTCCGAAATCTGCGTAATGCAAATTGGCATTGATGGCGCGGGCACTGGCCTCGCGAAATCCGGCATCCGCCTCCGCTGCATCGGACTCAAGCTGAAGGTTCCGTAATCGCACCAACGGCATGCCCGGTGTAGCCGTCTCGTTTTCCCTCGCCAGCACCTGCACCACAACGCCGGGAACCTCGGCGCGAATGACGGCGCGGTGGGCGGGCTCCAGTACGAAGCGGCCTTCGACGAAGTCCGGCCACAGAGGTACGAACAAAATTGCCAGGGCAGCTGCGAGGCAGACGACGACGCGAGCGGGCGTAAACCATGATTTCACCCGATCTTTCTTGTCCAAATAAACGTCTTTCATAAATCTCACCAGTTTCCGAATCCGGGACTTGAAGATTAGAAATGCGACGAGCAGGGCCGGGATCCACGCATTCTCCGGACTGTACGAGTGCAATACGTGATAGAGAAAGACCACTACTGCCAGGATCAGCCCGTAGCCGTAGATTCCCGAAAACACCGAATACAAGATGTAAAGAAGCCGGCGTCTCCTGGGCACGAATTCCACTTCCACCGGCAAAAAGAAGATGTGTCGCTTCACCCACTCCGAGACATATAGCGTGGAACGCTCCTTCAGATCGCCTTCCCCTATGATCTCGGAGAACATGTAATAGCCGTCGAGCTTGATGAGAGGATTCAGGTTCACCAAGGTGACTCCTATTCCAGAGACCATGATCACCTTATAGGCGAAATCGTGAACCCACATCCCCGGAGCCGTTGTCCACCAAAACACCGTGGCAATAAAACAGATAATCAGGTCGGCCCAGATACCTGCGATGATGGTAAATAGCCGCGCCCTGCGTTCGCCGACAACCCAGATTTGCGTGACATCACAGACGAAGGTGGGCGCGAAATACATCAGAAGAAATTCCATCTTTTCGACATTGCCGCCGAAATGCTTGCACGTCATACCGTGGGCTGACTCGTGAGCAAAAGCCATTGCTCCAAAGAGAAACCAGAACTCAACCAGGTCCCAGACGCTCTTTTCGGTGAAGTTATAGAAGCGAAAGCTGTCGTACCAGATCTCGTCCAACTTACCGATCCACATCCAGACCATCACTCCAAAACACGCAAGTGTTAGCAGGGTGAACCACGGGGTATAGACAAACTTAACGTAGGGCTGGAGCTTCGTCAGGTAGTCGTCGGCGTGCGGCCATTTGTGTAGGGTGATATCGGTGATATCGGAAAAGGCGAAACGTTTGCGTTTGTGCCGCTCAGCGCCAAGTTTCTGCTTCAGGGTGATGTTTTTTTCCAGCGGTGTGCGATAAAGGAGGTCTGTTTCGTCCCTCAGAAACGAGGCGAATTCTTTTACGTCGTCTTCCGTAAAATCTACGCCGGATTTTTCTCTTATTAGGGCCGAAAGCTCTTCATAGGATCGTTCACCATCAAACGACTCCAGTAACATCCATTGTTCTGGTGTCAGGCGCACATATGTGTCAGCGCCGGGCATCTTGGCGAGGACTGTTGAGACGCCCTGCTCAATGTGCTCCTTGGAAATTACGCGCGGATCAAGCTTGGGAAGGCTTCGCTGCGCACTCCTCGCCGGCATTTCCGGCAGCGCTGCATCGAAAGCCTCCAGAATGTTCATGGGTGGTGGTTAAGGCTTATGTTGACGAGCATTCCGGGCCGAAGCGCACTGTTTGAATCCGTGATCTGCGCGAGAATTTCCATGGTGCCGCTGGAGGGATCCACAACTGGGCTGACTTGAACAACCCGGGCGGTGTACTTGGATTCCGGAGAGATGTCGGACGAGGTTACTGTGAGAAGCGCTCCCTCGTGAATATTGCCAAAGAAACGTTCCGGCAGCGTGAATCTCACCTGCAGTGGAGCCAATGCCGTCACCCAGAAGAGGCGGTCATTGACTGCTACCTTCTGACCCACGCGGACGTAACGGCGAGCTACGATTCCGTCGAAAGGCGCGGTAATATTGGCCTTCTCTTTTTCAAGCTGCAACGATCTGAGGACGTCTTTGGCATTATTCAGGCTTTCGGATTCGCGTTTAATCTCAAATTCGTCAGCCTCCTCTTTGTAGACGGCATGGTCGAGTTCCTCCTTGGCGATTACTTGATCTGCGTACAATTTCTCCGCGCGGCTGCGGTCCGCCTGCAGGACCTTGGTTTCGGCC
>Ga0181532_10005854_pt1 | contig 10345 bp, 9 predicted proteins | sample PEATcosm2014_Bin_33_FD_119768 | JGI IMG/M metagenome (GOLD analysis project Ga0181532, IMG submission 119768) | Peatland microbial communities from MTU Mesocosm Facility, Houghton, MI, USA - PEATcosm2014_Bin11_30_metaG | ecosystem: Environmental > Terrestrial > Soil > Wetlands > Peat | place... | reverse complement strand
GCGTGAGAAGTTGGGGAACCGCGCTCCGATCTGTAGGGAGCGAATAAAGGGGGCGATCCCATGTTCAAGCGTGCAAAAATCGGTTTGATTGCGACAATCTTGTTCAGCCTCACCGCCGTGTTGTTGCTTGGCCGGCTTGAGGCGCGGGGACCGGGCAAAGGGCTTTTCGGCCAGGGCCGACCCGCTGAAGAAACCAGCAGCGGATCGACCAACAGCGGGTACCGCAGCGAGGTAGCCGGAGAAAGCACCGGCGGCGCGGTCTCCGGCGCGGCCGTCTTCTCTTACGTTCCCGCCGTGCCCCCGTCGCCAAGGTGGACTGCCGGCCGTTTGAGCGAAGAGTCTCAGCGGCGCGAACAGGTCGCCGAATTCAGCAACTGGGGTTACTCAATGAATCCCGACTATTGGGGGGTGGGTTATCCCAGGTCGTACGGTGGGTTCCCGTTCTGGTATGCGACTCTCGGTCATGCCAACTATCGGAACCCGTACCATGACGCGGCTTTGCAGGAAAACGGCCACTTTGACTACGGTCTCCTCATCCCACCGGAAACGAACGTCCAAGTTCCTGGGGATGTCCCGTTTTATACCGCGGCGCGTGCGATGTTCTATGCCGCCGACTACCGGGACTCGTTGCGGGATGTCGAGCACACGATCATTGACCTGCCGAGGAATCTCGGTCTGCATGAGTTCCACGCGCTCGTTCTGTTCGCGTTGGGCGATTACCGCAAGTCGGCAGCCGTTGCGCATGCCGTCTTGAATGGCGGTCCCGGATGGGATTGGACAATTCTGCAGTCGTTTTATCAGTCGCCCGATGTCTACACACGACAACTCCGGGCACTGGAGCATTCCATCGCAGTCCACGGCGACCAGCCGGCGACGCGCTTCTTGTTGGCGTACCACTACTTGATGCTCGGATACTACACGGCGGCGCAACGCCAGCTCGAACAGGTTGCCGTGCTTGAGCCGCGGGATGCGCTGGCCAAGAACATCCTGGCGGGCTTGAATCGCGCACCCGGCGTAATGCCCCAGTCGCCGCGCAGCTCACGCGGCGTGGCCGCTCAGCAGATCGCGCGGAATCCGGTGCGTGATCCGACCGACCGGACCTTGACGCCCTCTGAGCCGGTGACTGAGGCAAACGGGGGCTCGCTCGTCGGTGCATGGACTTCGCATCCGCTCCCCGAGGCCACGATTGAGGCGACGCTCGAGCCGCAGGGCCACTTCACGTGGAGATTTAAAGAAGGGGGCCGCGTCCAATCCTTTACGGGCACCTATATTCATCAGGTCGGCAGCCTGGTCTTCACGCGTGAGGATGGCCAGAAGATGGAGGGCGTTACCACGCTGAGAGGCAACGACGGCTTCTGTTTTCGGTTGAAGAAAGCCGAACCAAACGATCCTGGCCTGGTGTTCTCGAAATAATTGCAGTTGTAGTGGTGCGACCACTTGTATCTGACAGGCGAGATTGCCGATTTTTGGCCGCGAAACACGCAGTTGTGGCTGCAATTTAGCGTTGGACGGTGTACGAGCAACCGTTAATCGGTGCATGAGTGCTGCCGGCCAACCGGCTCGACGAAGCATCCTTGTCGGCCGCGGCTGCGGCCGCGACGGGCGACTTCATCTGCCGTTTGATGGGGCTCGAGGCCTCCTTTGGGCGAGCAGGTAGGTCAACAGATCGAGGAGTTCGCGATCGGTCAACCGCTTTTCCAGACCGTCGGGCATGATGCTGCGACGGCCCGGGGCACGCTCTTCGATGTCGAGCTTGCGAATCTCGCGACGTTTTCCCGTCTCGTCACCCAGCGTTAGCGTGGTCTCGTCTTCGGCCATTTTCACGCCGGTCACGACGCGGCCGTCGGCGAGCACGGCGGCGACACTCTCGTAACCCGGCGCGATCGTGCGGCTGGGTTCCAGGACCGATTCGATCAAATGAATCCGCGAGAATCGCTCGCCGACTCCGGTCAGATCCGGTCCGACGCGATTCCCGCGATCGCCGATGCGGTGACACTTCGCACACAGCGACTTCTCGTCGTTCCGGAAGATCGCCGCGCCGCGCTCGACGCTGCCGTTGTTTCTCAGGACGAATTGCGCGATCCGTTCGTGCTCCGCCGAAGAACTAAGCGGGCGAAAGCGAACGTGAAACGCGACAGGCTTTCCGGCGTGCAACCGGACAACGACCTGATTGTCGCCCCGGGCCAATTGCACCTCAAACCGGTCGCCATCGGGCTGAAAGGCGGCTCCCTGTTCCCGCCGAAACGCGGAGCGACCGTTGACGTCGACTTGTACGGCGGCACCGGCCGACGCCAGGAATTGTGCCCGAACCGGTTCGGCGATCCGGATGTCCGAAATCGCCAGCCAGACGAGACCCGATCGATCGACGGGGAGCCGATCGAGATCAATTCGCGATTCCGGACCGTCCGCCAGTAGCGACCGCGCGTCGGATGGAATCGCGACTCGCGGACTTCGCGCGTCACACAACTTCGCGGCAGCGCTGGCCGGCAGCGGGCCCGTCACGTGCCACCACAGCAGGACGCCGCTCTGGCCTTGCACTTCGGCCACGGCCCGGGCGAGTTCACGACCGTGCGGCGAACCGGCGGGCTGCCGAGCTTCCCAGCCGGCCAGCGCGCGGACGACACCCGTCAAGACGTCGATCCGCCGGCTGCGGGAGGCGACCGCGACCAGCGCGCCGGCCTGCTCGGGCGAGCCGAACGCCGCGAGGTAGTCGATCGCCGCGAGTTGTGTCGTGGGATGATCCAGTGCGCCGAGGGCGGCGGTAACCGCGGTCGGATCGCCCAGTTGTCTCAGCGATTCGAGGCTGGCGCCGCGGACGGCCGGATCGGCATCGCGCGATAGCAACGACAGCGCGGCGATCGATTCTTTAGCGGCCAGCGCGCCCGCGGCGGCAGCCGCCGCGCGGCGTACGCCAACGTCGCGATCCCGAAGCAGCTCGGGAATTCGTCGAGCCGCTTCGCTCACGTGCAGTACGGCCGCGGTGTCGAGAGCTGCCGCCCGCACATTGCCATCGGGCGAATTCAGCTTCCGCACCAGCAGTTGTCGGCTATCGATCGCCGGACGGTTGCCGAGCGTTCGCAGCAGCGCGACAAGGAGCGGTCCATCCTCAACTCGGTCCACCAGTCCTCGCAGGCGCGACTCCGAGGCCGCATCGAGCCCGCCGATTAGAAGCGCCAGCGCGGCTTCGCGATTGTTCAACGGGTAACCGGGTTCGCGGACGACGCCTTCGAGGAGTTCTCGCGTTTCCCCAGGCGGGAATCGAGAGAGGGAATCGAGGATAGCTTGTACGCGGTCCGGCGTGCGTTCCTGTTGCAGCCAGCGGCCCAGCCCGGCGATGCCGACGGGGATCCGCTCCCGCTGCATTCGTTTCAGGATCGCCGCGCGAACGCCGGGATCAGGATCCGCAAGCAGTTCGTCGAGAACCCGTTCGATGGCTTCCGTTCTCTCCCACGCGACGACATTCACCGGCCTCGGCGGCGGACGGTATCCCCAGTACGTCCACGGCCCCGGCTTTTTGTGCACCCGGGTCAGCGCGTCGGCATACCGGCGGCGGCGCTCGGGGTTCTTTTCGGCGCGCAGGCGATCGATCAGGCCGTCGACGATTACTGGGTCGGCTTGGCCGGCAACCGCGGCCAGGGCGATGCGGCGAATCGGCCGCCCGTCCGGCTCGTCCAGCAGTTTCAGCACGGCGGGCCAGTCGGCGGCGCGTCGCAGCGCTTGCAGGGCGGCATGTGCGAGCGCGGCATCCGGATCCTGCAAGTGATCGCGAAGCCAGCCGGGGACGGCTCTCCATCGCAAACGTCCGAGGGCGACGACGATCTCCAGAACGACAGGCGGATCCTGCCTGGCAGCCAGCTCGGACAACCTGCGGGCCGTCGCGACCTCAGCGGATGCTGGTTGATTCGGATGGGGACCGAGCGCCGGATCGGACAGGTCGGCAATGGCCCGCACGGCCTGCCCGCGCACGCGTGGATCGGCGTCGGACTGAGCAAGGGATAAGAGATCCGACACGCATTCTCGACCTCCGAGATGAGCCATGACCCAGACGGCATGCATCCGGCCGAGGGGTCCGAGCCGATGGTCTTGCAGTGCGCGTCTGACCATTGCCAGGCCGTCGCGGCCTTTGCGTTCGAGGGCCTCCTGAGCGGCGACGCGGGAGTCGTAGCTCGGCGAGTCGAGCGGTCCGATCGTGGGATCGATCTCCGGCTCCCTCCGCGGGGTTCGGCCGCTCTTCACGTCACTTCGTCCGATGTAAGAGATCCGATACAAACGGCCGCGGCCCCGTTTGGGACGCTGATCGTCACCCCAATCGGAGACGAGCAGCGAGCCATCCCGATCAACGATCACGTCGGTTGGCTTGAAGCCGTAAGGATCGGTGGCGGCGCCGGTCGCGAACGCCATTTCCTTCATCGGGGCAAAGCTGCTGCCCAATCGCTGACGTTCGTACCGAACGATCGACCGGCCCCATTCGCAGAAGAACAAGTTGCCGCGAAACTCCGGAGGAAAGGCAGTTTCCAGATAACAGACGCCGCCGGCCGACGAGCCGCGTCCGAGATCGGCAAGTGGAGGCAGCGTCTCTTCCGGATGTTCGTAATAGCCATAGGGATATCCGTGGTCGGCGCCATGAAAACTGTGGCAGACCCGGATCATGTAATCTCCACCGTCGTTTTCGTTGTCGCGAACGAAGACGTTCAATTCCTCATCGAGCGCCACGTCGTAGATGTTTCGCAGTCCGGTCGCAAAGACGTGCAAGTCGCGGCCGTCGGGCCGACACCGCAATATGCCGCCGCCGTGCAGAACCAGGCGATCGCCCTCTGGTCGCACGACGTCCACCCCATGATCGCCCACCGCCAGGTACAGCCATCCATCATGGCCGACGACGACGCCATTGGCATTGTGGAGACGCAGTGTGTCCTGTTCCGGCGGCAGGCCCAAACCGGAAAGCAGGTCGCGGCGCTCGTCGGCCACTCCGTCGCCGTCGGTATCCCGCAGCACGGTGAGCAGGGGCGCATGCATCGCGAAGACATGGCCCGCATGAGAGGCGAGCCCCTGGATCGAGTTGAAACCGCCGGCAAAGACCGTCGATTTGTCGGCATAGCCGTCGCCGTCGGTGTCCTCCACAAGCCGGATCTCGTCCCGCCGCGCGATCTGCGTTCCCAAACCGGTCAGGTCATCGTGTGCCACGAAAACGGAAGCCGGCCGCGGACCCCGTGCAATGACTGAGGGATACTCCACCATCGGGTCGCAGGCGAACAGCGTGGCCTTGAATCCCGGTGGAACAACCAGCGGCGGAAAGCGGCGTTCCGTTTTTGGGCCCGTCTGGGACGGGTCGCCGGACGCCCACGCTCTGCCGTGCAGCGAGACCAACATGCAGACGAGCAGAATGGTCGTGCGGCCGATTCGGTGATTGCCCATGGAACCCGCCCCAAACCAGGCAGCCTCATTGAACGCGGTCGCGAGGAGGTTTCACTCCCGATCGACATCAGGTTTGCGACGGTTCTGCAGCCCTATTCCTTGCCGACAGGTTTCGCCGAGACTTCCTTGATGAACGCGAGCGACTGGTCGATAACTTCCTGATTGATCCCCATGTGTCCCAGTTTCGGGTAGCGGCGGAAGACGTACGGCGCGCCGGCCTTTTGCAGCGCGTCGATCATGGTGAGCGCATTGCCGATTGGCACGGAGCCGTCGTTGTCGGAATGCAGGATCAACAGCGGTTTCGATTCTCGCGTCACGTGCCGGGTGGGCGATGCCAGCGCGCGGGCCGCATCGGGAGCAACACCGGGTGGATTCCACAGGGCGCCCCAATCGAGGCTCGTCAGGTCGTAGGCCGCCGCCACGCTGATCGCTGCGCGGAAGTCGTTGCTGGACTTTTCCCACCCTCCCGTGCGCGGATACGAATCGTCGCCCGCCGTCGCCGCCAGGGAGACCATGTGGCCGCCGGCCGACTGGCCGATCAGAAAGATCCGCCGGGTGTCGATTTGAAACTCCTGCGCGTGAGCGTGAACGAAACGGATGGCGCATTGCAGATCCTGATAACAGGCCGGAGCCGGGCTGCAATCTTTGAGGCGAAAATCAATTGACATTGCGAAAAAGCCGAAGCGCGCCCATTGCTCGACCTTAATCGTTGACGCATCGTGCTTGTGGCCGCTTACCCACCGGCCGCCATGTACCGAAATGATCGCCGGCAAGGGTTCCTTCGATTCCGGAAAGGCAATGTCGGCCAAGAGTCCCGCGCCATGCACTCGCCCATAAACGATATCGGCGCGCAGGATCACCTTCAGCGGAAGGTTACCGGCCCCTTTCCTTACATCACCATTGGCAAACGCGGTGATGGTTGCCAATGACTCGAAAAGGCAGATTGCTATGCACGCCGTTCTGCAGCTTGCTGACTTCATACAAAGGTGCTCCGGTCCTGCAATCTGCAGTGGTTTGGTCGAGCGATCACCGAGCATCCGAACGTACCAAATCGTTTTGCCGGAATCCAAGCCGAACCACAATCCCCAAGCTCGGTCGATCAAAACAGCGGCAAAACGGGTTGTGTTTGCGATAAGAGCGAGTGGAATGGACGCGCATCGGCGCGAAGCAATCCCCGGACTGACGGTCGGCGACTCCTTGGGCTCGGCCGTCGAATTCCGTACGCCCCCCGGCGTTGCGGTCGAGCTTTCCTACCGATTCTGGAGGCAAAGGAATCTCGTCGGCATGCGCCCCCTGATTGGAGTGCTCCTGCCTGCTGCGATCCCTATCCGAACAGATCCAGGATCGGTTCGCCCGAACTGATGGGACGGGTGAATCCATCTTTTCCGAGACGAAGATCGAGCGGGACGCCCATGGCGTGGTAGATCGTGGCGCCCAGATCCTGGGGGCGCACCGGCTTGTCTTTCACGTACGCTCCGATCTTGTCGGACTCCCCGTAGACCATACCGCCGCGAATGCCGCCGCCTGCAACGATCGCGGAATAACAGGACGGCCAGTGTTGGCGGCCGGGATTGGCGCCGGACGCATTGATCCGCGGCGTGCGGCCAAATTCCCCGGCGACCACCACCAGGGTGTTCTCGAGCAAGCGGCGTTCCTCGAGATCGACGAGCAACGCGGAAAGCGCTTCATCGAGCCGCGGCAAGCACCAGCCCATGCCGTACGAACCGGTGCCAAAGGCGTTGCCCATCCCCATTTCGCCGCCGTGCATGTCCCAGCTCGAACTGGGAGGTCCGCCACCAGCCGCGCCGGGAGCGGGGCCCGTCCAGCCATTGACGGTGACGCATCCGACACCCGCCTCGACCAGCCGGCGTGCCAGCAGCAGATTTTGCCCCAGCGGATGCCTGCCGTACCGTTCGCGCACGGTCGCCGGCTCTCGTTCCAGATCGAACGCTTGCCGTCCGCCCGGTCCGTTCGCCAACTCGAAGGCCCGGCCGTACAGTTCCTGCAAATCTCGCTTTGTTCGACTTCCGAAATCGACACTTTCAGCAGGATTGAGACCATCTAACAAACGGCGACGCTCGTGCATTCGCACGGGCGGCACCGCGGGAAGCAGCTCATCGGGAGCCTTAAAACCCGGCATGGCCGGATGATTGGTAGCCGAGCCGACGAACAGCGGGCTGTAGTTCATGCCCAGGTGGCCCCCCGTGCCGATATTCGGCGCGCAGAAGACGGGATCGCCGACGCACTTGATCAGCCAGACGTACGAAGCGATGCTCCGCTGGCTGGGCCGAACCTTTGCCAGGATGGAACCGATGTACGGAGAGTCGGCAAGCGCACCCGCCTGGCCGCTCAGACAGTGGTGCATGGCGTCGAAATGGTTGCTGATGTTCCCGACATGGGTCATCGAACGGATCAGGCTGAAATGCCGGGTTAAGGCGGCCAGACGCGGATGAAGTTCGGAGAGGCGCATGCCAGGGACCGTCGTGGCAATCGGCTGGTACGGTCCGCGAATTTCCAAGGGCGCCGCAGGCTTCAAGTCCCACGTATCGAGGTGACTGGGCCCGCCGCACAGCAAAACAAAGATGCAGGACTTCTCAGCAGCACCGCCCCCAAGTCCTCGCTTGCCGCTAACGCCCGCTGCCACCATCCCCGGCAAGCCCAGAGTCAAGCCGCCGATCCCGCCGGCCTGGAGAAGTCCGCGGCGAGAAATCGGCGTGGACTGTTGTCGGTTGTCGCTCAACGAAAGACTCATCGCAGCTTCCCCGGAAAGCAATTGGTGGTTGTAGCGCGGCACAACTTCGACCGTATGCTGTTGAGCCTGACAAGTGGCTTCAAGCGGCCTGGCAGGGATTCGACCACCGCAGCGCCGCAGAGCATGACCGCACTTTCGCGGTCGAGCATGAGATTGTCAATCTTGATGCGTTCTAACGCAAAGCGAGTTGCAATGGATCGCCCGTCCGAGAGCCATGCAGCACCGCACCGGTCGGCCGAGATCGCTGCCGGGTGCGCCGATATCGCGCTGGTCTAGCCGACTTTATAGCCGCCTCAATTTCGGCCTTCGTCGCCCAGCCGCGAAAACACTCCGATTCGATGAAAATTCGGTCGTCGGTCATTTGGGTGAACTCTCCGACGCACTCGTCGTTGATGTTCAGCGCCATGCCAAGCTTAAAGTGCATTTGCGGTTCTCCTTTAGGTTTCAAGCTGAGCCCCATTCGCGCCGCCCTGGTACAATCGCGGCATGAGGGTGAGCACGGAAAGATTAAAACGAGGAAGGGCAATCAAATGCGTCCCTGGCAATTCCTGTACACGGCCCCGAGCGAAGGTTGGAAGTTCGCGACCTCGGTGTTTTCCTTTTCCTGGACGATGGCCACACTCCTTCCGATTATCCTCATCAGGGGAGAGCAGCCACTAGGGAAGACAAAGGGGACGCAGCTCTTTGTTGATTGCACGCGGCGAAAACAATTAGGCGGATATGAGCTGCGTCCCCTTTACCCGCCCTTCTTCCCTTTGCCCTCCCTCTGACGACCGGGAGTAATCTCAGCGGATTGGTGGGTTTGGTTTGTGGAATTCCCGGCGGAATGATGGTCGCGGTCGTGATTTATTACCTCGCCTTGCGGAGCAAGTAATGAGCGAACCACAATCAACGCCATGCCCAAAATGCGGTTCAAGAGAACGGGAGTACGGCCGCCTTTACGGCTTTGGATCTACTCGTTTTCTGCCTAACGGGTTGTTTCGTTGGTACAAGCGGGTCATCGGTATCGCCTGCCTGCATTGCGGAAATATAGAATTGGTACTTGAGGGGGTACCAATCGCGCGTGCGGCGGGTGAGGAGCCTGAGCGCCCAGCAGTCGAGCACCCATCGTTACGGCCGAAGGACGATGGTTGACAAGGCAAAGTGAACCAGCTAAGTGTACGGGCGTCCGGTCGTGTCCCCGTTTTGTGTTGGTCGGATCACTTCTGCGGCGTCTGGTGCAACACACGGTGCAGCCATTCGTAATTATAAATCACCGCAGTCGGAAGGCATATGATCACGATGATCGCGTATCTGTCGGCTAACCCGAACAGCCATAGACCGGCGGCCATGCCGACGGCAATCAACTGAATCGGCCGCCTATCGGCCCAAAGCCTGGATTTCTTCGCCTTCTCCGGCTTGTCGGCCATCGCCATCCCCTGGTTGACCCGCGCGCATACTACCGCACGACGAGTCGCGTTGTGGGTAGTGGGTCTCTAGTGGGGTTGCATCCTGGACGAAAGTTGCGGTTTGGCACGGGAGTTACCAAGATCGCGGTGGATCATGGATTGGTATTGGCCGACAAGGCCCGAGTTTGAGCCATTGTTCGACCCGATCGGCCGGCGCGAAAAAGACCTCACAACAATACGGAAGCTGGGCGTCTCCGATCATGTAATGCCCATCCGGTTCGCAGTAGTAGTGCGCGCACGTCGCGTCATACGCGCCCATGTAGATCAGCGGCGTCAGGATGACGTAGGGCACCGCGGAGATCCACCGGCGTCGCTTCCTGTCCGGTTTCCTTGCCTTGTCGCTCATGCCGTCATTCTAACGGCGAATTCGCGCGGATTTAATTCATTCCTGTTAAACCGCGCGCGGCTGTCGCGCCCAATTTCGAGACAATGAAACTAGGGCGTCGGCATTGCCGGCTGGATTCGAGTTCGGAGTGGTCGGGCATGGCGTAATTCCAGCGATGTCATGCCGGATAGGGCCAGGAAAAGGTGTCAGAGGGAAACCACAGGGGACGCCGCTCTTTTCCGCGTCCTTTTATTCCCGTCTGCAAGCAACAAAGGCTGCGTCCCAATAGCGTTCGGCCCGGTTGTTGCTTTCGCCGAAGATGGACACTCTCGAGCGAAACGGAACGGACGCGCGGGGGCTTGTGATTCGCATCGAGGCAGCAGCGCCAGCGCAGCGGGCTGCGGG
>Ga0181532_10005851_pt1 | contig 10346 bp, 10 predicted proteins | sample PEATcosm2014_Bin_33_FD_119768 | JGI IMG/M metagenome (GOLD analysis project Ga0181532, IMG submission 119768) | Peatland microbial communities from MTU Mesocosm Facility, Houghton, MI, USA - PEATcosm2014_Bin11_30_metaG | ecosystem: Environmental > Terrestrial > Soil > Wetlands > Peat | place... | reverse complement strand
AGGGCTGAGTCCGCCAAACAACCATAATTGCGTGTAACTTTGCGTCCCAGATTTCCTTATCTATCTTGTTTAGCGGAACACTCGTGAGGCTAAGACTATGACGAACGGCCAGACCATGCACACGCTTCCCGGACCATCCCAGTTTCCGACCACGCGGTGGACCCTGGTGGTCGCGGCCGGCGATCCACAGCGCAAGGAGGCTCGCTCCGCTCTGGTGTCCCTGTGCGAGAACTACTGGTATCCCTTGTATGCCTATCTGCGACGGCGCGGTTATCCGGCAGATCGGGCGGAGGATCTCACGCAGGAGTTCTTCATACGCCTGCTGGAAGGGCGATATCTCGATCGCGCCGACCCGGAAAAGGGCCGGTTCCGGTCGTTTCTTTTGACTTCGCTAAAGTTCTTCGTGGCCGACGAAGAAGACCGCCGGCGCGCGCGCAAACGCGGCGGTGGAATGGTTGTGCCGCTGGAATTCTCGTCCGGCGAAGAGCGCTACCAACGCGAGCCTGCGCACGATGAGACGCCGGAGCGGATCTTTGAACGGCGCTGGGCGCTTTCGATGCTCGACCGGGTTGTGGAAAGATTGCGGAACGAGTTCGTGCAACACGGCCGCGCGGAGCATTTCGAGCGGTTGAAGATGTTCCTTCTCGGACAGTCCGACGCACCGTACGCCGCCCTGGCACGCGAAATGAACACCTCGGAGGGAGCGCTCAAGGTGGCCATTCACAGGCTTCGCAAGCGGTATCGGGACCTCTTTCGCCAGGAAATCGCGGATACTGTCGCCGATCCCGCCGAAGTGGAGTCCGAACTGCGGTATCTGGCCGCCGTGCTGACGAGGAAGTAGCGGCCGGCCGCCCTCAGTCGGTGCGCATGTTCTTACGCGGTTCACTCATGGGGATCCAATTCCATCATCCAAATATCGGAATGATACTCGTCGAGGCCGGTAACGATCTTATCTTTGGCCACGCTCAGCTCTATGTCCGCCGGATTGGACATGCCGGCGTAGATTCGGTGGCTGCCGTGAAAGTGCTGAATCGGGAACGGATCGCCCACGGGATGTTTGGTTTTCGGATCGAGCCGGAGCGCCCACATGCAAATAAAGCCGTCCCGGTTCGAGGTGAAATACAGGGTGTTGCCGTCGGGCGAGAGCTGCGCCTTGTCGTCCTGGTATTCGCCGCCGGTGAGTTGGATCCACCGGTCCGGCCCAGCCGGAACGAAGTTCTCCACCGGCGCGATGTACACCCGATAGGCGGAGAAGTTCTGACCGGTCTGCATGAGAAACACCACCCATTTGTCGTCCCAGGAATAGAAAGCATTCCAAAGGGAATGCTGGGGATTCTCCAGCACCACGGCCGCTTTGCCGGTGGCTAACTCGAGCAACGCGATCTTATCGCGGCCGGTGGCCATAAAGCCCTGCTGCACCAGCAAGCGCGTGCCATCCGAGGAGAAGCCCTTGGGCTGCCCGCAGACCCGGCACACCAGGCGCGGCTGACCCCCAGCGGTCGAAACTGAGTAGAGATCAAACTCGTTTGCGCCGCTATTGAAGCCGTAGTAGACTACCAACGAGCCGTCCGGCGAAATGCCGGGTCCGGACCCACTATCCTCCCCCACATCGCGCACCAGTTGCGTTTCGCGTCCGGTCGCCAGATCCTTGACGACCAAGTCGCGGCCGGAAAAGAAAGCGACCTTGTTGCCGTCATGGGAGACCGAAGGGGACTTGTCACGGAGGCCCTCCACGCGGGTCAAGTCCTGCCGGTCGCCAGTTACCCTCGCACGGTTGGGATCGATCGGTATATTCCAGAGGTTGGTACTAACCTCTGCGTTGAGAAAGACCATGCGCCCGTTCTCGGAAACGCTGGCGGCGATCGAATTGGCGGTGAATGTGAGTTGTTCGGGATCGGACGTCACTTTCCCATCGCTTGCGATCGCCGCCCGTAACAGGTTATAGGTGTCACCGATTCTCCGGCCGAAAATGACCCATTGGCGGCCGGAACCTTTGTCGGGCATAGTCCAGGCCCAGGGAACGGGGGCGGCAGTTTCGCCAGGCAGCGGCGGCGGTGGAGCGACTTCTTCGGGCTTTCCCGCGGAGATTGGGATCGACCACCACCGCTTAAGATCCCGCTCCACTGTGCCCTTGCGATACGCAAGGGCGAGAAGCTTGTCTCCATCCGGGGAGACGGCGCCGTAAGCGATGGCAAGCTCGGGTTGGATCGCGACGGGAGTTCCTCCAATACGCGGGACCGTGAAAAGATGGTTGTCTGAGCCGGCCCTGCGCTGGAACAGGATGGTCGACCCGACAGCGGCATAGACAGGGGCTAAACCGTCGCTGTCGATCAGCCGGGCATCGCCTCCGAGCGCCGGGACTTCATAGATGCCGCCATTCAACCTTTGGTACGCGATCTGTGTCCCATCGGGAGAAAAGGCGGGCATGACTGCGCCTTCTTTTTCATGCGTGACCTGAATGGCCCTGCCGCCGCCGATTTGTTGCACCCAGATGTCCGGCTTCGGCTCGCCGATGGCTGCCTGATACGCCAGCAGTTTCCCGTCGCGCGAAATCGCGGGGAAGACCGCGGCGCCGGTGTAAGTCAGCCGGGTGAGCGGATGCATCGCGGTTTTCGCCGGCTGGGAATGCCACCATAACCAGCCTCCGATCCCAGCCAGAAGAACCAGCGCCGCGCTCCAGCCATACACCAGCCAATGCCGGCCGCGCGGCGCATGGGCAGGCTGCGCGGGCGTCAGCTTACCGGACTCGGACTCTTCCTTGATCTCTTCCAGCGCCACCCGCAAATCGGCCATGGTCTGGAAGCGGCGTTCCGGATCTTTCCGCAGGCAGCGCATGACCACGCGCTCCAGTTCGCGCGGGATGCGGGAATCGCGTTCGGCGAGCGGCGCCGGTTCCTTCTCCAGAATCGCGGCCAGCGTGGATACGGCGTTGGCGCCCTGGAAGGCGCGGCGGCCGGCGAGCATCTCATAGAGCACCGCGCCGAACGAGAAGATGTCGGAGCGCGCGTCTACCGGCTTGGCTTGCGCCTGCTCCGGCGACATGTAGGCGGCGGTGCCCACGATGGTGCCTTCTTCGGTGTGCCCCTGGATGGCTTGCGTGGCATCGTCGGCGCTCACCTCCCGCGCCGTCAACTTGGCCAGGCCGAAATCGAGCACCTTGACGATTCCGTTCGCGCCAACCATAAGGTTGCCCGGCTTGATGTCGCGATGGATGATTCCCGCCGCGCTGGCTGCCGCCAATGCCCGGGCTATGGGAATGGCATACTTCAGGACATCCGCCACCGGCAGGCCGCCGCCAGGAATCAACTGTTGCAGCGTCTTGCCGGCGACGAACTCCATCACCATAAAGTCGGTCCCGCCGGCCTGGTCGATTTCGTGGATGGTCACGATGTTGGGGTGGTTCAGCGACGAGGCGGATTTGGCTTCCTGAATGAAGCGCTGCTTGCGCGATTCGTCTTTCAGTTGCTCGGGGCGGAGGATTTTAATGCAGACGAAGCGGTCAAGACGCAGGTCGCGCGCCTTGTAGACGACCCCCATCCCGCCTTCGCCGAGCTTTTCGACGATCTGGTAATGAGAGATGGTCGCACCAATCATTTGGTCCTGCGACATGAGTGCAGCTTAGCACCACGATGGCCCCCTACACGCACTCGCACCACTCCACTGGCCCCGCGGGATGGGGGATTAGGGGCCGGGCTTTGATTCTGGCGCACAAGGCGCGCTCCGAGTGTATTAATGAAGGCGTCCATGAACCCGCAAGTTCAAGTGTGGATGCCCGCGATTCTGGCTCTATTCGGAAGCTTGATCGTGGTCGTGCTTACGGCCTGGATCAATACGCGAATGCTGAGCGCACAGATTGAAGCCGTGCGTTCCGAGCTCAAGGCCTTGCGCGCCGAAATGCGGCAGGGGTTCGCGGAACTGGAGCTCAGGCTCACCAAACAAATCATGGAACTGGATCATCGGGCGGCCTGAGAGGCCGCCGCAGGCCACGGGCCTGCCCCACCGCCATCCTGACTGCCCCACAGCTTCAGACTCAATTGGTAGAGGTCAGTTTGTGCTCGATGGCGAATTTGACCAGTCCTACCAGATCGTGAATGTTGAGCTTGCGCATCAGGCTGGCGCGGTAGGTATCCACCGTCTTGGGGCTGATATCCAGCAGGTTGGCAATCTCCTTGGCGCGCAGACCGTTCACCAGGTGGAAAAACACATCGTGCTCGCGGCGGCTGAGATGCGCAATGGGATCGTCCTCGCGCGCCTCGTGCGAGGATGGAAACAGACCCGCCACCTTCAGCAGCGGCGACACGTACACGCCGCCGTCGCGGATGTAATTGATGGCGTCGGTCAAATGGCGGGGATCCCCGTCCTTCAACAGGTAGGCGTCGACGCCGGCCTTCAAGGCCTCGCGGATGGCGCTCTCCTCGCGGCTGATGGTAAGGATGATGCAACGCGTGGGGATCTCGGCTTCGCGGACTTTGCGCACCACCTCCACGCCCGAAAGCTTGGGCATGTTCAAGTCGAGCAGAGCGAAGTCCGGCTTGAGCGCGCGAATGGTCTCCAGGGCCGCCAGGCCGTCGGCGCACTGCCCGACCACCAGCAAGTCGCGGCTCTGGCAAACCAGCACCAGTCCTTCGCGAATGATGGCTTGGTCCTCCGCGATCACGACCGTCGTTTGTTTGGGGTTATGCATGGATCACCGGAAAAGAAATGGTCAATTGGGCGCCTTCGGGAGTGCTTTGCGCCTGCAGATCGCCGCCAAGCTGGCGCGCCAGATCGCGCATGGAACGCAAACCGATGCCGGCGGATGCCGCCGGGGCGCGAAAACCGGACCCGTCGTCGGCCACCTGGAGCGTGAGGCGGCCGCCCTCCTCGCCGAGCGAAATGCTTACGCGGCGGGCGCCAGCATGCTGAATGACGTTGGAGATGCCCTCCTGCGCCACCAGATAAATGGCGCGTCGCACCTCCGGCGGCGGCTCGGCGGAAAGCTCGCACAGATCCAGCGAAGCCGCGAACTTCTCGGATATTCCCGAACCTTCCCAAAGACTACGCAGAGCTTCCACCAGCGGTTGCGCCTCCCAGTCCGGCACATACAGCCGCCGCGAGACGCCCCGCACCTGCTCCAAAGCAGTTTCGGCAAGCGCCCGAATCCGGTTGAGGCTTTTGCGGACTGGCTCCGGCGGATCCGGCAACGCGTCTTCCAGCAGACCGCTGTGGACATGAATGCCGGCCAGCGCCTGTCCCACTCCGGTGTGCAACTCGCGGCCCAGTTTCTGGCGCTCCGCGGCGAGCGACTCCGCCAATATAGCTCCCATCGTTTTCGGCGCCCTGCGGGCACGTGCGCGCAAGCCGCGCTCCGCTTCGAGCAGACGATAATAGTTGCGCGAAGCCCGGTGCTGCATCGACGCCAGGTGCTGCAGCTCCCGGCTGGAGAGCAAGGGGTCCGCAGCCGCCGGCCCGGCGTCTACCAGCGCCAATTGCTGTAGCCGGCGTACACTATCGCCTGAGCTGTTCTCGAAAAACCCCGAGGCCAAAATGGTCGATCCTTCCTATTTCCGGACGGGCACTAAAGGAATAGCCTTACCCAGAATGACAAGTAAGATGCGGCGGCGCAATCCCATATGTACTTAGTACCTCAGTGAACTTCTTAGTACTTGCTGTGCTAAGTTCCGAAGATTAACTTGGGAGTGTCCGGTATTTTTAATATCCCTAAGTGTTCTTTCAGCGATTGGCAGTGTTGCTCGGAGGTTTCGCCGCGGGTGCGGTTGTCCGGCGTTGGCAGGCGCAGGATACAACGGCTTCACAGCGTTCGCTCAACCGGCTCTCCAGAGAGTGGAAGGCGCAGGTGCGGGCGCACGACTACAGGCTCGACCGGCTGGAAGCGCGATCCGACGCGCACGAGGTGAAGCTGAAGGAGATGCCATCCACGGCGGAGATTGTTTCCGCCATGGACGAGTTACTGGCCCACGCGATGTCGGGACTGGACGGACGATTGACGGCGCAGGCGCGGTCCATTGAGACACTGCAGACGACAGTTTCCCAGACCGATGAGTTGCTGGAGCGGGTATTGGAATCGTTGGACATATTGCAGGACTCGCCGCATGAGCGGGGCTGAAGCCCCGCGCGGGCTAAAGCCCGCCCTCCAGCAAACGCTGCAGATTGCCGCCCAGAATCAGGCGGGCGTGCTCCGCGGAGATCTCCATCGCGCACAGCGTCTGTATCTGCGCCTGAAAAATCTGCGCGTGCCATCCCCGCGGAAAGAACGACGAGTCGGAGCCGAACAACAACCGGCGCGGGCCGGCCACCTCCAGCGCCTGGCGAAAGACATCGGTGAGATCGAGCCCGCCGGGTTGATAGCGCATCCAACTGTTGCTGCTGGAAGTGTCCAGGTAGACGTTGGGACACAGGTCGCAGAGCATGAGAGTCTCGCGAAAGTAACCCGCGCCGAAATGCGGGATTACGAAATCCACGCTGGGGAACTCCAGGGCGACGGCGTGCAGGTCGAGCGGATTGGAATAGCGCATGTCGAACCGCGAAGCGAGTCCCAGCTTTCGCCGCACGCCCACGGTCAGGACGCCGCAATGCACGAAGACGATCGTGCCAGGATGCGCGGCGGCGGCTTCGCAGACCCGGCGCACGCGCGGGTCCGCTACCGGGTAACGATGCATGGCGGGAAACAGGCAAACGCCTTGCATGCGGCCGCCGGCCAGGGCTTTTTGCACGCGTTCGGCACCATCAGGCGCCACGGGATTGGCCATGAAGAAGCCCCAAAAGCGCTCCGGATGGAGTTGGACGGCGGCGGCCACCGAGTCCTCGTCTCCTGGGATGCTGGCGATGAGCGCGGCCTTGGCCACGCTATAGTCGTCCAGTTCCCGTTTCCAGCTTGCCGCGAGATCTTCGCAAGAAGGGGGAATGCGCCAGTCCAGCGCGCGGCCTGTTTCCGCGACGGTCTGGCCGCTTTCGGCCGCCAGCCGCGCGAAAAATGCAGGCGAAAAAAAGTGAACGTGCGCGTCACAGACGGCGAAATCACCCCAGGGAGTTAGCATCGGGCTTGTTCCAGTGCAGAAGGCCGGCCGCCAAAGCCATTTGGGTGACGCCGGCCACGTTGTTGACCCCCAGTTTCTTCATCAGCATCTTGCGGTAACCGCGCACCGTTTGCAGGCCCAGATCGAGCAGCACCGCGATGTCCTTGCTGGTCTTGCCTTCGGCGACCAGGCGCAGCACCTGCAATTCGCGCGGCGAGAGCGTGTCCAACGGGGTGCGGCTGCTGGTGGTCCGCAGATCGCCGCTCTGGATGCGGGTCAACAGGCTGTCGGAAACCTGCGAACTGAGGTACGACCCGCCGCGGGCCACGATGCGAAGGGCGTCGATCAGATCCGCCGACGAGGCCCGCTTGAGCACGAAAGCGCGCGCGCCCGAGCGGATGGCGGTCACCACCGAATTCTCATCGTCGTATATCGAGAGCATCACCACGCGGGTCTGCGGCGCGTAGCGCAGGATCTCGATGGTGGCTTCGATGCCGTTCAGACCCGGCAGCCCGATATCCATGACGACCAGGTCGGGACGGGACTTCTTGCAGAAGCGCACTGCCTCGGCGCCGTTGTCGGCCTCGCCGACCACGCGGAACTCGGCGGTGCGCTCCAGAATCGCGCGGAGGCCGTCGCGCATCATCTTATGGTCGTCCACCAGCAGGATGTCGTATGCCATAGGTGTCTCAATCGCCCAGGTGGACCGCTCGCTTACGCTCGCGGCTCGGTAGCGGAGCGGCTGTCGGTAGCGGAGCGGCAGAGGGCACGCACCACATTTCCCGTATCCGGCGCGCTCTCGATTTGCAGTTCGATGCCCGCCCGATCCGCGAAATACCGCATCACCAGAAACTCCAGCCCTCCTCCCTGCAGAGCCCAGTCCGCATCGAACCCCGGCCCGTTATCCCGAATCTCCAGCGCAGGTCCACTCCGCAACGACTTTAGCAGTATCTCGATGGCGGAGCAACCTGCGCGCTGCGCCGCATAGCCGGTTGCCTCCTGCGCGATGCGGTACAGGGCGGCCGCGGTTTCGGGCGCGGGTTGCGCCGTAGCATCCGCGAACACCCGCACGTTCCCTTTGAAATCCGCGCGCAGACGCCCCGCCAGGAGGTCTAAGGCCGCCCGTAATCCAATGCGCTCCGCGACCGCCGGATTCAACTCGCGGTTGACGTCCCGGACCAGTCCCATAAGGGCCTCCAGCATGGCCTGAATTTCGACGATGCGTTGGGGTATGGGAAGGGCGCTCTCCGCCAAGTCCATGCGCAAGAGGTCGAGTTGCAAGCCGGCGGCGCTCAGACTCTGTCCGACGTAGTCGTGCAACAGTTGGGAGAGCCGCGCGCGATCGATTTCCAGGGTTTCCAGCGCGCGCAGCACGAGGGCGGCCTCGGGCATCTCGTGGGCCATGCATCCGGCAAAGGCGACTTCGCCTTGCGGCGACTGGACGGGGAACATGGCGATGGAAAAAGCAGGAGCGCCTTCGCCGAAGCGGCCGGAGGCGGCCACCGTCTCGCCCCGGAAGACGCGCTCCAGGCGGCCGATCCACAGCGTGCGCGCCGGCGGTACGGACACATCGGTGAAGTTCAGGCTCTCCAACTCCGCGCCCGCGCGGCCAAATACGCGCAGGGCGTCGCCATAGACGGCATGGAATGTCCCGGCCCGGTAGAGCAACCAGGCGCAGCCGGGGCTCTGGCGGAGCAGCATCTCGCACAGCGTGGCGGCGGGCAGCGGTTTTGCGACAGGTGTCATGACGATACGCGCCGGCTTCGCGGTGAACGTATATAAGCGCAAATTCTAGCAGGGTGCGGAGGGTGGCGTCAGGTTGAACCGGAACGGCCTTCCGCGCGCCACACAAACTCGGCGATGCGGTCTGCCAGTTGGGACCGCAGACCGGGTGGCAGGTCGTGTCCCATTCCCTCGATCTCGACGAGTTCTGCGCCGGGGATAGCTCCCGCCGTCGCTCGCCCGCCGCTCACGTCGCACATGCGGTCAGCCAGGCCGTGGATCACGAGGGTGGGGACCTGGAGATGCCGCAGGCGCTCGGTCCGGTCGCCGGAAGCGACCGAGGCGACCGCCTGACGAGCGATCCCAGCCGGATCGTAGGAGCGGTCGTAGGCGCGGCCCGCTCGCGCGGCGACTTCCTTCTCATCGTTCGGATATCCAGGCGAGCCGACCGCGCGGAAAGCCCGGACCATCCGCTGAATCACTTCGTCGCGGGTGGTCGCCGGCGGGCCGCTGAAAACTTCGCGGAGCGCTTCCGGCGAGGGCTGCCCGACCGACATGTTGCCCGTTGTCGACATCATCGAGGTGAGCGAGCGGACCCGCTCCGGACGCTCGATTGCCATGGTTTGCCCAATGGCGCCTCCCATGGACGCGCCGACCACATGTGCCTTCTCGAAGCCCAGCGCGTCCAGCAACCCCACCGCGTCGGCAGCCATATCCGACAGCGTGTACGACACCGACGACAGGTCGCCGGCCAGCGCTGCGGGCAAGTCCGGAGGCGGGGCCTCGGCCAGGTGGGTGGAAAGCCCGGCGTCGCGATTGTCGAAGCGGACGACTTGCAGGCCGCGGTCGACCAGCGCATGGCAAAACGCGTCCGGCCACGCAATGGATTGCGCGCCGATTCCCATGATCAGCAGCACTACAGGCGCATCGGGGTTCCCGAGGCGCTGGTAGGCGATGTCGATCCCGGCTGGCCCAACCTTTGATGCCTTCTGGTCCACCATAGACACATCGAACCCGTTCACTAACTCCGGCACGCAGTCCCCCTGATACCCTTTCCGGCCGCGCCATCTTTCAATGTCTCACCAATTGGAACATCATGCGCACCGCCAACAGTGCGACACAAAAGTGAGAGGCGTGAAAAACTCAAAGAAAGCCGCAAGATCCTTGCGTACGCGTCCTGCAGGCCGCTCGGTGAGCCACGCCGGGCGAGGGGAGACGCGCTTTCCGCCTGGCTCGTTTTTATCGGCGTTCATCGGCGTTCATCGGCGGCCAATATGGGGTTCTCGTATCCGCGTTGGACCGGGAAAGAAAGCACATCTGGCCGCCGATGAACGCCGATGAACGCCGATAACCCTGAGGCGCTGCGATCCGGCGGCTCAAGTGGCGTTGCCGGAATCTCCACTCTTATGTTGCGCACCCTCACCAACAGCACACCGGCGGGGTCCGGCGGTGACCGAACATATTGAGCTGTGGGGATTGTGATGAGTTAACTAAAGAGAGCGTCTAAATTGCCGATAAGGATTGAGGGCGCATGTTATCCTACCGTGCGATGGCCGCCGCAGTGTACCCGGCCGGGTGCCTTCATCCGGTCGAAAACGAAATCGAGCT
>Ga0181532_10005850_pt1 | contig 10347 bp, 4 predicted proteins | sample PEATcosm2014_Bin_33_FD_119768 | JGI IMG/M metagenome (GOLD analysis project Ga0181532, IMG submission 119768) | Peatland microbial communities from MTU Mesocosm Facility, Houghton, MI, USA - PEATcosm2014_Bin11_30_metaG | ecosystem: Environmental > Terrestrial > Soil > Wetlands > Peat | place... | reverse complement strand
CTTTTCACTTCTGTGTGGACGGCAATCGTCTATTTCCTCATCCATTCGCAAGCCCCGTGGTTCTTTGCTCCGCTGTTTGGGTTCTTTGACCTCTTCCTGATTTACGCACTGATTCGGGCGACATTGGGCTCATGCCGCATCGAGGTGGGCAATGGGAAGATCGTCTTCCGTCGAGCCGTGCTGGGGATCGGAGGCGCGCGTGAAATTGCTTTCTCCGACATTGCCCAGATTTTGGCTGTGACGGTGGCCCAACAAAAAGGCACACGAGCCTCTTACTATGTTTGCCTGCATACCAGGGATGGTCGGAAGCTGAAGCTCGCCGACGAGATCGATGGCCGTCAGGAGGCGCGCTGGGTTGCGGCCCAACTGGAGAAGTTCGCCGGCCTGAAACTAGACACACACGTCGCTGTCGACTCGAGTTTCGGGGCCTACGGTCCGCCGCCGCAACGCGGCCAAGCACCATCAAGATCGCGTGCGGCTTTCCGTCGCAATAGTCCAGCCGCAATCGCCGTAGGGATTGCGATCTTTCTGGCGTGGACGGGCTTTGTCAGCTACCGGTTCTTATCTCGCGATCACGGACAATTCAAGCGTGCTTCCAATGGCGGCACGGCGGCCAAGCATCCGCTGCAGCGGGTAGCCTACTCGCCGCTGACGGACGAGGATGTGCAACAGCTGCAGTCGATTCCGGAACAGGCGCAGGCAGAGCAATTACTGGACCGGGCGATTCAGCATGATGCGCGCGCTCTCGATTTGCTCGAGCAGAATATTGGCGGTTGGCACAATATCACGCGCACCACGCGCATGAACGAATTGGAGGTGCGCTCGCGGTTCTCCACCGACCTGCGCGTTCGCTACGCCAACGCCGATCTGAACCTGGCCCTCGACGGATTTCCGAAAACCGCCAATTCGGCGGACCAGCTCATCGCCCAGGCACAATCCGACCCCGCGCATCGCCCTTACAGCGTGTATCACATGGGAATGCTGGCCGGCCGCGGCGTGGGCTACGATCGCATTTATCCCGTGCTGGTCGACTATGCCAAGAATGACCCCAGCCCGCTGGTGCGCCAGTGGGCTGTTGAAGGTATGCGCTATCTTGGCACCGATGAAGCCTTAGACCAGCTCTTCGATTCCTTTACGCACGACCCGTCCGACGCGGTTCGCGATCGCGCGGGCTGCAACGTCTCCGACTGCGGCAACTTCAAGCGCACTCAGCGTATGCGGATGGTGCCCAAACTGATCGAATTAGCAGCCGATCCCCAAACCACCCCGCAAATGCGAAGCTGGGCCTTCCTCGCGCTGCGTGAGATCACCGACGAAAACGTCCCTGCCGATGCCTCTGCTTGGCAAGACTGGTATACGCAACACGGGGCCGAGAAGATGGCCGAGTTCGCGCAGTTAGACTGGTGGAGCGTCCGAGGCGATCAGTAGCTATCCCTGAGATTTGAAGATACTTCCCGACCGACGGGCAAACAGGGAATTATTCCGGGCAGGGGTTCAATGTAATGGTTCAAAGCGATCCAGGACCAAGGGGGTCATCTTTCCTTCAAGGTCTGCTCCAAGCACTCGCGTAGTTTCGATTTTGAGGCATGTTTCTCCAGGCCCGGAAAAATGAGCTCCAGAAGTTCGCGTGCCCCTTTGTCGCCGGTGCACGCCCTGGCTGATTATGGATCGGTGCGAAGCATTGTTCTTGCCTTGGAGCGTTTCGATGCCTTCCGACGCGCCATACTGGCGGCCTCCTACGCCGCGCGGTCAATATGGTCGTTCGACTGGAGACTTATGGTCTCGAAGTCCGTTTATCGTTGCCTATCCGGGCTGGTACCGCCTTCTGCATCTGGGAACCGAGCTGAATGGCACGGTGGTGTATTCACAGAAACTAACAAAGACCGTGCAGAGAATTCAATCGATCGGTGGCATAGGGTATGGCCGGCCCAGAGTGCGAAGAAGCGTCGCTCTCGGCGAGCCGAATAACAATGAACTGCGAGGTATCTCGCCCGGAGTCGAAAATCGCTTCACTCCGGTACGAGCGCGCGGATAGACTTGTCTCGCTATGATCACACGCCGCCGATTTGTCCGGAATGCGTCGGTCGTCTCCGCTGCTCTGGCTGTTGCACCTAAGAGACCTCTTGCTCTCGCGCAAGCCGTCACGGGCAAGTATCACAACCCGATCATGGGCGGCGACCACCCCGACGCCAGTCCCATCCGTGTGGGCGACGACTTCTATCTCACCCACTCCAGCTTCGACTATGCCCCCGGCCTGCTGATCTGGCATTCGCGGGACCTGATCAACTGGCGCCCGGTGGCCGCCGCGCTGCATTCCTACCACGGCAGCGTATGGGCTCCGTATCTCTGCGAGTATCAAAAGCGTTTTTATATTTATTTCCCTGCAGACAATCGGCTGCGCGTGATCCACGCCGATCATCCGACCGGACCGTGGAGCGATCCCGCCGATCTCGGCATCAACGCCATTGACCCCGCGCACATTGCGGAGAACGGCCGCCGCTTTCTCTACATGGCTGGGGGACAAATGGCCGAGTTGGCCGCCGACGGCCTAGCCGTCAAGACTGCTCCGCGTATTGTGTTCGAACCGTGGCCCGTGCCCGCCACCACGAGAATGGAGTGTACTTGTCTGGAAGCCCCCAAACTTCTTGAGCACAACGGATACTACTACCTGAACGTTGCCGAGGGAGGCACCGCAGGGCCAGCCACCAGCCACTCCGTGGTCAGTGCGCGCAGCCGCTATGCTGAGGGCCCGTGGGAGTTCTCGCCGTACAATCCGGTGGTGCACACTGCCTCGCGCGCCGACCGTTGGATGAGTGTGGGCCACGGGCGGCTCGTCGATACTCCGGGCGGCAAGTGGTATATGACCGTTCACTCCTATGAGAACGGCTATCGCACTCTCGGCCGCCAACTGCTTCTACTCCCAGTCGAGTGGACGACCGATGGGTGGTTCCGCGTGCCGGAGGGTGTCGCGGCAGACTCGGTCATTCCGGTGCCTGTCCCCGGCGCGATCCAACAGGGTTTCGTCGATCCTTCGGACGACTTCAACGGTGCCGAACTCGGCCTGCAGTGGGGATTCTGGCGGGAATACGATCCGTCCCGATTCACCGTCGGAAATGGCGCTCTCACTTTGGCGGCGCGCGGCAAGTCTCTTGCCGATACGTCAGTCCTGACCTCCGCTGTCGGAGGACACTCGTACACCGTCGAGATCGACGTTCAGATCGAGGCCGGTTGCGAATCCGGGCTGCTGCTCTTTTACAACCCCGACCATGCCACTGGCATTTCACTGGACTCCGAAGGCGTGGGTGTGCGGCTTGCCAATGGCTATATCCCGAGCCGACGGGAAAAGGGCGCAACCCGCGCCAGTCTGCGCATCGTCAACGACCGCCATGAAGTGGATTTCTATTTCCGTATACCCGACAAACCTTGGCAGCGCACACAGGAATCCGCCGAAATCTCGGGGATGCATCACAACGTTCTTGGCGGCTTTCTTGATGTGCGGCCCGCTGTCTACGCTTGTGGCTCCGGCAAAGCCACATTGCGCAATTTCCTCTATTGGCCGAAGGTGAATGTACCACTGTAGGAACCGCCCTAAACCCCCGCAAAGGGCCGGCCCATTCCGGTTTGTAATGACCTACATGCAATTTGACACGAAAAGCGGTGACCTCGTCGGGAGTTCCTCATCGCGGATGCCGGAAGTAATCCCGATTGGGACGTTCAGATTGGTACCAGGAATCAGCTCAGAGAACTGTACGGATTACCCGAGTGACGAGCGACCACTGAAACTATCGCCGTGGAACTACTTTGATCATTGACCGATGGCATGTAGAGATTACTGTAATTCGAATTCCACTACAGACATTCTTTCAGTTAGCTCAACGGCCGGCATTCAGACTGGCGCTTCTATCAAATAGCTTCTAAGGTGGAGGATCTTGGAGGCAACTGTGTCATGAAAATCGCACTCAAGCCGTCGCTGGTGCTTCTAACGGTTTCGTTTGTTGTGCCTGTCCTGTCTGTTCCGGGGCAAAGCGCGATGCGAGGTCGAACCATCGCCAGCCAGAACAATGCGCCCTCCAGCTCTGTGCCACCCGCAGAAAGATCGATAACCATCAATGTAAATCTCACGAAGACGGTAGGAAACTACACGCCCATCTATAGCTGGTTTGGCTACGACGAGGCGAATTACACCACGATGCGCAACGGAGCTGAGCTGCTCGGTGAGTTGCATCATCTCAGTCCCGTTCCTGTGTATGTGCGCTTTCATCACTTGCTGACCTCGGGAAACGGAGTGCCCGAGCTGAAGTGGAGTTCGACGAATGTCTACAGCGAAGACGCCAGTGGGAACCCAGTCTACGACTTCAAAATATTCGACGGCATCTTCGATGCGCTCAAGGCGGCGGGCGTTCGGCCCATGATCGAGCTCGGGTTCATGCCCAAGGATCTGGCGGCGCAGGTTCAGGGCCGGAACGAACCTTACCAGGTCCATTACCCTAAGAGCACCGTCTCCGGCGCGTCGAACAACCCACCGAAAGATTGCCGCAAGTGGAGCGAGCTGGTTCGCGCAGTAACTTCGCATCTCGTCGAGCGCTACGGCAGGGAGACGGTGCTTAGCTGGTACTTCGAGGTCTGGAACGAGCCGGACATCGACTACTGGCACAGCACGCCGGAGGACTACTGGAAGCTATACGACTACGCCGTCGCCGGCGTTCGCGCGGCATTGCCGGGAGCGAAGGTCGGAGGTCCGGCATCGACTGGGCCCGGCGGCCTGAAGGCAGCGAAATTCCTCGACGATTTTCTTGCGCATGTGGACCACGGCAAGAGCGCTGCCAACGGCGAGCCGGTTCCGCTGGACTTCATTTCGTTTCATGCGAAGGGGCACCCGCAGATCGTTGCAGGCCGCGTCCGCATGGGGCTCAGCAGCGAGCTGAACGACGCTGCCAAAGGTTTTGAAATCGTGGCGAAGTATCCGATGTTTCGCAATCTTCCCATTATCTTGAGCGAAGCCGATCCGGAGGGCTGCGCGGCTTGCTCGATGAAAGTGAATCCGGCCAATGCTTACCGGAATGGGCCGCTCTATGCGGTTTATACCGCGGTGGCAATCAAGGAGCTGTTCGAGCTCCAGGACAGGTACAAGGTCAACCTGCTGGCGATGCTGTCGTGGTCGTTCGAGTTTGAGAACAGGGACTACTTTGAAGGGTTTCGCACACTGGCAACGAACGGTGTTGACAAGCCGGTCCTCAACGTTTTTCGGATGGCTGGCTTAATGTCCGGGAACCGGGTGATGACGAGCAGCGAGGACCAGATTCCGCTCGATGACATTCTGAACGACGGGGTTCGGAAGACGCCGGACGTGGACGTGATGGCAACCCGTGCAGAGCACGAAGCCGCGCTTATGCTGTGGAACTATCATGACGACGACTTGCCCGCTGCCGGCGCAGAGGTGCAAGTGACGATTGCTGGGATTCCGGCAGGAGTGAATAAGGTTCTGCTCGAGCATTATCGGATTGACGAGACGCACAGCAATTCCTACGGCGTCTGGAAGGCGATGGGCTCGCCGCAGATGCCGACGGCCGAACAATACGCCTGGTTGAAGGAAGCGGGGAAACTGCAGCTTCTGAATTCTCCGCAATGGCTCGATGTCCGCGATCGGAAAGTGACGATTGAAACCAACCTGCCACGGCAGGCCACATCGCTGATCCGTTTGACGTGGTGAGCGTGCGGCAATTCGATGCTACCTCTGCACTACCCCTTATTTGATCGGCCGAATCGGAGCGCAGGGAGCTCTCCTCGGTTGGTCCTCACCGGGCAATAGCCGCGCACCGGTACTCTGAGTGCCGAGCAGAGCCAATCATCCATTGCAACCTGATCCGGTGTCACCCCACCCCGTTCCGCGTAAGCCGTTATCCAGGCACCCGGTCGAATCACGGGCAAACCTGAAGTAATCCCAAGGTAAGGGTTGCCGACCAACCCGGAGTAGGTGGCTATTTCAGGTACTGGTCGAGCCAATCCAGCCATCGGCGGTAAACCTCCTGATAACGGACGGGGTCGCCGGGAAAGTGTCCGGAAACCGGGTAGGCTACAAACTTCACCGGCACTCCATTGTCCTTCAAAGCGTGGTAGAGCTGGTACGACTGCTAGATGGGGACGCGCGCGTCTCCCGTATCGCTCATGATCAGCGTCGGCGTCTTGATCTGGGTCGCGTAGGCAATGGGCGACTGCGCGACGTAGTCCTTCATGTTGCCTCCCACCCACGGAGAGACCTTGAAGAACTGGCGCGTATACCAACCGCCCATGTCCGACAGGTTGTACTCCTCGTTCCAGTCGGCGACCGAGGCTCCCGCTATCGCCGTCTTCCAGATGTGGTAATGGCCGATGAGCCAAGTTGTCATGTAGCCCCCGTACGACCAGCCCGTTGCCGCGATCTTCGACTCGTCGACAAAGCCGAGCTTCTTGATCGCTTCTACACCGGCCATCACGTCCCGGCCCGGCCCGTCGCCGGTGTTGTCGTAGATAGCTCGCTGGTAAGCATTGCCCAGGTTATCGCTGCCCCGGTAGTTGGGCTCGAACACGACATAGCCTTGCGCCGCCATTAGTTGGGCTAAATCGTCGAATCCAATTGTCGACGCGTCCTGGGGACCGCCGTGGACCATCAGTACGAGTGGGTATTTCTTGTCTTTGCTGAAATCGGGTGGGTAGATGAGGAGGCCGTCCTCGCGGAAGCCATCCGGCCCCTGCCAGTCGAAGCCCTCCATCTTCCCAAGTTGCAGTTCGGTTATCTGGTGGTTGAAATCGGTCAGCCGCTTGGGCGAGTCCGTGGGAGATGCCATGTAATAAAGCTCGGAAGGGCTGGACATCGTGGTGCCGGGAAATGCGATCTCGCCTTTTGGCCCAACGGCGGCGTCGACCCAGTCGTCCGAAGCGGGATTGACGTCACCCAAGGAGAGTTTGCGGGCCTTACCCTTGAGCGGTTGCAACCACAGCGCGACCTGGGTGCCGTCGTTCCCGCCAACCAGCAAAGACTGGCCGTCTGGCATCCAGATGGCGCGCTCCAGGTTGCGGTCAATCTCGCGGGTGAGGTCGACGCCGTCGCCGCCGGCAAGGGAAGTGACAAAGATCTCGTAGCTGTTGCTGTAATCGCCATCGCGCGGGTACCAGTACGCCAGTTGCGAGCCATCGGGGGAGAACAGGCTGACGCGTTCGAACTTCTCGTGGCTGGTGAGCTTGCGTATCTCTCCGCTCTCAACCTTCAGGATTTGCAAAGTGGTCAGGTCGCCGTCGCCGAAATGCGGGTGCTCCTGTCGGGTGAAGGTCAGCGACTTGCCGTCCGGAGCCCACGAGATAGGCGAAGCCGGACGATTCGGCGGCGGACTCTTTTGAAGGCTCCACAGCCCCGAGGTCAGTCTTTTCGCAGCCCCACCCTGGGCGCTCACCAGCCAAATATGAGAAGAAGTCGGCGCGGCGGTCACCAGGTAGTCGTTGTCCCCTACCTCGAACGAGTCGTTGTGCTTCTCAATCTCTTTCTGGTTGGGTGGGTCGTCGCTGGTGACGTAAGCGATGTCCTTTCCGTTCGGCCGCCAGGCAAACTGTTCGACGCCGTTGGGCGCATTGGTGACTTTCTTCGCGTCGCCCCCGCTCATCGGCATGACGAACACCTGTGGGCTGTCTTCCTTCTTTCTAGTGGTGTCGTCTTTCTTGTCCTTGCTGTACGGCACGACTGCAAGGAATGCCAGCCTGTCGCCATTCGGCGACCAGCGCGGAGCGCCCGCATCCTTGCGGTCGAAGGTCAGCACTCTCTGGGCGCCGGTCGCCACCTCGACCAGCACCAGTTCGTTGTCGTAGCGGTCTTCTTCGAAATTCGGACGCGACACCACGCACACGATGGATCTGCTGTCCGGCGAGATCTGGGGATCGGAAACGATCACGACCTTCGCCAGGTCGTCGAGCAGGATGCGGCGCTGCTGAGCTGGCGCGAGCGCTGCTGCAAAAAGAGCGATCAGCAGCATCAACGCGGCTGGATAGGCGTTCGATCCTTCAAGACAACGGGCGAAAACGGAATGATCCTTTGCCGTGGAGGCTGGCATAGATGAGCGGACTCCTCCCCGCGAGGTGGCCTCGACTGACTGACGGCTTATCGCTTTTCAATGCGGAGTAATGATACACAAAACCCCCTGGAGCGATAGGGAATGGATAACGGCGACCCGGAAGTTATTCGGGTCCAGAAATCGGCTTCGGGGAGAAGATCGCTATTGATCTCCTCCAGCGTTTCTGAGGAGCTTCCGGTTATGCTGACAATCCGCCCGGAATCGTGTTGACGGCCGCCAACTGATCCAGATCGATGGCTTGTGTGGCCTATCGAGAGAGAATGCGCGTCCATCCGAACAGAGTTCTTCCCGTCGTTCCTTCGTCGCTCGACACGTCGAGGCAGGCTGTGACTGAAGCGTTCCTTTGTGAACAGATTCTTCAGCCTCGTCTGGTTAGACTCTCTTAATAGTCAGGCCTTCAAAAGGGGAACCTTCGCTGATTCGCAGAGGCCATTTAGAGTTCCCGATTGAACGATTTCTATCCATTTTCGGTGAATTAAAAAGGAAGTCTTGAAAAAAAAGTCCAAGGTATCATCCCGCTGGATCAAGATTGGCACGTTGTTGGCCCTGGTTGTGATCGGCGGCGCAGCTGTGTTGCTGCTAAGCCGCTGGCCGTTCACGCGTGACATCGTCGTCAGGGCGCTGCAGGAAAAGTTCTCCAGCACGGTCGAAGTGAAAGTGTTTCACGGGACATATTTTCCGCCCGGGTGCGTTGCCGAAGGAGTGACTTTCCGCCGCAACAGCGATCGAGACGACCCGCCGATCGCCACCATCGAAAAGCTCACAATCCAGGGCGCTTACTGGGAGTTTTTCAGGACTCCTAAACGTGTTCGACGTGTCAGGATCGAAGGTTTGCGCATGTTCGTGTCATCCGGCAGTGAACGTATCGGGAACGCAGCACCACCCGGCAGCCCGGAGCAGTCCGCGTTGATTATCGACCAGATCATCGCGGACGGTGCCGTCGTGGAGTTTGCTTCCAGCCAATCCGGAACAGAACCCCTCAAGTTCGAAATTCACAAATTGACGCTGAACTCCGTAGCCGATGACCGGCCCATGTCGTTCCACGCCGCGCTGCTGAATGCGAAGCCTCCAGGAGAAATTCGCACGGAAGGGCAATTTGGCCCCTTGCAGCCGCGGGACGTGGGTCAAACCCGTCTCTCCGGCTCCTACGACTTTCAACGCGCGGACCTGGGCGGATTTTCAGGCATTGCAGGAACGCTAGCCTCCACCGGCAAATTCAATGGTGTGCTCGAACACATCGAGATCGAAGGCAGTACCGACACGCCCGATTTCAAAGTAACCAGAAGCGATCATGCGGTACACCTGAAAACGCAATTCCATGGCATTGTGAACGGGCTCGATGGAGACGTCTCTCTATCGTCAGTGCAGGCGCAATTTGAGCAGACGTCACTCGTATCGGAAGTCGAAGTGGCAAACAAGGCGGCCTCGGAAGGTAAGACCATTTCGCTGGGCGCGACGGAACTGCAGGGCCGGATACAGGACTGGTTACGCCTCCTCTCGAAGGCGGATCCTCCTGCTTTTACCGGAGCGATGAACTTCAAAGCGCAAGTCCTGGTTCCCCCTGGGAAGCGAAGCTTCATTGAAAGGGTGAACCTGCAGGGAGACTTTGGAATCGATGCGGCGAGTTTCGTCCGCTCGACGACGCAGGAAAAGGTTGACAATCTCAGTCAGTTGGCTCGGGGCGAGAAAAAGAACGACGATCCGGCGAGCGTCGTTGAAGATCTGAAGGGGCATGTCGTGATGAACCACGCGATCGCGACGTTCTCAGACCTCTCGTTCAGCGTTCCGGGAGCGCTTGCTCATGTGCATGGCACATACGGCCTGCTGACGGAGCGGGTTAACCTTCACGGAACCTTGCAAGTCGATAACAAGCTTTCCAGGGGATCGAAGGGAGTGAAATCAGTTTTGCTTAAATCTGTGGAGCCATTCTTCAAGAAGAAAAATGCTGGAGAGATCGTGCCCATCAAGATCGGCGGAACCTTCAGCCACCCATCTTATGGACTGGATGTGACCCCGTAATCAATAGAGAAGACAAGTGGCGCGTCGTTTCTCCCGAGTGACGGGCGACTCTGAAGTTATGGGCCAGTTCGCGTCCACGCGGTCCAGAAGTCAGCTTCGCGGAAAAACAATTGATCTCCTCCAAGCCCGTTTGAACGAAGCCGCTAGCGCGGCGGACGCTTTCGCGTGCTCGAAGGAAACAATCTGGGAGGTTCCAGACTTTCCAGACCGGCGAGGCTTGAGGAAGGCT
>Ga0181532_10005849_pt1 | contig 10347 bp, 7 predicted proteins | sample PEATcosm2014_Bin_33_FD_119768 | JGI IMG/M metagenome (GOLD analysis project Ga0181532, IMG submission 119768) | Peatland microbial communities from MTU Mesocosm Facility, Houghton, MI, USA - PEATcosm2014_Bin11_30_metaG | ecosystem: Environmental > Terrestrial > Soil > Wetlands > Peat | place... | reverse complement strand
TGGTCGTTGAACTCCGAGGCGATTGTGGCGATCAGAATCCCGAGGAGCCAGAGAAATAGCCTCTTATCCACTTCCCGCGCTCCCGCTTCATGGGCATAACCCAGGACTCGCCAGATGGCTCCCGATTACGAAGTTTCCTCCAATCGGGCATTTTTAACAAGGTGAAGCCGTAGGCAAAGCTCCGAGGACGTTGAGATCGGGTGGTCGGCGATCAGCCGGGTCACAACGGCGTTGGATGCTAGCGGGATCGGTGATGTCGAGCTCGAGCACGGTCATGCCGGGTGTCGGTTGGCATTTTGGCGGGCTCTGATTCACTCTCGGTGCAATCTGTGGGAAAAGGGTTCTTCCTCAATCTCTGTTGCATCCGTTAGCGCTCTGAAAATACATCAATTTACGGAGAAAGACGTCCGAGAAAAACATGTCGCGCGGAAATCGCGAGATCGGACCCGCTTTCCTATACGTTTTCAATGACTTATTTTGTCCTCTACCTTTCGGTTGCAACAGAGATTGAGGATGAACCGAGTGAATCAGAGACCACCAAAATGCCAACCGACACACGCCGACAATGGCAGGATGCCTTATGGCGCGTTTTCGCTAATGTGACAATTTTAGTCTGTCACGCGCCATAGAAGCGGCCCGCTAGTGTGCCGTAGAGTTGCTCGCTTTCAACGTAAGCTATCCGGCAACGAGACTATGACGAGAAACGGCCAACCTGGGGGGACTCCCCACCGTTTATCAAGGGCTTTTTTCGGTCGCGAGGGAGGGGTTGAAAGTGGTCCCGGTTTTCAACATGGCGCAGGCGACATTGAGAAGGCGGTCGGCGATCGATCGCAAGGCTCGGCCATGGCTGTGACCTCGGCTTCGGAGGGCGGCATATTTCGAGCGGCTTCTGGGGTCATGCTGAACAGCGACGCGCGCCCAGTGGTACATGGCGTTGGCGAGCCGATCATGGCAAGTGAACTTCCTCCGAAAAGGTGTCCACCGTTTCGGAGGAAGTTCACGGATAAGGTTTTGGGCCACACAATTTCTCGCGAACGAGCACTTCGCCTTGCGCAACTACCACGTTATTCAGCGACAGGCGCGAAAAAGACCCACTAGCCTTCGTAGCGGAGGTGTCTTCATCCTAAGCTCTCCCGCTGGGAGGCTCGAAGGGCGAACCACCGTCGATCCAGCTATCCTCAGCGATGGCGCACTCAAGTGCGCTGCCTACAAAACTCCCTTTGCAGCCTCGACAATGTGACGTGCTGAAATTCCAAACGCATCGACAAGTTCCTCCGGTTTGCCCGAATGCGGCATACCGTTCACAGCCACCAGTTTGAATTTCGCAGGCGCCGCGCCCGCGGCAACCAAGGCATGCAACACAGCCTCGCCTAATCCACCCTCGGGCCAATGATCTTCCACGGTCACCAGCCGCCCGCCCGTCGCGCCGACTTCGGCAGCCAGCGACTTGCCATCCAGAGGCTTCACGCAGTAGAGATCAATCACGCGAATCGCAACTCCCGCTGCTTTCAATTGATCCGCCGCCTTCAGCGCTTCGTGCAGCGTCACTCCAGCGCCGATTACCGTCACCTTGTCTTCCGCGCTCTTGCGCAACACTTTGAAACCCGGAATCGGGAATTTCTCGTCGTTCGAATACAGAATGGGCATTTTCGGCCGCGAAGTGCGCAAGTAGTTGATACCCGCGCGCTGGGCCATCGCCTCCGTCAGGCGCTCGGCCGAGACCGCATCACTCGGATAGAAAACAGCCGAGCCATGCACCGCGCGGAACATGGCGATATCCTCCAGCGCCATCTGCGATGGACCGTCCTCACCGATCGAGACACCACAATGTGACCCGCACAGATTGATGTTCGCGCGGCTGATGGCCGCCATGCGCACATTATCGTACGCGCGCGAAAGGAAACAGGCAAACGTGTCAGCAAACGGCACCTTGCCGCGCGCCTGCAATCCTACCGCGACGCTCACCATGTTCTGCTCGGCGATATATCCTTGCCAAAAATGGTCCGGGTACGCGTCGCCAAATACTTCCGAAAATGTCGAGTTTTTCACGTCGCCCGATATGGCCACTACGTGGGGGTTCGCAGCTCCCAGCCGCTTCAGCGCGAAGCCGTACGCCTCGCGCGTCGCTACCTTCGCATCTTTGGCGTAGTCCAGCGCGGCGGGAGGGGCGCATTCAGGCGGCTTCGGCAGTGATGTTCGCTCGAACGATTTTCCTGGATCGGGCGGGACCGTCGGTCCGCCGCCCATTTCCTGAATCGCAGCAGCAAGCTGTTCATTCGAGAACGGCTTGCCGTGCCAGTTCAGTTTGTCGGCGACCAAACTGAAGCCGTGGCCCTTGATCGTTCGCGCCACGATGGCCTGTGGCCGCCCCTTCACGGTCTTGGCGCGATCCAGCGCCGCGAGCACCGCGGCCACGTCATGTCCGTCGATCACTTGCGTATCGAAACCTTCCGACTCGAATTTCAGCCGGTAGCGTTCCATGTCGTGCTGGTACATGGTCGGCTCGCTCTGGCCCAGCCGGTTGATGTCAGCAATCACCGTGAGATTATCGAGGTTGTAATGCGCGGCGAACGCGGCCGCTTCCCAGATCTGCCCTTCCGCCAATTCGCCATCGCCCGTAAGCACGTACACCCGCGTCGGGTTCTTATCCATCCGCGCGCCGATCGCGAGGCCTGAACCTACCGAAAGTCCTTGGCCCAACGACCCTGTCGCGGCATCCACGCCATGAATCCGCGGCGTTGGGTGGCCCTCCAGCTCGCTGGTAAACTCCCGCAGCGTCATCACCCGCGAAACCGGAAACACGCCCGCCTCCGCCAGTGCGGCGTAGAGCAATGGCGCAGCGTGGCCTTTCGAAAGCACGAACCGATCGTCATCATTCGAGTTCGCATTCTTCGGATCAAACTTCATCGCGTAAAAAAATACTCCGGCCACCAGCTCGGCGGCAGACATGCACGAAGTCGGATGTCCCGAGCCTGCGGCAGTCGTGGCCATCATCGAATAGATGCTCAACAGCTTGGCTTTTTCCTTGATGGCGTTTACAGCGGTGGTGGAAGGCCCTAGCGAAGGCGCACTCATGTCGGCTCCTTTTGAATTACGCTATGCTAGTTTAACCCCCATGTGCCAAATTGCCCAACACAAACTCGACTTGATCCGCACGATCTTAGCTGATCAATTATTGTCCTTTGGAGAAACCGCCGGATTCCCCACACCGCCCCGGCTCACCTCATATCGTCAGTGAGGCTCTAGTCACGCTGTTTCCGGCGCATCCGTTGTGTCCGTAGCGTTGAGAGCCGCCGAGATGGCTGAGGAAGAGACGGATGAAGCGGCGGAGTAGGCTTTCACGAACGTAGGTTAGTGTGACTTGCTTGCTACCTCGGACAAATCATTTGGCAACCTACTACAAGGATAAAGAAAAGAAGCCTTCGACGCCATGTATGGCATGATGTGGCGGCCCCGCGCTGACCACGGACAGAAGCATGATCCTGGCGACGAGAATCATTCAGAGGGCCCATTACAGAAGCACTACTGTGTCACAAACTGCGGCGCTTGTGTTTGCTTCATGGACGTCGTGAGAGGCGCCGGAGCTGGGGTTGAGCTACGCTGCAGGCGCTCTGTCGACCACCACCGTGTGGGCGCCTGGCACCGGCCCACTGCCGGCGAGGAATTGGTCGGGTCACGGATGGCCACCGAGCTGATGCGGCGCGACGGCAAGCATCGGCCGCTCTCCTTCACGGAGCTCGTGCTCCGTCTGCCGAAGCGGGCTTGTCCAGACGCTCAGTGCGATGACTCTCGATTTGACAAGTCCTGTACAGCTAGGCTTCTAGTCAAAAGTATGAGGTGGGCAAGATGAGCAGCTTCACAGATCAATTGCAGAAAATGAAGACACATCCCGGTTTCATTGCGGCGCTAGATCAAAGCGGTGGCAGCACGCCCAAGGCGCTGCAGTCTTACGGAATCAAGGAAGATGCGTGGTCCAACGAGGCTGAGATGTTTGCCATCGTGCATCGGATGCGCACGCGCACTATTACCAGCCCTAGCTTCACCGGCGAGCGGATTCTTGGCGCTATCCTGTTCGAGAACACCATGGACAGGGAGATCGAGGGGCAGCCTAGCGCGGATTATCTGTGGAATGTGAAGCGTGTTGTGCCTTTCCTGAAAGTGGACAAGGGCCTTGCGACGGAGATGAGCGGCGTCCACTTGATGAGGCCGATGCCCCAGCTTGCTGCGCTGCTCGACAGAGCCAAAGCGAAGCGCATATTCGGAACCAAAATGCGCTCTGTCATCAACCAAGCCAACGTAGCGGGCATCAAGGACATCGTGAACCAGCAGTTCGAAGCCGGTCGACAGATCATCGCCGCGGGCCTTGTGCCGATCATCGAGCCGGAAGTGGATATTCACTGCTCGGAAAAAGCCAAGGCCGAGGCGTTGCTCAAAGCGGCAGTCCTCGAGAAGCTAAACGAACTGCCAGAGGGTCAGCTGGTCATGCTTAAGATCACCCTACCTGAGCAGGACGACCTGTACGCCGACTGCGTCAGTCATCCCAAGGTCGTGCGGGTGGTTGCGCTGTCGGGCGGTTATACACGGGAAGAATGCAACAACCGCCTGCGCAGGAACCACGGCGTCGTGGCGAGCTTTTCGCGGGCGCTGGTCGAGGGGCTGTCGGCCCAGCAATCCGATGCCGAGTTTAACGCCCTGCTCGATGGATCCGTTCGGAGTATCTTTGAGGCGTCCAACACCTAACCTTGATGCGATAGAAAATGCTGGTGTCTGTGATGATAGACTTTCGCACGTCGTCGTTCCCGCGAAAGCGCGAACCCAGGTGGGGTGGGGTGCGCACAGCCTGCCGGTGGATCCCGCTTCCGCGGGACGACAGAACGACCATCGGGTACTACCGGCCGATAGGGCTCAACGTACACCTGGTTGGGCGCAGGCGATGCGCGAGACCTCCGGACACCTGGAGGAGACCCCCCGGGGAAGAAGGTTCCCCGGCGTATTTCGATTCGTCGATCAAGGGCGTTTACGAGAGCACCGGCGCCTTGAAGACCAGCGACGGGTCGGCGCGGAGCTTGACGAATGATCGGCACGGTGTCGCCCGCGGGCGGCAACTGCGACGAGTCGGTGACGCAATCGGCGCTTGGAACAGTGGAGACCTTTAACGGAACGTCATCAGCACGGGCCGGCAAACGTGCCTATCTGGCGCGCGATCCATTCTGCCGTCGGATGTCTTGTGACGTTGATTCAGATAAGATCTCTACGATCCAGGCGGAGGATGACGAAGGTTAGAGCAACTCGAAGCGTTCGTCGGGACGACGAACACATTCATCGCGACGATATCCGGGGCATGATCCGCTGACGCCAGTTCGCCGGTGATAGTCGCCACAGTGGCGGCGATGTTGGCGGTGAAAGCCTTCGCTTTTTCCCAGTCGACGAAGGCTTTGGCGCGATCGAGCCCCGCGAGGCGCTTATCGATGATAGCGGCGACTGCTGCCGGCCCCTAGTCGCGGCGAGCGCAGCCGCGACGAGCTCCGGAACGCAACATTGCGTTTTGCCTCGTCGATCACCAGTCTCGCAAGCTTTTCGGAGCCGAGCTTGACGAGCGCCTCTTCACTCAACGGTGGGTGGCGCGGCATTTCTCATTTCTCTTGGTCTCGGCTCGACGCTTCGCGCTACAGCGCATGGCGGAGCGATCCTATCATCGTGCCATGAGAGACTTCAATACAGCCGAATGCGACCTGCGAGGGCCGATGTCCTTCTGCAATGGTCTGCGCCTTGCCGCGGGTCTGCGCTGCACCACGCCGTTCGGACGTTCAACCGGGACCCTCGAAGCGGGCCACCATTCGACGCCGCCCTTCCTCCAATAACAATGCGTGCTCTCTTGCGGGAGCCCGTCCTTGTCGGAAATCAAATCCGAACATAGTGATGATGTAATCCGCCGAGAATTGGGGTCGGAAGAATGCGTCCGATGGCTTGAATAGCCCTCGGTAGCGGAGATAAATGTGTCCGTGCGCTGTTGTAATAGTGCATATAAGAAAGGAGCACATGGCGCAGGTGTCGTTCGCCGAAGATGACGACATGATCAAGACATTCCCGTCGGATCGAGCCAATACGTGAGAACCCTAAACACAGTCAGCGCAAAATGCTGGCCTCTACATCAGGCGCTCAAGCGTGACAATGATGCGAGGAACCAAAGGCTTTGGAAGCCCGAGCTTCCGTGCTGCAATATAGGAAGCCAAATTGCATGGATAGTGGTCCCCGCCGACATTGTCGATCTCCCGCAGCATGCCGTTACTCAGCCGCCTCGGCGAGTCGCGCGTTTCCGGAACGCTGCTCGCATGGCTTCGTCGCACCGGCGATATTGTGTGCCGTATTGACGAGCGCAATATGAGAGAATGCCTGGGGGAAGTTGCCAACCAAACGCTGAGCGCCAGCGTTGTATTCCTCCCCGAGTAGGCCGACGTCGTTGCACAAACCGACCAGCCGCTTAAACAGGCGCTGCGCGTCCGCGCGGCGTCCGATCAGGACATAGGCGTCGGCGAGCCAGAAGCTACATGGAAGGAAGGCGCCTTCGCCGGGCGGCAGGCCATCCTCGGTCGCGGCAGTGTCGTACCGGAGCACATACCCATCGCGCAGGAGCTTTCGCTCGATGGCCTCGACAGTGCCCTGGACGCGCGGGTCATCGGGTGGCAAGAAGCCGACCTGCGGGATCAGCAGCGCGCTCGCATCCAACAAATCGCTGTCGTACGTCTGGGCAAACGACCCAAGATCCGAGTTGAACGCTCGCCGGCAGACCTCCTCGTGGATCTCCGCGCGGATCCGGCGCCATCCGTCGACCGGGCCGTCGAGCCCGAACGCCTCGATGCCCTTGATGCCCCGGTCAAACGCGACCCACGCCATCACCTTGGAATGGGTGAAGTGATGGCGTCCGCTCCGCACTTCCCAGAGGCCTTCGTCGGGGGCGCGCCACACCGTTTCGAGATGCGCGAGCAGCGCGCGCTGAAACTCCCACGCGGGCGCGAGGTAGTGGAGACCGCCGACCCGCGCATGATAGAGCGCATCCATCACTTCCCCGAAGACATCGATCTGGAGCTGGTCGGCGGCGGCGTTGCCGATGCGCACGGGTTTTGAGTGCTCGTACCCGCCGAGCCACGGTACCTCGCGCTCGGCCAGCCATCGTTCGCCGGCGACCCCGTACATGATTTGGATATCGGCCGGGCTTCCGGCGGCGGCTCGGAGCAGCCAGGCGCGCCACTCCCTCGCCTCGTTGTAATAACCGGTGTTCATCAGCGCCAGGAGCGTCAGCGTAGCGTCGCGCAGCCAACAGAAGCGGTAGTCCCAGTTGCGTGGCCCGCCCAGTTGCTCGGGCAGTGAGGTGGTCGGAGCGGCGACGATGCCCCCCGTCGGCGCATAGGTAAGAGCCTTCAACGTGATCAGCGAGCGCGTGATGATCTCCGCGTGCTGTTCGGGGCTGCGGCAGGCGCTCGCCCACGACTGCCAGAATTCTTCCGTGGTTCGCAGCGCGTCGTCGGCATCCACTGGCTCGGGAAGGGGCAAGTGGGATGGGACGTATGTGAGAACGAACGGTACCCGCTGCCCGGCTGATACGGCGAAGTCGCCGACCGTGGCCAGCCCCTCGCCCCGAAGCTCGATCGGCGTGCGGAGGTGTAACAAGTCCGGGCCCGCAATCGCGAGGAGATCGCCGGTCTCGCTGCGCGATACCCACGGCACCCGACCGCCGTACCCGAACCGGACGGTCAATTCCGTGCGCATCGGCACGGTGCCGCGCTTGCCGACTACCAAACGCACGAGATGGGACCCGGCCCGCCCTCCACGCAAGGGCATGAAGTCGATCAGGACGACTGCACCCCTGCCGTCGGCGGTGGTGAACTCGGTTTCGAGAATCAGCGTGTTGCGCCGGTAGCGACGCCTGAGCCGCGTGTTCGCTTCCGCTCCTGCGGCGGTTGGCGCGATCCGCCAACGGCCATTGTTCGCGTCGCCCAACAGTGCCGCAAAACACGCCCCCGAGTCGAAGCGAGGCCAGCAGAGCCAGTCGATGGAGCCGTCCTTCGAAACGAGCGCAGCCGTCTCGCAGTCACCGATGAGCGCGTAATCCTCGATGCGACTAGACATGAACGTTCAAGCCCCGAAATCGTTGGCGGCCTTGACGTCGCTCGTCCGATGAACGAGCGCCTCTGACCAACGCCCCTGCGGCTCGCGGCTCGAAATCAGCCGCCGAGCCACACCCGGTCCGGTGATTTGGCCTCCGACGGACTCAGGGCACGAAGCCTTGGGCAAACGGATCCCTAACAATCACGAAAACGACCGGAATCAACACGGGTTCCCTGCGCACCAGTCTTGAGCATCGGGCTTAAGGCGCGCAAGCTCAAGCCTTGGCACCTGCCATCCGTATGGTTGGAGCAAGCGGTTTTATAAGTGGCACGAAACAAGTCGCTGTAAATCGGGTCCCACTCCAATTTCGGCAAGATTGAAAAAGTCAAAGTAACTGGCATACAGCCAATGACCATTACCTACGTTGGAGGCTGGCCGAAAACATCGGGCAGGATCGCATCGGCTCTTATCTCGGATCACAATGTGTTGAACTCTTCTCAAGAAGCACCCCGCTTCAATCATTGATCTCGCCCCATAATCAACTAGCTTTTTCACGTTGAAGGTCACGAGTGTTTCTGCCAGCACGCTCGAGCGCAGACCGCGAACGCCTGAGGGGGCGTTCGCAGATGACACCGGGGTTGGGACGAGTGCTGCTTTCGACCAAGGAGTTTCTAGGTTGTGCTCTCCAACAGGCTAGCCTTATGCGTGGCGTCGCGTCGAAGACGAATTCCAAGTTACAAGGGAGATGACTCTAGAGGCTTGCTCGAGGAGAGGAGACAGCGATGCCTCAGCCGGAACGGTTTGAAACCCTTGTCCTTGGCAGTGGGAATGGCGGCATGTATCTCGCCTGGCACATGGCGCGATCCGGGCGACGTACTGCCGTGGTGGAGCGACATTGGATTGGCGGCTCCTGCCCCAACATCAACTGTCTTCCCAGCAAGAACGAAATCTGGAGCGCGAAAGTCGCCGACTTGGTCCATCACGCCGCAAGCTTCGGTGCGAAGACGGTTTCCGTCGCGATCGACATGGTCAAAGTCCGTCAGCGCAAGCGCGGCATGGTCGAAGACATGATCGCCATGACTTTGCAGCAATACAAGGCGAGCGGCGCAGAATTGATCATGGGAACAGGGAATTTCGTGGCGCCGAAAACGCTCGAGGTGGGCTTGAATGACGGCGGGACGCGCGTGCTGGCGGGCGATCAGGTTTTTCTCAACATCGGAACACGCGCGGCAATTCCGAGCATACCAGGTCTCGATGCGGCCGGACCGCTTACGAACATCGAGGCGCTGGAACTCGACTATGTGCCGCAACATCTGATCGTGCTCGGCGGCGGCTATGTCGGCCTGGAAATGGCACAGGCGTTTCGCCGCTTCGGTAGCCGCGTTACGATCATCGAGCATGGACCTCAGCTCGCTGGCCGAGAGGATCCGGACGTCGCGGACGAGATGCGGCGGATCCTCAGTGACGAAGGTATTGACATTTTTGTGGGTGTAGAGGCACGCCGTGTTCAGGGTCGCTCAGGAGGAGATGTCAGCCTTCTCGTGCGCACGTCTTCAGGTGAGCAGACCTTCGAGGGGACCGACATCCTGGTCGCGGCAGGCCGCAGTCCCAACACCGCCGAGATTGGGCTCGAGGTGGCCGGTGTTGAGTTGGATGGTCATGGCCACATTAAAGTCAACGAGCGCCTGGAGACTAGTGCGCCCGAGGTCTGGGCGATTGGAGAATGTGCCGGCAGCCCACAGTTCACACACGTCTCCTTCGACGACTTCCGTATCATCCGGGACAATTTGGCCGGGGCAAATCGAACCACCCGCGACCGGTTGATTCCCTATTGTATGTTTACGGATCCTCCGCTTGCCAGAGTAGGGTTGAGCGAAGGCGAGGCGCAACGTCAAGGTATCGAAGCGCGTGTCGCGAAACTGCCGATGAGTGCCGTGCTTAGGACGCACACGATCGGCGAAACCCAAGGCTTTATGAAGGCGCTTATCGCCGCGCGCGACGACCGCATTCTGGGCTTCACGATGATAGGCACCGAAGCCGGCGAGGTCATGGCCGTAGTACAGATGGTTATGCTGGCGGGCCTGCCGTATATGGATCTGCGCGATGCCATTCTCGCACATCCAACCATGGCGGAAGGACTCGGCTCTCTTTTCTCGAATGTGCCGTCGCGAACAAGTGCCAGCATACCGGACTCAAGAGTTACGGTCGAGGTGACACCATGAAAGCAACTCAAATGCTGCG
>Ga0181532_10005848_pt1 | contig 10347 bp, 8 predicted proteins | sample PEATcosm2014_Bin_33_FD_119768 | JGI IMG/M metagenome (GOLD analysis project Ga0181532, IMG submission 119768) | Peatland microbial communities from MTU Mesocosm Facility, Houghton, MI, USA - PEATcosm2014_Bin11_30_metaG | ecosystem: Environmental > Terrestrial > Soil > Wetlands > Peat | place... | reverse complement strand
TGCTGTATCCCGCATCACCCGCGGCCCCGGTTCCAGCAGGTGCGGCGCTTCCGTCTGGATAAACGTGCAGAACCGGGGTGATGGGTAGCGAGAGAGTCTGCCACATGCTCTATCAGCGGACATATTCTTTCTGGCGGCGGCCAAGCGGGCTTCTCCAGCGGGACAGCCGAGGGCCGCTATCGCCGGTTTTCCCCTGCGGATAATCGACATGTTCGGAGGCACCCCACGATCACTGCGGAGCTTGGTTGGGCGCCGCAGGTGCTGCCTCCGGAGCGGATTGCTGAGCGAGTGTGCGCAACTCCGGCGAGGCGGCCATCTTGCTCGCTGATTGCCGGGCCAGGTCTCTCACTGCGTCCTTGACGGTTTGACTTATAACCATCATAAAATCCCCGTACACGAGCTCTCCATCTGGATTCTTTTTACCAATGATGTCTTTTGCATGGCCCTGCACCGTCTCAAGCCAGATTGTTTTGCCCGAGCGATCCTTCAGAGTCCACTCCAAGAAAACGACAACTTCGTCGTAACCCCAACCTTCCTTCTTGCTGGCGTCCACGAGCCGTGGCACCAAGACAACCTGCGCGTCACCGGCCGCTGAGGCATCCGCAATGCGGGTCAGGCCGGAAAAAGCGCCCCTGAGCGTCGGCTCAAATTCCACGCAAGCAACTTTCCCGATGTATAACTTAGTTTTCCCGCTCGTCCAGTAGGACCCCTGCGAGGTCTTGCTCCCGCAGAATTCCGGCGTGAGAACTAGCGCCGCCTTGAGTGCCAGCATTGGGTCTGCCGGTTTGGCCTCTGCCGGCGGTGCGGTTTGGGCGTGGGCCGGTTGGAACGCCACTGAGAGGACAAGTGCCCCAAAGAGCGAAGCGGCAACAAAAGAGTGCGGAGTGTGCTGCATTCTCGATCCTCCTGGTTAAAAAACTACATCCAAAACCAACGTCTCGTCGGTGCCAGACCGGGTTACTGGAACCTGAAGACGAATCTTCTCCCTTGGTCCTTTCTTTGGCACCGGGACATAAAGAAAGCCATGCACAGACACCCCCGGGGAGAGTGTCTTGCTCTGTACCTCTTTTCTCAGGATGTTTTGCCGAACCGCGTCGGCATTGTTGAAGGCCATTATGGCAAAAAACGCCCCAGCCAAAGGTACGAAAAAAGCACTAGCAATCGCGCCGCTGTCGATGGCAGCCGCTTTGCCCTTATTCATTGAGGTCTTGGGGGTGGAGCCGCTCAGCCCGGCCTGACCCACCTTAATGGCGGTCTTATCGAATAGGAAACTGTCCCCACTCGACCCGTTCTCCAACACCATGAAAACGGGAACGAAACCTTTCGGCGTTAGCTCCGTACTGAAATAGGCCTTTTGGTCATTAAGACCCTCAACGGGCTGGACTCCAATCACGAGGCCGGCTCGCTGGGCGATGGCCGCGCATTCACTCGCTTTGGGCACGGGGTAGTCTGCAAACTTGGGCCCCGCGGAGGCAGGCTGCACCAGGAGCAAGACGACGAGCACACCGGCGACGCTGGCCGAATTGTTCCTAAGCACGGAACGCCCTCCTCGAACGGTCTTTAGCCGGAATCTGATTTTTCGGCACCGGCGGTTCCATGGAATTGCACCGGAATTTCCGTTTTGGCGCTACAGGCGGTAGATTGTACTCCGCTACAACGATTCCAGCGCAACTTGTTTCGCGCGGCTGCCCTGCAAGGGCTCGTCACCGCGTTTGGCGAAACCCGAAACCCGAATGTGCTAACCACGCCCTTCCTGCTCGGTTTTGTCAGACGTTCCTCTCTCCGCCTGTTGGTTCAGTGAACATTCTCGGTCGCGTAAATCCCGATCGGCCGTGCCCCTTCCGCGAGTCCTCCACCCCATGGCCACGGTGTTCGGCGCGATCAGCAGAATGCGCGCTGCCTCGTTCTCCTAGCCGTGCTGAGCGTCGTGAGTGTAGTATTGGGCCCCGGAATGAGAAAACTACGCGGAACCAAGACCCACGCTCGGTCGAACGGAATCTGGAAGCTGCTCGGCAAAGTGGCTCCCACCTTTGCCACTGGAGGGCTGCTGGTGGCCTTACCTTTCCTGGCCAATCAATGTGCGGCCCAGCAATTGGCCAACGACCAGCTCTCACTGACGGCCAACGCTCAAGACGGTTCGTATCAATTGGCGGTGCGAGGCGGCCAGCCCGTGTTCACCAGCCATGTAGCAGCGGAGGTCGATCACCAGTGGCTGCGATCAAGCGACTACCCGCATCACCAGGCTTCCGAATCTACATTCACCGATGAACTGGGCTCGGGCCGCGTGCTGACCGTCACTTGCAAGGGACTCGAGGGCAAAGTCGATCTCGTTTATGCCGTCCAACTTTACGACCAACGTTCGTACGCCACTGTCCAAGTGACCGTGCAAAATGCCACCGATAAAGAAGTAACCGTGCAGGCCATCCGCAGCGTGGAGGCGATTGGCGAGCCGGTGCTCAATTTGGGTGGGCACGCATTCGCCAATCGAATCCTCTCCGATAGCTTTAGTGAAGATTGGCCCGACTTGAAGCTCTACGACTTGGGGAAAGCGCCCGGTGGAATGCATCGCGGCGCAGGCAGTCAACTCATCTACAACCGGGAGAGCAAACAAAGCCTCTTCCTGGGCGCGCTGACCTCCGACCGGTTTCTAACTCTGTTGCATCTGCAGGCTGCGGGCGCGGGAGCGGAGACGGAAATTGCATCCTTCAACGTGGACTCCACCGGGACCACGGAAATTCAAAAAGAGGTCGCTCTCGAAGGTGCACCCGCGGAGGATCAGATCGAACTGAGTCTGCCGCTCGCACCTGGAGCCGCGATGGCGTCAGAACGCCTGATGCTCGCGGCCGGGCCGGACTACCACAATCAGTTGTTAGCGTACGGCGATGCGATTCGACGGTTGCACCACGCGCGCGTCTCCATCGAGACTCCCATCGGTTGGTGGAGTTGGACCGCCTTCTATGCCGCCATCAACCAAGGCGAGACCTTGGCCAATGCGGACTGGCAAGCCGAACATCTGAAGTCGCTGGGCTACAAATATTTCCAGATTGATGAAGGCTATCAGTACGCCCGCGGCGAATTCTCCACCGCCAATGCCACGCAGTTTCCCGACGGCATGGGTTTCGTCGGACACCGCATCGTCGGAGATGGCCTGACGCTCGGCATCTGGACTGCCCCTTTCGAGGTGACGACCCGGACCTGGGTCTACGAACATCACAAGGATTGGCTGGTACACAACGCCAAGGGCGCGCCGATTCCTATTGGCGACGTCTGGAATCAGAAGACGGACACGCTGTACGCGCTCGACACGACTCATCCCGGAGCCCAGGAATATCTGCGCCAGACTTACCGGACGCTGGTCCGCGAATGGGGAGTCCGCTTCATCAAGCTGGATTTCATGGACACGACCGCCATCGAGGGCTACCGCTACCGGCCTAATACGACCACTCTGGAAGCGCAACGCATCGGCCTTCAGATCATCCGCGACACCGTCGGCGAGGATGTGGTTCTCGACAAGGACGGAAGTCCCATGCTCAACCCGGTGGGACTGTTGGATACCGGCAGGATCTCGGTGGACACGGGACACAGTTTTCGGAGAACCAAAAATGCGGCGCCCGGAATCGCCGCCCGGTTCTACATGCAACGCAACTTCTTCGTGGATGATCCCGACGCCTTCAATGTCACCGACAGCTACCTGCTGGAGGATCGCCGGGCGCAGACCCCGGTTTCGTTGACCGGCGCCCAGGCGTCGATCGCGCTCTCCGCCGTGTCTGGCGGCATGTACGAGATTGGGGACGATCTGCTTACACTAGGGTCGGAGAAGGATCGTCTGGCGTTAGTTGAAAATCCAGACTTGCTGAATATTCCCAAGATTGGACGAGCGTCCAAGCCGCTCGATCTGATGTCCTACCAGCCCGAGGATGAACAACCGAGCATTTTCTTTCTGCAGGAAAGTCCGCGCCAGGCCATCTTGACCGTCTTCAATTGGACCAAGACTTCTCGGTCGCACACGTTGAAACTTACTGACCTTGGCTTGCCCGCGGAGCACACATTCACGGCGTCGGACGTGCTCAATCCGAGCTCGACGGTTACTCTCGTCGGCGACAATATGCGCATCGAAAATCAGATTCCCGAGTCGGTCAGAGTCATCAAGATCATCGACAACAACGTTTCTCCGAGCGCGCCCGGCGTTAAGGCGCAGGTGCCCTCAGCCACCAACGCCGGCGATACTATCCATCTCTCGGCGCAGGCCGACGCTGGCGGTGTGCCCGCGGTCAACTATCACTGGGATTTCGGCGACGGCAACAGCGCGGACGGTCCCAAGGTCTCTTACACCTACACTAGAGCATCGAGTTTCATCATCCACCTCACGGTGGATGGCGTGGATGGCGTACCCGCGGTTCAGAACTTCTCCGTCACGGTGACCGGCAATCTGCGTGCGTTGCCAAAGCTTACCGACAATCAGCGCTTCCGGGACCCCACCGACCACTGACGGTTGCAGCGCGTGCGATGACTCTCGGACGGCGCTTCGGCCCCGGGGGGAGTTCCGTTTCTCGCATAACTCAAGAATCTGCTGCCACACCTCTCCCTGAGAATGGATTTCATTTAGCGTGTCATCCCTTTTCTCCCTCATTGATCCGTTTGTATCGTTGTTGCAAAAGCTCTCGGAATCTCCTGGTGGTTTGAACGCACCAGTAGAGAAGCATCCCCCCAACATCCCGAAGGCACTCCTCGGGATCCAATGGAGTTGCACTCTAGGTTACGGAGACTTACCATATCTTTCTTTTCCTTTCTAAAGTTTTCTGGTATCGTCGTTCTCGAAAAGGAAGGGCAGTTCGAAAATGCCAACCTCATTCTCGACACAAACAGGGCTGGAAGCGCTTTCGGTTCGCCAAGCAAGAGCCCGAGAGTTGCTCGCCAAACCTCCAGAAGAACAGCGACAAGCGGGATATTTCCACACTTTGCCTGAGATTTGCCGCCAACCCCAGACCTGGCGCGAAACCTGCGAACTGATGATCAAGTCGGCCGCCACCGTGAACGCATGCCTGGGCGCCGCGAAAAGCCTCATATTCACAGGCTCCGGCAGTTCCGAATACGCCGGCGACTGTGTGCGCGCCAGTGTGCAGGCGGAGTTGGGTATTGACTGCCTGGCGATCGGCGGAGGGGTTCTACTCACGGAAAAAACCGACGCGCTGCCGGTTTGCCGGCCGCGCTTGATGGTGTCTCTGGCTCGATCCGGAGACAGCCCCGAGAGCACCGGAGCGCTGGCTCTGATGCTCGAACGCGACCCTACAATGCGCCATCTCGTGCTCACTTGCAACCGTGCGGGAGCGCTGGCTCAGACGTATCGCAATCATTCGCAAGTGAGCGCGATTGCCCTGGGCGACAACACCAACGATCAAAGCCTGGTCATGACTAGCAGCTTCACGAACCTGATCGTAGCCGCTCGTTTTCTCGGACTCGCGAAGAACCCGGACGCCTACCGGGCCATCTGCGATCAAGCAGCCAGCATCGCCGCCAACGTAATCTGCGAGCAATTTGACACTCTGGCCCAGGTTGCAGAATCCGGTTTCAAACGAGTCGTATACCTGGGCAGCGGCGCACGCTATGCCGTCGCGCGCGAGGCCGCTCTGAAGATGCTGGAGATGACCGCCGGCGGCGTCACCTCGCTGTACGAAAACTTTCTCGGGCTCCGCCATGGACCGATGAGCTACATCGACGGCAACACTCTGGTGGTCTGCTTCCTCTCTTCCGACCCGACCACGCGAAGCTATGAAGTGGATCTGCTGCGCGAACTCTCCCAGAAGCGTCTTGGCCTGCGCAAGCTGATTGTAGGCGGGGCCATCCCGACGGATGTTATGAGGACTGACACGAGCGCCGGCGCGAGCAAAGATGCGCGGAACCACGATGTCGCGATCGACTGTGCCGGCCTTAAACAGTTGGGCGATCAAAATGCGGTTCTGGTGGATGTAGTTGTGGCCCAGTTGCTGGCTTTCTTCCGATGCCTGCAGGAAGGTCTGCGTCCAGACTCACCTTCGCACGATAACGTGATCAACCGGGTCGTCCAACGATTCCAGCTGTACGGGATATGACATCGGCACTCGGGCCGGTCGCGAGCAACTGCGGGAGCAAACATGATCAATCGGCGGCAGTGGCTATACGGAGTAGGACTCGTGGCCGGTGCGGCGGCCCAGCCCGGCAGCACTTTCGGCAAAGATAGGGATAGGGATAGGGATAACGACAATCAGGAGCCACAGAAAACCCAGCATCGCCCGTTGGACCTCCAGGACTTCGAGCCCAAGAGCATGCTGCAAGTGTACGAGTCGCGAGTCGAGCGCGCCAAGTTTCCTGTCCTCGATTTTCACACCCACATCACGACCTCGGCCAGATCCGAAAACGGTGTGGAACTGGCCTCGGAACGTAAATATCTGGGCACTCCGGAAGAACTTCTTGCCATCATGGATCGCAAAAATATCCGTGCCATGGTGAACCTCACCGGCGGCTACGACAAGGGCTTGGGCGAGGTCATCAACAAATACGATCGAGCTTTCCCCGAACGTTTCTACACGTTTGCCGAGCCCAGCTACGAACGCTGGAAGAATCCAAACTATCCTCAACTTCAGGCGCAGGCCATCGAGCAAGCCCATCAACAAGGCGCGCGGGGCCTGAAGATTCTGAAGACTCTCGGTCTTTATCTCCGGGAAAACATTACTTCGGGCGCGCTCGTAAAGATCGATGATCCGAGATTCGATCCCATGTGGGACGCCTGTGGCCAGCTCAACCTGCCCGTAGCCATTCACGTGTCGGACCCGGTTGCATTTTTTACTCCCACCGACCGGTTCAACGAGCGCTATGAGGAGCTCAATAATCATCCGGACTGGTCTTTTTACGGTGGCGACTTTCCCAGCAACGCAGAATTGCTGGACGCCCGCAACCGGGTTTTTGCCAGACACCAGAAAACGCAATTCGTCGTGTTGCATGTGGGAAACTTCGGCGAAAACCTGGCCAACGTGGCGGAGAACCTCGACCGCTTCCCGAACATGGCCGTCGACATTGCTGCCCGCATCGGAGAGTTGGGCCGGCAGCCCCGCACAGCGCGGAAGTTTTTCGATAGGTATCAGGATCGCATCCTGTTCGGCACCGACGCCACTCCGCACGGTGACGAGTTTCCTCAACAGGTATTCAACGATCAGTTGTACGAAATCTACTATCGATTCCTGGAGACGGACGACGAGTACTTCGACTACGCTCCGGCAAAAATTCCTCCGCAGGGGCGCTGGCGCATTTACGGCATCAACCTGCCGGAGACGATTCTTCGCAAGGTTTATTTCGAAAACGCCGCTCGTCAACTGAGAGTGTGAGAGCGGCAGCTCCGGGAGTGGCAGATCTGAGAGTGAAAGCCTGATGCGTCGATCCCTGCAAACGCGCATGCGAAATGCCATCATCGCCTGCGCCCTCGTTTCTCTCGGAGTGCCGATGCTCATGGCAGCCGATCCCGCCGTGATGGAGAGTACGAAAGCTCGGGAAGACATGGCACCCAGCACGGATGCCACCAGCCCGTTCTGGCGCGGAGCTCGCCTAGTCTATGCCGAGAGGGCTCCTTACGGCCAAGACCAACCGCGTTACCGCACCGAGGTTCGCTCCCGCTGGACCGAGAAGAATCTGTATTTTCTATTCGTTTGTCCTTATGAAGAGCTGAATCTCAAGCCCTCCCCCAGCACTTCAACCGAGACATTTCAGCTTTGGGATTGGGATGTCGCCGAGGTCTTCGTGGGCTCTGATTTTCAGAACATCCGCAGATACAAAGAGTTCGAAATTTCGCCGCAAGGGGAGTGGGTCGATCTCGACATTGATCTTTCCAAGCCGCATCACGAAGATGGCTGGACGTGGAACTCCGGCTTCACGGTAGCCGCCCGCATCGATCCAGCCGCAAAAATCTGGTACGGAGCCATGCGCATTCCGTTCGCGGCCTTGCAGAGCCACGCTCCGGCAGTGGGCGAGAAGTTTCGAATCAACTTGTTTCGCAGCCAGGGCCCGCCGCCGAATCGGATTGAAGTTGTCTGGCAACCCACGATGAGTCAGACGTTCCACGCTCCAGAGAGATTTGGCCTGCTCCGCCTGGTAGGGGAAGGGCCCAAGTAGGGCCTCCGCCGCCCACTCGACCTCCTCCAGACTGACGCCCTAGCCCGCAGGCCCTGTTGTTTCTCCGCATTTTCACTTTCTATCGAACTCTTGTTTTTTTCTGGACAAAAGACAACGAAACGATATAAAAAGAAACCTTCCGTTAGTCTTCGACCAATTTCTGTGCCGAAAACGGCGGAGGCTGGAGCCGGCTACGAGATTGGCTGCGGATCCATTGGCGGAGAACATTGATCGTCACTGCATCGCGTTCGGTATCTCGTCTGGAGAGGACAATCAGTCATGAGCATGAGCATGAAAAAGACCATTGGAGTTCTCGTTCTTCTGATCAGTTCGGCCGGGCTGGGGTTCGCGCAAGTCGATACCGGCAGCCTGGTTGGAACCGTCAAGGATCCCAGCGGTGCAAGCCTTCCCGGAGTCACCGTGACCGCAACCAATGCGGACACTGCCATCGCTACCTCGGTAAAACCGCTGCCGACGGCAATTATGTGATCACCCCGCTCCATATCGGCCGATACTCTGTTTCTATTGAGGCCAGCGGGTTCAAGAGAGAAGTCCGGAAAGACATTGTGCTCGACGTGCAGCAGAGCATCCGTCTGGATTTCAGCCTAAAAGTCGGATCGGTCACAGAAACCACCGTAGTCAGCGGGGCCGCACCGCTGCTGGAAACCGAGAACGCCTCTCTGGGTGACGTTGTGACCGCCGAAACGGTTGAGGAGTTGCCCTTGAACGGGCGCCGCTACACCGACCTCGCAGAACTCACCTCGGGCGTGGCCAAGGTCATCGAGGGACCGGTCAACGGTGGCAGCACGCCGACAAACGGCAACGCTGGAGGCAGCTTCGCGGTCAATGGCACTCGCGGGGATCAGAACAACTTTACTCTCGACGGCATCGACAACAACTCCAACGACAACGGGGACGTTGCTGTATTGAGCAGCGTGGATGCCATCGCCGAATTCAAGATTGAGACCTTGAACTACTCGGCGGAGTTTGGGCGGAGCGGCGGGGCGGTCATCAACGCGGCCACCAAGTCGGGTGTGAACCAGTTCCACGGTAGCGCCTGGGAGTTCCTGCGCAATGACGCCTTGGATGCCGCGCAATACGGTTTTGGCTCTGTCCTGGCCAAAGCGCCTTACAAGCAAAACCAGTTTGGGGCCACCTTCGGCGGACCAATCAAGAGAGACAAAGCGTTTTTCTTCGTCGATTACGAAGGAACACGCATTCACCAGGCGCAAAGCGACTTTGTCACTGTGCCGACCGACGGTACACACGGCACGTCCAACGAGCGAAACGGAGATTTCAGCGGCATTCTGGGCTCAACACAGTCGACGATCTGCGGAACGACTGCTGATCAGCCCTGCTTCGATGCGCTGGGCCGGCCGGTCTTCACGAACGAGGTCTACGATCCCGCCACGACACGCACGGTGCAGGGGCCGTTTGGATGCGGGACCGGTTCGAACCCGCCTTGCCAGCCAACGGCTGTTCGCGACGGTTTCGGATTCGATACAACTACCGGCCAGCCCATACAAGGACAGAAAAATATCATTCCCGCGGGAAGCCTGCAGAGCCTCGGACTGGCCTATGCCGCTCTTTAATCCTTCGCCCAATCAGCCGGGACCGGACGGAGACTATTCCACCCTCAACTACGCGGTGAATGCTCCCGGAACTGAGCAGACCGATCAGATGGATGTGCGGGCGGATGAGAATCTCACGGACAAGGTCCAGCTCTTCCAAAGATTTTCCTTCGTCAAGGACTCACGTTTTCAGGCTCCGGTGTTCTCTGGGATCGCGGACGGAGGGGGTTACAACACCGGGAATCGGCCTTTGACGACGGAAGGGGCAGTGTTCGGCTTGAATTATGCCATCAACTCCAACACGGTGAACGCGTTCCGGGCTGGATTTAACCGCATCCACTACATCTCCAACTCTCCCTCCTATGGGCAGCAATACCCGCCCGCTAACCTGCAGCTGCCTGGTGTGCCAAACGATCCCCTGGTCAATGGACTGGCTTGGTTTGCTCCCAGCGCGTACGCAGGGCTGGGCGAGCCGCTGTTTACGCCGACCCGCATGACCAGCCAGGACATCCAGGTTAACGACTCGCTGAGTCTGGTGCACGGGAAGCACTTGATCAGACTTGGACCGCAGCTCCGCTTTGACCAGTTCAACCTGCTGCAGGTCGGCCAGCCGCGCGGGAACCTGTCGTTTAGCGGC
>Ga0181532_10005844_pt1 | contig 10351 bp, 6 predicted proteins | sample PEATcosm2014_Bin_33_FD_119768 | JGI IMG/M metagenome (GOLD analysis project Ga0181532, IMG submission 119768) | Peatland microbial communities from MTU Mesocosm Facility, Houghton, MI, USA - PEATcosm2014_Bin11_30_metaG | ecosystem: Environmental > Terrestrial > Soil > Wetlands > Peat | place... | reverse complement strand
TTCTGCACCAACTCGATGCCGACGAAGAATCCGCGTCCGCGCACATCGCCGACCTCGTCGAATTTGGCCAGCGAGTGGCGCACGGCCTCCTGGAATGCCGCACCCGCCGTGCGAACCCGCTCGAGCAATTGGTCGCGCTCGATGATGCGCTGTACCGCAAGCGCGGCCGCGCATGCGGCCGTGTGACCGGAGAATGTGTGACCGGTCATGAACGCCCCATGCTCGCTGAAAATGGGTGCCGACACGGCCGCGGTGACCAGCGTCGCTCCTAAAGGAATGTAGCCGCCCGCCAATCCCTTGGCGACGCACATGATATCGGGCACCACGCCGTCATGCTCCAGGGCCCGCCACGTGCCGCTGCGGCCGGCGCCGCACATCACTTCATCCGCGATCAACAACACATCGTATTTGCGGCACACCGCTTGGACGGCGGCCGCATATCCGGGAGGCGCCGGGACCACGCCGCCGGCGGCTCCCACGATGGGTTCGAAGACGAACGCCGCCACCGTATCCGGTCCCAGGGCGAGAATGGTGTGTTCGAGCTCGGCCGCCAGAAAGCCCGCCAGCGAGGCCGCGGATCTTCCGTCGGGCGGCCGGTAGGCGTTCGCGGCGGAAACGAATGCGACCTCGAGCAGGCTGCCCTCGAACGCGCGGCGGCGCGCGGCGAAGCCCGAAATCGACAGCGCACCGAGGGTGTCGCCGTGCCACGATCTGTCGCGCGCGATGAAGCGGCGCTTTTTCATCAGGCCGCGCGCCGCGAAGTGCTGCAACGCCACCTTGAGCGCGGATTCGACCGCTTCGGAACCGTCGCCGCCGTACACGATTTCCGTGAAGCAGTCTCCAGAGATCCGCAGCAACATTTCGCTCAAGGCTTCGAGGGCCGAACTGGTGAACAGATACCGATAGCCGTAGGCGACCGCATCCATCTGACGTGCGACGGCCGCATTGACCTCCGGATGACCGTGTCCGACGCAAAACACGGCGGGGCCTCCTGAACCGTCGATGTAGCGCTGCCCCGCCTCGTCGTACAGATAAGATCCCCTGCCGTGCGATATCCTCGGCAAATCCTGAAGTCCAAATCCGCTGCCTCCGCCTCGAGCCATGTGCGTGCCAATTCTCGTTAAGTGACTCTGCAGTGTACTTAATCCGCGTTGCGCAACGCCTTAAGAGCGGCGCATGCAAGCCTCGAGGTTGCAAAATACTAATGTAAAAGATTATATAACATCTATAAGTAGTTAATTATTAATATGTTATTACAATTGGTCCAATTGCCCTTTGCTCCGCGAGGATCAAGTGTGCGGACGCAGCGGCACCGTAGGGAGTTTCGAGCATGGCGATCAATCAAGAAAACCTAGAAAAAATCCAGGCGGCAGTAACAACGTCGCTGCATAAGCATTGGGGACTTTTTTTGGGCGAGGGAATTATTCTCGTCATCCTGGGAGTGATCGCGTTGGTGCTTCCGGCCATGGCCACAATCGCGCTTGAAATCATCATTGGCTGGGTCGTTTTGTTGAGCGGCATCGTCGGTTTGATCAGCACGTTTCGCATGCGCAGCGCGCCCGGGTTTTGGTGGTCGCTGTTCTCGGCGGCCCTCGGCATCGCCGCCGGGGTCATACTCCTTGCCTGGCCCTTGTCGGGCCTCTTCTCGCTCACGCGCATACTGACCCTGTTCTTGTTGTTCGAGGGAATCGCATCGGTCATGTTGGCGCTGCATCACCGCCGCGATGCCTCCGGAAACTGGGGCATGTTGCTCGCCAGCGGGATCATCGATCTCATCTTGGCGGCGTTCATATTTCTCGGCCTTCCGGGCACTGCCGTGTGGATCCTCGGCCTGGTGGTCGGCGTCAATATGCTCTTCGGCGGCGCAGCGCTCATCTCCATGGCTTGGCACGCGAGGTCCACCGCGCCTCGAACCGGCTAACTGCCGACTGCGACGGCCGACAGCAGCCAATCGCGGAACAATTGCACTCGGGCGCATGCGCTGCGGACATTCGTAAACCACGCCCATCGATGTGAGTTGCACCCCGCGCGGGAGCCGCCCGAACAGGGAGAAACCCAAATGTGCTTCGAGCGCCCGTAGCTGGTAGCTGATGGCACCGGAAGTGTTGCCTGCCGCTGAGGATCAATTTATTGTGGCCAATGCCCTCCGTTACACAACTCAGCGGTCCTCAATGAAAACACACGCACGCGTCGTCGTCGTCGGCGGCGGGATGATGGGCGCAAGCCTGCTGTACCACCTGGCCCTTGAAGGCTGTACGGACACGATCCTGGTCGAGAAGAGCGAACTCACTTCGGGGTCCACCTGGCACGCGGCCGGACAATGTCCGAGCATCACCGGCAGCTACAACCTCGCGAAAATTCATGCCTACAGCAACCAACTGTACCCGCGTCTGGAAGCCCTCACCGGACAATACGTCAGCTGGCACCCGTGCGGCGGGTTGCGGTTGGCGAACGATGCGCACGAACTCGCCTGGCTGAAATACATCTACGGCTTCTCGAAGATCATCGGCTTCAGTATGGATATCGTGGGTCTCGATGAGATCCGCCGCCTGAATCCGTTTCTGACCACGGACAAGGTGCTGGCAGCCGCTTGGACACGCGATGACGGGCACGGCGATCCCTCCGGTCTTTGCAATGCGCTCGCGAAAGCGGCGCGGGATTTGGGCGCGACCGTGCTGCGTCACAACCGCGTCACCGATATACGCCATCGTGACAGCGGCGAGTGGGAGGTTGTCACCGAGAAAGGCACCATCGTCGCCGAGATGGTGGTGAATGCCGCCGGTTGTTACGCCCGCGAGGTCGCCGCCATGGTCGGCAGCGATGCTCCCATCACCAACATGCAGCACCACTACATCGTGACGCATCCGATCCCGGCCTTCGTTGAGCGTCAGGGCGAGATTCCGGTGATGCGCGATTCGTATACCTCCGGCTATTTTCGTCAGGAGCAAAAATCGGGGTTGATCGGCGTCTATGAGAGCACGGGATTGCACGAGGCATGGGTACCCCGGGGATATCCGGAGTGGGAATCCTCCAACGAACTTTTCCCTGATGAGCTCGATCGCATCGCGCCGTGGCTGGAACGGGCGATGGAACGCATGCCCCTATTCGCCGAGGTGGGAATTCGTCGCATCATCAATGGTGCAATCCCGCACACCCCGGACGGCGCGCCGCTGCTGGGGCCCGCCCCGGGTCTTGAGAACTTCTGGATGTGCTGCGGCACCTCGTTCGGTATTGCGCAAGGCGGCGGCTGCGGCAAGTACCTGGCGCAGTGGATGCTGCACGGGGATTCGGAAATCAACATGACCGAGTTCGATCCGCGCCGTTTCGGCTCGTTCGCCGACAAGTCGTATGTGCGCGACAAGGTGTTTCTGGATTATCGCCTCACCTTTACCACCCGGCGCCCCGGTGAAGAAGAGATGGCCGGCCGGCCCCGCAAGATGAGCCCCTTGTACGAGGGGCTGCGTTCGCGAGGCTGCGTGTACACCGAAACCTTCGGTTGGGAGCGCCCGAAATGGTTTTCTCTGGACGGGCGCGAGGAAGACTGCGGCTATCGGCGCAACAACGTGTTCGGGGTGATCCGCGATGAGGTCGCCGCCGTCCACGAGCGTGTTGGGGTCCTCGATTTGACCGGATTTGCCAAGTACGACATCAGCGGACCTCACGCCGAGTCGTTTTTAAACCGCGTCTGCGCGGCTCGGATACCGCGCAAGGTCGGGGGCATCGCACTGGTGCACATGCTCTCTCCGGCCGGACGAATTTACGGTGAGATGACGGTGAGCCGTCTGGGCGAGAATCGCTTCTATGCCCTCTCCGCCGCCGCCGCCGAACTGCGCGATCAGGATTGGCTGAGGCAGAGCCTGCGGCCTACGGAAGAGGTGCAGATCGACAACGTCACCGAGGAGCGCGGTGTTCTCGTGTTGAGCGGGCCTCGTTCGCGCGAGCTGCTGCGCCAGTTGACCGACGCGCCTCTGGGAAACGAGGAATTCCCGTGGCTCACAGCCCGCGAGATTAGCATCGCCGGACACCTCGTGCGGGCGCTGCGAGTGAGTTACGTCGGCGAGCTGGGCTGGGAGCTTCATCCGTCGGTAGGTTCAATGGCTGCGCTTTACGCTGCGCTTTGGGAACACGGCCGCGCATTCGGCATCGCGAATTATGGGCTGTACGCGGTCAACAGCATGCGCATCGAGAAGGGCTATAAGGCCTGGTCGACCGAGCTGACCAACGAATTGAACATGTTCGAAGCGGATATGGCGCGATTTTTCAACATGAACAAGGGCGACTTCGCGGGCAAAGCGGCGACGCTCGCGCAGCCGCAGCGGCCATTGAAGATCGTTTACATCGAAATCGACGCGACCGACGCCGACGCGCGCGGCGCCGAGCCGGTGCTCGCCGCCGAGGTTTGCATCGGCATCACGACCTCCGGGAGCTACGGTCACCGCGTCAACAAGAGTCTCGCATTCGCCTGCGTCGATCCAAGTCACTCGGTCCCGGGCAGCGTATTCGACGTGCTCATCCAAGGCGAGCGGCGCCGGGCTCGCGTGTTGGGAACCCCGGCATTTGATGCCGACAATTCGCGGATGAGGGTTTAGAGCGTGACGATCGATCTACCAACCCGGGCACGAGTCGTCATCGTGGGCGGCGGCGTCATCGGCTGCTCGGTCGCCTATCATCTGGCCAAGCTCGGCTGGAACGATGTGGTGCTGCTCGAGCGCAAACAGCTGACGAGCGGCACGACCTGGCATGCGGCGGGGCTGGTCGGTCAGCTGCGCCAGAGCATCAACATGACGCAGCTCGCGCGCTACACGGGCGAGCTGTACCGGGGTCTCGAAGCGGAAACCGGGCAAGCTACGGGCTATCGCCAATGCGGCTCATTGTCGCTCGCCACCACCGCCGGGCGCATGGAGGAGTTGAAGCGCAATGCCTCCATGGCCAAAGTATTCGGTCTGCCGGTCAATGTCGTATCCCCCGGAGAAATTCGCTCCCTCTATCCGCTCGCCAATCTCGAGGATGTGATCGGCGGCATTCACATACCGAGCGACGGCTATGCGAACGCGGTCGACATCACACAGGCGCTCGCCAAGGGCGCGCGCGCCGGGGGCGTGCGAATTTTCCAAGAGGTCAAGGTCACAGCCATCCGCCATGACGGCGAGCGGGTGAAGGGCGTTGACACCGAGCACGGCGGCATCGATGCGGACTATGTAGTGCTGTGCGGGGGCATGTGGACTCGGGATCTCGCCGCGAGCATCGGCGTCACCGCCCCGCTCCATGCCTGCGAACACTACTATGTGCTGTTCCAGGACGTGCCCGGATTGCATTCGGATATGCCGGTGCTGCGGGATTATGATCACTGCAGCTACTTCAAATACGACGCTGGTAAACTGCTGGTCGGCGCCTTCGAACCGAATGCCCGCCCATGGGGCGCACAGGGGATTCCCGAGGATTTCGCCTTCGGCGAGATTGCCGGTGACTTCAGCCACTTCGAACCGGTGCTGATGGATGCGATGCGCCGGATACCTGCGCTCGAGCAAGCCGGAATTCAAAAATTCTTTTGCGGCCCGGAAAGCTTTACACCGGATGTGCGCTACCACTTGGGCGAGTCGACCGAACTGAATAATTGCTTTGTCGCGGCCGGGCTCAACTCCATTGGTTTGCAATCCGCCGGCGGCGTCGGCAAGGTCGTCGCCGAATGGATCCGAGACGGGCACCCACCTCTCGATCTGTGGGAAGTCGACGTGCGGCGCAATATGCCATTCCAAATCAATCGCCAATACTTGCGGGCGCGTGTTTCGGAGAGCCTCGGTCTGCTGTATGCGACGCATTGGCCATTTCGCCAATACGAAACCGCACGGGGCGTTCGTAAATCGGCGGTGCATGATCGCTTGGCCCGGGCAGGCGCCTGTTTCGGCGAAGCCTTCGGCTGGGAGCGGGCCAACTGGTACGCTCCGGCGGGCGTCGAACCGTCCTACGCCTACAGTTACGGCCGGCAAAACTGGTTCGAGCACAGCGCCCGCGAACATCTCGCGGTACGCACTGCGGTCGGGCTGTTCGACCAGTCCTCGTTCGCCAAGTTTCGGCTCGAAGGAGCCGATGCGGCCCGCGTGCTCAATCGGGTCTGCGCAAACGACGTGGCGGTGGCCCCGGGGAAGATGGTCTATACCCAATGGCTGAACGAGCGCGGCGGGATCGAGGCAGATCTTACCGTGACGAGGCTGACCGAGACCGCGTATTTGATCGTGTCGGGCGCGGAAACCGAAAGCAAGGATTTCAACTGGCTCAAACGGCACATCGACCCGCAGGCGCATTGCGTGCTCACCAACGTGACCTCCGGCATGGGCGTGCTGTCGCTGATGGGTCCGCAGGCGCGCGAGCTGCTGCAGTCCGTGACCCCGGACGATGTGTCGGATCGGGCTTTCCCGTTCGCGACCAGCCGGGTGATCGAGTTAGGTTATGCGCTGGTGCGCGCTTCGCGCATCACCTTCGTCGGCGAGCTGGGCTGGGAATTGTATGTGCCAAGCGAATTCATGCAGGGTGTGTACGACGAATTGCTCGCCGCGGGCGTTCGCCATGGCATGGTACATGCGGGCTATCACGCCCTGAATTCGCTGCGCATCGAGAAGGCCTACCGGCACTGGGGACACGACATCACCGACGAGGACACGCCGTGGGAAGCAGGCTTGGGTTTCGCGGTGAAACTCGACAAGCCCGGCGGATTCATCGGGCGCGAGGCGCTGCTGCGGCAAAGGGAATCCGGCGTGCGCAAGCGCCTGGTGCAACTCAAACTGAAATCGCCCGAACCTTTGCTGTATCACAATGAACCGATTTGGCGAGACGACTCGATCGTCGGCTTCATCCGCTCCGGCATGTACGGTCACTCACTCGGTGCAGCCGTGGGGCTCGGGTACGTGGCGCTGTCCGCCCCTGCCCCCGGCGCCGCCAAGAGCGCTGCGGACGCTGCCATCGGCGCCGAGGATTTCCAGATCGAGGTCGCGGGTGTCCGCCACCCCGCGACCGCGTCGCTGCGTCCGTTGTATGACCCCAAGAACGAGAGGATCAAATGCTGAAGCAATCGACGCGTTACCACCCCGGACGCTATTCCGATCACGAGCGGCGCGTCGTCACCTTTCAGCACTGGTACGCGGCGCAGTTCGGGCTGGCGCTCACCTAGGCGCACCGCCGAAGCGGTAATTGAAGCCTACCCGGAACAGATTCGCGGTGAAGCTGTTGTGAATGTTGTCGAGAGAGAAATTGGAGTACGCCGCGCAGACCGATGCGGACGCCGTGCAGGACGTCGTGCTGTTGGTTCCCTTGCCGAGATTGGCGTATAGATATTCGGCCTTGAGCGACCACGGGCCCTTAAGCCCGTACTCGGCGCCAACGCCGACGATCCACCCGGTCGAGGTGAAGTTCTTACCACCGCTGAAGGCGGCGGTGGGCGCGGACGCGCCGGCCGGAGTGAAAGTGGCGGTACTGGTGTGCGATCCGCCGGCGATGATCGCCCCCGCCGTAAAGTAGGGCAGCCATTGGTCGATGGTGTAGCCGATGCGCGGATGAAGGAGACCGAATCCGCTCGGACTGACATTGCCGTTGAACGTATAGGTACCGTTGGGCGGCGGGCTGGCTCCCGTATAGGTGTACGATCGGTTGTGATTGTTGGTGGCCCATTCGTCGTAATCAAAGTCCAATCCCCACACGATCCGGTCCACTTGAAAGTTGTAGCCGAACTGCAGGCCGCCGATGACTGCGCTGTCGTTGGGACAATTGCGATTGTAAAAGGCGTTGGCCAGCGGCGGAGTGCCCTTGATGACGTTCCCCGGCTCCCAGGTATTACAGGTGTTACTCCAGGCCCCGCCGACGTTGGCGCCCGCGTAAAATCCCTCCCAGGACTGCTGCCCGGTGCTGGCGGAGTCCTCCGCGAACGCCGCCCCTCCGGCAGCCGTCAATGCGAAAATCGCCGCCGAAAGGGTCTTGAGTTTCATGGTTGACGTCCTTGCGCCTTTGACTTGCTGGGATTCCGTTGCTGTTCTTATGCGAAGCGGAGTACCGGGCAATCCTACCGCAGGCACGAGGGGTAGGAAATACCGGGTCCGCCGACCCATGGGTTCGCTCGGTGACCTGCGCGCCGCCCAAGGGCGGTACAGTCACCGATGTCCGGTCAACGCGGCACCGAGGTTGGCGCCGTCGGGCCGTTGAGCGTCGGCGATGCTCGCCGCGTCCACCGGTGCTGCGGCACTTGGACAGGGAATGTATGAGGCAGCGCCGCCCTCGGGGCCCCGGGCCCCTTGATACACGATCCGGTAGATTCGGCCGCGCACGTCGTCCGACACATAGAGCGCTCCGTCGGGTCCGACCGCGACTCCCGTCGGCCGATGAAGCGCCGCGCCGGGAGATTTTTGTTCGCCCGCGAAGCCGTCGGCAAAGATTTCACAGCTGCCCGAGGCCGCGTCCCCCGCGAGCGGTAGAAAGGCGACGTTGTAGCCTTGTTGAGGATAGGGCGCTCGGTCCCAAGATCCGTGGAACGCGATGAATACGCCATGACGGTAGTGCGCGGGGAACTGTTGCTGATCGTAGAACACCATGCCGTCCGGCGCCCAATGGGCGGGGAATGCCGCAATCGGCCCACGTTTCTGCATGCACACGCCGCGTCGTTTGCCGCCGTCGCCGCCGTATTCGGGCGCGAGCACCAACGCCCCTTGTGCGGGGTCGTAATAGCATTCCGGCCAGCCGTAGTCGCCGCCCTGCGCGAGGCGCAGCAACTCTTCAGCCGGCAAAGTGGCTTCCTCCTCGGGCTTGTACAGATCGGGCCAATTCGCGTGCAGCTGATCGCGCCCGTGCTGGGTCACGAATAGCCGATGTCCCGCCGTATCGATCCCAAAGCCTTCGGCGTTGCGTATGCCGGTCGCGAAGCGCTCGGCCGGGGAGAAAGCTTGATGTGTCCGCTTTGCGTCATAACGCCAGATGCCGCCGCGTGTTGTGAGTTCGGTGCACGGATCCGCTCCGCGCGAGTGCAGCGTGCGGTTTTGCAGCTGGCAAGAATTCGTCGCCGATGCGACGTCGACGTACATCATCCCATCGGCGTCGATCGCGAAAGGATGCATCGGGTGATCGCCGCCGAGCGGCAACCCGGTGAGAATCGGCTCGCCGCCATCGTTGGGTACAATCGACCCGCTCGGCAGCGTAAAGCGGACGATCTTATCCTCGACTTCGGCGTAGAGCGCGCCGTTGTACATGCCGATGCCGGTACCGCCTGCTCCCCCGGTCGCGTGGTTTTCTCCAAAGCGTTCGATAATGTCCGCCTTGCCGGAGCCGGTGGTGTCTTGCAACGCCACCAGAAATCCACCCGCGTGCGGCGGAGCGCTGCCCACATGGCGGCCTGACCAGGTATTGACGTACACCACGCCGTTCGGCGCCACCACCAAATGGCGGGCGTGGCCGATGTCATCGGCAAATATGCTTGCGCAGAAACCGGGCGGAAGCGTCAGCCCGGTATCATTCGCGGAGCAAAGTGCACCGTCACCCACGGCGACGGCCTGAGCGGCCGCCGCGAAGGCCGTCATGATCGATGCGGCAAGCACCTGTGAGCCGGACCCGTTCATCGCCCCTTACACCGGCTGCACCTGCACCAGGCAATCGTAGAAAAGCGGCGCTCGTCCCAAATCGGTGAGTACATCGCCGTTCGTCAGCTCGTTGGCATTCTTGCCGTCACGAGTGAGTTTCTTCCACCACACGGACAACGCCACCACCACGCCGCGGCGCGCCCGGTCGCTGACTCGCGCGCGCAATTCGATGCTGCCGCGGTCGTTGAAGACTCTCACGTAGCTGCCCTCGCCGATTCCCCGGGCTCGGGCGTCGTCGGGATGGATGTCGAGCCACGGCTCGCCTTCGGCGGCCCGCAGGCTGGTGACATTGACGAAGCTGCTGTTGAGAAAATTGCGCGCCGGCGGAGAGATCATCGCGAGCGGCCAGCGGCACGCGAGCTCGCTGCGGGTGTCCTCCAGCGGTTCGATGTAGTCGGGAAGCGGATCGAGTCCGAGCGATTGCGCCGCGCCGGAAAAAAATTCAACCTTGCCCGACGGGGTATCGAATCCGCCATCGGCAAACCGTGCGATGCCTTTCGCAACGCCGATGCGTTTCCAGCCCTGCGAGCGCACCGAATCGAAATCCCAATCGTCGGCTATGGCCGATTGGGCGATCGCCTCATCCGAATCGGCGAAACAAGGATCGGTAAATCCCATGGCCTTGGCCAGCAGCCGAAAGATCTCGGTATTCGGTTTGGCCTCTCCCAACGGACGGATCGCCGGATTGTTGGCGACCATGTCGTAGTGGCCGTAGGGCTTCACCACATCGAGGTGCT
>Ga0181532_10005843_pt1 | contig 10352 bp, 6 predicted proteins | sample PEATcosm2014_Bin_33_FD_119768 | JGI IMG/M metagenome (GOLD analysis project Ga0181532, IMG submission 119768) | Peatland microbial communities from MTU Mesocosm Facility, Houghton, MI, USA - PEATcosm2014_Bin11_30_metaG | ecosystem: Environmental > Terrestrial > Soil > Wetlands > Peat | place... | reverse complement strand
GTGCAGGCGGGATGGGTGTGGTTTATTCGGCCTACGATACTGTCCTGGAACGCAAAGTCGCGATCAAGGTCGTGGGTGATCGCATGCTGGCCGACAAACCTGCGCGTGATTTGCTCCTGCACGAAGCCCGGGCGGCTTCGTCTCTCAACCATCCCAACATCTGTACCATCTACGAAGTCGGCGACTCGGACGGTGAAGCCTACATCGTCATGGAGCAGGTTGAGGGTCGGCCGCTCAGCTCCCTTCTGGGAAGCGACGGCCTGTCGCCGGAGCTGGTGGTTCGTTACGGGATGCAGATTGCCGATGCGCTCGCCCACGCTCACCAACACGGCGTGATCCATCGTGACCTGAAGAGCACCAATGCCATAGTCACACCGGAAGGTCGCGTTAAGGTGTTGGATTTCGGCTTAGCCGAGCGCTTACGGGCCAGCGAGTTTCAAGACGCGGTTTTGTCCAAAACCCCCCTCACCGAATCAAGCATGATTGTGGGCACGCTGCCCTACCTCGCTCCGGAACTCCTTGGTGGCCAGCCTGCCAATGCCCGCACGGACATTTGGGCGCTTGGGGTTTTGCTCTATGAAATGGCCAGTGGGACGCATCCCTTTCATGGGCGCACCGCGTTTGAGCTGAGTTCTGCGATCCTGCGGGACGCTCCAAGCCCGCTCCCCGCAACCGTCCCTTTGGGTCTCGGTGCAGTCATTTTGCGCTGCCTGGAAAAATCGCCGGCTGACCGTTATCAGCGAGCCAGTGAGGTACACTCTGCGCTGCTTGGATTGCAGTCCGGCGTTCCTGAGCGCCCCCGGCTGTCACGGCTTTCACGGAAGCTTTACGCTGTTGCGGCTGCAAGCGTCGCACTCCTGGCAGCCCTCTTGGTGACATATCACTTTTGGCTCCAGTCAAATACCCCAAGCGGCCCCCCGAAAATTACTAAAATCAGCCAGTGGAACAAACCGATGAACGACGTGTTGCTTTCTCCCGACGGCCACGCCGTAGCGTTCAACTCACCCGTGGACGGCATCATGCAAGTCTTCCTCATGCTCACCTCAGGTGGCGAACCACTTCAGCTCACCAATAACGAGGGTGACAAGTCGGTGGACAATTTTTCGCCTGATGGGAAAGAAATCTATTACGTGCAGTATCTCGGCCGGGACGAAATATGGGCTGTTCCTACACTCGGAGGCAGCCCAAGGCGAGTGGCCTCTGCCTGGCATGTAGTCCCGTCTGCGGATGGCGCATTCATTTATTATGATAAGTCCGATAGCGCCGGGATCTTCCGTGCGGAAAAATCCGGACTGAACGAAGAATTGGTCTACAGCTCGCCAGACACTGGCCTGCGTTTGTTCCCGGCTCTCTTATTTCCGGGCGACAACGACCTGCTCGCTGTTGGTGTTCGAGAGGACTCGCCAAAAGTCCGTATTTTTTTTCAAATAAAATTGTCCAGCCATGAAGCGGTTAATTTGGGGGAGATATCCAGGAATCCCGACGCCGTATGGGGGGAGCCGGGCAAAACAGTGCTGTTCAGCCGAACCATAAACGGGTTGACTAACATTTGGAGTTACAGGTTGCAGGACCGGGCTTTGACGCAGATTACATTCGGGACGGGACCAGACTTCTCGCCCATGAGGGACCCGGAGGGGAAAGGGATCTACTATGTGAATGGGCAATCCTACGGGTTCCTTACCGCGTACTACGTGCCAACAAAGGAATTTAAGGAGATCGCATCGGAGGAGGCAACTGTTCCGAACATCTCACCCGATGGTAAGCGCGTGATTTACACCGCATTCGCCGCTGGAAAGAGGTATGAACTTTGGGTAGCAGAGGTCGATGGAGGCCACAAAGGTAAGATCGCCACCTTGGACGGTAAGGGGTTCGGGTGGTGGGCGCCAGACAATTTTCATGTGGCTTTTTTCGAGCATATGGCAGAAGCCGGCGCGTTTGACAAAGCCTACATCGTCGGGGCTGATGGCAGCGGCCTTCGCCAGTTTCCACGGACAGCAAATTCAATCTGGAATATGACATGGAGCTTTGACCAAAAGAGCATTTATGTGACGGGCATGGATAACGCTGGTTCGATGCCAACCGTCTGGAAAAGTAGCGTAGATGGTTCGAATGCGGAGAGGTTTGTGGTCGGCTGCGGCACAGGGATAGTGACTGATGCTGACCCCAGTGGTCAATACTTGCTATTTGTCGTTCGGTCCGGCGAAAAGACTGGAATCTACGAGATCTCCATCTCCGACAGGAAATGCATTTCATTGCTTCCCGGGGCACTGACGTTCCTTGCAAAATTTGCTCGCGACGGCAAGTCGTACCTGTTTGCAGTTGCATCCCACGGTGAAGTTACGATTTACCGTCAGCCTTGGAAAGACGGCAAGAACGTCGGGACGCCCCAGGCCGCGTTGAAGGCCCCTTTTACATTTCCTCTTTCTTACTATTCATCAGGAGCCGGTATTAGTAGCGCCTACAATTTCTCCACGGACCTTTCCACTATTGTCTATGCTCGCCCAGGCGGTCACGCCGACCTCTATCTTCTGAGTCAGAAATAACGCCCCGGTTTCGAACTCCAGGGGCCGAGTCGTGCACCCCTACGCGATGTAAGGCGACACTACTAATGCCAAGGCCGCCTACCAGGATTTCCTTGCCCCCTGGAAAAACGCCGAACCCGACATCCCAATCTACAAGCAAGCCAAGGCAGAGTACGCGAAGTTGCAATAGCGCAGGCCATCCCTAGCCGACCATCGTCCGATTCGTCCGCAGCACAGAAATTCTCAACTGTCGCTATAAGGCCATTACTCAAAACCCCCGCTTCCCCATCCCCGCGCCCCCTGTTTACTGGTTCGTTACTATGGAGGACGGACTTTTTTTCTCCTACCTTCTATCCCCAATCCTCTTTGACGGGATAGTGTGTGAGTGCTGTCACATTGTACACACCCTCACTTTTGTCGTTGCGAAATAGCCAGTATCCATGCGGCTAAGCGAGTCATGACATGCGCTTTACCATCGTCATTACTGCGCTTCCGCGACATCGCGTATCGAGTCTTGAGGCGTGAAGGAGTCGCGTCGGACCCGCGTCAAATGCGGGTGGGAGCGAGTGCGGAGCAAGGTGCGTGTGATGTGTGGTTTGGCACGGGAAGCGGGCCGTGCGATGAGTCCGGACGCTTAAGCGTGGTTTCCCCGCTAGGGAAGATTAACGGTTAGCGCGTAGATATCTCCCCCGCCACGATTGACCTGGACGAGCAAGGAACCGTCCGGAGCGAAGCCCCAAAATGCGCAGCGGATGCCACCGGCCTGCAAAATATCTTCGAAGCTGTAGGCGCGCTGCGGTGCACCACCGCCGGGCTGGAATCGATAAACGGGTTCTCCCGGGGCCAGAATATCCTGAAAATATAGGACCGAATCTGGCGACCAAACGGGAAATGAAATTGCTGCGCCGCGTGCGATCTGAGTCCAGCGGTGCGTCGTTAGGTCTAAGAGTTGGATGGCGGACTGATCTACCGATACAGCCGCCAAGAAATGGCCGTCAGGAGACCAGCGCCCAGTGATAAGTCCGCCCGAGCCAGGAATCATCGTAGGTTGTCGCTGCTCGAGGTCGAAAAGGTATAAGCCCTGTTCCGAGGTCGCTCCCACTCCTTGCTTCGAAGCGAAGAGCACAGTCTTTCCGTCGTGCGATAAATCCGGCCAGAACGCGGAGGCATCGGGAGCGAGCAAAAGTTGGGGACGACCGCCGTCGGCCGAAACCAGATAGATTGCGCCCCTGAGACCGCCCTCAGTGTTTTCGAACAGAATGTGTTTCGAGTCAGGACTCCAACGGGCGCCGTGGATGTTGGGAATGGAGGGATCTTCGACCAGTCTCCGCCGATCGCTGCCGTCGGGCCGACTGCGCCATAGTTGGTTTCCGTTGCTGTAGAGCATCCACTGGCGATCTGGAGAATAGGTGACCTCCTCGACAGATAAACCGGGCAAGACAGGCTTAAATCGGTGAGTGAGGGGATCGAAGTGGACCACGTCGATTCCGCCAATGATCGCACCGTAAGCGTAGATCGAGCGCCCGTCTCGAGAGGGCAAAGGAGTTGCGTAGGCAACGGGTGGGAAGGTGAGTTGAACGGGCACCGGCTGCCGCCATGGTGGCCGGGAAGATTCGCGCACGGCCCAGAGAGCTTGCCGGTCGTCTTTGATAGCACTGAAGATGTAATAAGAGCCATTCGAAGTCCAGTGTCCGTCGAAGGCGTTCCAGCCGGGAAGGAAGGGATGAAGATCACGGCCAGCGGAACTGACTTGCCAGAGATGTGGACCCGGAGTGGGAGCATTCGCCGCGAAGCGCAAGGTCCTGCCGTTGGGAGACCAATCGATCGCCCAAGCGTGAAAACCCGCGACTTGGCGAACCTCGGAACCGTCGCGATTGGCCATGTACACGCCAGAAGGATTGGTGAAAGCGATTTTGGTTCCGTCCGGGGAGTAAGCCGCGCCGTCTACGACAATGTCTCCGAGGGGACGGGGCGCGCCGCCGACAAGCGGCATGGACCAGAGGGGCCGGTTAGAGTCCCGTGAAATGAAGGGAACCAGCAAAATCTCTGACTGGTCGGGAGAGACTGAAAAGGTCTTGGTGTTCTTGAACGGAGCGTTAAAGGGCGCGCTCTCGCCGCCCGCCGCCGAAATTTGACGGTTGTTCCAATGGTCTCCGTCGCGCTCGAGGAAAAAGAGGCGCGAACCGTCCGACGCAATTCCTCCCCATGGGTCGACATGACCCGAGTTCGTCAGGCGAGTGATCTGAGTAACGCGCGGAGCAGGCGGATAGGCGAGGCGATATCCTAACCAGCAGATTCCCACAACTAAAAACCCAAGAGCCATCAACCAAGCGCCACGCGGCTTGGGCGCTGAGCTTGGTGAAGTCAAAATAATCGGCGCAAGGCGGCGCTCTACCAGAACGGTCGAGCGGTTCACATCAACCGGCGTTGCCGTTTCCAGCAGCTTGACGGCATCCGGGTGAACAGGTGCGATGAAGCGGTAGCCTCTTCGCGGAAGAGTTTCCACGAAGATGGGATTTTCTGCGGAGTCGCCGAGTGCGGCGCGGAGCTTCCGGACCGCGGTGTTCAGGCTTTCATCGAAGTCGACGTGGGTGCCGTTGGGCCATAGACTCGAGCACAGTTGCTCCCGGGTAACGACTTGGCCTGGATGCTCGAGCAGAGCGGCGAGAATCTGAAAGGGCTGGTTCTCCAGGCGGACCGGCACGCCGCGTTTGAAAAGCTTCTCGTCCGCAAGATCGAATTCGAACTGACCAAAGCGTACGCCGGAACCCCGCTGAAATGGCGCTGTCACTCGAGTCTTCCCCCCAAGAATGCGAAGCAGTGTAGCACCAAATACCGCTCCCAGCCCTTCGTTATTTCTTCAGGTGACGCAACAAGTCTTTTCCCTGGTGGAGCTTGCAAGTTCAGCCAAACTTCGGTGGAAGTTCGGTTGACCGCAGGGCAACAAGAAAGCAACCATTCCCGCCTAGGCAACACGACTTAGGAGGCACCATGAGCAAACGATTCGGTTTTTACACAACGGGGCTGGTAGCTCTGGCCCTGCTGACGTTCACCGCGAGTTCCGGCAAGTCAACTTCGGCGACATCGTCGGGAACGGTGTTGATCGGTGCAGGCAACGTGCTGCTGGGAGATGAGGAAGTGACCTCGGGTGGCTTGACCGTGCGGGCGTTCGTTCCGACCGGCAGTCTGAGTCGTAATTGTCTGGCGACGTTTTCGGAATCACCCAACTTCGCCGTTCCCGGCCTCACGCTCTTCTGCGGATCCCGTGTATTTAACGGACAGAAAGGCCTGCTGATTGGGATCTTCCCATCACAGGTGATTCCGACAGGTTTGTCTTTGAGCCTGACCATCTATCAAGAGGGGGCGCGTGGATACGGCACCCCGGTGTTGTACACGGGGGAATGAACCGCAGGGCATAACCAGACTAAGACCAGAGAGTTCCGACTTGCGCGGACTCCGGCTTGATGCCGTGAACCGGTTTCGGTTCGCCAACTCAGGTTCGCAGAACACGCCCCCATTTTTGACGAGGCACCGTCGTGAAAAGACATTTGCTATTTGCAGTCGCGGCCGGCGCGTTGTTGCTGCTGAATGCCTGCAGCGGGAAGACTGCCACTGGCACGGTTGGCACACAAGGGCTCGCGGCTACGCACTTTTCCGTCGCGGCACAGTCCGCTTCCACGTCAGGACAGCTTTCAACTTCACGGTAACTGCGGTGGACGGTTCGGGCAATGTCGTCACCAGCTACTCCGGGGTGGTGCATTTCATCAGCACCGATGGACAAGCGGTATTGCCCGCTGACTCGACACTGACGAATGGAACAGGAAGCTTTAAGGCCATGATGACCAATCTTGGGCCACAACACATGACCGCAACCGATACGAGCACCGCAATCACAGGCACATCGAGTTCGATCAATGTACTGCCGGCGAGAAGTTTCGGGGAATACGGCCCTGAAGTTTTACGGAGGAGAACATGAACTCTCAAAAGTGGACGCGCATCATTGCTGTGACGTTATTCGCCGCGCTGGCGATTCCGTTGCAACTGGCGGCACAAACCGAAGAAAATCATCCGCACCAATACCATCACCACCGACTCCTTGGCCACGAACACGCCATTCTGCTGATCCCGTGCGACGAGAATCATCCGGGAATCGAGGGATGCGACTACACCCTGGTGGATGCTGCGGCGGCGACACAAGAGAGCGTGAGCAGCCCATTCTCATTGGACGAACGCGGATCCGACGGCCCTGGCATCAGCTTTCACAAAGGCACCTTCCGATGCGTCCCATTTGGAGGCCAATGCCGGCTAGGCGTCCGGTGTTGCCCAGGCTTGGTATGCATTCCTGCATCGACACGCGCTTTCTGCGAACGATAACGGAGCGGAAACTGCCCTCAACAGGGGAGCCAAACGGCAGCAAACTATTTAAGGAGGAGATTATGAACTCGAAGTTATCGATGCGTATTACAGCTCTGACTTTCTTGGCCGCACTGGCGGTTCCGTTTCAATCTGCCGCGCAGGACGAACAAGATCGGCGCCCAAAGCACCATACATATAACCTCGTCGACCTAGGTACGCTGGGCGGGCCGAACAGCTACATCGAATCGCTCCCACCCGAGAGCATCATTAACTTGCGCGGGGCGGTGGTGGCCTATGCAGATACTTCGGTTGTCGATCCTTTCTGCGTGATCGACTGCTTCGTCAATCACGCGTTCGTGTGGAAGGATGGTGGACGGACCGATCTCGGCGCACTAGCGGGAGGCGCGAGCAGCTTCGCCTCTGCGATCAATGCACGCGGAGAAATTGCTGGCGCTTCGGGGAACGGAAAAATCGATCCACTCACTGCGTACCCTGAGTTCATCGCCGTCCGATGGAAAAACGGGACTATCGATAGTCTCGGTACATTGGGGGGCAATCAAAGCGTCGCAAACGTCATAAGTGACCGCAGTCAAATGGCGGGAGCCGCGCTCAATGCGATTCCGGATCCGTTCGCCAACATCACCATGCCAGGCTGTGGTTTCACATTCGCTCAATGTTTCCTCTTTGTCCCCGCCGCAACCCAGGCACACGCGTTTCGCTGGACTGAAGCTGGAGGTATGCAGGATCTCGGGGCCTTGGGCGGTCCCGACAGCTCGGCTAGTTTTGTAAATCTGCGCGGACAGGTTGCGGGCGAGTTTTTTACCAGCTTCACACCCAACTCCTCGACTGGCGTCCCAAGCGTGGATCCGTTCTTTTGGGAAAAGGGAAAGATGGTGGACATTGGAACTCTCGGCGGCACCTTCGGTTATCCGTTCTGGATGAACAATCGCGGCCAGGTCGTTGGCGATTCGAACCTGACAGGCGATCAGGCGACGCATGCGTTCCTTTGGGACAAGAAAGAAGGGCTGAAGGATCTAGGTACCTTGGGGGGCAGTGTCTCCAACGCAAACTGGATCAACGATGGCGGCGAGATCGTCGGGGGTTCCAATACTCCGTCAGACTCTGAATACCACCCGTTCCTCTCGAAAAACGGTGTCATGACCGATCTTGGGACAGTGGCCGGCGATAGATGCGCTGGGGCGAATTCAATCAATTCGCAAGGGCAAATTGTGGGCTTCGGTTCGGCAGACTGCAATAACGAAGACCATGCCTTCTTGTCGGAGAACGGCGGTCCCATCATGGACCTGCAGAGTCTGGTTCAACCTGGCTCGGACCTGACATTGATAAACGCCGTCTTTATCAATGACCGAGGCGAGATCGCAGCTCGCGCTAAGCTCTCCAACGGTGACGAACATGCAGTCGTGCTCATTCCATGTGATGAGCATCATCCCGGGATCGAGGGCTGCGACTACAGCTTGGTGGATACGGCGGCTGCAACTCGCAAGAGTCCGGCATCCTTTATGACTACGGCTCCGCGCATTCCGACGCTGAACGGCCCGTCAAAGGCGATTCGCAAAAGGCTGCCTTGGCCCGCGAAGAGCGAAACACTCGACGGCTACTGCCTCCAGCCTGGGTACCCTGGCCCTGGGTGCCGCCTTACGTCTGATCCTACCCACTGTCCGGTCGGACAGCGGGCGAAAAATCCGGGGGTCACCTCCTGCGGCGAGAGTGGCCCTATCTACGTCGACGGCGCATCGAGATGCGCGTTCAAGCGGGGAGCAAGCTTAGGTGAGTGTGAAGTTACTCGTCCCTAGCTTCTGTCTTTCTCTGTTACGGCGTCGCACAACTCCCCCGAGGACGCCAGTGTCGGCAGGGCGGCTTCGGGTGTTGCGAGCAATTTATGCGTTCAGGAAGGCGACCGCGCTTTCTGTGAATAACGGGACCGGAAACCGCCCCTAACTCAACCAAACAACGGCAGGCTACTAAGGAGAAGATTATGAATTCGACGTTATGGGTGCGCATAGCTGTGACCTTATTCGCGGCGGTGTTGCCGTTTTCGATGACAGCGCAGACAGGCGCGGTCAACCACACTCATCATCACTACCAAGTGGTGCAGATCCCAACTCTCGGCGGGAGCCAAACGAACTTCTTCGACAATACCAACAATATCGCTGTGCTGAACGCGCAAGGCGCGGTGAGCGGCGGTTGCGCCGGCACTCCGTTATCCGATCCGAACTCATCCATGTTCTGGTGGACTCCGGACGGGACGATCTGCCATGCATTCTTGTGGCAGAACGGAGCGTTGGCGGATCTCGGTTCCCTGCCCGGCACGAACAACAGCGGGTCGGCCTGGATCAGTTCGAACGGCATTGTTGCGGGTATATCCGAGAACGGGCAGATCGATCCCTCTATCTCTGGCTTGCCTGAGATCAGTGCGGTAATGTGGCGCAACGGTCAGATGACAAATCTGGGAATGTTGCCTGGCGGCGGGTATCAGGGCGCGGCGGTTTCTGTGAATAGCCGCGGCGAAGTGGCGGGGGTCGCCAGCGATCTGGTGCCAGACACCAATTCTCTGCTGAACTTCAACGTAAACCTGTGGGCGGGCGTCGGCTATGGCTATCAGCTGCGGGCGTTTATCTGGGACCAGAAGAACGGGATGCAGGATCTGGGAACGCTTGGTGGAACCGATGCGGAAACATTCAAGATCAACGAGCGCGGACAGGTGATTGGGGACTCGTACACCAGCTCCAACCCGGGGTTCTGTTATGGAGTGACGTCGGGCGCATTTATTTGGGATCGAAAGCATGGGATGGTGAACCTCGGGAGTTTCGGCGGAACGTGCACGGTGCCGAACGACATCAACAATCGGGGACAGGTAGTAGGTGTGGGCTTAGTCACCGGAGATGCGAACCAGCGCGCGTTTCTCTGGGAGAACGGTTCCCTGCGCGATCTCGGTGGCTTTGAGGGAAACAAGACCGGGGCGATCGCTGTCAACGAGAAAGGCGAAGTCGTGGGCTTTGCGCAACATGCCGCGCTTTGGAAACACGTCGAGGAGTTGACCGATCTGGGCACGGTGGGCAGCGATCCATGCAGCTTCGCGCAAGGCATCAACGACAAAGGCCAAGTCGTGGGGGATTCGTCGCCGAGCGATTGTGTGAACTACGACACCTCGCGCGGATTTTTGTGGGAAAACGGCTCGATCGCGGATCTGAATACTCTGATTCCGTCCAATTCTCCGCTGTATGTGATCTACGCATACACCATCAACAATCGGGGAGAGATTGCAGTAAACGGAATCGATGCCAACAACATTGAGCAAGCTGCGCTGCTGATCCCGTGCGACGAAAATCATCCGTAACAGTTCAGGTGGTCAGGCGCTGCGGAAGGAGGGAAGGTGCGGCAACTCCGCGGCGGTGGCAGCGTACTGCGTCGGTGAGGTAACCGAGCACGTGGCGCTGTTGCCTCTTGCAAGTT
>Ga0181532_10005841_pt1 | contig 10354 bp, 10 predicted proteins | sample PEATcosm2014_Bin_33_FD_119768 | JGI IMG/M metagenome (GOLD analysis project Ga0181532, IMG submission 119768) | Peatland microbial communities from MTU Mesocosm Facility, Houghton, MI, USA - PEATcosm2014_Bin11_30_metaG | ecosystem: Environmental > Terrestrial > Soil > Wetlands > Peat | place... | reverse complement strand
TTCACCAACCGGCCCGAGACGCTGACGAATGATTTCTTCGTCAACCTGCTCGACATGAATACGAAGTGGGAGCCCTCCTCTACTTCCGAAGGCGTGTATGAGGGGCGCGATCGCGCGACGGGCAAAATCAAGTGGACCGGCACGCGTGTCGACCTGGTGTTCGGTTCGAACTCGCAGCTGCGGGCAATCGCGGAAGTCTATGGATGTAACGACGCAAAGGAGGCGTTTGCGAAGGACTTCGTGGCTGCGTGGAACAAGGTGATGAACCTTGATCGCTACGAACTTGCCTGAGCTCGGCGTAAAAGAGAGCTGACAACAACTTGGTACTAACCCAGTTCCTCGTTTCGTCGGTCGGATTAGTACCGAGAAACGCCCTTTTTTGTAAGCGACGGCGTTTCCGAAGGCGGACAAAAGTCACGGGCGCTTTCGCTACATCATCGATTTGTGATCGCGATGCATTCGCCTGCTGGAACCGTTGAAACCGGAATGCGTGTCTGGCCTCCAGAGAAAGAGGCTCGAAAGCTGGTTTGAGGAGTTGAGAGCAAGACTTTCTCTGGTCCGGTTTGAAAGAAAGAAGAGCAGAATTGCGGCCATTTCCCGCGATTTTTAGAGCAATCCAGGCTGATTTCTCTGCACTTCAGACTTGTTGGTAGTGCAAGCAGTCCCGCGCTAACTCTTCTCCGCCGAATTACCTGCTAACAGGGAAAAATACAGGGAATCTGTTAGATTCTGGGCCCTAAATTCGATGCAGATCTCTCTAAGCGCCACAATCTGCTGGAGAAAACGCTCCTCACTCGTCCAAATGGAACAGGGAGTTAACAGGGAAGGATCAGGGAATTCGATTCCCTGAAAAGGGTTACAACAGGAGTTTGGGTCACGACGGGCTGAACGGTCGGAAGTCGGTTAGCTCCGAGCCTCAGTTTGAACTTCGGATGTTAGAAATCCCGTATTCAAGCTGCTTCTTTTGGATGCGTAAACATTGGGTCGCTCCACTCCCATCCCGGATGTTAGAAATGTGTAGTTTTCTAATGCGGCTGTAGCATTCCCTCGCCCACTGGAAGTCCTGACCCCGACATCCCCATCCTGAAAGAAGGCCGGTCGGGGTCAATGAGTGTAATCGGGATTTTGCAACAACTATTCCACAGTGTAGTGTGGAAGCCATGAACACAATGAACAGAAGTGAGTCTCAGCCAACAGTGGATGCAACTGGCACCTGCTTGGATCAGAGATTTCTGTGAGCCGATGATCATTGCAGCCAAGAAGCTGGGAACCGGAAAGGATGCGTACCGCGTTGCAGACGTGCAGGACTTGAGCTTTCTTGATGACCATAGTTTCGATCTCGGAACCCACGGTGGACCCAGATAGCTTAAGGCGCTACCCGGAACTCGAAGACGAACTTCGCGTACCAAATTTCATTATTTTCGTGTTGAAAAAAGGACAGCCTTGAGTTCATGCAGAGGTGAGAGTAGTTGATGCAATCAGGCGATTTCACTCTTTGACCCCGGCCAGTCCAAGAAAGGGGGTTTTGAGCGTAATCGGGATTTTTCGCCAACTACCGATTGCAGCCTTGTTTGAGCCGCGTGCTACGATTCCATCGTGTTCAATCTCGGCAATCCGAAAACGGGTGGCGACTGGATCGTCCATATTGCGGGGGCAATCGTTGCGATCTTCCTTGTTTGGTGGATGCTGCGACTCTATGTGCTGTAGCGCCCGCCGCCCATGCTCGTAATAACCAAATCAGTCGATACACCGGCGCGCCCGAGTTCTGAGTGTAATCGCGATGTTACGCCAACCCAAGTACACGTCCGACTTTCCATGACCCGTCCGGCTGCCGATTGAGCGCGACAACCGTAGTGGATTGAACGTGCGTTGATTCGCCTCCGCAATTTAGGGTGAGCCTGCTTTCGACTTCGCCGATCTCAATAGCCCACGCCCCGCGAATGACAATTTCGACCGACGAGACATTCTGCTCAATTGAGAATGCTTCGAAACCACGCAGAAAATCTACCTTCAACTCATCTCTACCGCGTACACAACGTCCGTTGCCATGCACTACGACAACGTCGTCAGTGACCAGCGCGGCGAGCCGCTCAGCATCACCGGCTTTCACTGCGTCCAGCCATGCCTGTCGGACAGCAGCAATGGACGAAACAGCGTCAGCTCGTTCTTGTTCCATTGCTCGATTGTCGCCTGCCAGAGGATTACTGTCGAGAACAGGCGATTTCGCTCATTGAGAATTTGCTAATCCTAAGGTCAATGACTGCTATTGAGATTTATCACCAACTGACTCGTGACACTCGGGCAGTACGCTACAATCGAGCGCAAGTACTCGCACGAATCACCCAATGCCAGAGAACTTCTGCACCGCTACTCTTAAAATTCTGCTTGTCTCAGCCATCGCGTTGACAACGCCAGTAACCCTTAGCGGACAACTGAACAGCGGCTCCATCGTAGTGGTTGAATCGGCAGGTGATTATGTTGTGGTTGCAGCGGACAGCCTGAACTTGAGCGACAAAGGTGTATCTCTTCACCGTTGCAAAATCATCGCGCTTGACAGTCGACTCGTCTATGCAAATACGGGCTATACGAGCAAAGCGTCTGCGCATGGAGCGTGGGACGCAACGGATATAGCAAGACGGAAATTTCGCGGCCTCAGGAATGCTCCTCGGCATGAATTGATTCGGAAACTCGCCGAGGCGTACGGTGCAGAGGTTGCGGCCAGACTCGAACCTGACATTCTGGGGCATCCCGAAGAAGGTTGGCCGCAGACACTAACGACCGCTATCTTTGCGGGTTTTGATGAGGATCATCGGCGGGTGTTGATCGAGGTTAGTATTCATCGAACGCCTTTTGGAGTTGGCTATTCGACAAAGAGCTTGCCGACAGACGACGCTCCTTTTACAAACGTGTTGGGAGAAACGACGGTCACCCAAGAATTTGTCGCAGGTAGGACTCTGAGGTCCCAGGATTGGAAAAACAGTCTCGACTCGCAAGTGGCAGGACTGGCAATCAGGGAGCGGGTAGTAGCGGGCGCGAGGAAACTCGTCGAACTGACGGCTAAGTATCAACCCGACTTGGTAGGCGGTCCGATAGATACGGTGGTGATTTCGCGGAGTACGGGGGTCGAGTGGGTTCAATGCAAGCCCGAGTGTGCCACATCCACAAGGCGCTAAGGTTCTCTTCGGGCACGGCCTCCAACAATACTAAATGTTGTAAACCAGGCGTTAGCGCTCATTGACCCCGGCCAGTCCAAGGAAGGGGGTTTCCGCCCCCGGGAGTTGGGTTCGTGACGCTCAGCGTCGCCGAACCTGAACTGGCGATATCGGAAGCGGTGATTTGCACCTGTAACTGCGTGCCTGACGTATATGTCGTTGTCCGCGCACTGCCATTCCATTGAACGCTGGATGAGGAAATGAAGTCATACCCTGTAATAGTCACCGTGAATGCAACCCCGCCTGCGTTAGCTGAGTTCGGGCTGAGAGAAACGATGGCCGGCACTGGGTTAGAAGGCGGAGGCGGAGACTGACCGCCTGATCCTGACGATCCACCGCCGCAAGCAACTAGAAGTTGGGCAAGGATGACAGCGGCCAGTGCCAAAGCCTCTCTGTAGCGACGCGCAACACACCTCATTTTCTCTAAACTCCTGCGGCGTCGAGCGAAGATACCGCAATTCCTCTCGATAGTCACGCGAGATATCACCGTAACTCCGGGGCAAACGCCACCGTTGCGGCGAACCCGACGAAGTGATCTCTGCATCAGGCTCCTAAAGTGGTGGGAGAGGTTCAAACTGGGCTTCTATTGTGGCACAACAGTTCGCTGACGAGAACAAGCGTTTACACTCAGAACCCCAGTCCCGAGGTCAATGAGTGTAATGGGGATTTTTCGTCAGTTACCCGGTCGCGGTTTACTCCGCGACCGAAAGCTTTGGAGGACAGCCTTTTCAACACCTTTGGTTTCCTCAGAGGGTGACTTGCTATCCGGGGGATATGGACCATCGAATTCGATAATCAGAATGCGTCCGTTCAGATCGTAGAGGAACGTGTCCGGGTACGTTACTCCGCCACCGCCGGGGCCATACCAGTAAAAGGTATTTCCGTCGACATGAAAAGACACCGGCTGCGCCCACCCCGTATGTGCGTAATACCTCTCGATTGCATGAAGGTCGAAACGTCGCCGGTCGAGCGCGATAATCATTCTGCCGAATTTGTCACACTCACCTTCATCTTCGCACCGGGCTTGACCGCTTCCCGTGGTGGCATACAGCAGCACTTCCCATTGCTCCGTGTAGGATGGCGGGGAAGGTACTGGGGACTCCGAAGGATGATAGCTAGATGGATATGACAACTCGAACCCGAGCGTTTGATTGACGTACTTGCTCAACTGGAAATGTTGCGGTGCGCCTTTGGGAAATGGGGGTGCAGATTGCCCTCCGACCGATAGCGATAGCGCAAGCAACGTGACAACAACTGCTGCTTTTGTCCTCAACACTTCAGGTCGCATCCTGCACAGTTCCATCGTTGCCTGATGTTAACAGGCGATTACACTCAGAACCCCCGGTTAATGAGAGCTATGGGGATTTTGCGCTAGCGACGCTTTCAAAAGGTAGAATAGGTTCTCAAATGGTTTTCCGATTTGAATTCGACCCTGTGAACAAAATCCTTTTGTCTCGATTTGAGGGTCGGCTCACGGATGAATCGACGAGAGAGTTTCACGAGGCGGCCTGGAAGTATGCGACCGCGACCGATGCCAGCTTCGGTATTGTGGATTTCTCATCGGTCATCGAGTTTGCGGTCTCCAGCGAACTTCTCCGCCAACTGGCGCGCCAGACACCGGGCCTTCCGAACTCGGCTGGGCGGCCTCGTGTTGTCGTGGCCCCGCAGACATTTGCATTTGGTCTGTTTCGAATGTTTCAGATCGCGGGAGAGCAAACGCGGCCTCTCCTGCAAGTTGTGCGCACGATGGATGAGGCGTTCGCAGCACTCGGCGTTCAATCCCCACGCTTCGAACCGTTAGAGTGATCGCCAGTTGATGTAATCAGGCGTGGCTGTTGAAAAACTCCTACCAGTGAAATTCGCAAAAACAAAATCGCGTCAGGAAGCTCCACAATCGATCTTCTCGGGTCCGCTAGACATTTTCTATCCCCCAATTTTGGCTGTTTGAGACGAAAAGGGAGTTTTTCAACACCCACAGGCGATTTCACTCATTGAGAACTGGCCGACTTGAGGCCAATGAGTGAAATCGGGATGTTACGCCAGTTTGCCCCTGTGGAACCGCGCCAAAATTGACCGAGGTGGTTAGAATCAACTATGGCCAGTCCATTGAATACGACGGACCCTGCAGGACGAAAGCCACCCTCGTTCGGAATTGGACAGTTCCTGTTTATAGTCTTCTTGGCAGTCATCTTTTTTCTGCTTGGCCAGACCATGTTGCGCCACCGCTTCTTTCAAGGCGAACGGTCCCACCGGAACGGCTCCATCGGACAATAGCAGGCACGACCGGGTCAATGAGTGTAATCGGGATGTTACGTCAACTGTCGGAATGCCACCCCGCGTATACTTCTAGCCCAGTGGAAACCAGCGCGGATATTCGGATTAAAGGCGATTCAACGGAGGTGTCGTTCGAGTGGCGCGGCTTCGACGGGGACGACTGCTTCAGCGACTTCCATATCAGCGTCATCACTGAGACGGGTAGTCGCCGCTTTGACTTTGGCGGATGTGCCGTTAACGGCCTTCGACAAGTCAGCAGGTTCTTTAGGAACGGAGAACACGGTCAGCGGAGGCTTCCGTCACCCCGATATTCGCTACTACGATCTGTATCGTGAGAAGGACGGTTACCGCCTCGTCGTGCGCTTCGAGGGCAGCGGACTACGCGAAGAGTTTTACGTCCGTAATGCAAGAACAGAGCTTCACGATGAGTTCATGCGAACTGGCTATTCAGGCTAGGTGTCCCCCAAACGTGGGAGGCTCGGTCAATGAGCGTAATCGGGATTTATCAACAGCTATCCACGAACCGCGCCAAGAAGCCGTCTCCCGATCACCTCATTCGGCAACCCCGCATCCAATTATCTACGAGTCGCTGTGAGGGTACACTTTCGCATCGTGTTGGATTTTAGCCGTTGGGTTTTCCCGTGCCGACAGATCAGAGCGACTCGATCAACAAGCCTTCTGGGAGCTAACCGATAGAAAATCAATTGCCACACCAAGTTGCCGCAAATCCTACGCAATACAACATTGACGCAATCGCCAAGCTGGAGCATGACGCCGTCAATCGCCGGACTCTTACTGAGCGAGCTAGCGATGTAATTATGAAAGTTGTCGGCAACATGGGATTTTTGCTCGCTCAATTGATTCTGATTTCGGCCTGGAGCCTGGCGAATCTCCACGTAATCCCTGGAATCAAAGCATTTGATCCATTTCCTTTCGGCGTGCTGGCGCTGGTCGTCTCTACGGAAAGCGTGTTTTTGACTACCTTCGTGCTGATCAGTCAAAGTCGAATGGCCCGTCAATCGGAACGGCGCTCGCACCTCGATCTTCAAGTTGGCATGCTTTCTGAACAAGAACTGACCACCATCCTTCAGATGTTGCAGAAACTCTGCCAACACATGGGCGTGAACGTCGATTCCTCCAAGCAAGAGGTTCAATCATTCAGTAAAACTACAGACGTACACAAGCTAGCCAGTGAACTCGAAGACAAACTTCCGGAGGAATAGGTGATCCCGCTATGTTTAGTGTAGAGCCGGTCTGAACGATTGTTGAGAACAGGCGAGCACTCAGAAACCGGGTCGACGAGTGTAATCGCGATTTTTCGTCAACAATCTAAGGTGGGAGTCATTTACCTTGCGGGACTCCATTCAAACGCTCTTCTAGTCTCTTCGCCCACTGGGGTGCATCTGGCTTGAGCGCCTGACTTTCTGCGTCTCCATAGACCTCTGCAAGTAGTTTGCCCGTCCTGACGTTGTACAGCATGTAATCGCCAACCTCTGGACCATGGGTCGGACCCCATACAATGGCCACCCGCTCTCCGCCATCGACAAACATCCAGTGCCACACCATTTGTGCCGAATGTATCCGCTGAACGATCTTTCCTGAGCGATAAAGCACAACACACAAGGGGACGGCATACGAAGTACAACAGTTGTCGTAGGTTTCAGCCCAGCCAATTGTTTTCCGGTCCTCGGCCAATTGAACATCGGAAAAGCCTTCCTGGTTGAAGACGATGTTATTCTCTGTGCTCTTCTCCTTGGGCGGCAAGTCCTGGATGACATGCGTTCCGTCGCTGAAGAGGATGTGGAGAGGCCCTGTCTCGTAGGTTGAGCCGGGACTAGGATCTTCGATGTAATACCGGGTAATGTAGGCACGTGAACTTGGCCTCGACTTATGTCCTTCCTGGCTGCTCGATTGCGCAAAGACAAGCAAAAGTAAGCACAACACAGCAAGGACATGCTGGACGCCAATAGACTTCATAAATTAGCTCTCTCACCTCACAGCTAGCATGCCACGAGCCAAACCTCCAGCTAGGCCAATCGCAGACTTTCAGGAAGGCCGACCGTCTCCGAGTAGACACTGGTGCGTCCATGTGAACACGGGGTCTTGCTAATTGTCGCCGCCAGTCGAGATCGTGAGTCGAGTGGATGGGATCGTTGGCGAAACCAGGCGATTACACTCAAAACCCCCTCCGCAGGATCAATGAGTGTAATCGCGATGTTACGTCAGCGATTCTAAAATCATTCATGTCGCGACTAGAGTGGGTCGTGACTAGCTCAAGGTGCGACTAGAGCTAGCGCGGGCGTTCCGCTGACTTTGAGGACGCGGATCTGGCTCATCTTCACGGTATCTATCACCAAAATACTGTGCTTTTCTGGAGCCATCGCATAGAGCATCTTGCCGTCGTTCCCAATCACGGCGCTCCGGAAGGGCATCTTGGTCTTGATGGTGCCGATCTTCCGCCAAGTGCGGGTGTCGAGCACACGAAATTCGCCGGCCGGACGCGGTTGCCGAACATGGGATGGAATTCTTCGATCTTCCCGGAGAGAGTGTTATAGAGATGCAAGACCATGGATGAGTTCACGGACGCAGGTACGGAACCTTCATTCTAGGGGTGGGGAAGAAAAAGGGTCACACTGCGCGGCCGCCGCTACATGGATAGCGGCGTCTATTCCATCGACAACGCAGATTTAGCGGTGGGGTGCGATCACGTCCTTATCCTGACACTGCCAGCTCGTGTACCGCCGCTTTGCGTCGAATCGCTCAACGCCGCAGCCGCCAAGCTGAGGCGCGGCGGGGCGCACGTCGATGTCATCCATCCCGACGAAGCGTCACAAGCTGCGTTTGCCTCGGTCGGCGGGAATCTGCTCGATCCCTTGGTTCGCGAATCTGCAGCCCGCGCCGGACGCGAACAGGGACGCCGTACGGCTGCCGAGTTGATAAACAGATACCGTCAACACTGAACAGTGGCGGCGAGGTCAATGAGTGAAAATGGCCTGGTTTCGACAGTTATCATTTGCAAGAGTGCTTCGACCGTACGTTCTAAAGATGAAAACAGGTTATGATGTTCGTGCCAAAGGGGATGGAGCGGCGCCATGCCTTCTCGATTGACAGTCACTCTCTTGTTCCTCGCCTGCATTTCATCGGGTCACCTAAGCTATGGTCAGCACATCCTTGAAGATGTACCAGTTTCCTGGATTGGTCAAAGACCCGGGAGGTCGCACCAGTGCGGCCAGAATGGTCAGTTCTTCTATATAGCTGATTTGCGGCCTGAGAAGGAAGTCCACCAACAATCGGTGGTGCGAGTGAATCAGGACGGTTCTACGTTTCTATTCCAGACTCCAGACCAAAGGGATTGGATTTCTACTTTTGCGCCGACTGACAACGGTGGGGTTGTCGTCGCCAGGTTCCCCAACCGTACTAGTTACGGGCGACCAGCACAGGAGTTTCACTTGTATCACTTCGACGATAAGGGCAACGTCGCGACCAGCCATACGGTCTCGTTTGATTTTCAACCGACCCATATGGCTGTAACTTCTTCGGGCAAGATAGTAGTCTTTGGTTGGCATCAGTCGTACCAGAAAAAATCAGAGACGCAGTATGCCGGCGCGGTTTTGGACGCGAATGACAAGATTCTCCAACTCTTCGAATTCCCGCCCACTCCGAAGGGCATAAACTTGCATCCTGCCCGAATGGTTGGCGGTGATGGAGTCGCCTATTTGATTCTGGTAGACGATGCCTACGATATTGGGGGGCACAAATGGATGAATCGGATCTATTCTGTTGCGACTATCGGAGAATCTGGCCGCGTCGACATCCATGTTCTTCCCGTGCCTCCAGACGACAAAACGCTTTCCTTTAATTATCTGTTTGGGCCAGGTGTGGCAGTCGAGGAATATCACCTCGATCACGATACGCCGTTCGTTGCCCGCTTCGATGAGTACGATCTCGCGACAGGTAAGTTGCTCCGCACCAAAATCGGGCCTCCCATCTCCTACGCAGCAGACTCAATAACCGAACCATTCGGAGAAACTTGCTACCTGGGAGATGAAATTTTCTGGATGGGTCAGCGGCGTGGTGATAATCCGCAATTGGTCCATCGAGTGACAAGCAAGCTTGAAGCGGCAGCTTTGCACAACTAATTCTGATCGCGGAAATCTGTTCTCACGGTTTAGATTCAGATCGGGATAAGCCATGACGACACGTAACAAGACAAGCGTCGACTCGTAGAACGTATTCGCGGGCTCGATCGCCCCCGGTGGGTCATCGTTCGAAACAACAACCGGGGCCGTCTCCTTCACCTGCTGGCTCAAAACATCGCCACGGATGACCGCTAGAAGCACCGGGCTCGCAAGGGCGGCGACGAAAGCGATCGAGGCCAAGGCTTTCACAAGCTTCACTTCTCCCAAGGTCCCAAGGAACTTCTCGACGCAGAACGGAGTGACGATCGCAATTCCGATGCAGTAAAGATTGCTCTTCCAACCAAGCCGATACGGGTCAAACGCGAGGAGCGAGAAAAAAACCGGCCACCGTGAGCGGCGGTGACGGCCCGGTAGTAGACGGCTTTGTGGCGACGAGCGCGGCGGCTCATTTCGAAGGTGAGAGAAAAGTTGCAACGGTCCGACGGAGCAAATCTTCAATGATGTCCCGAGCGCGATGGGCTCGATAGACATCCCGGCCTGACTCAAGAGAGCGCAAGTTTACCCCGGTAGGCATGGCGGTGAGCAGCAATTCGTCCCGATCGCGCTCCGGGTCCGACCCTGTGCCCTAGATTCAATCCGCCACAGTTGTCTCCCCAGACGTAGTGAGCATCTTCTCGGTGATGCGTCACGGGAGCATGCTTCCCTGTTCGGCTCCTACACTTTCGCCAG
>Ga0181532_10005840_pt1 | contig 10355 bp, 4 predicted proteins | sample PEATcosm2014_Bin_33_FD_119768 | JGI IMG/M metagenome (GOLD analysis project Ga0181532, IMG submission 119768) | Peatland microbial communities from MTU Mesocosm Facility, Houghton, MI, USA - PEATcosm2014_Bin11_30_metaG | ecosystem: Environmental > Terrestrial > Soil > Wetlands > Peat | place... | reverse complement strand
GTGGACAGGGGAGGGTTCGAACCTCCGTAGACCGCAAGGGTCGGCAGATTTACAGTCTGCTGCTTTTGACCACTCAGCCACCTGTCCGCAATTCGTTTCCGCGTGCGCCGGCAACGACAATCACACCCTTTTGCTCCGTGTTCGGGTCCCGTCAGTTTGAGCCAAGTGGTTCGTGTCTGGGGTTGGACGCGGGTACACCCCAACTCCCGCGCAAGGCTGAGTATTTTTCAGATTTGATAAAACCGCTCCCGATGCTTCGACCACCGTCCGCCGGTTATTCTCGTGGCTCTGCGCGCTCACGCTGGAGCTGGCGAAGGGATTCGAACCCCCGACCCTCTGATTACAAATCAGATGCTCTACCGACTGAGCTACGCCAGCCGCGCAAACCAAACAATTGTACCTGAGCGGACTTAGAATTGCAAGGAGAAATTTTCTGCAGCAGATCAGCCGTGCAGGTATTTTGTTGGGTTCACCGGGGTGTCCTTAACGTGTACCTCGTAATGAAGGTGTGGACCTGTCGTTTTGCCGGTCATGCCCACCGCGCCGATGACCTGCCCGCGTTTGAGGACTTGGCCGACCACCACAAAGATCCTGCTTAAGTGTCCGTACTTGGTTGTCAAACCGTAGCCATGGTCGATCAGGATTTCGTTGCCATAACCCGACTCCGGCCCAGCTTCCAGAACGATTCCGTCAGCCGCAGCCTCTACGCGGGTGCCGGACGGAGCCGAAATATCTACGCCGGCGTGGAAAGCACCCTCCCCACTAAATGGATCCATGCGTTGCCCAAACCCCGCGGTGATCTGCCCGCGCACAGGCCAGAGGGAAGGCACGGTGGTCCGGGCGATGAGAGGGTTCGAGAACATTCCCCTCGCCAAGTCGTTACCGTCCGGATCAAGGGAAGCTCTGCGGATCAGATTAAATGCGTACAGAGAAGCGCGGAAGCTGGAGTCCACGGAGGCATTGGTTTGAGTTGCCAGACCGAGAACCGCCGAAGGGAAGCGTGGACGGCGCTCATCGCCAAAACCGTAAGTCAGCGCCACTTCCGCAGCCAGCGATTGCAGGGAGTCCAACTTCGCGTTGGCACTGGTTACGGCGCTCTCCAGCGTCCGATATTGCGTCTTTAGGGCTTCCCGCTCACTTCGAACGTTGTTGTAATTCGAGACCTTGAGAAGCATTCTGGCATAACTGTTGGCGAGTGCCGCGACGGTCATGATTCCTACCGCGCTAAGAGCTAGAAGCATATGAATAAGGTAGAATGGCAGTTGAATCTTGTGGAGCCTGCCGTGGGCGCCGGGAAATATGAGGAAGGCATAGAACTTCTTCTGCATCTATAAATTCTCCCGCCGGAGTATTATTTCGTGCTATGAATTCCCTAGCGGTGTACAGCTAGGATTTCGGAAACGGACCGATTAGAAAACTCTTACTGGGCTGGCGAATGGAATATTAAGAAAAGATGACGGTTGTGTCAAGCGCTAATTTCGATCCCGTCGGTCCTGCCTTGCCCCTCCAGAACCTCGACTTATCCCGGATCATCGGGAGACAGCAGGTAATTAGACTGGTTGGACTAAGAATATTTCTGCCAGCCTGCCGCCTGATCCACCGCCCTTGGGAAGCGCGGAACAACAGCTCACGCCGAAGCTGCGGAGGGCACGACGCGGACTAATCATGTTCAGAACTGAGAACGAACTGGTGAATTGGCTTCAGTCCTTGGCGGTCTCCCGCGAGAGGGGGCACGACCGCGCTCGAACGCCGGCGGGAAGGGTGAAACTCGGGATTGGCGACGATGCGGCGCTGGTCGATGTCCGGAAGGGATGCGAACTTATTCTGACCACGGACATGTCGGTCGAGAATGTTCACTTCACCCGTGAATTGCACAAAGCTCGCGCCGTCGGCCATCGTGCTCTAGCCCGTTCCTTAAGCGATGTGGCGGCGATGGGCGGCGTCCCCCGTTATGCCCTGGTGTCGTTGGCGATAACGGAACAGACGAGGCGGGCCTGGATCTCGGGCTTTTACAGCGGATTACTGGCGCTGGCCCGCCGTTTCGGCGTTCGCCTCATCGGAGGGGACACCGCCGTGGTTCCGGGTGCGATTTTCATTGACGTGCTCGTCGCAGGTGAGGTGCCGCGAGGGAAAGCGCTGCGGCGCTCGGGCGCCGACGCGGGCGACCTGATCTTTGTAAGTGGACGGCTAGGGTTGTCAGCACTCGGTCTGCGCGTGCTGCGAAGCAGATTCCCGAAGGCGGCCTCGCCCCCGTCCAAGGCGGCGCGATTGTTCCGCCCCGCACGGGAAAAAGTGCCCGCCTCGATCGCCAGGGAAGCCGTGCACGCTCACCTTTACCCTGAGCCGCGTTGCGACCTGGGGCAATTCCTCTCCTCGCGCAGCTTGGCCTCGGCGCTGATCGATTTGAGCGACGGGCTTTCCACGGACCTCGGCCGCCTTTGCGCCGCGAGCGGAGTAGGCGCGCGATTGTGGGCTGGCAACATTCCCGGCCCTGCTTTACCCCTGTCTGAGGATTCACTCCAACTGGCGCTCGACGGGGGCGAGGATTATCAACTGCTCTTCACGGTCCCGCAACGAGCCGCTTCGCGCCTTCCTTCGAAATTTCGAGGACAGCCCCTTTACGAAATTGGAGAGATTGAAGCCGCAAGCGGAGTCCGCCTCGTCACGCCCGAAGGCAATGTCCTGAGGCTTGCGCCGGGCGGGTGGGATCATTTTCGGTCAGGTTCCGGACGACGATGATTCAGGCGTGTCAACCAAGCGCGGTTGCAACAGGTCAAGTCAAGGCGCAGCAGGATTCGCACGCTTTGCTGCGCCCGCGCCAGGACTGGGCTCGGACTTGACGCCCTCGGAGGAGGAAGGTGCCTTGGCGGGCGCAGGTTCGGGAACAGCTTTGGTTTTCACTTTGACCGGTAGAGCCGATCCTCCGCCGGGGGGCGCGGTGGGTGGCGGGGTTACAGCGGCGGGATGAACAGAGGAAGCCGCCCCAGGCTGCGCTGCCGAAGCGGCGGCCGCGGCCGGTCCCGATGCGGGCCGGGCGCCAGACTGGGCTACATCTTGAGGCTTACGTTCCAGCAGGATCTCCGATCCGGCGCTGGCCAGGATCTGCTTCACCTGATCAGGGTTGGTGAGCAGCGGCGAGTGCGGGAACTCCTCGACGGGCCGGCCTTTCAGATACTCGCTCATGAACTGCTCCCAGATGGGCAGCGCCACGCGCGCGCCTTCTTCCTTATCGCCCAGAGTCTGGTGATCGTCAAACCCCACGTAGACGCCGCAGGTCATCGAGGGTGTGAATCCGAGAAACCAGGCGTCGGAGAATTCGTTCGTCGTACCGGTTTTGCCCGCCAGGGAGTATTTCTGAGCAAACGGCCTGGCGTGCACGGCGGTTCCCGAGTTGAAGACCTCCCGCAGCATCGAAACCATGATGCGGGCGTCGGCGGCGGGAAGGACGTCGGTGACCTCCGGCTGAAAATCGTCGATCACACGCCCGTCATAGTTGGTGACGCGGTAGACCGTGCGCGGTGTGATGTGGACGCCGTCGTTGGGGAAAGTGGTGAAGGCGGAAGTGTGCTCGAGCAGGGTCAGGTCCGAGGCGCCCAGCGCCAGGGGCAGGTTTGGAACCAGCCTTGAAGTGATGCCGAACTTGCGGCACAAGCGGATGACGCTGTCCACCCCGACCTTGGCCAAGAGCTTGACGGCGGGCACGTTGCGCGATTCCGCCAGCGCGTGCAGCAGGGTGATGGTCCCTTCGTATTTTTCGTCATAATTGTGCGGGGTCCACCAGCCGGAGGAAGTGCTGTAGCCCACCGGCGCGTCCACAATCGTGTCAAAGGGCGACATGCCGTTGAGCATCGCCTGCGAGTAAACATAGACCTTGAACGAAGACCCCACCTGCCGTTCCGCCTGCACCGCCCGGTTATATTTGCTCTCGTTCCAGTCGTAGCCGCCCACCATGGCCTTGATGGCGCCGGTCGGGTTGTCAATCACCAGGATGGCCCCCTGGACGTTGGGATGCTGGTCAAGCGTGACGACGAGCTTCGTTCCCTTGATTTCCTTGATTTGAAACAGGTCGAGATCGCCGCGGGAAAACAGCTCCGTGGCCAGGGTCTTGCGGGTCCAGGCGAAATCAGGAGGGGCGACGCGAGCAGTGTAGTCTCCAAATCGCACGGCGGCATATTCATCGCTCACCTGCGTCACCAATCCGTGCACCAGATCGCCGGGCTGGAAGGCCTGCTTCCACTCGTTGTCCGTGTAGGTCTCGAGCGTGGCAGGCAAGCCATCCGCGAGGGTTACATGATTCTTCAGGATATTCTTCTCGGGGCCGCGCCAGCCTCGGCGCTTGTCATCGTCGCGCAGGCCTTGCCGCAGAGATGCTTGAGCCAGCTTCTGGATCTTCGGGTCGAGCGTCGTGTAGACGCGCAGCCCGCGCTCATCCACCGCTTCCGGTCCATATTTCTTCTCGAGGAACTGGCGCACCTCTTCCACAAAGTAAGGCGCCACGGTGTAGTTCCACTTCTGAATATTCAGCCCGAGCGGGGTGGCCGAGGCGGCGTGGTAATCCTCGCGGGAGATCTTTCCGTTTTCCAGCATCGCCAGCAGAACCTGGTTGCGCCGCCGTCGCGCAGCCTCGGCGTGCGAGAGAGGTGAATAGCCGGTAGGTGACTTGGGGATCCCCGCCAGCAGCGCGGCCTCCGGCAGGCTCAACTGCCAGATGTGCTTGCCAAAGAAGAATTGCGCGGCGGCCTCGTAACCGAAATTCCCGTGCCCCAGATCCACCTGGTTTGCGTACATGGTGAAGATCTGAGACTTGGTGAAGTAGCGCTCAATCTGAATGGCCATCAAGGCTTCCTGGATTTTGCGCCGGAAGCTCTTCTCAGGTGTCAGGAAGAGCTTTTTGCTGAGCTGCTGGGTGAGGGTGCTGGCCCCCTGAGCTCGACGCCACTCGGCGAAGTCCGTGATCGCGGCCCGCGCGATGCGCAGGACATCGATGCCCCAGTGGCTCTCGAAATGGCGGTCCTCGATGGAGATGACCGCGTCCCGGAGCACCGGCGGAATCTGGTTGTATGTCACAATGACGCGCCGCTCCAGGGCGAAGCTGCCGATGACCGAACCGTCGTCCGCGTAAAGGTCCGTCATCACGTCCGGGCGGTAATCTTCCAACTCGCGAATCTGCGGCAGGTCGGACGAGTAGACAAAGACCAGTCCGGCCAGCGCACCCACCCCTGCCGCAAGCAGGACCAGAACCAGAAAGACAAACTGCCCGAAAACCTTGCGGCTGCTCACCTGCGGAGGCGTTGGCCCGGAAGGCGGAGTGGGAGAGTCGGTAATAGATAGAAACGTGTTAGGCATGATACTTCGCCATGATCATTGTAGGTTGCCCCGGGCTCGCAGTCAATTTAAGTCGAGAAGTCAAGAGTCGAGGGTTAAGGAGCGGCAAGCCGTCGGCATTTGCTCGCCGGACCTCGTGACTTGGCTTCACAACTCCTCAACTGTTCGACTCCTCAACGTCTCGACTCTTTATTTTCATAGACATTCTCGCTTTGTTTCCTCAGTTCTGGAGTGCGGTAGCAGCAGCTACCGCCTTCCCCTGCCAGAACCCAACGTGTAATAAAGCCCTCTCCCGGGGGCGAGGGTGGACCGAGACGGCGCTTTCATCAGCCGTCGCGGGCCGGGTGAGGGGTTGGTTCCGTAACCTGGCCGCATTCCTGCATCCCAGACACTAGCCAGGACGCATGTGGCGCCAAAAAGCTCGATTTCTGTGTTCAATGCACGCATTGTACAATCAATATCTGAGTTCGTTTTGAGTTCGTTTTGAGTTCGTTCTAAAATGCTATCGTGTATTTTCAATAACATACTGGCTTCGATCGTACTATTTTTTGCTTTTTCTGACCTCGGTCTTCCCGAGTGACGAGACTGTTGCGCTTTTCCTCGCGGTCCCAAGCCCGCCCACGACAATATGTCCACAAAATGACCACAGTTATAGGCTAGCATTGGCCCCTGAGTTTGTCAAGTGAAAAATGCAAAAAAACCGGTGGATGCTCCCGAATCCCAACGCCCTGCCCGGCCAGACCATGGCCTTACGGTCGACCCGGTCCAAATGTCACCGACTGGCACACCTGCTGCCCGAAAATGCCACTCTGCCTTTTCCCCCAGAATCCTGGTTGCTTCGCCAAGGTTGCTTCCACGGTTCGCCGACACATCCAAGTGACGCTACCCGCTGTAGTCAAATTCCGACCTGGGGTCGACACATCAACAGCCTACTCGTGGAGCCATTCGGCGAGAGCTCCGAGCCGTTCGGTCAGCCAGAGGTACCAATAACGTAGAAAACGTTGACCGAGTCCAAAACAGCGACAATAATCCCGAGTGAGTTGCAAGCGCGTTGCGACTACAACCCTTTTGCGATTGCCGGAGGGAGTGTCGCCCGCAAAGAAGGATGGGAGTGGGCGTGGGGATTCCCGTTAGGGGCTTTTCACCCACCCCGCTGAGAGTATAAGGCACTTAGTTCGCGAGGGTTACGTTTCCAGACCTGGATTCTCGAAGCCTAAATCAAATGACCAGAGGTCGATAGAAGCGAGTGTGCTGATCGGTCTTTTAGGTGCAAGTCAGTTGCAATACACCGTGTAAGGAAGGAAACATGGAGCAAATCAGTAGTCGATTGGGGCCACCGAAATTCCGAGCCGCCAGTGTAGAGGGCCTGCTGGTTCCAGTCATGCTACTGGCGTGGATTTCAGGCTGGGCCAATTCAGCGGGGAGCATCTCAGGAAGGGTTGTGGATCCGAGTGAGGCGGTAGTCCCGGGGGTTTCCGTCGTCATCTCCAACGTGGAAACGGGAGTGCGGCAGACGACCACCACAAATTCCGACGGGTTCTATTCTTTGCCTGCGTTGCCCCCCGGCCAGTACCAGATCGAGGCCCATCAATCCGGATTTCGCCCGATTCTTCGGTCCGGTATTGTCCTTGCGACCGGCAAAGCGCTGGAAATCGACCTGAAGCTGGAACTGGGTGAACAAAGCACGGCGGTGACGGTCACTGAATCAGGGCTCCACGTGGATACGGCCGACACCACGATGGGCGAAACCATTTCGAGGACGAAGCTTGCATCCGTTCCCTTGAATGGCCGCAGCTATACAGATTTACTAGCTCTGCAGCCGGGCGTCATTCCGGCCAGCTCGCAGCAACCCAACGCCGTGGTCATGTCCGGATGTACGAAGACTGCTCCTTCAGGGAACCTCAATGCCGGCAACCTCTCGGTCAGCGGGCAGCGGGAAACAAACAATGGTTTCGCTGTCAATGGAAGCAGCGTTGAAGAAGACTTCAGCATGGGTACAGCACTCGTCCCGAATCTTGACTCCATTCAAGAATTCCGCGTGCTAACGAGTAACTTTGATGCCGAGTACGGCAATTACAGCGGTGGACAGATTGTTGTTACCACCAAATCGGGAACGAACGAGTTTCACGGCAGCGGTTTTGATTTCTTGCGAAATACGAACTTGGACGCGCGAAACTATTTTTCCTCGAATCGCGCCCGCTACGACCAAAACCAGTTCGGCGGCACATTCGGCGGCCCCATCAAGAAAGAGAAATCATTTTTCTTCATCGATTATCAGGGGACCCGGATGACCGAGGGAGTGGAGACAGGCTTGATTTCTGTGCCCGCGTTCCCGGAGCGGACGGGCGACCTGTCGGGTGTCGCGAGCTTGCTCACCGGCGCCGTGAACGGCCAGTCATGGGCCGACTCGCTTTCGCAGAAACTCGGCTACCGGGTGTTTCCAGGAGAGGCGTACTACACTTCTGGATGCGCGAATTCAGCGCAGTGCGTTTTGCCCAACGCTGAGATTCCACTCGCCGCCTGGTCAGGCCCGGCCAAGACCTTGCTGAAGTCTATTCCCCTGCCCAATCAGGGCGCAGATATCTTTTCGACGTCCGCGTACGATGAAACCCTGCGCGATGACAAGGGTGCGGCGCGAATCGACACGCCCACTGCCCTGGGAGATCTGGCCGCGTACTACTTCTTTGATGACTACGGCCTCGACAATCCCTACCCCACGGCGCAAGGCGGCGCCAGTGTTCCGGGCTTTAATGCCATCACCCTCGGCCGGGCGCAAATGGTGAGCCTTGGCCTGACCAAGGTCCTTGGCCCAACCATGGTCAGCGAATTTCACTTGAGCTATCTCCGGGATGCGAACAATGTGGGCCAGCCGCAGGGCGGCGTAGGCCCGAGCCTCGCGTCGCAAGGGTTCGTTGACAGCTCAGGTAATCCCTCCATCTATGCGCTGGCTCCACAAATCGAAGGCATCGAAAACGTCTCGTTCAATGACTTTACCCTCGGAGTGGATACCACCGGGCTCAAAGAGGCCAACAATACCTTCCAGGTGTCGGAGAACTTCTCCAAAGTGATGGGAACGCATGTGCTCAAGGTTGGGGCGGGATTCCACATCGACCAGGTCAACATCAACCCCGACGCTACCTACAACGGGGCCTTCTCATTCACAGGAGCGGAAACCGGATCTGACTTCGCGGACTTTCTGCTGGGCATTCCCAGCAACTATGCGCAAGGGGACTCTCTGGCATTCTATCTTCGCGACAAATACGTGGGGATCTACGCGCAGGACAGTTGGCGGATAAAGCCGCGTCTGACTCTCAACTATGGCTTGCGCTGGGACCTGCTCCCGCCGTGGCGCGAGAAATACAACCAACTCCAGACCCTGGTCCTGGGCGAGCAGTCTCGGGTTTACCCGGGAGCACCCAATGGCTTGGTGTTTCCTGGTGACGCAGGAATTCCCGCGACGTTGGCCCCCACGAAATACGCTAATTTTGCTCCTCGCATCGGCCTGGCTTATTCCCCGGATTACCAGAGCGGCTGGTTGGGCAAGATCTTGGGCAGCCGCGGCACCACCAGCGTGCGCGCCGGATACGGTCTGTACTATACCGCCTTCGAGGGGCTGTCCGCGGGCATCATGAGCGCCAATCCCCCGTATGGTTACGACTATACCAGTCTGGCGCCCCCTCTGTTCTCGAATCCCTTCGTCACGGCGGCGAGCGGGCAGAAAATCGGGCAGCGTTTTCCTGAGCCCATTCCGGCCTTTGGGGCCTCGGCGGCGAATCCTAATTCCAGCGTGAACTGGCCCCAGTATTTGCCGATCACCGGCGTTCCCTCTTTCTTCCACCAGAATGTGCCTCCTTACAGCGAAAGCTACACGCTGTCCTTGGAACGCCAGACCGGGCAAAACACGCTTCTGAGCCTGAGCTATGTCGGCTCGCAGGCGCATCATCTCTTGGCGCTCATTTCCGCCAACCCGGGTGACCCTGCCCAGTGTTTAAGCGTAAGCCAGACCAACCAAGTTATGCCGGGCACTGCCACGTGTGGACCTTTCGGCGAAGGGGGTACCTACGTCACCTCGTCAGGCCAGGTACTACAAGGAACCCGCGGCCCCTTTAGTTCCCAGTTCGACGCCATCACCTACCAGAAGACCCTGGGAAACTCCAATTACAACGCGCTCGAGGTCAACCTGAGCCACCACCGTGGACCCTTGGAATTGCTTCTGGGCTACACGTACGGCAAATCTCTCGATCTTTCGTCCAGCCTGGCCGAGCCGGTGAACCCCGTTGACCCCAACCTGAGCAAGGCTGTATCGGCATTCGATATGCGCCACAATTTTGTGGCGAGTTACAAATACGAGCTGCCCATCGACCATCTGGTTCATCGCCGGAACCCGCTGACGCAGGGTTGGAGCCTTTCGGGTATCACGCGATTCAGCACCGGCTTCCCAGTGACTCTTTACAACAATAACGACACTTCGCTGTTGGGGACGATACCCAATGGGATCAATAACAATGGCGTGGACGCCCCCAATGTGGCTCCCGGCAGCATGGAAATTAACACCAACCCTCGAAACGGCAGGCCCGCCTTTAACACGTCGCTGTTCAGCCTTCCAGCGCTCGGCCAGATGGGCACGGCGGCACGGCGATTCTTCTACGGCCCCGGCATTGCCAATTTCGATCTTGCCCTTTTGAAGAACCTCCACTTCAGCGAGTCGAAATCTCTTCAATTCCGAGTGGAGGCGTTCAATGTGGCCAACCATGCGCAGTTTTATGGGGCCGCAGCCGTCAGCGGGAACATCAGTAGCCCTTCCTTCGGCAAGGTCGTAAGCGCCGCCGATCCTCGCCTCCTTCAATTAGCTGTCAAATTCTATTTTTGAGTGAGCCTCGCTGAGCAACGGTTGGCTCGCAGGAAGGTGGGAGCAACGTCAGGTTTCAGAGCTGCCACGCGGGCGCATGCTTGCGGCGGGCGGCGCGCGGCGTTCATGCCGCCGGATTGCGTGAACGCCTCCCGCTGTCGGGGTCGGACAGAAGGGTCAG
>Ga0181532_10005838_pt1 | contig 10358 bp, 7 predicted proteins | sample PEATcosm2014_Bin_33_FD_119768 | JGI IMG/M metagenome (GOLD analysis project Ga0181532, IMG submission 119768) | Peatland microbial communities from MTU Mesocosm Facility, Houghton, MI, USA - PEATcosm2014_Bin11_30_metaG | ecosystem: Environmental > Terrestrial > Soil > Wetlands > Peat | place... | reverse complement strand
GCTGGAAGTGGCCGACGTGGTCAACACCACGCTCGACCTGGAGACCACGCTGCGCCGTGTGGCGGAAGTGGTCCGCAAGGTCATTGACTACGAAATTTTCGCGATCCTCTTGCTCAACGAGCAGCGCCGGGAATTATATGTCCGCTTCAACGTGGGATATCCGCCGGGAGTCGCCGACCGCCTACGCGTGAAACTGGGCCAGGGCGTTACGGGGCGCGCGGCGCAGACTCGGCAAGCGGTGCTGGTCGCCGATGCGACCCAGGAAGATTTCTATCTTGAGGCCGTGCCCAATGTTCATTCTGAGCTGGCGATTCCGCTGATCGTCAAAAACCGGGTGATTGGCGTGATCGACATTGAGGCTCGCCAAAAGGGTTACTTCACCGAAGAGCACAAGCGTCTACTGACGTTGATCGCCTCGCGCATGGCGATTGGTATTGAGAATGCGCGGCTGCACACACGCATCACGCGCCAAGCTCGCACGCTGCTTCTGCTGAACGAGATTGCGCGCGAACTCACATCGATTCTGAACCTGGATGAACTGCTCAAGCGCATCGCCGAGTTGCTCAATCGGCTGATCGACTACCAGATGTTCAGCATTCTTCTGGTGGATCAGGCGGGAGAGAAATTGCAGCACCGGTTCGCGCAGCGCTTCGAAGAAAGACTGCATCTGAAGCACGACATCCCGCTGGGACGCGGAGTGGTGGGGTACGCGGCGCAGGCCAAGGAAGCGGTCCTGGTACCTGACGTTGCCAAGAGCGATCGCTACATTGCAACCAATCCCGAGACTCGCTCGGAACTGGCGGTTCCGCTGATCTACCAGGAGAAAGTAATCGGAGTCCTCGACCTGGAGCACACGCGCCGCGGTTATTTCACCGAGGATCACAAGCGGACTTTAACCACGCTGGCGGCGCAACTTGCGATCGCCATTGAAAATGCACGCTTGTACGAGCAGGTTGCCCGGCAAGAGCAGCGACTCGAACGCGATTTGGCACTGGCGCGCGAGCTGCAGTTTCGTTTGCTGCCGCATGCGCGTCCGAAGATGCAGCATCTCGAAGTCGAGGCGAAGTTTGTTCCAGCCCGCGCCATCGGCGGCGATCTCTATGACTTCGTTCCTTATTCGTTGTCGCGCCTGGGGATCGCGATTGGAGACGTGAGCGGCAAAGGCGCGCCGGCTGCCATTTATGCCGCACTGGTCAGCGGCATTCTGCGTTCCCATGCGCCGATTGAGCCCGGTCCGGCGGAAATGCTTTCGGCGGTGAACCTGTCGCTGGCGGAACGCAGAATTGCGGCGCAGTTTGTCTCGATCATCTATGCCGTGTGGGACGACGAGAAGCGGACGCTGCTGGTAGCGAATTCGGGCTTGCCGAGACCCATCTATTGTCACGACGGACAGATAGAGTTCATCGAGGCGACCGGAATACCGCTGGGACTATTCGACGAAGCCGAATACGACGAGTTCACTTTCAAGGCCAAGGCGGGCGATTTGTTCGTGTTCTACAGCGACGGCATTCTCGACGCGCGCAACCGCCATGGGCAATCTTTTGGGCCGGAGCGTGTGGAAGCGATCGTCGCCGGATGTGCCACCAAGTCGGCGGACTGCGTGGTGAACGAGATCTTCAAGGCGGTTACCGAGCATGCCGCTGGCGTGGAGACGTTCGACGATCAGACAGTAGTGGCTATCAAAGTGAAAGCTGGCACGGGCAAACGCAAGTGAAACGCGCGAGAGAATGGCCAGCGTTACGCCCGCCCGCGTTTGCGTATCATAGCGCGGCGTCGGGAGCGCGCGTTGCGGAGCTCTACTGCGAGAGCGCGACGCTCGAAAATATTGCCGCGCGCCACGGAACTCCACTCTATGTCTATTCTGCGGCGATGATCCGCGCGCGCTTGAACGCCTTCGCACACGCCTTTCAGTCCATTCCGCACACACTATGTTATTCGGTCAAGGCCAATTCGACGCTGGCAATTCTGCGACTGGTAGCGGGCGAAGGGGCCAGCTTCGACGTTGTGTCTGGCGGAGAACTGCAACGAGTTCTGCGCGTAAGCCGGAAGGCAACGAGCAAGCCCAGAGTTGTTTTCTCCGGCGTGGGCAAGACCGCGGCGGAGATGGAACTTGCCATCCGCTCGGGGATATTGCTGTTCAACATTGAAAGCGCTGCGGAATTGAACTTGCTCTCCGCAATCGCGACGCGATTGAAGAAAAGAGCGGCGGTGGCGATGCGGGTCAATCCTGACGTCTCGGCGAAAACTCACCCTTACATTTCGACGGGACTTCATCAGCACAAATTCGGTGTGCCGATTCCCGAAGCGCGCGCGCTCTATACGCGGGCCGCGAAGCAGCCTTATCTGAAAGTCGCCGGAGTGAGCGTCCACATCGGGTCGCAGATTACCGATGTCGGTTCTTTTCACCCCGCGCTCGAACGCGTGGCTGATCTGGTTCGCGATCTGCGCGAACAAGGACACGACATTCGCTATATAGACGCCGGTGGCGGCTTGGGAATTTCGTACCAGGGAAGGCAGGGGCATTTCGAGAAACAGATTGCGGCCTACGCGAGGGCGGTGCTCGCGCCGCTGCGCGGGTTGAAGCTGCATTTGCTGCTCGAGCCGGGACGTTCGATCGTGGGACCGGCGGGCGTGCTGTTGACGCGCGTCCTCTACCGGAAGACAAACAATCGCAAGCGCTTTTTGATTGTCGATGCGGCGATGAACGATCTGCTGCGCCCTTCGCTGTACGGCGCTTATCACGAGATGGTCCCCTTGTGTCGGGCGACGAGCCGCCAGTCGCGGGAAACCGAGATCACCGATGTCGTCGGCCCCATCTGCGAGACGGGCGACTTCTTGGCGCGCGACAGAAAGCTTCCACTGGTCAGCGAGGGCGACCTGCTGGCCATTCTCGACGTGGGCGCGTACGGATCGGTTCTCGGATCGAACTACAACACGCGTGGCCGCGCGGCGGAAGTGCTGGTCGATGGCGCGGAGGCGCGGGTGATCCGGCGACGAGAGACCTTCGAGGATCAAATGAGGCTGGAAAAGACCTGACGCAGTATCGTGTCTGCCGAGCTGCGCTCGGCTTGACAGCCGAAGGCGGCTGTCCCTAAGCAAAGTTGGACGGGCGAGGACGCCCGTCACTCCACGACCTAGCTACAGCGACTCCAGAAAATTCGTCACTGCCCGCAACACCGGTTCGGGCTGCTGGATGAACAGTGCGTGTCCCAGATTACGAAACTTCACATGCGCATGATGGGGCAATAACCGAGTGGCCAGCGCAACATCCGCGTCAGACATCAAACCGCCTAACTCCGGGGTGCCTTGCAAAAGCAGCGTTGGGCAGGTAATTCCGCGTAACACGGTCTCGCCGTCCCAGCCTTCGAGCGAGGATCCGTCGAGCGTCATGTCGTATGCCTCAGCGTCGGCCTGTCGCACGCAACGCGCCCAGGAAAGCAGGTAGGCTTCGTCGTTGCCGGGAAGTTCGCGGATCAAAACCGATTCGTCGGTGCCCGGAATCGGTAGAACAATTTTGCCGATGCCGCCTGCAATCTGCTCGACCGAGCCTCCCTTGCGCGCCAGGTCGCGCAGTCCGGTGAACAGCGCCGTGTACATCGGGTTGCGAAGTTGCCGGGCAACGATCATGTTGTCGCCGAGAATCAGCGCCCGCACCAGTTCCGGATGATGTGAAGCGACCCACATGGCCAGCATGCCGCCGAGCGAATGTCCGAAGACAACAGCGGGGGCGGAAACTCGCTCACGAAGAAGGCAAGCGATGTCTTCGGAATAATGCGGGCCGTAGTACCCACGAGCCACGCGGGAGGATTTGCCATGACCGCGAAGGTCGGGGGCAAAGATATGCCAGCGCAGGCTCAGCGCCGGAATTAGCGGCAGAAATACCTGCCAACGCCGGCCGAGTCCATGCAGCAGCACGAGCGGTGGCCCATGGGCGGGGCCTTCGGCGTAGTTCAATCTAACGCCCAATTGAACTTCGCCGCGATCGAAAGTGCGCTCGACGAGGCCTGTATGGTTTTCACTCACAACATTGTCGCTAACGACATTTACCGCCTGGACTCACCGATTCGCGGCGTCGGCGTCGTACGTCAGTTTGCCGCCAACCCAGGTCTTGAGTACCTTGACGTCGCGGATCCTTACGGGATCGATCCTGAGCACGTCGTCGCTCAGCAATACCATGTCGGCAAGTTTTCCCGCGGTGATCGAACCTTTTTCGTTCTCCTGAAATTCGGCGTAGGCCGAACCCATAGTGTAAGCCTCGATCGCTTCTTTAATGGTCAACTTCTGCTCGGGAAACCATCCGTTCGGGTTCTTGCCATCGAGGGTCGCGCGGGTTGTGGCCGCGTACAGAGTGAGCATGGGATTGAGCGGTGCGACATCCCAATCCGTGCCCAATGCCAGGCGAACGCCGTGGTCCAGGAATGTGCGGAAGGCATAGGTGCGGCTCGAGCGGTCGTGTCCGATGCGGCGCTCCGCCCAGCGGCCGTCGTCGATGGCATGATAGGGCTGCACGGACGCGATCACGTGCAGTTGCGCGAAGCGGTTGAAGTCTTTGGCCGCCATATGCTGCGCGTGCTCAATGCGCCAACGGCGATCAAGGCTGCCATGCGCCTTTTCGATTTCGCCGTAAATGTCGAGGATCGCGGAAATTCCTGCATCTCCGATGGCATGGGTGCAGATCTGCAATCCAGCGGCGTCGGCGCGCATCGTGCGATCGCGCATCAGCGAAAGCGGCTGCATCTCATCAGAGAGCAGGCCGCGATTGCCCGGCTGGTCCGAAAAAGGCTCGAAAAAATACGCGGTGGCCGAGCCGAGCGACCCATCCGCGTAGGCCTTCACCGCACCGATCCGCAGATACGGCCCACCAAACGCCCGCCGGATGCCGATTTTCGCCTGATCGTCCACCTGCGTGATCAACGGCGCGGCATAGATACGCGTGGTCAGCTTGCCTTCGTCGAGCAGCTCGGAGTAGATCGCGATGTCGGCGTAGTCGGGGTTCATGTGCTGCACGCTAGTCACGCCGAGCGAGGCAGCATGTTCGAGGGCTCGCTCAATTGAATGGAGGCGCTGATCGTGGCTGGGAGGCGGAACCGCTTTGAACAACAGATCCTGAGCCGCGTCTTTGAGCGCGCCCGTCGGATTTCCGTGCCGATCGCGGACGATCACTCCGCCCGCGGGATCTTGTGTTTGCGCGGTGATGCCCGCCAATCTCAAAGCCAGCGAATTCGCCAAAACCATGTGGCCGTCGTAGCGACTCACCGCCACCGGCGTATCGGGCGTCGCCGAATCAATCAGCTCTTTGGTCGGCAGCTCCGCAGGACTCCACTTGGTTTCATCCCAATCGCCGCCGAGCAGCCATTCGCCCTTGGCGCTTTTTGCGGCGCGCTCACGGATGCGGCGGACAAATTCCTGCGCACCGGCGGCGTCGTTGAGTTGCACGCTGTCGAGTTGCGCTCCGCCGTCGGTGAAGTGCACGTGGGCGTCGTTAAATCCCGGCAACAGGCGCTTTCCGGCGGCGTCGACCACACGAGTATTGGGCCCGCGCCAGGCATCCACTTGAGCGCTTGATCCGACGGCAACGATGCGGTCGCCAAGAACGGCAATCGCGTCCGCCTCCGGGCGCGACGGATCGACGGTCCAGACCCGCGCGTTTTGAATGATGAGGTCAGCAGCCGGTTTAGTTTGCGCGAAGAGGGACAGGGCACACGCGACAACGATGACGAGACGCGGCAAGCAGCGTTTCATTTGTTCTCCCGGTTCGTAGTCGAAGCAACGGCAAGCCACGCTTCTACGCTCGTCAGCGTTCTCCCCACTTGAGCTTGGTGGCGAGCACTTCGAAAAATGTTTTATGAAAGCGCAGCAGCCTCGCTCGATGCTCCGCTTTAACACAGCGCACGATGTCGCCATCCCTCGCCGGCACGCCCACCTGTCCATCGAAACTCAGATAAGCTTCCTCGTTTCCGGTCTTGACGTGAATTTCGATCTCGACCGTGTCGCGCACCACCACTGGACGGTGCGTCAGTCCGTGAGGTGAGACAGGCGTAATCACAAACGCATCCACATCCGGGTTCAGAATCGGTCCTCCTGCTCCGAGAGAATACGCCGTAGAACCGGTCGGCGTGGCGATGATCAGCGCATCGGCCCGGTAGCTGGACACGAACTCCAGGTTCACGAAAAGCTCGAAGTGATTCAAGCGCGCTATGGCGCTCTTGCTCACCACCACCTCATTCAAGGCGGCGTGCGTGGTCACGGTCCCGGCGCCGCGGATCAGCGAACCCCTCAGCATCGACCGGCTGTCCACCGTGTAGCTCTCCTTCTCGATCGCCTCCAGAGCCGGATAAAGATCGGACAACGGAAGTTCGGTCATGAATCCAAGGGTGCCGAGGTTGATTCCGAGGATGAGCGTTCCGGCCTTTGCAACCGCGCGCGTCGCCGACAGCAGCGTACCGTCGCCGCCGAGCACCAGCGCCAGATCCGGCGACCGCGTGGCCAATTCGCTTCGCGGCATCACCGAGGACGCCCGGAAATACGCGGCGCTTTCCTTGTCCATCACCACCGCGTAGTTGCGCTGCTGCAGCCATTTTTCGAGTGCCGGTAGTACTTCGGTCAGCTCGGGACGGTCCGGCTTTGAAATGATAGCGACGGTCTTCTGGCGGGCTGGATTTTGCGGAGACTTGGGCATGTTGTCGGGATTCTTTTCGGGCATCGGATTCCGATTGTACAGAATCATCCGATGGCAGGCGGCGAAAACTCTGCGTGGAGGAGAAATTCGCGATTGCCTTCGCCGCCGAGAATGGGAGACTCGATCCATTCAGCGTGCGCGCATCCGAGTTCTAGGAGCGCCGCTTCTACCCTGGCCACGGCCGCTCGCTGCGCCGATTCGTCACGCACGATGCCGCCTTTGCCCACTCGTTCCCGGCCCGCTTCGAACTGCGGCTTCACCAGGACCACAATCCGGGCTCCAGACGAAGGACCAGACGAAGCGGCGCGAATTACCGCCGGCAGCACCAGCGTGGCGGAGATAAAGGAGACATCCATGGCGATGAAGTCAATCGGCTCGCCGACGTCGCCGGGCTTGAGATAGCGGGCATTGCTTTTCTCGAGAAGCCGAACGCGCGGATCGTTGCGCAGCCCGAAATCCATCTGACCATAGCCGGTGTCCACGGCAATCACCTTGGCGGCGCCGTGCTGCAACATGCAGTCGCTGAAGCCTCCGGTCGAAGCGCCGATGTCGAGACAAATCTTGCCATGGAGATCGATTCGCCAGTGCTCGAGCGCTTTCTCCAACTTGAGCCCGCCGCGGCTGACGTAGCGGAGATCCTCGCCTAGCAGGCGCAAGGTGGCGGCTGAGTCAATTGATGCGCCCGCCTTCTCAATCTTCTGCTCGTTGACCAGAACTTTTCCGGCGAGGACGAGCGCCTGCGCTCGTTCGCGCGACGGCGTCAGTCCTCGATCCACAAGCAACTTGTCGAGACGAGTCTTCACTGAGGTCGAATGCATCGAGGCGCGATGCGACTAGCACCCCATGCGGTGCAGAATGTTTGAACCGATTCGTTAACAGAAGGTTACAAGAGTAAGTTCCCGCTTTTCCACAAACTTTTCCTCCGCGGTGTTGAAAAGTGCGGAAGATCATCGGGCCTTCGGGGTGATCGAAATGCAAGATTGAAATTCAAGGAGAAAGCAGCTTAGAAGCCAGATGACCCGATGGCGCGATCACCCAACGAAGTCACCCCGCAACTTCTTCCAGAGTCTTCTGGTCGATATCGAAATTGGCATGCACGTTCTGCACATCTTCGTTATCTTCGAGCGCTTCCATCAGCCGAATCATCTGCGCCGCCTGCTGCCCTTCCAGCTTGATATAGGTATCCGGAACCATGGCCACGCTCGATGAAGCGGGGGCAATGCCGGCCTTCTTCACTGCCTCCAACACGGCTTCGTAGGCGGAAGTGTCGGTCAGGATCTCCCAGTTCTCGCCATCGTCCTTCAAATCTTCGCCACCCGCTTCCAGGATGATGTTCATCAGATCGTCTTCCTTGGCCGCCGACTTGGGGATGATGATGTCGCCCTTCTTGTGGAACATATACGCGACGGCGCCCGCTGCGGCCATGTTGCCGTTGTTCTTTCCGAACACGTGCCGGATTTCGCTGACGGTTCGATTGCGGTTGTCGGTAGAAATTTCCGCCAGCAAGGCCACGCCGCCCGGGCCGTATCCTTCCAGCACAAACTCTTCGTAAGTCAAGCCCGGCAGTTCGCCAGTGCCGCGCTGGATGGCACGCTTGATGTTGTCGGCAGGCATGTTTTCGGACTTCGCCGCCAGGATCGCCGTGCGCAAGCGCGGGTTCATGTCGGGATCACCGCCCGACTTGGCGGCCATCGCGATTTCCTTGATGAGACGGGTGAAGATCTTGCCGCGCTTGGCGTCGAGCGCGCCCTTCTTGTGCTTGATGGTTGCCCATTTCGAATGGCCGGACATAGCTCTACCTCATCTCTAGAGAACGAAAATTGCGTTGATTCTCGGAATTATGGATCCGCCCGCGGAGGAAATCACAGAATCAGCCTCGACGTAAACACGTTCAGGCGAAGACAGATTATAGCACGGGGGCTGGTTCCCTCCGCAGTGCTAGTGCCGATTCGGGGTCGAAGTCGGGCGCTCGTTGACGAGTAAGCCAACCTTCTCGACCTCGGCGGCGTGCACGCCATCCAAGATATCAAGCACCCACGCATACTTGGCATGCGCGTCGGCTCCGATGTAGAGCTTGTTCTCCGAGCCATGTTTGACGCTCTTCCGGATTTTAGCGGGCAACTGGTCGGGCCCTATTCTGTCGCCGCGGAAAAAGACTTTATCGTCGCGCGTTTTGGCGACGATCATTGCGTGTTCTCGATCGGCACTGCGCATCGGGATAGGGTGGGCAGCTTTCGGTACATCGACAGGCATCCATCGCGGCGCGCCGTGCACGTCCACCTGACGGCACAGGAACATGGACAGCAGCGCGATCATGACACTCGCAAAGGCAGCGACGTTGACGCTGCAGATCAACTGGTTCGGTCGATGCCGCGCGGGCTGCATAGTGCGATCCTCAGTGCTCCGCACAATTCGTCAACGGGGCGCGTCGCCCACCCCCGTCAATCTGACTATAGGGACACCGCGCAGCGCGGCGAAGGTCCAAGCCTCACTTCGGTAACCCCTCTTGGCAACCCGCGGGCCGGTCATCAGAGGAAACACCCCCGACATACACGGTATGCGGTAGGCTTGGTTGGCCGCAAACATGTCCGCCAATACCCTCGACCGCCTGTTGTCGCAGATCGAAGCCTCCCGCTATCGCTTCGGTCGCCACGAAGCCGCACGCATCGTCAACTTGCTGAATCGTCTCAACGCCGCGCGCTATCCCGATCCAGCGTCGCTGATCCGCTTTCACGAAGCGCTGCTTTTCCTGCGGGCATTCCCGCAAGGACCAGCCGTGGTTCGCGCGACCGAGCGGATTCTGAATCGCTTCCACCGAAAAGTGGAACCGTTACGCAGAGCCGGAACGGACATGGACGACTTCGACACCTTCGAGTTCTCCGGCATCGCCGGCACGCAGATGGAAGACACGCTCAGCTTCGATGTGGCCAGTTGGCTGGTTAAGCGCATGCCCGGCCGCGTCGAGATCGCCTGGGAAAATTACGAACCCGGACGAGAGTTGGGCACGACCGGCACGCGCTTCATCCCGTTGCTCGAGGACGATGCGTATGTCGAGGCAGACACGCCGTGGCGCCGATGGCTGGAAAGCGCCTCCGGCAAAAAGGGATCGGATCCTGCTTGGCCGCCGCCTGCGTGGCTGGTCCAACGCTTTGCCGATTTACCGTTGCCGCCGATCCAGAAAGCTGAGCTCTACGAATCGCTGCGCGTGCCCTTGCGTTGGAATCTCGGGAACTCCGTCATCACGCGTACGCGAAACTGGAAGCTGGTGCGCAGCGTTTATTACCCCAGCGAGCCGCTGATCAGCCGAAGCCAGGTGTCGCTGGCCGACGAGTTGGCGCGGCCTCCAGTACAACTGTCAAAGCTTTCGCGTCGGCAGGGCACGCAAATCATGGACATGATCCGCGAGGTCATGCTGGTGCGCTACCGCGAACTTTACGGCACCACGCTGGGCGATGCGGATTCGGTGGTCCGGGCCGAAGTAGGACGAGGAGTGACGATCTATCTCTGGAACCTGCCGCCCGATCGCCGTCTGCCGCTGCGCGCGTATGTTGCCGGATTGACGCTGAAGAATGGCGTGCCCATCAACTACATCGAAGCCATCGGACTCTGCGAATGGATGGAAGTCGGCTTCAACACCTTCTACACTTTTCGCGGCGGCGAAGCAGGATGGATCTACGCG
>Ga0181532_10005837_pt1 | contig 10359 bp, 8 predicted proteins | sample PEATcosm2014_Bin_33_FD_119768 | JGI IMG/M metagenome (GOLD analysis project Ga0181532, IMG submission 119768) | Peatland microbial communities from MTU Mesocosm Facility, Houghton, MI, USA - PEATcosm2014_Bin11_30_metaG | ecosystem: Environmental > Terrestrial > Soil > Wetlands > Peat | place... | reverse complement strand
CTCGTGCAACTGGGAATAGTCGCCGAGGAATCCGGATACTTCGGGGGTTCCCTTGGATTGCTGGCGCGTCGTGGCGCAGCCGGTTAAGCCGAGCAGCAGGCCGCCGATTAATATCCCCGAAAGGGGATTGAAAAGGCGAAAACCGCCTGGTTGGTTCGTTATGGTTGATGTGCTCATTTGCTTTTCCTTTCGTTCTGTGTTGTTTGGTTTGTGATGTTCAGTTTTCTGGTTGCCCGCCACCGGAGCCGGGTTCGGCTTGATTAAATCAGCGGCGGACAAATTGGTTTTTTGAGTCATTGGCAAAATCATTGTTTGGGGCGCACGACTCCAGCTAAAACTTGAACGTGGCGGCGATCGCCACGCCGTTAAAGATGAGGCTAAGGCCGTTCTGGCTCCCGCCGCCGCCCTCCAACTCACGCAAGGCGAGTGCCTTATAGCCGGCCGAAAGGCTGAACCACTTGGCGAAGTCATATGTCAACATGCCTCCTGCGGACCAGGTCCAATCCGTGCTGTGGTTGACATCAAACCCGCCGATGTCGCCGGCTAAATCCAGGTGAAACTTCGGCGTGAAGTATTCGCTGGCGCGCAGGCCGATGACCGGCTGCACCAGATCATATGTTTTGCCGCCGCTAAAAAGGACATTGCCGAATGCATCCGTGAACGTGGCTGAGGTAGCAGCATACCAGTAGCGGAGGCCGGCGGTGCCTGCGAGGACGAAGGGATATTTCTCACCCGTCTTGACGAGGACATAGGACACGCCGGCGTCGGCAATGACAAATTTCAAATCGCCGGACGCGAACCCGCCTTCCGGCCCTGAACCGCTCGCGGAGAACTTCATATAACCGATGTCGCCGTAAACACCGAATTTCCCCTTCTGCGCATTGAGGGCCAGCGAAAACGAGGCGTCGAGATGCTGACGGAGCGTATTAAAACTGATGTTCACGTCCTCCGTGCGGCCGGCAACCGTGACATTCCCGACAATTTGCGGCGCCCAGAGAGGAATGGTGACACCGAATTGCCACGGGGCTTCGTCCGAGTCTGCGTCCGGAGCCGTCATTGGGGTTGTCTCCGGGGTTATGGTGGGGGGTGGAATCGTGGCGTCCTGGGCGCGGGCAGGCGAGGTAGCGCCGGCCAACACGGCCGCCGCGAGCATCAGGCTCATGGCACCGGTAGTTTGATTGTTCACGTTTTTCATAGTTGGTATTTGGTTTTAGGTCTATTGGTTAGTGTTGGTTTGTTCAAGAGTTGGGTGGGTTCACTTCGACTCGGCCACTGCATCGGCAGTTTGACTTTGGGACGTGTACAGCGCCACCAGCCGCGAGATGAACACTGCCATATACAGCGTGCCGGTCATCGCCTCGGTCATGGCCAGCATCCGCGCCGCCTTTGAGACTGGGACAATGTCGCCATAGCCAACGGTGCTTAAGGTGATGAAGCTGAAATAAAATGCGTTGGAACCCGTCATCAAATGACCACCGGAGCCGGTGGTGTATAAAAATGCGTCCGGCACCACCCGGGCGACCAAAATGTAGGCCAGCGTCCAGAGCAATCCCATTAGCAGATAGACGGAAATGCCCGCGCACATGACCTCGGCATTCACTCTGGGCGCCAGCAAAATGTAACGCAAAAAATTGACGACGATAAAGAGGACAAACAACAGTCCGCTGCCCAGAAAAACTTCCGGCGGCACCAGGTCCGGCCGATACTGGTTGATCCATTTGCCGACGACCGTCGGGGTTGCCAGCGCCACGGCCACCACCAGCGTCCGGCGGCGTCCGCCTAACGCCAGCACTCCCGACCCCAGCACCACCGTCATCAGCACGGTGTCAATGGCATCGCCCACCTTGAAATTCTCCACGAACGGACTCACGACGAACATCGCCGCCAAAACGATGGAAAACTCCACCGCCGAAAAGTGGCGCAACCCGATGTGCAACGGACGGTCCGTCTTCGGGGCGGGCGCGGCGGTCTGCAATCTCGGTTGGGGCGTCTGAGTCATGTTCAAGTGTTCACCCTGTCAGTTGCGTCGTTGTCTCACTCTGGCTCGTGAGGTGGATGTTGGCGTGGGCGGAGCATTCAAAGCCTTGATCCGGCGCAGCGGAATTTCCTGCGCCGCCGGCGTCAATTCGGTCGTTGCCTCCGGCTTCGTCTCTTTGCCGCCGAAGGCCAGCCAAGTGACGGCTTCCGCGAAATTTTCGAACGCCTGGACGGACCAGCCGCGCAACTTGCCGATGAACGCGAACAGCCTTGCGCGGCAATGCGGGTCGGAACTGTAAAGCACGGCCAGCCGCTGCTCACGGGTAAACCCAATTTCGTGGAACGTGTTCACCAGCGCCAGGAGGTCGTCCGGCGTGAAGATCGGCACCGGCCCCGGTTGGAAGGCGCGCAGATCCAACAGGGCTTGATTAATTCCGCGCTTCCGGCAGGCGCGGGCCAGTTCGGCCAGGACTGCCCGGCTGGCCTCCAGGTCGAAATGGCCTTCCGCACCCAGGCGGATGAATTCCTCCGCGCGAATGATTTCAAGTTCGATGGGCATCTTTCTTCTCCCGCATAGTTAAAATCCTAGGGTTTTTCGACGCGGATGGCCGTCAGTTCCAAGGGCCGAATCACCACGCTGTCGCCGGGCGACATTTGTTGCATCATGGTTTTCAGGCCGGGTTTGACGGTCTCGGACTGGCCGTTGGGATATTGCAGGGTCAGCAGCCGGTAGCTGGGGTCCACCAGCAATACCTTGGCGTTGATGCCCAGGGCTTCAGCCGTGGTGCCGTCCGGCAGCCGGTTGTTTTCCAACACATAAACGGCGAGCTCCTCGGTCACCGTGGCTTTGACTTTGTCGCCGACCTGGACCCGGTCGAAGTGTTTTACTTTCGGTCCGACCTTGTAGGTCGTCGTGATACCATCGGCAGATGCGAGGGTGATCGTGCCCTGACCGGGGTCGAGGGCTTGCACGGTCGCTGGGTCCTTGACGCATTCCACCGTGATTCCGTCCTGGATGAGGCCCGGGTTGCCTTTGGGTTGCACATTGGCGTTGGGCGCGGTCCAACATCCGGCCAGCAGTCCGAGGGTGCAGGTGGCTGCGCCGAACTTGAGCAGTAATTTTGTTTTCATGATGAATGTTGGTTTCTTGGATTCAGTGGTTCTTCATTTGTCTCGTCTCGACAGTCAATTCGCAGGCAGTTCGCGTCGTGTCAATGCAATAGTATTCATGCGTCACATTCGTTTCCGGGGTTGGATCGGTTGCTTCCGCAGCTCCGCGACAATCCGTTCCACTTCGGGAATGGCGTGCGCGAAGTATTGCTTGAACCCCCGGCAGAGATAATTCAGCCCAGGCTCGCCGTCCGGCGTGCGGATAATCCGGTTCTTCGGACATTCCCCCCAGCAGTCCGTGAGATACGGACACTGACGGCAATACTGCGGCAAGGTCTCGTTTTTGGCGTAACCGAATTTCACCTGCGTCCGGGAAAACACTTGGGCGTCGAGCGAGCGGTCCTTGAGGTTGCCCAGACGATACTCCGGATAGACATAGTGGTCGCAGGAGTAAACGCCTCCGTCATGTTCCACCGCCACGCCTTTGCCGCAAAACTCGCTGTAAATGCAAATCTGCGAACCCCGGCCCAAATGCTGGGAAACCAGCGTCTCGAAATGATTGACCAGGACCTTCCCGACATCGTTTTTGCGCCATTCGTCAAAGGTTTTGCACAGGAAATAACCCCAGTCGTCCGGGTCCACTGACCAGTCGGTTACGATCGAATTCGGATGGCCGGGTCGGGCTTCGGGATCGCCGTCCTTGGGCAAGGCGTCGTTATTCCACTTGTGCGGCGCCGTTTTCTCGAAGCCCTTGTATTCGACGATGGGGATGAACTGGATGTAGGTGGAATCCAGTTCGCGCCGCAAAAACCGGTACACGTCCAACGGCCGCCGGGCGTTGAACCGATTGACGCAAGTCAGCGTGTTGAACGGAACTCCGTAGCGCTTGAGCAGCTTCGCGGTGTTGAACACTTTTTCGAACGTGGGTTTCCGTCCTTTGGTGACGCGGTACCGGTCATGGATTTGCCGGGGACCGTCAATGCTCAAGCCGACCAGGAACCGGTTTTCCTTGAGAAACTCACCCCATTCCTCGGTAATCAGAGTTCCGTTTGTCTGCAAATCGTTCTGAATCTGCTGTCCCGGCCTGGCGTATTTCTTTTCGAGCGCGACGACTTTGCGAAAGAAATCCAGACCCATCAACGTCGGCTCGCCGCCCTGCCACGAAAAGACCACTTCCGACCCGGTCACCCCCGCGATGTATTGCTGGATGAACCGCTCGAGCACCTCGTCGGACATCCGGCCGGTGCCGGACGCGCCCGGAAGTGTGGCTTTGCTCAGGTAAAAACAGTAATCGCAGTCGAGGTTGCAGGTGGAACTGCCCGGCTTGACCATGACGTGGAACCGCTTCCGGGCCTGGTTTCCGAGCAGCGAGGGCGCGTCGTATTTGTCAACCGGCCGCGGCGGCATTCCCGCCTCGACGATTTTGGGGCCGGCGGGAATCGGTGCGGGTTGGGTTCTGGTAGAATTCATTTAATCATGCCTTTCCAAAAAATTCGTGACTATTGCGAAATGCGACTTGCCAACATGCGTGGTTGATTTCATTGCGAGGACGTTTCCTTTCCCACGGCTCCGGCCCCGGCATCTTTGACGCAGCGGAAGCCGAGGTGATTACTGCCGGTGTCAATGTCCCCCTTGCCGCGCGTGCCCATCATGTAGCGGGTGCAATACTGGTCCGTGCAAAGAAACGAGCCGCCGCGCTGCACCCGCTCGGGCTGATTATCACCGGGATCATACGATTTGTCCGGGCCTTGCGGATTGCGCACCACGGTAATGCCCGCGAGTTTGAGCCGCGCGTAGTAGTCGGGCCGATACCAGTCGCTGCACCACTGCCAGACGTTGCCGGCCATGTCAAAAAGGCCGTAGCCGTTCGGGGGAAATTGTCCGACCGGCGCGATGCCCGCAAAGCCATCCTCGCCCGTGTCTTTCACGGGGAACTGGCCCGTGTAAATGTTCGCCATCCATTTGCCACCGGGTTTGAACTCATCACCCCACGCATAAGTTTTGCCGCTCAACCCGCCGCGCGCGGCGAATTCCCATTCCGCCTCGGTGGGCAGCCGCTTGTGCGCCCACTTCGCGTAAGCTGCGGCGTCCTCGTAGGCGATCTGCACCACCGGATATTTTTCCTTGCCCTTCAAGTCGCTGTCCGGCCCGGTGGGATGCCGCCAGTTTGCGCCATGCACATAACGCCACCATTGAAAATAATCGTTCAACGGCACCGCGTTCGTCGTGGGCGTGAAGACGGTGGAACCGGCCACCAGATTTTCCGGCGGCGCGGTGGGAAACTGTTCCTTCGTCGGCGCGATCTCCGCCACGGTCACATAGCCGGTGGCCTTGACGAATTTTTCAAACTTCTCATTGGTCACATCGTTCGTGTCCATCCAGAAGCCGTCCACATAAACCCGATGGACGGGTTGGGCGTCGTTCACGGAGTTCATCGTGGCCATGGTGCAGACCCCTTCGGACGGCACCACGCAGCCCATCGAAAATTCGCCGCCGGGAATCCACACCATGCCCTCCGGCGCGGGACCGGGCGCGGGAGTTTTGTTCGGAACCGTCGGCGCGAAGGCGGATGCCGCCGGTGCGGACGGGTCGGCCGCCGTCACACCCGCTTCCGCAGACTGTGCGGGCGCAAAAGCGAGGCCGGCGACGACTCCTGCGAGAGTGCCAGCGAGCGCAGCCGACATCAGAGTTTGTGTGCGTGTAATTTTCGTGATCAGGTTATGTGAGTTTTTGGTCTGCGTTTCGTCACTTGTCTTCCGACACCGTTTTTCATTCGGGTCAGCAAGTGGCTGTAATCATGCATCTAACCAGACAGGCTGCCTATTGGCCTTTGGTCCAATACGGGGCAGGGGACCAACCGGCCGGCATGGCAGCCAGCGCGAAGTTGATGGTAATGAGTTTAATGGTGGATGTTTCCATGGTCTGTTTTGGCTTCGGGTGCGGATGGTTCGGGGGTAACGTAAAAAATTATGTCTGTCACCTGTGTGGTTCAGCATGGCCATAGGTTCCGCCTGCTCGAGTATAGCTCCGTGGATACACCATATCACCGGCACTCGCAGGCTTCGCCTCGGCGCTGGAAGGTGTGGTCCCCGTGCCGGTAGGCGTGGTGGCCGGAGTAGCAGGCCGGGCATTGGCAAGTTCATCTGCCGTCCAGCCAGCGTATGCTCCATAAGTCGGATACTCATTGTATCCGGTTGTAGTCGTGGTGGTAGTTGCCACTGGTTGAGCGGTCGTCGCCGGCGGTTGGGCGGCGGCAGCGCCAGGCTGGGGGGCAGCATTGGTTGGGGCTGCCGCCGGTTGAGAGTTTGCCGCCACCGGCTGTGGCGCCGCGACGCGGGGTTGCGTAATGGCAAGCAGTTCCGCTTCCGAAGCCCGCGCGTTTGCGAGCGCGTTATCATTGTACACCGACACCCACCATCCGCCATACGATCCCCATTCGCCCGGCAGGATGGTTTCAAACGTCATCCCTCCGTTTTTCCCCTGGTCTTTCTGATTCCAGTTCAAGGCGCGGACCGTTTTCCGGTCGGCGACATTCGCCAACACGGAACAAATAAAATTCACGCAGTTGGTTTTGGCCTCGGCGCTCTCTTTGAGATAAGTCATGGCCCCGATTTGGACGGCGGCCGGATTATTCAGGTCGCCAAAGATATTGATTTCATAGCCGCCGGAAGCGCAGCGAAACGAGATGTAGGGGACATTATCGAACTTACCGTAATTGATCACCGTGGCCGGAACCTGTTTCAATCCATCCGCCCAGCCGTTGTTCGCCAGCAAGGAGACAAGCTGGGCCCAATCCGGAATTCGTTGTCCGTTGTTGGATACATGAGGCGCGGCGACCGCCTCTTTCCTGACCTCCCTGATAAAGTCCGGCGGATAACGGTAGGTGCCGGAGTCCAATTGAATGAGAACGCCGTTGGCATCCTGCTGCAGGACCTTTCCGGTCAACACCTCTCCGCTTTGAAGAACGACCACGTCCGCTTTGAGCAACGGTTGAAACCACAATCCAAAACCGAATACGGCCAGAAGTTTAAAGGCCTTGACTGAGTTTGTTAGCTTGTATTTTTTCATATCATTTTCCTGATAAAGCTGATGTTTCAATTGTTTTGGCCGGCGGCTTGCGCCGCAGGCACGCGATGCACCAGACCGCCATCATCATATGCAGAACGGCGGCCGGCCACAAGGCAACACCGCACAGTCCCAGGCCAAGGCCGGCGAATACGAAAAGCGCGACGGCGGCGAAATTATACACAACCATCGCGGCGATCAACCCTCTCGCCGCCTGGCTCTGCGTGTCGCCGCGCGCGAGCCAGCAGGCGACGCCCAGTGCGAGCAGCGCGGCTCCGGCCACGCGTCCAAGTGTCACCGCGGCGGCGGTATCGAGCGGCGAACCGAGCAGGAACACCACCGCTGCCGAGGGAAAACCCATCAAAGCCAGGCCGGCTCCCAGTTCAATCACTGCCGTCACTATCTGCAAATTTTTCATGGTTGCGTTGCCGGAGTTGTTAAACAGCCGCCTTCGCCCTTCGGGCTATGGCGCGCCGGAGGAGGTAACTCCGATAAACTCCGATAAATCGCGAGTGGATCGCGAGCAGGCACAGGAAAGGGAGATTTCCTTTTTGGTCTCTGTTCTCTCTGCTTGCACCTGTCAAATCAGGATTTTCATTTTTGTTTGATTCGGTGGTGAAGTCGCGGGCCGTTGAGGGAAAAGCTGAAATTTTGAAAGCTGAAAGCTGAAATCGGAACCGCCAGTTTGCTGGTCATGCGACATTTCAGTGTTTCAGTTTTTTAGCCTTTCAGCGTTTTTCAACCGCCCGCGTGTTTCACAATCGTGGGTTAATTGTCCACGCTCTTTTTCATTTCATCAACGGCTTGCTGATCCGCCGCCATCAACTGCGACGGGCCGAGCTTGTAGGTCAGCTTGTCAATCGTGCCGGTGAACTTGAACGGCAACTCGTAGCTGTCGTCCACCCCCGTGCCGGTGTCCAGGCCGACATCGAAGGTTTCGTCAATGGTCATGAGCAACGGAATCGTGTGCGCGATGGTCTTGCGCGCCAGCTCCCGGCCATCCACCGACAACACGCCGGTGCCGCCCTTGCCGGGGCCGGGGCCGTCGTATTTGAAGTCGAACACAATCGTGTGCTTGCCCGGCTTGAGCGCTTTGCCGAACAAGTCATCGCCGATCAGGCCGCCCACGCCGCCTTCCCAGCGGAAGCGCTCCATGTCGAGAAGGTTATAAACGAAGACCGGCTTGCCGTGTTGCAGCATGAGGGCGTAACCGCCGAAGCGACCGCCCAGCGTCACGATCATTCCTTCGGCCCCGCCTTCGGGAACCGTTATCTCGGCGGTGATGGTGTAGTCCTTGTCCAGAATGCTGGGCGCGTTGCCGAAGGGAATGCCGGCATTCACACCCGTGTAGGTGAATTCAGTTCTCCCGGCGGTCGCACTCGGCTTCGGTGCCAGAATGCGAACAAAGCCGGAGTTGTCCAGCGGGAAGACCTGGTATTTCGCCGCCTCGGTCAGGAACAACGCCCGCAGTTCCTTGAGCTTGTCGGGCATCTGTGAAGCGAGGTCGTTGTTCTCGGAATAATCCTTGGCGACATTATAGAGTTCCCAGTTGTAATCGCTGAGCGCGGGCATCTTGGCTCCCAGCATCCAAGGCGGGACGGGTGGTGTCGTGGCGGCAACCCAGCCGTCGTGATAGATCGCGCGGTTGCCGACCATCTCGAAATACTGGGTGTCGTGTTTCGATGGCGCATCCGCGTTGGCCTTGTCAAATGTGTACATCATGCTCACGCCTTCAACCGGCTTTTGCGGGATGCCGTTGACCAGATCGGGAGCCTTGACGCCGGCGGCTTCAAGGATGGTGGGCACGATGTCAATGACATGACTGAACTGCGTGCGGATACCGCCGACATCCGTGATGTGGCCGGGCCATGAAACGGCCAGGCCCTGCCGCGTGCCGCCGAAATGCGACGCCACCTGTTTGGTCCACTTGAACGGCGTGTCAAAGGCCCACGTCCAGCCCACCGCCATGTGCGGATAAGTTTTGTCCGAGCCCCAGTCCTCATAATGCAGCAACTGCAACGCCTCCGGAAGTTTGAGAATGCCGTTGTAGGCGGTCAATGTATTGTAGGTGCCATCCAGAGTGCCTTCGGGGCTGGTGCCGTTGTCGCCTTCGATGTAGATGATCAGCGTGTTGTCGAGCTTGCCTTCATCCTGAACCTCCTGGATGACCCGGCCAATTTCATGGTCCGTGTAGGCGGCGTAGGCGGCAAAGACCTCGACCTGGCGGATGTAGAGTTTCTTTTGGATCTCAGAAAGCGAGTCCCAGCGCGGCAGCTTGGCGCCGCCAAACGCGGCCTGACCATCCGGCCATGGGGTGAGTTCCGTTTCCGGAGGAATGACGCCGAGGCGCTTCTGGTTGGCGAAGATCGTGTCGCGCAATTTTTCCCAGCCGTTGTCGAACAGGTGCATCGCGTGGATTTTATCAATCCATTCCCTGGTCGGCTGGTGCGGCGAATGCGTGCCGCCGGGCACGTAGTAGAGGAAGAACGGCTTGTCCGGCGCGGCCGCATTCAGGCTGTGCATATACTTGATGGCCTCGTCCGCCATGTCGGTCGTGAGGTTGTAACCGGGATGCCCGATCCACGGAAAAATCTGGGTATGATCCCGGAACAGATACGGCGTCCACTGGTCGGTCTCGCCGCCCATGAACCCGTAGAAATACTCGAAGCCCATCCCCGAAGGCCATTGGTCGTAAGGTCCGGCAATGCTGTATTGATAGGTGGGGGTGTTATGTTCCTTGCCGAACCACGATGTCGCGTAACCGTTCTCCTTGAGGATTTCAGCGATGGTGGCCTTGTCCGGTTCGATGATGGAATCGTAGCCCGGATAGCCGGTGGCGATCTCGCCGACCACACCGAAGCCAACCGAATGATGGTTGCGCCCGGTGATGAGCGCGGCGCGCGTGGGCGAACAGAGCGCGGTGGAATGAAACTGCGTGTAGCGCAATCCCGCCTGCGCGACGCGCTCCATCGTGGGCGTCGGGATGACGCCGCCGAAGGTGCTCGAAATGCCGTAACCTGCGTCATCGGTCATGATGAGCAGAATATTGGGCGCGCCCTTGGGCGGCACGACCGTCGGCGGCCAGTAAGGCGTGGAATCGGCGACGTCTTCCTTGATCACGCCGCCGAACGGCAGCGGCGGGGGCGGGATTTGATTCCCGTTGATAACTTGCGTCGCGCTGGGTGAACCCGGCGTGCCGTTGATTTG
>Ga0181532_10005835_pt1 | contig 10362 bp, 8 predicted proteins | sample PEATcosm2014_Bin_33_FD_119768 | JGI IMG/M metagenome (GOLD analysis project Ga0181532, IMG submission 119768) | Peatland microbial communities from MTU Mesocosm Facility, Houghton, MI, USA - PEATcosm2014_Bin11_30_metaG | ecosystem: Environmental > Terrestrial > Soil > Wetlands > Peat | place... | reverse complement strand
CGCGAGCAGTGCCTGACACGTGGCGATGATATTTTTGGCCTTGCTGTTGTACAGCCCGATCGACTTGATGTACGGAGTGATTCCGGCCACTCCCAGCGCGAGCATGGCCGCCGGGGTGTCGGCAGTTCGGAACAGGCTCGCGGTGGCCTTGTTCACGCTCTTGTCGGTAGCTTGGGCGGAGAGGATCACCGCGACCAACAGCTCGAAGGGAGTGCGGTACTTGAGTTCCGTGCGCGGCGCCGGGTTGCTCTCCTGCAGCCGCGCAAAGATGGCGCGCCGCTTTGCGGCGTTCACGGCTGCCCGTTCACGGCGCGGCCGGTGCGCGGAGCGCGTGCGCGGCTGCCTTCTTGGAGGCGATCTCGCGGCGGCGCGCTTCCGCCCGCCGCTGCAATCGATCGGTGTGGGAATCATGGCGTGCGCGATTGAGTTCGGCCTGGTTCGCGGCGGGTGCCGGTCCTGGACGCATCTCGATGCAATCGACCGGGCAGGGCGGCAAACACAGCTCGCAGCCCGTGCACCGATCGATGAGCACGGTGTGCAGGTACTTGGGGGCGCCGACGATCGCGTCCACGGGGCAGGGCGACAGGCAGCGCGCGCACCCGATGCATCGCGCTTCATCGATCCACGCGACGCGCGGCGGCGACTCCGTGCCGTTCGCCGGATTCAACGGGCGAAACTCGCGGCCCAGCAACTGCGCCAATGCGCGGATCGTGGCGTTGCCGCCCGGAGGACACTGATTGATCTGCGCCTCGCCGCTGACGATGGCAGCGGCATAGGGCCGGCACCCGGAATAGCCGCAGCGCGTGCACTGCGTCTGCGGCAGCAGGGCATCGATGCGCGCCACGTCGCTGGACCGGACGGCAGCCCGATCCATTACTTGACTCGCATGCCGGGAGCCGCACCGGCATCGGGAGACAGTACGAATATGTCCTTCCCGCCCGGGCCGGCGGCCAACATCATGCCTTCGGAACTGCCGAAGCGCATTTTTCGCGGCTCCAGATTGGCCACCACCACGATCAGCCGGCCGACCAGCGATTTCGGATCGTACGCGGAGCGAATGCCGGCGAAGATCTGGCGCTCGCCGAGTTCGCCCACATCGAGGCGCAATTTGAGCAGCTTGTCGGCGCCGGCGATCAGGTCGGCTTCGAGCACCTTGGCCACTCGCAGATCGATGCGCAAGAACTCATCGATGGAAACGAGCTTTGCGCCGGCAGCCGCCACGACTGGCGCGGCTGCCGATGCCACCACGACTGGCGCGGCTGCCGATGCCGAAGTAGAGGATGCCTCGGGAGATTCGGGTTCCACCAGGCGGGCCACGGCTTTCGGATCCAGGCGGGTGGCGAGTGCCTGGTAGGGCAGGATGGTCGTTCCCAGCAGGGGCCGCGCTGCGCTCTCCCAGCGCCAAGCCGGCTCCTGGAAAAACCGCTGCGCATGCGCCGCCATGTCGGGCAGTACCGGCTGCAGGTAGATCATCAGCGCGCGGAAGCAATTCAACCCCTGAGTGCACACGCCCTGCACCGCGGCGGACTGGCCCGGCTGTTTGGCGAGAGCCCATGGCTTGCAAAAGTCGATGTACTGATTCGCAAGATCGGCGAGCGCCATGATCTCGCGGATCGCGCCGGCGGTGTCCCGATTCTCGTAGGCGGCGGCGATGCCTTCCCCCGCCGCCGCAAACGTTGCGTACTGATCCGGTTCGGGCAGCACGCCCGCCAAGGTCCCGCCGGCGCTCTTGGTGATGAAACCGGCGCAGCGGCTCGCGATGTTCACCAGCTTGCCGACGATGTCCGAATTCAGCCTGGTGGTGAATTCGTCCAGGTTCATGTCGATGTCGTCAATGCCGGGCCCAAGCTTGGCCGCGAAGTAGTAGCGCAAATACTCCGGCTTGAAGCTGTCCAGATAGCGCCGAGCGGTGATGAAGGTGCCGCGCGATTTCGACATCTTCTCGCCGTTGATGGTCACGAATCCGTGCGCGTGCACGGCGGTGGGGCGGCGCATCCCCGCGCCTTCGAGCACTGCCGGCCAGAACAAGGTATGAAAATACAGAATGTCCTTGCCGATGAAATGATGCATCTCGGCGCGCGAGTCCGCCTTGAGAAAATCGTCGAACTTAAGTCCGCTACGCGCGCAGAGCTGCGTGAAGCTGCCCAGATACCCTATGGGTGCGTCGAACCAGACGTAGAAATACTTTCCCGGAGCGTCGGGGATCTCAAAGCCGAAGTAGGGCGCATCGCGGGATATGTCCCAGTCCTTAAGACCCTGCGAGAACCACTCATCGAGTTTGTGCGCGACGCTGGCCTGCACCGAACCGCTCTTCACCCAGGCGGCGAGGCGCGGTTCGAATGCGCTCAAGCGAAAGAAATAGTGCTCCGATTCGCGCCACACGGGAGCCGTGCCCGTCACCACGGAGAGCGGATTCTTCAGATCCGCCGGCGTATACGTGGAGCCGCAATTCTCGCAGGAGTCCCCGTATTGGTCCGCCGTGCCGCAGACGGGGCAGGTCCCCTTGACGTAGCGGTCGGGCAGAAACATCTTGGCAGTGTCGTCGTAGGCTTGGCGGACGGTGCGCCGATCGATGTAGTCGGCAGCGCGCAGCGCGCGGTACATGCGGTCGCAGACGGCTTCGTTCTCGGCCGAGTGCGTCGAGCCGAAATTGTCCAGACCGATCAGCATCTGCTCCAAGTCCCGCGTGTGCTCGATGTGTACCCGCCGGATCAGCTCCTCGGGCGTGATTCCCTCGGATTGAGCCTTGAGCATGATGGGCGTGCCGTGGGTGTCGTCGGCGCATACGTAATAGCATTCGTGGCCGCGAAGCTTCTGGAACCTCACCCAGATGTCGGTTTGTATGGCCTCGAGAACATGGCCCAGATGGAGCGGACCATTGGCGTAATACAGTGCGCTGGTGACGAGGATTCGGCGTCGTTGAGTCATGCCAAATTATGCCACGGCGCGCCCCGTCAGGTGGGCGAAGCGGCGGTTCGCGGCGCGTGCGGGCCCGGCTGGACCGCTCATTCGGCGTCGCGAATCTGCTCGAATTTGGCTTTGTTGATCGCCTTTTTGAACGCTTCCTTGCCGCTGATCAGGCGCTGATCGAGCAGGCTTTGAATCGCCGCATCCATCAGCCGCATGCCGGACGCCGAGCCGGTTTGCATGCCGTTTTCCAGCTGATCCATTTTGCCCTGGCGGATCAAGTTGGAGATCGCGGGCGTATTGATCAGGATCTCCAGGGCGGCGACGCGTCCCTTTTTATCGGCCTTGGGGATGAGCTGCTGCGACACCACGCCGCGCAGACTGGTCGACAGCATGGTGCGCACGTGCGGCTGCTTGTCCGCGGGAAAGGCGTTGACCATTCGATCGACCGTCGCCGCGGCGCCGTTGGTGTGCAGCGTTCCCATCACCAGAATTCCCATCTCCGCCGCGGTCACCGCGATGCTCATGGTCTCGAGGTCGCGAAGCTCGCCGACCAGGATCACGTCCGGATCTTCGCGCAAGGCGGAGAGCAGCGCCGAGGAGAAGGTGGCCGCGTGAACCCCGATTTCGCGCTGGCTGATCAGGCAGTTTTTGCGCAGATGCACGAATTCGATCGGATCCTCGATGGTGAGGATATGGCCCTTCTCGCGCGTATTGATGTCATCGATCATCGCCGCGAGCGTGGTGGACTTGCCGGACCCGGTCTTGCCCGTGACCAGGATCAGCCCGCTGTTGATCTTGCACAGGTTGCGCACGGCTTCGGGCAGGTTAAGCTCCTCCGCCGAGCGCGCCTTGGAGGGAATGGAGCGGAACACTCCCCCCATGCCGTTCAGCTGGCGCATCACGTTGACGCGAAATCTCGCAACCCCGGGAATGCTGTAGGCGAAGTCCGTCCCGTCCTTCGTTTCGAAGCGCTCGATCGAGAGTTTGGGCATGATCTCGTACAGCGTCGCCTTGACCATGTCGGCGTTCAGCGGCTCATGGGCGAGCGGCTTGAGTTCCCCGTATTGGCGCACGCGCGGCACGTCGCCGGCGAGAAAGTGCAGATCCGATCCGTCGTGCTGCAATACCTGATTCAGATATGTGTCGATGGCGGGCATGGCGTGATCGTCAAGGCGTGGCGGGTTCGAGCGGCGGCACGCCTGCGAGATCGGGGACGAAGCGCTGGAACTGGCGCTTGTCGACCGCGTACGAATAGGCCTGTTCCGGATCGACTTCCTTGGCGGCAATGGCCGCGAGCAGCGCCTGATCCAGCAGCTGCATCCCGTATTCCTTGCCCATCTGCAGCTGGCTCGGTATCTGATGCGACTGATCGGTCATGATCAATTTGCCGATGGCCTTGGTCAGCACCATGATTTCGCATACGGCGCGGCGTGCGCGCTGATCGGGCGTCTTCAGCAGGATCTGGGTGATCACCGCGATCAAGCTCGAGGCCAAAAAGCTCTTGGTTTGTTCGCGCTCCTCGGTCGGCAGCGCATCGATGATGCGATCGATGGTTTTCGTGGCGCTGGTGGTGTGCAAGGTGCCGAGCACCAGGTGTCCGGTTTCCGCGGCCGTCATCGCCATGGCGATCGTTTCGGCGTCCCGAAGCTCGCCGACCAGAATCACGTCCGGATCCTCGCGCATGGCCGCGCGCACCCCTTCGGCAAAGGACGGCAGATGCGTTCCCAATTCCCGCTGGATGACCTGGCTCGATTTGCTGCGGTGGACGAATTCGATCGGGTCTTCCAGACTGATGATGTTGAGCGTGCGCGTCGTATTGAGGTAATCGATCATCGCCGCGAGCGTGGTGGTCTTGCCGGTGCCCGTCGATCCGGTGACCAGGATCATTCCCTGATGGTAGTCGCAAAGCTTGCGCACGATGGGTGGCAGGTTCAGCTGCTCGATGGTCGGCATCTGCGTGGGGATCGAGCGGAAGGCGGCCCCCATGCCGGTCTCCTTGCGATACACGTTGACGCGAAACCGGCCGCCGTCCGCGGACACATAGGAGAAATCCAAATCATGCCCGTCTCGCAGGGTCTTCAGCTGCGATTGGGTCAGTACCTCGGTGATGTAGCCCTCGAGTTCCGCATCGCCCAGGTCGCGAAACTTGATGGGCATCAAATCCCCATGCATGCGCAGCATCGGCGGCACCCCGACGGCGAGGTGCAGATCCGAGCAGCCCTGCGCCACGCCCAGCTTGAGGAATGCGTCGATTCTTGCCATAACGCCGAAGGCTACCCGTAAGCGGTTGGATTTTCGAGCGTTTGTTGCGACCAAGGGTGATAAACGTGAGCTACGTCTAAGCCCCGGTGTCCAACAGCCGGACAAGCCGCCCCTAGAGGAACTTTTCGAGCGATAAACGCAGTTCGTCCATCGATTGTGCGCGCTTGGCCTTGTCCAGGGCCATGCACTTCATGACCAGGTTGTTCAATTCCTGCGGCAGCGCCTTGTTGATCTCGATCGGCGGCCGCGCCTTGCCCTGCACGTGCTGGTACATGACCGACATGTGATCACCGCGCGAGTACGGCGGAATACCGCAGAACATTTCGTACAGGATGACGCCGAGGCTGTAGATGTCCGCCCGCTCATCGACTTTCTTGCCGAGGATCTGTTCGGGCGCCATGTACTTCGGGGAGCCGATGACGTAGCCGGTCTTGGTCAACTGCGTGTCGCCCTGGCTCTGCGCCGCCGCCACACCGAAGTCGACGATCTTGAGCAGTCCGTCATTGTCGATCAGCACGTTCGCGGGTTTCAGGTCGCGATGTACGATACCCGCCTGATGCGCGACCGCCATGCCGGTCGCGATGTCGATGCCGAACTTGACGGCGCGCTTGAGGTCCACCGGCTTCTCGTTGACGATCTCGCCTCCCAGGGTATGCGATGGAAAATATTCCATCGAGATCGCGTAGTTGCCGCGGATGTACAGAAAATCGTAGATGCGGATGACGTTTTTGTGGGTGATCTTGCGGCTGTAGCGCAACTCGTGCACGAAGCGCTTCATCATCTCCTCATCCGAGGCGACGTTCGGATTCAAGAACTTCAAGATCAAACGCTCTTCGACGACGGTATCCTCCATGAGCAGCACCGTGCCGAAGGCCCCCTTGCCGATCTTTTCGATGAACTTGTAGCGCCCCTCGATGACATCGCCCGACTTGAGCGTGTTGATGTCGAGTTTGGCGGCCTGCGCCTGTGCCTCGTTCTGCTTGATGACGCTGGCCAATTCCTGATTGTCGATGAGCAGCGTCTTCGCCGGTTCCTGCATCTGCGCGGCGCGCTGGTTGGCGACGATCTGCTGCGTGGAGAAGCGGTTGTCGAGCGCCTGCACGGCCCGCGCCACCGCCTGGCTGATCGTGCCCTCGCCGCTGGAAGCGACCGATTGCAGCCTGACTCGAATAGTATCGGCCCGCCGCTCGTCGGCCAGCTTGGCGAGCGCCGCGATGGCCTCGACTTTGATTTCGTTTTCCGGGCGCTGCAGCATCGGCAGCAGGTGTTCGATGCTCTTTTGGTCGCCGATTTTTCCAATGGCCCGCACCACGGTCGGCAGCGACTTCGGCTCGGTGCCGCCGAGCATTTCAATGAACCGGGGCAGAGCCTTTGTGCTGCCGATTTCAGCCAGCGCATCCACCGCGCGTTCGCTCACCCACCAATCACGGTCCCTGGTCGCGTCGATCAGCTGCGCCACGGCACGCTCATCCTTGGTCTGGTTCAAGATTTCGATAGCCGCGCGGCGAATGTCCTGGTTCTCATCCTTGATGAGCGCCAGGACGGCGTCCACGACCTTCGGTCCGCCGATCTTGCCGAGCGCATCGGCTGCCCGTGTGCGCACCCACCAGTCGCTGTCGGCGATCACCTCGAGCAGGTATTTGACCGATTTGGAGGTGCCGACTACATTCAACACCTCCACCGCGGCGCGCCGTGCGTACTCGTTCTCATCCTTGAGCACTTCGACCAGGTACTTGACCGTTTCGGGGTGATTGGCGCGCACCACCACGTCGACGGCCTTGTTCTGCACGTCGATATCCGGATCGCGCAGCATGCCGCAGATCAGCGGCATGTCGAACGGTCCGTCCATGCGCGCCAGCCCCGATAGCGCGGCGGAGCGGATCAATTTGTTGTTGTCCTTGAGCTGGCCCTGCAGGGCTTGCTGCACTTTGGGAAGGTTGAAGCGCGCCAAGATGTTGATGATGTGCAGCCGCGCAATCGGATCCTTGCCCTCGACTCGTGCGACCAAATCGTCGACGGTGGATTCATCGGCAATCTCGCCGACGATCTTGAACAGACCGGCGCGCTCGGCGCCTTCCTGGTTATACGCGGCATTTAACAGCTCCCGGACCGTGAAGCGGCTCTTCTGCGCGTTGATAACCTCCAGAATGGCCGGCTTCGGCATGTCCGCCTTGCCGAGCGCATCCAGCAATGCGCTCGCCGGATAATTGCGGCTGGAGGACAATGCCCAGGCGATCCCTGACATCGCCCGGCCGTTGGCGTCCCCCATGGTCCTGAGCAGATGCGGCAGCGTTTTCGCATCGATCAGCTTGGCCAGCGTCTCGACGTACACCAGGGTTTCTTTCTTTTCGGCGCTGTTGAGCGCGCCCACGATCGAATCGATGGCACTCGGACCGAGCGCGAGCAGCTTCTCCAAGGCCTTCTGCGCCGCGGGGCCGCCCGGATTTCCGCTCGATTTGACCTCGGCAATCAACCGATCGGCACGGTAGTTGGCGAATAAACTCATTCGGTGCCTTGAACTGCACAGCCCTCAAGAGCGTCCATTCTCACCTTTGGCACGATGCCGACCGCGTTTTAATTCTCAATTTCGGATTATGCCATACCGCCCGGGCCGATCCGTGTGCGCTAGAATGTCAATATATGACGCATTTTGACGACCCCTCCGTCGCCATCCGGGCCGCGCTTGGCGCCTTTACCGACCCCTATCTTGGCCAGACCCTCGACCAGGCCAAGGCGATCGAGGCGGTTTCGTTGCACGGCAATGTGGCGACCGTCGAGCTCAAATTCGGGTTTCCCTGTGCCGATTATGCCGCCGAACTGCAGCCGGCCCTGCAGAAGCACCTGGGGCCGGCCCTGGGCGGCGCCAGTCTGCATCTGAAGCTCACCGCGGACATCACGGCGCATGCCGTGCAGCGCACGCTCAAGCCGCTCGCCGGCATCAAGAACATCGTCGCGGTGGCCTCCGGCAAGGGCGGCGTGGGCAAGTCGACCACGGCGGCCAATCTCGCGCTCGCCTGGGCTGCCCAGGGTGCTCGGGTGGGATTGCTGGATGCCGACATCTACGGTCCCAGCCAGCCGCAGATGATGGGTCTTGCCGGCCTCAAGCCCGAGAGCGCCGACGGCAAGCACATCACTCCGCTGCGCGCTCACGGGGTCGAGGTCATGTCGATCGGTTTCATGATCGATCCCGAACAGCCCATGGTGTGGCGCGGGCCGATGGTTACCCAGGCATTGACCCAACTGCTCGGTGAGACCTCCTGGGGGGACCTGGACTATCTGGTCGTCGACATGCCGCCGGGGACCGGCGATATTCAATTGACGTTGGCCCAGCGCGTACCGGTGAGCGGCGCCATCATCGTGACGACTCCGCAGGACATCGCGCTGCTCGATGCGCGCAAGGGCCTGAAGATGTTCGAGAAGGTGGAAGTGCGGGTCCTCGGCATCGTGGAGAACATGAGCGTGCATGTGTGCAGCCAGTGCGGCCACGTCGAACACATCTTCGGCAGCGGCGGCGGGGGCCGCATGGCCGAGCAGTACGGCGTGCAGCTGCTGGGGGAATTGCCGCTCGACATCCGCATTCGCGAAGAGGCGGACGGTGGCTCGCCCACCGTGGCGGCCGAACCGGGCAGCGCGCGGGCGCGCGCCTACCTGACGATGGCGCGGCGCGCGGCGGCGCGGCTGTCGACCTTGAACAAGGATTACAGCGCGATGTTCCCCAAGATCACCGTGGAAGTGACTTGAGCATCAAGAGCGACCGGTGGATCCGCCGCATGGCGCGCGATCATGGAATGATCGACCCATTCTCGCCCGAGCAGGTGCGCGTTGCCGACGGGCACAAGATCGTCTCGTATGGCACGTCGAGCTACGGATACGATGTGCGCTGCGCGGATGAGTTCAAGATCTTCACCAACATCAATTCGACCATCGTCGATCCGAAGAGCTTCGACGAAAAGTCGTTCGTCGATTTCAAGGGGCCGGTATGCATCATTCCGCCCAACTCTTTCGCGCTGGCGGGGACGGTGGAGTTCTTTCGAATTCCGCGCACCGTGCTCACCATCTGCCTTGGAAAATCGACCTACGCAAGGTGCGGCATCATCGTCAACGTAACGCCGCTCGAGCCCGAATGGGAGGGGCACGTCACGCTGGAGTTCTCCAATACGACGCCCCTGCCCGCGAAGATCTACGCCAACGAGGGCGTCGCACAAATGCTGTTCTTCGAGTCGGACGAGGTCTGCGAGACCTCGTACCGGGATCGGGGCGGAAAGTATCAAGGCCAGCGCGGCGTGACGCTGCCCAAAACCTGAGCGTCGGGCGGTGCCCTTTAGGGCTTGAGGCTTTTGATCCGCATCGCAAATTCGAGCCTGTCGCCGCGCGAGCGCTCCGCCTGCACCGGTACGAAGCCCAAGGAGGGCGCGAACCACATGCGCAGGATCCGGTCGTTGCCGGGGCGCCGGCTCGAGACAATGATGGTGTCGAGCTGACCGAGGCCGGTCCGGATGCGCGCGGTGCCTTCCTGCTTGTAGATGAAATCCTTCAGCTGGTCTTTGTCGACGATGTAGAACACCCCCGGCAGCGCGCCGTTCTTCAAATCGAGCATGATCTCGACCTGGATGGACATCAGATCCTGAGATCCGGGTTTAAGCTCGATCTGCACCGGCTTGCCTTCCGATAGGCCGTGGGCGCGGCCGGCGCCCCAGTCGAAATCCAGGCTGAGGCTCGATGAGCCCTCTTCGGCGCGGTATTTTTCCGGGCGTATGTGCCCGTCGGCCAGGCTCATCCAGCTTTGCTGCGTCAAGTCGCTCGAATAAACGATCCGGAAGATGCCGCGCGCGCTGATCGTCCACTTGTAGACGTACTGTCCGGGCTGCGCACCGCGCTCCAGCTTCAAATCGCTGGTGCCCACCGTGATGTTCTTCCATTCCGCCACGTAGTGCGCGGAAAACGGTGCGAGGCCGGCATCGGCCGGGACACTTGCGGGCGTAGGCGGCTCCTCGGCGCGTACGGAGCCCGCGACGGCCACGGCCAGCAACCCTGTGCACAACGTTCCCATTCTCATTCAGCGACCTCGGGGCGGCGCTCAGCGCCGTAGTGAACCGGGCCGCCGAGCGGCGCGCCGTCGAGCCACGCACGCCCCTGCGCATAGCGCAGCCGGCCCGTGCAGTACCAGTGCACCGCGAGCGGGTAGATCCT
>Ga0181532_10005833_pt1 | contig 10366 bp, 9 predicted proteins | sample PEATcosm2014_Bin_33_FD_119768 | JGI IMG/M metagenome (GOLD analysis project Ga0181532, IMG submission 119768) | Peatland microbial communities from MTU Mesocosm Facility, Houghton, MI, USA - PEATcosm2014_Bin11_30_metaG | ecosystem: Environmental > Terrestrial > Soil > Wetlands > Peat | place... | reverse complement strand
ATGTCGAAGGGCACGCCCCATCCACGACAAACAAAGTCAGAATGTCGGTCGCGGGTTGCAGACAACGAAGCCGGGCAAGGTCAGCCCGGAGGGCGAAACAAACGTTAGCCCAGGGCGGAAGCCCTGGGTAGCCGCGGAAAAAAGTCTGAGTCCCTTCAGGGACGGCATACGGTCTTTTCCTCATGTCCGTCGCAGCGGTGTCGCCGCCTGGGCTGCGGGACTTGGCAATCGCGCGAGACGCGCCAGACGTTCGATGTCCTGATGGCTCGTAGCGAACCGCAGACCCCTCCGCTCGGACTGAAGTCCTCGGTCGGGATGACAAAGCGGGGAGGAAATGCCGCCTATCGCGGCGCTGAAAGCGCCGCACTACCCGAACTCGGCGACGCCAGCCGAGCCCAGGTTAATAAAAGGCCAACCACTCGGACATGTACTTTCGTAACTTGACACGGCGCAGGCACGCAGTAGGCTGCTAGGTTGGGCTTAGTGTCGAATGGCTCTGGGAATCCTTCCCAGAGCCATAACATCTTTGACAACTCAGTGGCCAGTGGTCAGTGTCTGTTGCCCAGTTCTCGCCTCCGCCCCAATTTGGGAAAAACCAGCTCAAGCAGTTGATTGCAAAAGTCTTGCATAGTCCTTTTGGTCTCAATACTTTGCGCGCGAAAAGGCAAGTTGTTGAACTGAAAAGGTTTAGCTCGACGTGTAAGTCGAATGTCTGGAATACTTTGTGGGCAAAATATTAAAACCACAGACTTTACGATTTGGGGGGAGGGGGGTGGCTTCAGAAGCAACAAACCGCAGATCCCTCCTCGGGGCTGAAGCCCTCGTCGGGATGACAAGCACGGGAGGAATACCGCCAATCGCGGCGCTGAAGCCTGCCGTTGGCCTAGCGCTGAGCGCCGCACTACCCATACTCAGCGGCGCGGCGATTTCGGAAAACTAACCACTGGCCACTGGCCACTGCTTCTACACTCCCGCCGCCGCAATTCCCTCGTAGTGCCGCTGGCTGCGCGGCAGCTTCTCGGCATATCCCAGAAGGAAAAACAGCGCCGTCGACAGCAGGCAGACTACGAGCCTAACTCGCGCCAGCGGCAGCGGCGCTAGGTCCATGAACTTGCCGAAGCGCCATGCGCCCCAGTTGATGACCTGGGTGGGAACGACCGTCCAGATGGCAACGTAGAACCAGGCGCGCTCTGCGCCTTCGCCGATGGTGTCGCGGCGCGCGCGCGGTGTCCAGTCAAGAGCAGTCGCCAGCAGCACCGCAAGCGCCAGCGGATAGTAGCCGTACCGGTACAGGTCCTTCAGCATCCAGCGGCCATCGATGGACGCGACGATCAAGCCGATGAGGTTGAGCGCGTAGGGAACGATGATGTCGACCCAGGCCGCCGTGTAGCAAACCACGCGGTAGGGCAGGTTCGGCTGATGCACGCCATAGTGCGTGATGTAAGGGCGAGGCTCGCATCCCGGCAAGCGTCCTTGGAGGCCCCGCCAGGCCACGAAGGCGAGGATGATCGCCAGCCAGATCCAATGGCGACGGTCGGGACCGCGGGTGTAGAGGTCGTAGGTGAGCGGCCAGCCGGGCAGCACCCAGAAGACCCACATCCAGATTGGTGTGTGCAGAACGCGGTAGTAACGCTTGTTGCGTTCGCGGAAGACGGCCTGTTTCATCGATAGTAGATGGTAGCAGAGGAGCCGGCTTGGCCATCAATCCGCGGGCTACCAAAGATGCCACAAAGGAGGAGATGCAGATCGGGCTAGAACAACTCCTGCGCGTTATACAGCAATTGCCCATTGACCAGATGCGCCTCCGCCATCAGCTTGTGCGGGCGCGTGGGATGCCTGTCATCATCGATGTGCAACACGATGTGCCCGTGCGCCGTGAGATAGTCGCTGACCAGCATACGATGGCATTGGAAGTACACCCGCTCTGCGCACATGATCGCGGTATTGCTCTGCTCCGCCAGCATCAGCAGCCGCTCGATGGCCTGCTCGAACTCCGGCGTCAGCATGTAGTCGGCGTAATTGCGGAAGGAGTCGTTGCGCAGCCCGGTGTTGGGCGAATCGTCGCGCATCTTCCTGCGGCGGCCGCCGAGTTCCTTCATCCACACGTACGCGATGCCATGTTTTGGCAGCTCGAGTTCGAGCGATTCGCGATTGAAGTGCGGCAGCCTGCGCGACATGGGAAACGCGCGGATATCGACCAGTGTGGCGATGCGGTGTGCCTGCAGCGCGGAGATCAGTTCATCGAGCGTGCGAGTGGAATGGCCGATAGTGTAGACCGTCGCCATTCAATTGGAGATGCCTTCCAAGGCTGCAACGATCATCGCATCCTGCGCCGGCTGGACCGTCCGCAGGTCGAGCAGCACCCGCCCGTCCTCGACCCGCGCAATGATCGGTATCTCCCATTGTCGCAGCCGTCCCAGCATCTCGCCGGCCGACAGCTTCGCACTTCTGACAGCCAGCGCACGCGACGGCAGCATTGATCCCGGCGCGGCTCCGCCGCCAAGCACCGAGCGTGATTCCACAAGTTCAATGTCCAGCCGAGGCGAGCTGATTCGCAGATGTCGCGCGATGTGCTCGGCACGATGCTGTAACTCCTCTTCGCTGACGCGCAACATGCGCAGCGCCGGAATCGAATCGTAATCTTCGCGCAGATAAGCGAGCAGCGTCGCCTCCAGCGCCGCGTAGAACATCTTATCGACGCGTAGCGCGCGAAACAGCGGATTGGACCGGATCTTCGCGACCCATTCACGATCGCCGCTGATGAGCCCGGACTGCGGGCCACCCAGTAGTTTGTCGCCACTGTAGGAAACGACGTCGACACCGGCGCGAAGGCTGTCGGCAATCATCGGTTCGTTGTGCACGCCTACCTGCCGGAGATCGAACAGTTCGCCGCTGCCCAGGTCTTCCATCACCGGGACGTCGTGCTTGCGGCCCAGCGCAACCAACTCTTCCAGCGAAGGCTGTTCGGTGAAACCAACGATCTGGAAATTGGAGCGATGCACCCGAAGCAGCAGTTTCGTTCTGTCGGTGATAGCGCTCTCGTAATCAGCGAGCCGCGTGCGATTCGTCGTGCCGACTTCGCGCAGTATTGCTCCGGATTTTGCCATCACGTCGGGAATGCGGAATGAGCCGCCAATCTCTACCAGTTCGCCGCGTGAGACGATGACTTCGCCGCCCTCGGCCAATGAATTCAGCGCCAGGAGCACCGCGGCGGCATTGTTGTTGACGACAATGGTTGAGACTTCGCGCTCGGCGGTGTTCAACAACTTCGCGAACAGACCACTGACGTGAACGTCGCGTTTGCCGCGCTCGCCCGTAGAAAGATCGAACTCGACATTGGAATACCCTTGCGAAATCTCGCCGACGTGCCGCAACGCGTCCTGGCTCAGCGGCGCACGCCCCAAGTTGGTGTGCAGGATCACGCCGGTCGCGTTGATGACCGGGCGTAGTGAGCAGGACAACGATTGTTGCAGGCGCCGTTCCAGTTCCGGCGGCGCGCTATCGATGGCAGCTTTGAGTTGGGACTCATCGAGAGAACCGTCGGCGATCCTGCCGCGCAGATCGTCAACAAGAAAACGCGCAGCTTCTACTGTCGCTGCGTGGCCGAATCGATGCGCCAACCTCTGCCCAGCTTCAGTGCGCAATAATTCATCAACCGAGGGAAGCAGGCGGAAGAGGTCGAGGTTGCTGATGGCGGTCACGGTGTTCCAGTTTGCGCCGTGGGGCTATGGAAGAGCAAGCTAAGCCGCCGGTCCCAGGCCTGGATGGTGCATCGCAAGTCGGGAACGACGCCGAAGGCCGTGTGAACTACTTCCGCCTGAATAGCCGCCGCAGCAACAAGCCGAGCATAACTCCGCCAGCGATCAGGCCCGTGGCCATCTGCGGATCGAAGAAGCGCACGAAGCGCGCGCCGGCTTCGGTCACTTCCAGAACGCCAACGGGCGTCGCCTGCACGATGCCGCCACCGCCGCCGCCAACGCCGGTTTTTTTTGAGGAGGACGACTCCGTTGGGGTTTCGCTTCCTTCGCCGCCACCTGCGCCCAGGCGATAGCTGACGCGTGCTACAGGAATGATCGTCTTGCCGTGGGACTCAATGGGTTGTCCAAACACGTTTTCCACTTTTGCAGTCGTAGCCAGGCGATCAACAAGTGTGGCCAGCATTTCTTTAGGATCGATCATGGAAAACTCCTTCCGTCATTTGATGCATCGCTAACCCACTTCGACTAATCCGTACCGCCGGTTCCAATGGCTGCGCAGATGTTGCACGGCGCGGGTGATCTCCTCTTGCGTGACATCGGCGTTCGGCCCGGCGAGAACGTAGCGCGCCTCCTTGCGCGCCGCTTCCAGAAGATCACGATCGCGCAGCAGATTGGCCACACGAAAATTCGGAATGCCAGCCTGACGCGTCCCGAAAAACTCGCCCGGACCGCGCTGTTCCAGGTCGAGCTCGGCGATCTCGAATCCGTTCTGCGTGCGCACCATCGCGTCCAGCCGTTGCTGCGCTTCCACCGAAACCTTCCCGCCAGTCATCAGGACGCAATACGACTTGGCCGCGCCGCGCCCGATGCGTCCGCGCAATTGATGCATCTGCGACAGGCCGAAACGTTCGGCGTGTTCGACGACCATCACGTTGGCGTTCGGCACATCGACGCCAACTTCAATGACGGTCGTCGAAACCAGCACATCGATTTCGCCGCGTTTGAAACTCGCCATGGTCGCGTCCTTGTCGTCGGCGCTCATGCGGCCGTGCAGCAGGCCCACATGCAAGCTAGCGAACTCGTGCGAGCGCAGCCGATCATGCATCTTAATAGCCGCCTTCAGCTCGCCTTCCATCGCGCCCTCTTCAATCACAGGGTAAACAACGTACGCTTGATGGCCGGCTGCGACCTGCTTGCGCACGAACTGCCAGACTTCGTCGGCGCGCTCATCGCCAACCAGGCGAGTCGTGATCGGTGTGCGGCCTGGCGGTAGCTCGTCGAGAATGCTGGTATCGAGGTCGCCATAAATCGTCAGCGCCAGCGTTCGCGGAATAGGCGTCGCGGTCATCACCAGCACATCGGGTTCCGCCTCATCGGACTTCTTCATCAGGCGAAAGCGCTGCATCACGCCGAAGCGATGCTGCTCGTCGACGATGACCAGGCCAAGCTTGTCGAACTCCACGGTCTCCTGGATGAGCGCGTGCGTGCCGATCACTAGCTGCGCGTTGCCCTGCGCGATGTGATGTCGCACTTGCTTCTTGCGGCCCGACTCCTGCGAACCGGTGAGCAGCACGATGCGATATCCGGCAGCTTCCAGAATCTGCCGCGCCGAAAGATAATGCTGCGTCGCCAGAATTTCGGTCGGCGCCATAAGCGCGACCTGGTAGCCGTTCTCGATAGCAATGACCGCGGCTTCCAGCGCCACGATGGTCTTGCCCGACCCTACGTCTCCTTGCAGCAGGCGACGCATCGGCGCAGGCGCGGCCATGTCGCCGGCAATTTCCTTCAACACACGCTTCTGCGCTGCCGTGGGATGAAACGGCAGGATGCGCTTGACGGCATCACGAATGCGATCGTTGATGGAGAACGCAATGCCGCTCTGGGCGCGCATCTTGCGGCGTTTGAGTTCCAGCCCGAGCTCAAGGAAGAAAAGTTCTTCGAAGATCAGGCGGATGTGCGCAGGCGTGCGTGCCGCCTGCAATTTCCTAAGACTCTCGCCGACCTCGGGCCAGTGCGCCTGCCAGAAAGCGCGACGCCGATCGATCAGTTCCATGCGGCCGCGAACGGTTGCGGGGATCGCGTCGGCGACATCCTGATCGAGGCTCTCCAACATGCCATGGATGACGCGGCGAAACCAGCGCGCGGTGAGCCGCCCATTTCCAGCGGCTTCATAGATGGGAACGATGCGGCCGACCTCGAGCGATTGCCACTTCTGCTCCTCGCCGCCGCCCGAGGATTCGGAGGGATCGTGCAGGACCTCGAATTGGGGCTGCAGGATCTGGAAGCGATGTCCGCCGCGATCCCCGGCCTCAACTTTGCCATACAACGCGACCAGCATTCCGGCGCGGAACTTGTCCTGCAGATAGGTTGCGTTGAACCAGATGCACTTCAGGGTGTCGCGGCCCTGGCCGACGGTCATCTCGAACAGGGGCATGCGGCGTGTGCGGAAGAGGCCGAACGTGCGGACTTCCGCAATGACGCTGGCCATTTCGCCCACCCGCAACTCGCCGATGCCGCGCGGGTTCAGGCGGTCTTCATAGCGGAAGGGCAGGTAATAGAGCAGGTCCTCGACCGTGCTGATGCCCTTCTCCAGCAGGATTTCGGCGAACCTGGGGCCGATGCCTTTGACGTACTGCACGCTGGTCGTGAGGTCAAGCACAGAAGGATGGTAAACCAAGCAACCAGCAACTAGCAGCGAGCAGCCTAGCCTGGTTCTGCTAGAGCCCCATTGCGGCGACGTTGCTGAGCCTTCAAGCACAGGGCGACCGTCTCGAGCAGGTGTTTTGCTAATTGCCAGGTGCTAATTGCTGTTTTTCTGGCATCACAGCACCAGCCGCCGGTGTCCAAGTTAATAGGTGCTTCGAAAAATCCTCAAGCAGGCGGTTGCCGTGGTTGTCGGCAACCTGCTTTACTTCTTTGTCCTGATGCCGCATCTGCCGGCGGCGGGACGTCATCGTCCTGACCGGCTCGATCTGGGTTTGATCGTCGATTTTTGGCTGTGCGTCGTTCTGTACGGCGTGATCGAGTTAGTCGACCGCAAGTGGTAAAGAAGCGGCTAGGGCGATTTTGCGCTCTAGAACTCGCTCCGATTCTCGAAATCTTTCATCATCTGCTGCAGATCGAGTTTCTGCTCTTCCATTTGCTTCTTAAGATGTTCCATCTGCTGTTGCAGCTCCGGCGTCAAGTTTTTCATGGAAGAGTCGATCTGGCGCCGCATCTCGTCGAGATCTTTCTGACTGGGCAGCGAAGCCTGTAACTGGCGCTTCATCTGTTCCATTTCTTTCTGCGTAGGCTTGGCCGATTTCGCCAGCTCGCGGGACATCTTACCGATGTCTTGTTGCCGCAGCTTCATTGATTTTTCAAGCTCGCTTCGCATCTGCTCCAGCTCTTTTTCGCTGGGACCCAATTGCGCAACCATTTCGTTTTGGCTGCGCTCGATTTCGGGCCGCATCTGCGCCATCTGATCACGGAGTGCCTGCGCTTCACTATCCAGGTTCAACTTGTCACCGGGCTGAAGCCACGAGTTGCCGGCAGGCCCGGGAACATTGATGACTACGGTCTGCTCATGCTTGTCGCGCCAGATGCTGACGGAGACCTTGGTGGCTTGAACGTGCATGCCGCGTTGCCAGTCGGCCATGTCATGCACGGTTTCGTTGTTGACCTTCAGGATGATGTCTCCCGCTTTCAGACCGGCGGCCGCCGCAGGACTACCTCCTTCAACCGAGCGCACCAGCACGCCATGCCCACGGGGCACCCCGAAGAAGTCCGCTAGCTGCGGGCTCAAGCTTTCCACTACCAGACCGTGGCGCGCCGAGAGCACGGTGAAAGATGGGATCTCGAGATCGGGAGGATACGCATGCGGAGGCGGAGGAGAACCCAGCGTGATCGCCGGCATAGCGCGGGCGTGCGACATAACGTTCCAGGTCCCCAGCGTTACCTTCAGGTCCTTGCGTTGACCATTGCGCATAATGGTAAGGGTCACCGTTTTTTGCGGCGGACTGGCGTGGATCAAGCCTTGCAGCTGCTCTGGACCATCAACCTTCGAGCCGTCGAAGGCAACTACCACATCGTTCTCCATCAGACCGGCATGGCAGGCAGGGCCGTCCTGGTCGACGTAGGTGATGATGGCGCCCGTCGGCTCCTGCAGCTTCAGCGCAGAAGCCCGCTGCGGCGTGACGGCAGTGATCTGCACGCCCAGGTATGCGCCCGAATGCGCTTCCGGCCATGGCTGGGCCGCCGGTTCAGCCATCGCCGGGAGAATCATCGCGGCTATGAACCAGGCAACGAACGAAACTGTATTACGTGTACGCATAGCGTCCAACCCTGAATCTACTGACATCTGCGAAATGCGATCTGCCCAATGGTAGTCCGAATTCGCAATGCCGGACCACCGCCGTTGATAGCTCCTTCAGCCGACATCGACCTTGGACTCCATTGGCCACCTTGCTTTGTGATATTCAAGCCGGGAAATTCCGAAGAGATGCCGTTGCCGCTGGCCATGTCCGAAGTGGCATGTACCGTGACCGGCAGATTGCTGGCAAAACATACAGCCACGTCGCCCGCCGCGGTATGGAGAAACGAATCGGCGAAACCGTGATTGCCAATGAATTCCACCGTGATCGGCCCCGCTCCGGTTTCTACTTGCGCCCCCCGGCTCAGCCGGAACAGCGCCACGCTGCCGCCCCCCGTAGTGACTTGCACCGGACCGGTAGCGCTGCTCAGGCGTACGCTACCGCCTTCGGTCTCAGCCTTAACAGCTCCGTCGACATCTCCCAGATACAAGTTGCCCCCGCCGCTCACCACGTGCAGATCACCCAGGCACTTCTGCACCTGAATGCTGCCCGCGCCGGTTTGAATCGTAGAGGCCCGCGAAGATCCGATATAAACCCGGCCGCCACCCAGGTTGACCTGTGTCAGCCCGCCAACGTTCGCCACGCGAACATCCGCGGCGCCGCTGGTGAGCGTAAGATCGCTGCCTAGATTGCCCGCCTCGACATTGCCGCCGCCGCTGGCGATCTTCACCGGACCCGCCAGATCGTCGAGCTTGATCAGTCCCGCGCCCGTCGTCGCCACGATGGTAGCCGCAATCGAACTAAATGCCAGCGAGCCGCTACGCGTCTGAACTCTCACCAGGCTGAGGTCGCGTGGCACCTGCACAATGAATTCGGCTCCGAATCGCGCCAGGGTCTTCTTGCCGGCCTTGCCTTCGATGGAATCGCTCTCGCCCATCTTGACCGCCGAAACCCGCAATTGCTCGAACTGCTTTCGCGCATCCTTCTCGCTGACCGCGTAGGAACGCTTGCGGACAAGATAGGACACCCGAGGCGAATTGCCTTGCACCTGCACCGAACCCAGGTCCGTAGTGACATGCAGCTCGCGGGCCGCAGGCATCGTCCCCGTAATCTCTTCCACCCAGGAATTGCCATCGCGATAGATCCGCGATTGTTGCGCGCAAACCGGAAGCACGACCGCAAGCACCACCACGGAGGCACAAACGCACAGAGAGGATTTCTTGATGGCTCTTCTCTCCGGCTGTGTAGCTCGCTGGTGATTTTGTTCTTCCTTATATTTGCGATCGGCCATTTCTCTCTAACTCAGTTCCTTGATGATTAGTCTATGTTTGGCATTGACGACAACACGCGCTGCGATTCAGTGCGAATGTAAGCGCTGGGATCTTCCTTTGCCAACTGCTGCAGCGCCATACGCACGCTGCTGTCAGCACTTACCGGCTCCAGCGCAAGCAGCGCTCCGCTGCGCACTGCCAGGTTGCTGTCATTCAACAAGGCCTCGAGAACAGCGTTGCGCACCCGGATGTCCTGCTTCACATAAGAGCCAAGGCCATCCAACGCCTTCAGGCGCACTCCCGGGTTGCTGTCGTAGCGCAAGGCGTAAGTAAGCGCTTCGCGCACCCGAGGATCGTCTGGCTTGCTGTTCAGCGCCTCGACCGAATCGAGCCGCACCCCGGGATTGTTGTTATTGTTTTTGGCCGCGAAGGCCAGTAGCTCTTGAATCTGGGCATCGCTGACCTGTCCCTCTACCGAATCGGGCACCATGCGTTCGTAGTTGATTGTGATTTTGTCGGAATTAGGCTGCCGGTCAATCGAAGTAATGCCGGCAATGGATGCTTCCTGTGTTGGCTGATGCGGATCGACATGGACCCTGCCAGGTGCCAGCACCCTGTACATCGTCCCCAGGCCGCCGCCAAAGCCGACGATGAGCAACACCGCGGCCAGCGCGGGCGAAAAACGAACCTGCCGCAACCATGCCGTGGGATCGAAAGCCAGGCGGTGGTACCAGGCACGCTTTTGCTCGGCAGTCTCCAGCGCTTCCTGCAGCCGCATACGAGCGGACGCCAGGAAGCTGGCCGAGGGCTCTTCCACCGGCACAGCGTTCATCTCTGCCTGAAACTCCTGCTGGGCGGCCAGCTCTGCGGCGCAGTCTTTGCAGCGCTGAATGTGCTGCTCCACTTCATGCCGCGCGTCGTCGGCCAGCTCGTTATAGAGGTACAGGCTAATGTTCTGTTGTACCCAATCGCAATTCATAAAACCTCTCAACCGCTAGCAATGAGCAATTAGCAGCTAGCAATTAGCTTGATACTCACCGTGATGCACATCTCGGGAAAATGCTAATCCTGTTTGCCTTTACTAATTGCTAGTTGCTAATTGCTT
>Ga0181532_10005830_pt1 | contig 10368 bp, 7 predicted proteins | sample PEATcosm2014_Bin_33_FD_119768 | JGI IMG/M metagenome (GOLD analysis project Ga0181532, IMG submission 119768) | Peatland microbial communities from MTU Mesocosm Facility, Houghton, MI, USA - PEATcosm2014_Bin11_30_metaG | ecosystem: Environmental > Terrestrial > Soil > Wetlands > Peat | place... | reverse complement strand
GGCCTCGTCGAACACCGGCACGCGACTGCGCAACGCCGACTCGCGCCCCAGCGCCACCAACAGCGATCCGCCGGCGCGCACATAATCGCGCAATGCGGTTTCAAAGCCGGCCGGCAGCGATCCCACATCCGAGACCACCACGAATGCGTATTTATGCGGATCGAGATTCGCGCTCTGTTCGACGGGCACGGCATCCCACGCATAGGCGGATTCAGCGGCGGCTTCCAGAGCGGTGCGGAAGTACAGCGCGTCGCGCTGATTGCGTCCTTCGTGTACGAACAGCACGCGTCGCGCCTCGGCGCGCTCGACCGAAAAATAGAAACGATCGTCGTCTGGCAGATTGTCGGCGGAGTCGATGCGGACTTCGCCGCGATTCAGGCCAAACGGCAGATCGGCCGGCAGGAATTCCGCCGTGGCGCGACCACCGGCGGGGACGTCGACCGACTTGGATTCGATCTCGCGGCCATTCAACGTCAGCGACACGCGGCGCTTGGCCTGCGCGGTTCCGTAGCCCGCGACGGTAGCTGCGACGCGCGTCTTGCCGGAGCCATAGACCCGGCGCGCCGCGTTGACGCTCTCGACGGCGAAGTTGGCGGCCCGCCCGTCCGCCACGGGATGCGCGATCAAGCGCACGCTGTCGCCCAGGCGCAGGTCGGCGAAATTGGCGGGCAGCGAAGACTTCTGCATATCGGAGAACAGGTGTGCCTCGACCGGAATGCGGGCCGATTGCGCAATCGAGCGCAGCGCGCGCGAAAGTTCCGCGTAAGAACTGCGCGTGTCGGTGGGCTCGATTAATTGGATGGCGGCGGCCGAATCGCCCATCACATGCACTTGCGAGCCGAAGGCCAGCACCTGCAGCTTATCGCCGGCGCCCAGTCTCGAAGCTACCCGCGCGGCTTCCTGTTTGGCACGTGACAGATGGTCGGCATCCCGCATGCTGAAGGAATTATCGATCGCCAGCACGGTCAGCTTGGGACCACCCGCCAGGGCCGCCAGGCGCGATTGGAGGTACGGGCGGGCGAAGGCGAAGGCCAATAGCGCGATCACCGCCGCGCGCAAAGCCAGCAGCAGCAGATACTGCAAGCGCCGGTGTTTGATGGAGCTTTGCGTGCGCCGCTCGAAGAACATCAACGAGGCAAACGGCAGCGGCGTGGTCTTGTGTTTCCGCAGCAGATGCAGCCAGACGGGCAGGCCCACCGCGACGAGACCCGCCAGTGCCCAGGGCGCCAGGAGTCCCATTTACATCCTCCCCTGCCGCACGCCCAGATACTCGCGCAGACCTTCGTCGAGAGGGCGGCCGGTGTCCATCAGGAAGTAATCCAGGCCCGCGCCCTTGGCCTGGTCGCGTAGAGCTTGTATGTGCGCATCGATCCTATGGCGGTATTCGCCGCGCGCATATTCGGGCGAGACTTCCAGAGTGCCGCTGGTCTCCATGTCGGTGAGCAGCACGGGCTCGCCGAACTTGGGAGCGATCTCCTGCGGATCGAGTACGTGGAAGAGAATCACTTCGTTGCCGCGAAAACGGAGCGGTTCAACGGTTTTGACGATCACGTCGGGGCGCTCATAGTAGTCCGAAATTACCACCACCAAACCGCGGCGGCGCGTAAAATCCAGAAAGTGCACGAAGGGTTTGGCGAAGTCGGTGCGGGTGCCGGGCTGGGCCTTCTCGATGGCGTGCAGCAGGCGGAACAACTGGCCTTGGCGGGCGGAGGGCGCCACATAGTTCTGCACATCTTCATCGAAAACGATCAGGCCGGCGGCGTCGCGCTGGGCGTGCGCCAGATAGCAGAGCGAAGCGGCCAGGAAACGCGCGTAATCCAGTTTGTTCACGGCGTGCGAGCCGTATGCCATGGACGCGCTGGTGTCGAGCAGGATGAGCAACTGTGTGTTGGTTTCGCCGCGGTACCGCTTCAGGTAGACGCGCTCGCTGCGCGCGAAGACGTTCCAATCGACGTGCCGCAGATCGTCGCCCGGCGTGTAGGCGCGATACTCGGCAAACTCCTGGCTGAAACCGTAATCGGGCGAGCGGTGCAAGCCCGCGATGAAACCATCCACCACCGTCTTGGCCACTAAGTCGAGGCCGGAAATGGATGCCAGGGTAGCGGGGTCTAGAAAGCGCTGTAGCATTCAGCTCACACATGGAACCACAGATGGACACGGATAAACACAGATGAAAAATGCAGACGTTCGATCCGCCGCCTGTTTGGTTTTGTTCTCATCTGTGTGCATCTGTGTCCATCTGTGGCCGGTCTTATTCTTTTGGCGCTCCTCTATATTCGAGTAAGCGCTGAAGTATGTCATCCTGTTTCAGCCGGTCGGATTCCGCATGGAAGTTCAGCAGGATGCGGTGGCGCAGGACCGGGATATATAGCGCCCGGATGTCTTCGTAGGTCACGTGATAGCGGCCCTTCATCAGGGCTCTGGCCTTGGCGGCCAGCACCAGGAACTGCGCGGCGCGCACGCTGGCGCCGTAGTTCACATACTTTTTGACGAAGTCCGGAGCGCTTTCGTCACTGGCGCGGCTGGCGCGCACCAGGTCGATGGCATAGCGCGCGACGGATTCGCCGATGGGCACCATGCGCACCAGTTGCTGGAAGTCCAGGATCTCTTCGGCGGTGGTCACCGGGTCGGCCTGGGCGACGTGCGTGGTGGTGGTCAGGTCCACCACTTGCATCTCCTCGTTCGCGGTCAGGTAGCCGAGCACCGTGTTGAACAGGAAGCGATCCAATTGCGCCTCAGGCAGCGGGTAAGTGCCTTCCAACTCGATGGGGTTCTGCGTAGCCAGCACGAAGAAGGGCGCAGGCAGAATGTAATTGTTGCCGCGCACGGTGCAGGCGCGCTCCTGCATGGCTTCGAGCAACGCCGATTGTGTCTTGGGCGGGGTGCGATTGATTTCGTCCGCCAGCAGCACATTGGCGAAGATGGGGCCTTTGACGAAGGTCCAGGTGCGATGGCCGGTGGTGGGATCTTCCTCGATAATGTCGGTGCCGGTCATATCGGACGGCATCAGGTCCGGCGTGAATTGGATGCGCTTGAATATCAGGCCCAAAGTCTGCGCCATGGTGCGGACGAGCAGCGTCTTAGCGGTGCCGGGGAGACCGGTGATGAGACAATGGCCGCCAACAAACAGGGCGATCATCACTTGCTCCAGCACCTCTTCCTGTCCGACGATCACGCGCCGGACCTGGCGCACAATTTCCGCCTGCACCTGACGGAAGCGTTCAATGCGGCCGCGCAAAACCTCGGGCTCTAACTGGGTTGTGACAGTGGTGGACATATATTTAATCGTGTTGGAGGACATTTGAATTCCGGGGCGGCCAATTTTGGCCGCAGCCGCCTTTTAGGCGGCCAGAGCCGGCTGAAAGCCGGCTGCGGGCAGAATTGCCCGCCCCACAATTCGTGGTTCATTTGGATAACTCCAGTAACATTTTCTGTGCAGGCCGGAATCCGGGGGCCGCCTCCAGCGAGAGTAACAATTCGTCTTTCGCGGCTTCCGGACGATTCGCCGTGCGGTAAGCCTTCGCCAGGCTGAAGTGCGACGCGGCCGGGTCGGTGGGCGACTTGGCCAGCACAGCCTGATATTCGCGAATGGCGCCGGAGGTGTTTCCCAGGCCGAGCCACAAATCGCCCAGGCGGCGATGCAGGTCTTCGTCGATGGGCTGAATATAGTTGAGCCGGTCGAGCACTTCGGCGGCTTCCTTCCGATTGCCGGCCTCTTCGAGGAGGGTGGCCAATTGCTTCAGTGTATCAGGGCTGCGGCCGCCCACTTTCGCGTAGCGTTCCAGTTCGGCGATGGCGGCAGGCTTGTCACCCTTGGCCACGTAAGCGTCGGCCAGGAACTGATAGGCGTTGCCGGCTTCGACATAGTCGGGATAAATGTCGCGAATTTCAGCGGCGTCGTGAATCATCTGGTCGTAATCATGGGCCTTCGACTCCTCCGCAACTTTCTTTAGGCCCTTGCGCCAGTCGTCGAAACCGTCCACCGTCTTCTTCGTGGACGCGTCCAAGTCAGCCAGGAAGCTCTTGTCGAATGCTTCTGGCTTGACCCCAAGCTCTTTCTCGATCACGTCGGGCGTGGCGGCGCCTTCGGCGAAGTCGTGAATCATGGCCAGCAGCTTTGCCCAACCCCACTCGCGATTGATAAAGTCGCAAATACGCCCCGCTTCGAAGTAAGACACCACCACTTGAGCAGGATAAGTCGGATGCACAAAGCCGCGATCCAATTCCGCCACGGGAAGCAGCTTCTTATCCTTGATGGCCATGATGACGTGCGGATCCAGGCGGTCGCCCCATTCCGGCGACGCGGCCGTCTCTTCGTGCACCGCCAAGCCTTCGGTAAACCAGCGCGGCACGTGGAAATTGGTCATATTCAGGACATATACGTGGCTCAATTCATGCCACATGGTGCTGGCCCAATGAAAGGTCCCGGGCGGGCGGCCGGAGGTACTATCCATGGCCACTACGTAGCCGAAAGTGACGCCCAGAGCGCCCAGGCCGGGCATGCCCATGGTGCGCACGGCGAAGTCTTCATGGTCGGGGTAAACCTCCACCTGCACCGGACGATCCAGCTTGTAGCCGTATTTCTTGTCGTAAGTCGAGAGTGCGCGCAGCATCTCAGCTTCGAAGTAGGGATGCAATAGCTCCGCTTCTTTTTTGTGGAGGCGCAGAACGGTTCTGTCGGTCTTGTAAGTGACAAAGCTCTTGTAGCTATCCATCAGCCGGAGCGTATTGACCGTGGGCTTATCTTTGTAGCCGTTCTCGTAACACAACTCCAACTCGGCGCGGGCTTCGTCCTCCAGCCCGAGCCGCATCAGGTTGATGCCTAACTGCGAGTGGGCGCTCCAAAGGCCGGGCTGCAGGGCGATGGCCTTGCGGAAAAGCTTGATGCCTTCCTCATAGCGGCGATTCAGAACGAAGATGCGGGCCGCCGTTTCGTAGGCCCGGCCGTCATGCGGATCCCATGGCGTTTCGGCCTTATCGTTAAGCCAGTCGATGGTGGCGAGGACGGCTTTCGCTTGGACTGCATTCGCCGATATGTCGAGCGCTTTGTGGGCCTCTTCCGCGGCTTTGGCCGGGTCATTATCTTCGAGCGCCAGGCGCGCCAGCAATTCCTGAGCGGCCAGCATGTGCGGATCGGCCTCCAACGCCTCTTTTGCCAGGTGGAGAGCCTGCGCGTCGTAGCCGTCCGCCGCGATCAGCGCCAGACCGAGCAGCGCGTCCGCCCGCTTGGGCTCGATTTCCAGAGCCTCGTTGAAGAGCTTCCCGGCATCGTCCGGCTGAAACCGTTCCAGAAACAACTGGCCCCATAGGACGCGGTATTCGGCGTTCCGCGGATGCGCCGCGACCAGCGCGCGAAAGGCGTCGTTCGCGTCCCGATACAGGTGCTGCTTCCAAAGCGATTCGGCCTGCGCGAGAGTGGGCGCCGCGATTTGGGCAGGGGTTTGCCCAGTGAGCCCGGCGACCGCGCACAGGACGATCGGCAGGAGCCTCACTTGTCGATCTCCTCTTGCGTCTGCGCCAATTTCAGCAAGAGCGCGCCGAGCTGCTTCTTATACTCGTCCGGCGGGATTGCGGCCTTGTCGTATTTGAGCTTGTCGATCTGTTGTTCCAATGCTTCTTTGTTGGCCAGCAACTGCATTTTGGCCGGGTCTTTGGCAGCCGCGGCTGTGGCGCCGATGCGCAGCAGTGGGAATTGAGCGGCCACCATCCCTTCGCCGTTTTCGGGCGATGGCGCGCGCACGCCTTCGCCCTTGCCCGTGTCTTCCAGAACGGCGTGCTCCGTGGCCAAGCGGTTCTGCGATTCGAAGTAGGCCACCGTCTTCTTGTCCGCGAAGCGGAAAGCTTCCAGCGCCGATATGACTTCGTTCTTATCGCTGTCGGCGGCGGGATCGCTCAACGCCTCCACCCAGTAACGCGCGAAAACCGTAGCATTCTTTTCCGTGCCGTTTTTTGTCGCGGCAATCACCACGCGATTGGCCTTACGCAGGAACTGGATGGCGCCCCCGCTGGAGCTGGTCATGTCGACCACAAGCTGCCGCGTGGCGGGAATGCGATCCAAGAGCGTGGCTATTTCGGAAGCAGTCAAATCCGGACCGGGCAGGTTGATCTTGTACTCATAGCCATCGAAGCTGCCATGCCCGATGAGCATGAGGACGAGGGCGTCCTGCGGTTTGGCTTGCTGTGCGATGCCGGCGAGCGCGGCGCGTACCTGTTCGCGCGTAGCATTTACCAGTGTTTCGACCTTGGCATCGGGAGCGGATTTGAGGGCTTTCTCGATGTCTTTGCCCCACATGGCGAAGCGTTGTTCGTAATCGGGCTCGCCGCCCATGCCAGTGACGGTCACGTAGTAAGTGGTGGCGGGGAGGGGGAGGGCAGTGAGGAGGAGGATTGGTAGTAGGCGGGAGAAAGAGCCGCCTGAAAGGCGGCTGCGGCCAAAATTGGCCGCCCCACAAGACTGGTGGTGTGGAGATACAAGCATCTTCATACCACACCCCACCTTCGCCGCAGCACCCATTCCGACCCGCGCAATAGCAGGGCCAGCAAGAAAACCGCCGGCATATCCCATAGGTCCTTGGTTTCGCGCGTGGTGATGCCGGCTTCCGAGTACGAGATTTCGTCCGCCAGCTTCCCGGCGTTCGACGCGCTGTAATATCGCCCGCCAGTCTCTTCCGCCAACTTCTGCAGCAGCTCGCGATTCTGCGCCGTGTGGAAGTTTTCGGCCACGCCGTCTTCGCGGCGGAAGGTCGCGATGTCGCGTCCGAGTTCTTCCTTATCGCGCCCCGCCACGATTTCGGCCACATAGGATCCCGTTTTCTCCGCGTTCCAATCGGCGGAGTAAGCGCCCTCCTCGGTGGGAACCGGCGTCATCTCGACACTGGTGGAGGCTCCATCCGGCCCCACGACGTGCGCCTCGACCACCGCGTTCGGCACCGGCTTAAAGGCCTTGTCACGCACTTCGGCCCGCAAGGTGACCTTGGTTTCATCCGGCAGCACGGCGCGCGGCGTCGATGCGGCCACGCGGCCGGGACTATCGGACACCAGGTAGCGCATCAACTGCTGCCAGAACGTAGCGTGCGTGACATCGGTATGATCCTGCCACATTTTCCAGCGCCAGCTTCCGGATGTGGCGAACACGGCAGTCCGGCCGCGCCCGTAGTTCTCGGTAATCAACAGCGGCATGCGATGGCGGCCGGCGGGCAACACGTCCATCAGCACCACCGCGCCGGGCTTGGCCTCGCCGACGTCGTTATAATTGGCGATTTGCGGCATGCCGGTCCAACGCGCGGCGTTGCGTTCGGGATCTTCCACCAAACGGCAGATGAGGCTGGCGCGACCTTGCGCGGTCAATTCGAAGTTCGAAAAATCGCGGTGGAACGTGCCCTTGTTTTCTGAAATCTGCACGGGGAGCAACTCGGCCAATGGCGAATGCGCATAGCCGCCCTCAGCCAGCGCGAAGCGTCCGCCCAGGAACAGAATACCTCCGCCCCGGCGGTTGGCGAATTCGCGGATCAGGTCCTGCTGCGTGGGCGTGAAGTAGTTAGCCTCCACACTGCCCACGATCAGGCCGTCGAAGGCGAACAGCTCTTCGGGTTTCGCGGGGAAGCCCTCCTCCAGTTCATGCGCATCGGAAAAGCCCTGCCGGTAAATCTTGTTCTGCGTGGTGCGCAGCATGGAGGCAAGTTGCAGGCTGTGGTCGTCTTCGGCGGCGCGTCTGATGAATTTAAATTCCCAGCGCGGCTCGCCTTCTATATAAAGGATACGCGGCTGGCGCGTCTCCACGTCCACCAGCCGGCGCAGCGAGTTGTTGCCGCGATTCTCTTCGCCTGGCAGCGGATCGATGGAAATCTCCAGCGTCTTCGGTCCGGCGAGGCCGGCGTTGAACAGGAGGGGCTCGCTTTGCGGCGCGCCGTCGGCCTTCAACTGCACTTCGCGCGAGGCGACCACCTTGCCGGCATCGCGCACCGAAACCAGCGCTTTCTGGCCTGCGTACCCATACTGGCGGAATGTAACCACCGCGCTCAAGCGCGACCCGGCCAGCGTACGCGCGGGCAGCACAGCGTCTGCGATTTCGATATCTTTGACAGCCTTCTCGCGGCCGAAGCCGATGGTGTGTACGGGAATGCGCCGCTGCCGGATCTGCGAGATCGTATCCAGATCGATGCCGCCGGAGTTGTCCGCGCCGTCGGAGAGCAGCACCACCGCGCCCAGCGGCAACGTCGACGATTCCGCCAGCACCTGCTGCAGACTGTCGCCCAGGCGCGTAGCCGGCTCCGCCGCAGTGAGCTGGCTGGATTTCTGAATGCGCTCGGCTTCTTTGCCGAAGCGATAAAGGCGTACCTGAAACTTCTGCCCCAGCGCGGCCAGCAGCTTGCGATCGAGTACCGCGGCGGCCTCCGCGCTGCGCGTTTGGGTACCCTCCTGGATGGCCATGCTGCGCGAATCGTCGACCAGCACGGCGACCACGTTCTGCTGCGGCCGCAGCGTGGCGATCGAGATGGCTGGGTGCCAGAGCAGGAACAGCAGTAGCGCGATCATGGCGGTTTCGAGCAGCCAGATCGCCAGCGGACGCGCCCCTGTCAGCGATCCGCGATTGCGGCGCACGTGCCAGAGCAGCAGCCCCGCGGCCGCCATCACGCCCAATGCCAGCACCCAAACCGGCCACGCCGCCAGCAGCACAAACTGCCCCTTCTGGAAAACCGCGCCGGGATACTTGAACAGAAACTCGAACATGATGGCCTTGGGATTCTAATGCGTCATTAGTGCGTCGTTAGTGCGTCGTTAGTGCGTCATGGCGTAAATGATATAGTTGATCCCCATGCGGTAGGCTTGCGAAGCATATCGCTCGGGGTAGCGCGGATGGTCGGCCCACTCCCAGGCATCGCCGTTATCCTGGTTGAAGCAGATGGCCACCATCACGCGGCCGTCATCGTCGTAAATGGCGCGCCAGTGGGGCGTTTTGCCGTCCTTTTCCCAGATACGGCCGGTGTACCAATATTGTATGCCGGGCACTTGAATCCGCTCGCCTATGTCGTATAGGACGTGGAAGATGGCGTCCTGGTTATCGATTTCGACGATGGGGCGGTCCGGGAACACACGCTGGATGCTTTCCAGGAAGACGTTCCATTCGCCGCTGCCGTGGAAGTCGTCGCACATGAAGAATCCGCCGCGCAGCAGATATTCACGCAGTTTGGCGCATTCGGCATCGGTCAGGTTCGAGTGGCCCATCTCGACCGCGTAGAGCCAGGGCCAATTGAAAACTTCGTCGCCGTCCAAGTCCACTACCTGTTCAGACGAACGAGTGTGGATGCGGGTGAGGCGGCGGACGCCTTGCACGAACTGGCGGTCGGCCTTGGGATAATCGGTGGGCCAACTGCCGGTCTGGCCAAACACGCTGGCGTGCCGGCCGGACGGATACATCAGGCGGGTGAAGGCCCATTCGGTTTTTTCGTAGGCGTCGGGGGGCACGGGAACGTGGTCGTCCTCCAAAGCGGGAAACTCGCGGAAAGTGGCCTGGAGGGCGAGCAACGCCGTCACCGAAATGGCCACAAGACTACCGCGGATGAGCAAGCGGCGGCGCATTTGGAGGAGGCACTCGTATGTTTTTCAGGATAGCATGCGGGTGGATGTCGAGGCGGCGCACCCGCCCCTCAGTTACGATGGAGAAAACGATGACCATCGAAGAACGCTTCGAACGCATCGAGCACGTAGCCGCCGGCCTTGCCGAGGAGCGCCGCAAAGACCGCGAGGAATTCCGCGCCCTCTGGCGCGACACACAGCGTCAACTAAACGACCTCACCATCAAGGTCGCCGACCTGGGCGACCGCGTTGCCCAAACCAACGACACGCTCGGGGGCCCGCATCGCCGAACTTGCCGGGCAAGCCGCTGCTCGCGACCGCGAGACCGAATCGCCGCGGCGAAGCGCGCAGTAGCTACAGGACGCCTGCACAGAGCATTACATCGCATGCGCCTCGGCGGGACGCACCTCGATCTCGATCTGCGTGGAGACCTCCACCGGCTCGCCGTTTACCAATGTTGGCTTGAAGACCCATTGCCGAAGTGCTTCCGTGGCGGCTTCTTGCAGCGGCTTGGGGCCGGATTTGATGGTCAGTTGGCCGATGGTGCCGTCCGCTAGAATCAAGACGTCATACTTTACGGTGCCCTGAATACGCATGCGTCCAACCAACCAGGGATAGACCGGATCGACCTTCGTCATCAGATTCGCCGATTGCGCACTCCACTCGACGCCAACGCGCTGCCACAGGAAGCCCGATTTACCGGCGGGAGGACGTCTGGCGTTGCCTTCGAACGAAACCGAGCGAGTTAACCGCCGCCAGGTGGCCGGGTGAAAACTGCAATGCCGTCCGCAG
>Ga0181532_10005828_pt1 | contig 10369 bp, 8 predicted proteins | sample PEATcosm2014_Bin_33_FD_119768 | JGI IMG/M metagenome (GOLD analysis project Ga0181532, IMG submission 119768) | Peatland microbial communities from MTU Mesocosm Facility, Houghton, MI, USA - PEATcosm2014_Bin11_30_metaG | ecosystem: Environmental > Terrestrial > Soil > Wetlands > Peat | place... | reverse complement strand
GGTCCGCATCTTTGTACCCAACCGTTGGCTTTTGGGCGGGTTGGCAGGCGCTGGGGTGGCTGGAATGGTGGTTTTGGCGGGGTGTACGCTTTGGACCGTCACGCAATTGTTCAGCATCAACATGGACTGGCCGCAGCTCATTCCAGGGATTGGCGTGGGGGTCCTCCTCGGGGTTCTCAGCTTTTGGATCCACAACATGCTGCAGTATCAACCCGGTGCGATTGCTCTTCTTGCCTACGAGATCGCCCTATCGGCTATCTATCTTCTGGTGTTGGTGTTGATCAATCCGCCTTGGCTCCGCTTTTTTCGCAGTAACATGCTTACCCATTCCTCCCCATCAAAAGGAGAAGCCAACGATTAGCATAGGATCGATCCCCGCCCTGCACCAACTGCGGGAACACAACGTTTATACGCTTCGACGGTAAACTAGACCCATGTGTGGAATTGCAGGCATTGTTAGCCCAACCCGCGTAGTTTCAAAAAGCCGGCTTCTCGCGATGCGTGACTCAATCGCTCACCGTGGGCCCGATGATGCCGGTGTCTGGGAATCTCCCTCCGGAATGGCAATTCTCGGAAGCCGACGCCTTTCCATATTGGATTTGTCCCCCGGCGGCCACCAGCCTATGGAGAACGAGTCGGGCGACTTGGTGATCGCCTTTAACGGAGAGATCTACAATTATGTGGAGCTTACGCGTGAACTATTGCAGCACGGATGCCATTTCCGCTCGCACTCGGACACGGAAGTTCTACTGAAGAGCTACCAGGTCTGGGGCCAGGATTGTTTGAGTCGCCTGAACGGAATGTTTGCTTTTGCAATTTGGAATGAGCGTCGTCGGGAATTGTTCGCTGCTCGTGACCGCTTTGGTGAGAAACCTTTCTATTTCTATCATGATTCGAATCAGGGGCTGTTCGCCTTTGCATCCGAGATTAAGGCGTTGGTGGCCGGAGGCCTCATTTCGCCGAGCCCGGATCAATCAGCCGTTTACGGCTATCTAGTCCACCGCGAAATCGATGCCGGGGCGGATACGCTCTTTGATAACGTACGAAGCCTGCCGGCGGCACATGCTTTGTCGTATTCTTGCGACTCGGGATCCCCAAAGATATGGCGCTATTGGGACCTCGACCCGGAAAGGGAGATCTGCCTGTCCAGTTCGCCGCAATACGCCGAGCACTTCCTGGAACTTCTGTCGGATTCCGTACGTATCCGTTTGCGGTCTGATGTTCCGATTGGATCGAGTCTGTCTGGCGGACTCGATTCTTCCACGATCGTGGGACTGATTGCAAAGAGCGAATCAACCGCTTCTCAGGCGTGCTTTTCGGCTCGTTTTCGGGACCCCAAGTTCGACGAGGGCAAGTACATTGAAGAAATGACAAGTTGGGCCAAAATAAGAAGCAACATTACGTATCCCGAACCGGAAAAGATTTCCGAAGAAATTGAGGCGCTCACGTGGTATCAGGACGCACCTTTCTACAGCACCAGTATTTACGCACAATGGTGTGTAATGCGTCTGGCCAAGGAACAGGGAGTGACGGTCTTGCTCGATGGCCAGGGCGGAGACGAAGTTCTTGCGGGTTACCACGAATATTTTTCTGCCTATTACCTTCAGCTTGTGAAGTCTTTCGAATGGGTTAAGGCGTTTTCCGAGATGCGCCAATACATGCCTGATCACGGGCACGGATTCCTGCCTCAAGTGCTCGCTGGTGCACTGCCTGTGGGATTGCGATCCACTGTCAAGGGATGGCTTAGCCCACGGGGCTTGCGCCCGGAATTCAAAAAGAAGTGGGCTCGTCCGCCTGCAAGTGCGAAGCGCAAATACCGCAATGAGTTGCAGCAATCTTTATATGTGACCTTGACACAAACCGTCTTACCCCAGCTATTACGCTATGCCGATCGTAATTCGATGGCTTTTTCACGAGAGGTTCGGCTGCCATTTTTGGATCACCGTTTAGTGGAATTCCTCTACGCCATCCCAACCGATCAAAAAATACGAGGTAGCCAAACTAAAGTCGTATTGCGCAACGCGATTTCAGGAATCGTGCCGGAGAGCATCCGGCTGCGCAAAGATAAACTCGGATTTGCTCCGCCGGAGATAACCTGGCTCCGCGGTCCCCTGCGCCAGTGGATTCAGGGACTTTTTGAGTCGGCGCAATTCCGGACCAGGGAGTGGTGGGAGCCGAGTACCGTCGACACCGTATGGGGCCGGTTTGTGCAGGGGGAAGACAGGCTGCATTCTGCGATATGGCGCTGGGTTTCCCTGGAAGTGTGGGCGCGGGCTTGTCTGCGAGCCCCATCAACAACACAAAATGCAGGAGATTCCATTGCGGGCATGCCCGCAAGCTCGCAACATGCCACATCGAATTGAGAGAATCCTGACAAAGTGAATGCACAAAGCGTGGTGGGCCACAATTCTCGAAACAAGATAGCGCATCTGACCTCGGTTCATTCTCCCTTTGACGTGCGCATCTTCCACAAAGAATGTAAATCGCTCGTGCGTGCCGGATATGAAGTGACGCTGATTGCGTGTCACGAAAAAGACGAAACGAGAGAGGGAGTTCGAATTCGGGCAGTACCGAAAGCAGCCGGGCGTCTCTCGCGGATGATTCGGGTCGTTTGCTCTGTCTATCGAGAGGCGGTTCGTCTGAATGCGGACTTGTACCATTTTCATGATCCTGAACTGCTGCCCGTCGGACTGTTGTTGCGAATGAGGGGGAAGGTTGTTGTCTACGACGTGCATGAAGACGTTTCAGCGGACGTTGCGAGAAAGCATTATATCCCCAGAGGTCTCCGGCGCTTTTCGGCAAGTGCCGTCAGCTTGCTCGAAACTTTAGCGGCCCGTTTTTTTTCCGCGGTAGTCCCGGCAACGCCCAGCATCTCGCGTCGTTTTGCCTCGCTACGACAGCCTCGAGTAGTGGTCAGCAATTATCCCGTGCTCGAGGAATTCCATGCTGCCGCCCCGGTTGCATGGACGTGCAGAAGTCCGGCGATCGGTTATGTCGGAGTGCTGTCGAGAGATCGCGGCATTGCCGAGATCACGCAAGCATTGTCCCTGCTGTCCCCGAGTTTCCAAGTGACCCTGAAATTGGCGGGCACCTTTTCGCCGCCCTCCTTCCGGGAAGAACTCGCCGCCCTGAACGGGTGGGGCCAAACCCAGTTCTTGGGAACCCTGGATCGTGCCGGGGTGGTCGACCTGCTTTCGGAGGTTCGTGCAGGTTTGGTTGTACTGCAGCCCACACCAGCATTCCTTGACTCCGTCCCGATCAAGATGTTTGAGTATATGTGTGCGGGAATTCCCGTCATCGCATCGGACTTTCCAGGATTCGCGGAAATTATGAATGAGGAAAGATGTGGCCTTTTAGTTGATCCGCATGATCCCCGAACCATCGCCCAGGCCATCGAGTTTGTTCTGGCTCATCCTGAAGAAGCAGAAGAGATGGGCCGACGCGGGCGTGAAGCGGTCATGACCAAATATAACTGGGCCGGCGAAGAGCGCAAGCTGATCCAACTCTACCGGAGCCTTTTGGACACTCCATGTGTGGCATAGCGGGCATTGTGGCCTTGGATGGCTTTGACCCAGCGCTGCTCATCAGCATGACCAATCTTGTGAAGTATCGGGGTCCAGATGGCTACGGCTTTGCCTTCTTTGACGTTCGCACCAACTCTACGGGTGAAAGCTACCACAACCAGGAAAAACTTCCTGCGCTTCACCGCCCCTCTCTAGGGCTCGGTGCTCGCCGACTCGCGATTCTCGATCTTTCTGACTCCGGCAACCAGCCCATGCAGATAGACGATGGATCCTTCTGGATCACGTATAACGGTGAAGTTTACAACTACCTGGAAATTCGGCAGGAACTGGAAGCTCGGGGCCACCAGTTCCACACTCACACCGACACGGAGGTCATTCTTCGTGCCTATCGAGAGTGGGGCCCTTCGTGTGTGCAGCGTTTCAATGGCATGTGGGCCTTTGCCATCTATGATCGCCAGCAGCGCAAGCTGTTTTGTTCGCGGGACCGTTTCGGCGTAAAGCCTTTCTATTATTTTGCCACTGATTCGCTCATGCTGTTTGGGTCCGAGATCAAACAAATATTGCAATACCCCGGTATGCCACGTATTGCAAATGAGAGTATCGTTTTGCAGTATCTGGATCAGGGCGTGCAAGACCACTCGGAAAGCACGTTCTTTGAGAACATTCGTCAATTATTGCCTGGCTGCTCTCTCTCTGTGGACCTGAGCAAACCTGCGCTTTCCGTCCAATCCACGAGTTACTGGGCATTGGCCGCCCCGGCCGGAGCAGACCTGCCCGAACAGCAAGCGATCGAGCAGTTCCTGACCCAACTGCAAAGATCCGTCAATTGGCGATTGCGGAGCGATGTGCCAGTTGGTTCGTGTCTGAGCGGCGGCCTGGATTCATCCTCCATCGTCATGCTCGCCAGCAAGTTTGGCCGCGCGAAGGAGTTTCATTCCTTCTCCTCCTGCTATGATGAAGCATCGATCGACGAACGTGAGTTTATCCGGGAAGTGGTCTCTTCCTCAGGTGTCACTCCTCATTACGTCTTTCCTCAGGGCGATGGGTTCTGGGATGACCTCGAGTGTTTGATCTGGCACCAGGATGAGCCGGTAGGGGGAACCAGCGTATACGCCCAATGGTGCGTGATGCGAGAGGCACGAAAACAAGGAATTCCTGTACTCCTCGACGGACAGGGAGGTGACGAGACGCTTTGCGGCTATCGCAAATTCTACTTCTTCTATTTATGGCACCTGATGAAAAAGGCCGATCCGCGGTTCCTGACCGAAGGAGTAGCGTGGATCCGCAACTCTCAGGGAACAATATGGAGTTGGCAACACGCCAAAAGGTATATCACCGCCCCGGGCGGCAGGAACAATTCGCTTCATTCACGGGTATGTAGCCCGGAGTTAATGGATCGTGATTACCACGTCCCTAAGCACGATATTGGGCCCGGAGCCAGCCTCTATGAGAGACAGATAGATGACCTTAGGTTTTGGAGCATTCCCGCGTTACTTCATTACGAGGATCGAAACTCGATGGCCCATTCCGTCGAAACCCGTGTTCCAATGCTCGATTACGAACTGGTTCAGTTTGCCATCAACTGCCCGCCCAGATTCAAATTGCGCGACGGCTGGACCAAGTGGATTCTTCGCCAAGCGCTACGTGGCACTTTGCCCGAGGCTGTGCGTCTGCGCAGAAGCAAGTTGGGTTTTGCCACGCCACAGGACCAATGGCTGCGCCAGGACGTCCGGGGAAAGATGCGATCCGTCATCAGCGATTCCGGCTTCAGAGTGGGTCGAATTCTGTCGCAAACAAAAATGCGTAAACAACTTGAAGATTTTATCTCCAATCGAGCAGGTTGCCTGAATGGGCTCGAGGCCTTCCGGCTTTTGAATCTGGAATTGTGGGCACGGGTGTTTCATGTCTCATGAAATGCCGCCGTTTCCGCGCGATAACATTCCGGAGGAGCACAAAATGCGGCCGCGCTCCCTGAATGTTTGGTGGGTCTCTCAATACGCATCCACGCCGGACCAGCAATTCACGACCCAATATGACTTGGCCAGCAAGCTTGTTGGCAAGGGACACCGCGTTACTTTCTTCTCGGCAGGTTTTAGCCATTACAAGTTTGAAGAAATCAGGCTAAAAGACGGAGAAAACTGGCGAGAGGAGATCTGTAACGGAGTTCGCTTCGTGTGGATCAAGACGCCTCCGTACAAAACCAACAACTGGAAGCGCGCTCTCAACCTGTGCAGTTTTGCGTGGCGGGCTTACTGGAATGCCCGGCGCCGGCAAGAGGTGCCGGACGTGATCATCGGCACGACGTTTCACCCTTTGGCATCCTTAAGCGCATACTGCATTTCGGTAGCGAAAAAGAGGCCCTTCGTTTTCGAAGTGAAGGACCTTTGGCCGCTAACGATGATCGAGTTTGGCAAATTCTCATCCAAGAACCCTCTGGCGCTCATCTTGGGATCTTTAGAAAAATTCCTCGCACGCCGAGCCAGCCGGATCATGACAACACTTCCCGGGGTTGGCGACTACTACGCAAAGCTTGGAGTGCCCACGGAAAAAACGGTCTGGATTCCGAATGGACTGGAGCTTTCTCGCTATGCAAGTTTGGATCCCTACGATGGCCATCTGCGAACGCCTATCGTACTCCTCTACGCAGGTGGCCATGTTTCTGCCAACGCGTTGGGGACCATCATCCGAGCTGCACAAATTGTGCAGGGAGCGGACATCGGAGTTCAGTTTGTCTTCATTGGGGGCGGACAGGAAAAATTACAACTGGTTCGGTTGGCGAAAGATTTGAATGTTCAAAACATTCAATTTAGAGATGCTGTTCCCAAAAGCGAACTGCACAAAATAATGAAAGAAGCGGATGCTTTTATTCTCAGTATGCGCGATCTGCCGGGCCTGTATCGGTACGGGATGAGTTTCAATAAGTTATGCGACTATGTGGCATCCGGGAGGCCGGTCCTGTTCGCCGGGAATTCGAGCTACAACGTGGTAGAAGAGTTCCATTGTGGAATCGTAGTGCCGCCTGAAAACCCACAGGCTTTTGCCGAAGCCGTCCGCAAATTCCGAAACTTGAACGACGCCGAGCGCGCAGAGATGGGCAGGAACGGGCTTCGCTGCGCAAGGGAGCGATTCGATATTTCCATGCTGGCCGACCGGTTGGAGAGCATGCTGATCTCCATAGCCGATGTTTCCGGGGCTGCGGGCTACGGTGAGGCCGGTACGGGAACTGATTCCAAAAATTTGTCCGTCGTGGCCTAGTGAAAGAAAGAAACCACGGGTCCGGCTGGATCGCACCATGCGCCAGAAAGGGTAGGGAAAGCGCGACAGGCAGTAAAGCGAGTATCATTATAAATTCTACCGCCAACACGAGGTTCAGAAAATGAAAGTACCTATGCAGGCGGGGACCATTCCGCCGCCCGCCGCAGAGCCGGAAGACGGACTGGTCGTCAGAAGAAACTCGCTCGTCCGCGCGCTAAAATCGCTGCTCGCTTCCACGCATCCCTTTTTGCCGGATGCGATTTACCGGCCGCTCTACAATGTCGCGTTTCGTAGCTACAAAGGGGTGTTGCGCCTATTGTATTCCCGGCATATTTTTTACCATTTCGTCTTCGGCAACCGAGTCAATTTGACTAGGGCAAAGCTAGTACACAGGATCATGCCTTATTCGCTGGTGGGCAGTTCGGGGCTGGACGCAACGTTTGATGCAGCTTCGGATTTGATCGCTCGGGGAATTCCCGGAGATTTTATCGAATGCGGAGTAGCTCAGGGGGGTTGCTCGGCGCTCATGGCCACCGTAGCGGGGACCGACCCGCAAGGACGCAGGATGTGGCTATTCGATTCGTTTCAAGGGCTTCCCGACCCCACCGACAAAGACTTCGACCAGAGGAAGGAGCTGACTGGAGAGCACATCCGTCCGCTCGTCCGCGGATCCTGCCTGGGCACCAAGGACCAGGTCGAGGCGCTGCTTTTTTCTAAATTTGGATTAGACCGAGATTCGGTGTGCCTGGTAGAAGGATGGTTCCAGGACACGCTTCCGATCTATAAGGATCGGATTGGGCAAATCGCCTTGTTGCGCATCGACGGCGACTGGTACGAGTCGACCCTGTGCTGCCTGGAAAACCTCTATGGCCTCGTTTCTCCCGGTGGCTGGATCATCATTGATGATTATGGTGTGTGTTTCGGATGCAAGAAAGCGGTCCACGAATTTCTCGATAGCATCGGATTGAATCCGCAGTTGAATCCAGATGGCCGAGGGGGCGTGCTGTTTTGCAAGCCTTCGTGAGTGAGCGGAGGTCGTAAGCGTGGGACCATTGCCGGAAGCAGCAAAACGGGCGTTTGACCTCACCACCTCTCTTTTGGGTCTAGTGTTCCTTTCACCTCTGTTTTTGGTGGTCAGCGTCGCAGTCAAATTAGGCTCCGAAGGGCCGGTCTTCTACCGCGGCGAGCGGATTGGCCGGTATGGGAAACCATTCCGCATGTGGAAGTTCCGAACGATGCGCATGAATTCGGACAGTCAAGGCGTGACCACCGGAAAGAACGACCCGCGCGTGACCAGCGTCGGGAAATTCCTGAGGCGGCACAAGATCGACGAATTGCCGCAGCTTATCAATGTGTGGACGGGAGAAATGAGTTTGGTGGGGCCGCGCCCCGAATTCCAGGAACACACGGCGGCTTACACCGGTGAGGAAAAACTCATTCTTACAGTTCGTCCCGGAATTACAGATTATGCATCGGTGCGGTTCCGCAATCTTGACGAATTGGTGGGCTGCGAGGAACCCCACCGCGTGTTCATCGAAAAGATCCGCCCGGAAAAAAACCGTTTGCGGGTGGACTATGTGAAGCATCAATCCTTGGCCGAGGATTTTAGGATTCTGTTCCAGACCATCCTCTGCGTGATCGGGAGGCGATGAATGGACTACTGCCAACTTGGCCAGACTTCCATAAACGTGTCGCGAATCGGCTTCGGCTGTGGTCCAGCAAGTGGGTACGATTATGGACAAGTGGACGAGGCAGAATGGCGTCTTGCAGTTCTAGCTGCGCTGGAAAACGGAATCAACTTCTTTGACGTTGCGGATGTTTACGGGTTCGGCCGTGCCGAGGAGATGCTTTCCGAGGCGTTAGGTGACCGCCGGCACGAGGTGGTGGTGGCCACAAAATGCGGACTCGCCTGGGATCACCAGGGTAAGGTTCGCCGGGATCTGAGCAGGAAGAATGTGCTGCGAAGCGTCGATGCCAGCTTGCGGCGCCTTCGACTCGATGTGATCCCGCTGTATCAGATTCATTGGCCGGACCCTCTGACACCCGTAGAAGAGACTCTCGAGGCTCTTGCGCAATGCCAGAAGCAGGGCAAAATTCGATGCCTTGGCGTCTCGAACTTCCCCTACGATCTATTGCGACAGGCCCACGCGGTATGCCCTTTGCAGTCCGAACAGGTGGCGTTCAACTTGCTTTGCCGGGAACCGGAACGGGAGATCTTTCCTTGGTGCAAATCGGCAGGCGTGAGCATCTTGGCACACTCCGGATTGGCCCGCGGCTTTCTGGCCGGTCGCTATGCCCCCGGAGACGGAAACCGGTTTTCGGACACTCGAAAAAGCAGCCCTTATTTCTCGAGCGAGGGCGGCGCGGAGAAGCAAGGATTGCTCGATGCGATCCGAAGGATCGCCGCCGAAGCAAGCAGGCCATTTTCGAGTGTTGCAATCCGCTGGATGCTTGATCATCCCGACCCTTCTGTGGCCTTGATTGGGATCAAAAGTCGCGCCCAATTGATGGAAAACCTGCAGGCCGAAGATTGGCACCTCACCCCTTCGAACTGGCAGCTCCTCGCTGAACTTTCCGCCGCATGTCCGGTCGGATTGGCTGGGTTCCCCGCTCACAAACACTGAAGGGCGGGTGCTTTGTAAATCTCGATGCTTATAGTTAAACTTTTGGTTGTTTCCAACATGCAAATTCCAGAACGTGTGCCATTGAGATTGAGGAGGAATCGTGACTGAGAGACTGGAGAACAAGAGGAAACCCTTGTCTCCCTCAGCGGCCTTTGCAAAACGAATTCGCCGCCGCGCTTTGCAGATGGTCTATACCGCCAAGAGCTCCCATCTGGGATCCATCTTTTCTACCGTGGATCTTCTGGCCGTGTTGTACGGCCAGATCTTGCGGCATGACCCTTCCCGGCCCGACTGGCCAGAAAGGGATCGTTTCATCCTCAGTAAGGGGCATGCTTGTGCCGGGCTATATGCGGCATTATCGGAACGTGGATTTTTTCCGGAGTCCTGGCTAGAGGAATTCTACGTGAATGGGGGGCATTTGGCGGGACACGCAACGCACGTAGGCCTTCCCGGGGTGGAAGTCTCGACCGGCTCTTTGGGCCACGGCCTGGCGCTGGGAGCCGGAATGGCTCTTGTCGCAAAAAGGGAAAATCGTGGCTTCCGGGTCTTCGTGATGCTGAGTGATGGAGAATGCGATGAAGGATCCACATGGGAGGCGGCTCTGTTTGCCCCCTTTCACCAATTGGATAATCTGACCGCAATCATCGATTACAACAAGATCCAGAGCTTCGGTACCGTCAAGGAGGTTTTGGACCTGGAACCCTTCGGTGCAAAATGGCGCGCATTCGGATGGTCGGTGCGCGAGATCGACGGCCATAACCTTTCAGAAATCGAGGAGACGCTCGAGTCCGTGCCTAGCCAACCGGGTCGCCCAACTTGTATCATCGCCCACACCATCAAGGGCAAAGGAGTGAGTTTCATGGAAAACAAGGTCTTGTGGCATTACCGGACCCCAGATCCCGAAGAGTTTCGTCTGGCTCTTGCAGAACTCGAGGAGGGGTAATTGCGGAGCGCATTCTTTCAGGC
>Ga0181532_10005827_pt1 | contig 10370 bp, 7 predicted proteins | sample PEATcosm2014_Bin_33_FD_119768 | JGI IMG/M metagenome (GOLD analysis project Ga0181532, IMG submission 119768) | Peatland microbial communities from MTU Mesocosm Facility, Houghton, MI, USA - PEATcosm2014_Bin11_30_metaG | ecosystem: Environmental > Terrestrial > Soil > Wetlands > Peat | place... | reverse complement strand
TATCCCGACGTGATGTTCATCGTGGATTCGGTCAGCTCGATGAGCGCGGTGCCGCTGAAGTTTGACGAGCTGGGCATTGACGTGCTGCTGGCCGGGACCCAAAAGGCCTTCGCGCTGCCGCCGGGCACAGCCCTGTTCGTCTGCTCGCCCGCGGCGCTCAAGAAAGCGGCGACGATGAAAGACCGCGGCTACTACTTCGACCTGGTGGAGTTCCAGAAGAACGCGGAGCAGAGCATGACGCCCAGCACCCCGAGCATCGGGCACGTGTTTGCGCTCGAGTCGAAGCTGCAGGACATCTTCGCCGAAGGGCTGGAGGCGCGCTATGCCCGCCATCGGCGGACGAACCAGATGACACGCGACTGGGCGGCCAGGCACGGCTTCACGCTTTTCCCGGAAATGGGCTTCGAGTCCATCACCCTGACCTGCGTAAACAATGGCGCCAAACCCGGCGGCCGCGCGGTGGACGTGCCGAAGCTTCAGAAGCTGGTGAAGGACCAGGGCTTCCTGATTGACGGGGGCTATGGCAAAATCAAGGGCACGACGTTCCGCGTTTCCAACATGGGCGATGAGACCGAGGCGAGCATGAACCAGCTCTTCGCGGCGATGGACAATGCCGTGAAGGCGCTGTGAGCTGGTCCGGCTACTGCGGTCCAGGCTGGCTCGGCTCCCGGTAAGGTTGCCGGGCGCCGAAGAGCTTGATCAGCGCCTGGTTCTTGTCCGCCAGTTCCTTCTGCCCGGCGGCCAGCGCCAGTTCCCGCGCCTTCTTCGCCGTGGCTGCGGCCTCCTCAAAGCGCCCGGCCTCCGCGTAGGCGGCAGCCAGAGTGCCTACCATCACAGGCTCTTTGAATTGCGTGATCCGGCAAGCCCGCTCCGCCAGGCGCACTGCCTCGGGTCCATTCCGAAACTCGCCTTGGGGATTCGCGGCCCGAATCCATGCGACATTGTTCAAGGCCACGGCAAAGTCCGGATCCAGGCGCAGGGCCTCCGTGTAGTGCGTAAGGGCTTCGGCGGTCTGATGCTGGGCGGCTAAGGCCACGGCCAAGTGGCAATGGGCTTGAGCGTTGCCGGGTTCGACGCGCAGAGCGTCACGCCATTGCGCAGCAGCCTCGGCGAGCTTGCCTTGGCTCGCCAGCGTTTCCCCCAGTAAAAGCCGGGGACCGGCCGAGTTGGGTTTGATCGAACACGCCAACCGCAATTGGGACATGCCCTCGGCCGTCTCGCCTTGCGCGACCAGGCTCGCACCGAGGTCACTGCGCAATTCGGGGTTAAAGGGAGCGACAGCCAGGCCATCCCGCGCAACTCGTATAGCCTCTTTGGCTTGCCCGTCCCTGAGCAACAGGAAAGAGAGTTGGTGATAGGCTGGATCGTTGCCCGGGACCAACTGCACTGCGCGCCGCGCGTGTTCGATCGCTTCCGCCAATCGCTGCTGGCGGGCCAGGATGGCTGAAAGCACCAGGTGCCCCGTCGGCTCGTTCGGTCCTCGCTGCACCGCGGCACGGGCCAGCCGGGCGGCTTCCGGCAGGTCGCCCGCATCCATCGTAAGGTACGCCAGGCACGCCTGTGCCTCGGCGTTTGGAGTCGGCGCGCGGTCCAGCTTGACCAGCAACTCCACAGCCTCGCCCTGCCGTTTCTCGTTCCAAAGTGATTGGGCCTCGGCGCGCAGCGTGGCCACGGCGTTGGGCGAAATCCACATCATGGCATAGCTGTTGACGGCCCAAATGCCGGCCAGGATGCGGATCATCGGCCGGGCCTTCCCGCCCCACCCGCACAGCTCATCGAGGCCCCACGCGCCAAAGGCGCAGAACGGCACCAGGGCGCACAGCCCGTAAAATGCCTTCACGTGGCATTGGTAGGGAAGCGTGATGGACAAGTGCACCATGGCAAGGGCTGCCAGAAACGCCAGGCCTAGCAGTAGAAACCACTCAGGCGAGGGCTGTCGCAGGAACCTCACCAGCGCCAGGATGCCGCCGACCAGCACGGCGAACGTGGGAAGCAATGCCAGCCAATAACCGACCGCCATCAGGTCGTAATCCCAGGGCGGGCGGGCCACAGCATCCGCTCTGCCACCGAACAACCCGTCGCCCCAAAGCGTCGCGTAGATGCCGTCGCCGAAGCTCTTGAATGAACTGAACCAGGGATGCGCTAAGGCTGCGCCGAACCGCAGATAGAAAGCGCTTGTACGATAGCCGTCATCCTGCCACCACGAGAACCCCAGTTGTGGATCCCATACACCGATCAACGGACTGCCGAACTGCGCCCATAGCCGGGCATAGTGCCAGCCGCAGACGGCGGCACAGGTTGCCAGCGCCAAGCCCAATTGCCGAATGCGGATGGCGAAACGCGGCGTGCCGGTGCGCGGCGTCAGGCAGGTCTTCCAGAGCAGTGCGCCGAAAACGACGGGCACCGCCAGCAGGGCGGTGGACTTCGTCAGCAGAGCCGCGCCAAGACATAGGCCCAGCCCGGCGCAGGCCTTCCAGGACAACCGCTCCTGTTTCAACATGCGGAGGGTCAGGAACACGCAAGCGCTCCCCAGCGCCGCCGCCAGCCCTTCGTTGGATACGTATTGCGAGAGGTAAAGCACGGGGGGCAGAGCCGCGGCCAGCACCAGTCCCCATCTGGCTTTGGATCGCTCCCCGGGGAATAACAGCCGCAAGCATGGCCAGACCAGCACGAAGTGGGCAATGCCTATCACCATACCCATCACTCGCAACACCATCACGCCGGCATCCTGCATCGCCGAGAGGGACAGCGCGCTCAGCACGGACGCGCCCAGGGTGTAGTAGAGCGGTGGCTGGAACATCTCCCACCCCTGATTTGCCCTCGGCAGCGAATGATGCTGCTGGATGTACTGAACGTAGGCGAGGTGCCCATCCACGTCGTAGCCCACTAAATTCGGCAGCACGCTAAGGTTGTTCGCGAAGAGCGCCACCCATAGAACTGCCAGGCCGAGGACCGGCAGGAGTTCCCGCTTCATGGCAGGCGCGGCGGCAGGCGGCGGGCAGCGGCCTCCCTGCTCCGTGGCCGGTGGTCCGGAGTCCGCAGGTGCCGGCGAGCGGCGGCTGAGCAGCCAGTAAGCAGCGCCTGACCCCGCCGAGAACAGGAGCAACAACAACCAGTGGGCACGGAGGCCTGCCCAGGAATCTTCCCCGCCGTAGATGGGGCTTCCTACGAGGGCAAGTTTAGGCTTGCTGGCCAGACGCGCCTGCCGCCACGCGGCGCCTGCGTACGAGGCTTCCCAGGTCTCATCGCTATTCAGCCGCCAACCGTCGGCATCCAACGAGAGCCACAAGACGGGCGGGCCGTTGCTGTTCGAGACGGTGACGGCGATCTGGTTCTCGCCCGAGCGCAGTTCCCGGGAGACGTCGAACTCGTCGGGCTGCTTCCAATTCCGCCCTCGTTGTATGGGTGTGACCGCCGGCTTGCCGTTGATGGAGAGCGCGTAATGGCGGAGGCCCGCGATCGAGAGCATCGCGGTCCGGGGCGCCGCCTTTAGAGTGAATGCACGCCGAAAGAGCGTGCTCAGGTCCACGCGCGCATTCATGGTGCTTTTCGGCCCTGAGGGATAGATGATCCATTTCGCGGGAGCGAGCCGCGGCAGGAAATACACTCCGGGGTTGTATATGCAGTTCCACCCCAACCAACCCAGGCTGCCGAGCGTGCTGCAGACGACGAGAGCCAAGGCGAGACGGCGCGCCAGACTGGAAGGTCCATTCAGCGGTTGCGTCATGCGATAAGCTTGCTAATGCAAGCAGGTCGAACGATAGGCTAACCGCGTCGAGCGCTCAACCCTCCCACCTCTGCCAACCGGCGCAGGCCCCGGCCGCCTCACCCTTCGGCTTTCGGTGACGCTTCAGGCGCTTTGTAGGCCTGGATAGAGTCAATACGATGGCGGTGAATGACTCCATGAATCTCGAACTCGACCTCATCGCTGGCCTTGTGGCCTATGAGCGACTGGGCGACGGGCGACAGGTAGCTGACCAGGTTGTTCTCCGGGTCTGAATCCCAGGCGCCCAGAATGGTGAAGCGCTCCGGCTGATGCGTCTGCAGATCAGTGGCAGTGACCACGGTGCCAATGCTGGCCACATCCGTGCGCGGATTGGAGAAATCTGTGCCCCGGGCGCGCAGGAGCTGGGTTTCGAGCTCCGCCTTGTGGCGCATGAGGAGCTTTTGCATTTCCTTGGCGGCTTTGTATTCGTGGTTCTCCCGCAAGTCGCCATAGCTGCGGGCGATCGCGATCTCCTTCGAGTTGGCTGGAATCTTCTTCTCGACCAGCTCGTGGTACTCATTCTTGCGCCGCTCCAGGCTTTCCCACGATACGACCAGGCCGGCCTCCTGCTTGGGTTGGTCGCCGGAAATGAGCGACTGGATGGCCGGATAGCTTTTCACAATACGCGCCAGCAACGAGCGCTTGTCCATGTCGTCGAAGCACGGGGAATACTGCAAAGCGCGGGTGAGGTCTTTGATGACTTCAAAGTCCGCTGAGCCGATCAACTCCACCAGCAATTCCTGGTCATCGAGAATGTAATCGCGCAGGCGATTGGAGCGGCGCTCGTTGAACTGGTCGCGTTCCATGGCGGTGAGCATGGCGCGGAAGACTTCCGGCCCCAGGATGTCAGCGAAGGAGTCGTTGCGATCTTTCGCCAGCCAGAGCAGCAGCTCGGTGCTGGCGGTGTGCTGGCTGATGAGGCGGGCGAGGGTTTCCTTCAGGGGGTCCATCTTGCCTTCCTGAATGAGCACGCTGGCCAACTCGCGGCACAGCTTGGCCGAAGCGCTGTTCAGGGCCAATCTCACGGCCTCGTGCCAACGCTCGGGGGTGGCGGCCTTGAAGGATTCCAGTGCCCGGCGGTGCTTGGACGCCGGGAGCTGTTCCAACAGCGTCCCTAGCTGCGCGTCCGCAACCCAGATCGCCTGGGCCTGAACTTCGTCCGGGCCGGCAGGCACTTCAGCCATGGCCTGGACGTCGTCGCGGGCGAAGATCGCCTCGAGCGCCACGGCTGGCTGGGTGCGCTGGTAATTGCCAATCTCTGAATTGAATGCGGCAATGACTTCGGTGGCCGCAGCTTTCTTATCCGTCAGATCGTGCGCGTTCCGGAGCAGTTCGGCGGTTACGGCGATGCGCGCCTTCAGCCCCTTGGCAGCGCGGAAATCCTCCAGCAGCCGGTTTTGCAGGGAAACCTCCTTCTCCTGATAGATGATCGGCTCGGTCTTCTTTAGCGGCACTTGGAAGTGGCCGTCTTTCTTCAACTGGCGTTTGGCCCCCTCCCACCACTTCTTCCAATCCTCCCGGACTACATCGGGGACAAGCACCTGCTGGATCTGATCCACAGTCGCCTTGCCACCGAAACTGTTGATGACCAGTTTCACCAGCTCGAGCGGGCCCGTTGCAGCCATCTGCTGCAAGGCTGGAAGGTCGGAAGCCTTGCGCGCGAGAACGTGGCTCTTGGCGATCGGCTTGAGGGACTCCGCAGCAAACGACAAATCCATCGTATGGCCCGCTTTGTTGTCGAAATCAATGGTGAAGCGGGCGAAGACGGTATCCACGGTCTTGATGCGTCCGAAGCCCCAGCTCCGGTGCATGCAGAAGCCGCTTTCTGTGAGCATCACAAGGGATTCAATGTGGTGCCGCTCCAGTTTGCCTGCTGCCGCCATCTTCTCGAATTCTTCTCTCATAAAGTATCTTAACGCTCGCGTCCCCGAGCCGGATGCGTTTATTAAAGGTCGTGCGCGCCCAAAAACCAAGAGAAATTGCATTGCACCTCCTGCGGCGGCGCGAGGGCGGCGACTTCATAGAAGACCGGCTCGAAGCGGCGCTGGCTCGCGGGCGGCTTTCTGCCGCGGATCGCCATCTGTGCCACGAGCTGGTTTACGGTGTCGTGCGGTGGCAAGCGACCCTGGATTGGTTGATCGCGCGAAAGACGGCGGGCCGGACCCAGAAGCCGGTGCTGCAGAGCCTGCTGCGGCTGGGGCTTTACCAGATCTTCTGGCTGGATCGCATCCCCGGCCACGCCGCCGTCCACGAGACCGTGGAGCTGGCCAAGCAAAGCGGTTTCGGCCCGCAGGCGGGATTCGTCAATGCGCTCCTCCGCGGCTACCTGCGGGAGTTCGAGGCCACGGACGGTCTGCTGGCCGAGCTGAAGGCGGCCCAGCCTCACCTTGGCTATTCGCATCCGGAGTGGCTGGTCGGGAGGTGGCAAGAGCGCTGGGGGCGGGAGCGGGCGGCGGCGTTGATGGCCTGGAATAACACGCCGCCCAAGACCTTCGCCCGCGTCAATACCCTCAAGACTGACGCCGGCAAGCTCCTGCCGCAGTGGCGGGATGAAGATGTGGAATATGATTTCGTGCGGTATGACTGGGTCGAGGAGAACCTGCTATTCGAGCTGAAATCGCATCCGCCCCTCAACCGGCTGCCCAGTTTCCAACAAGGTCTGTTTTACGTTCAGGACCCGAGCACGCTGTTAGCGGTGCGCGAGCTGGCTCCCCAGCCGGGCGAATCAGTGCTTGATCTCTGTGCCGCGCCGGGAGGCAAATTGACCTTCATCGTTCAACTCATGCAGAACCAAGGCCGCATTACCGCTCACGACCTCGCGTCCGACCGCTTGCGAATGGTGGAGGAGAACTGCGCGCGGCTGGGCGTCACTTGTGTCCAAGCCGTCTTACCCTCAACCCTCAACCCTCAGCCCTCAACCCTCTATGACCGTGTCCTGCTGGATGCTCCGTGCTCGAATACCGGAGTGATGCGGCGCCGGGTGGACTTGCGTTGGCGGATTCGCCCCGAAGAGCTGGGACGCCTGCGGACCATGCAACTGGAACTGCTGCGCCAGGCGGCACCGCTCCTCAAGCCAGGCGGCACCCTGGTCTATAGCACTTGCAGCCTGGAAGCAGAGGAGAACGGCCAGGTCGTAAGCGAGTTCCTGGCCGCCCACCACGATTTCAAACTCGCGAGCGAGCGCGCGCTACTGCCGTTTGTTGACAAGGCAGATGGCGCTTATGTCGCGCGGCTGGTCAGGCGCAGTTAAGCGGCGGGGTTACATCCCCATGATTTGATAGCCGCAATCCACGTACAAGACCTGCCCTGTTATGGCCGCCGCGCCATCACTCGCCAGGAACAGACCGGTGGCACCCAGTTCCTCCGGCAGCACATTGCGCTTCAGGGGAGCGTGCGCCTCGTAGTGCTTGAGCATTTCGCTGAAGCCGGCGATGCCGCGCGCCGCCAGCGTGTTCACCGGGCCGGCACTGATGCAGTTGACGCGGATGCGTTTCGGCCCGAGGTCGTAGGCGAGGTAGCGCGTGCAGGCTTCAAGCGAGGCTTTGGCGACCCCCATCACGTTGTAGTGTGGCACGACCTTCTCGGCGCCGTAATAACTCATACCCACGATGCTCCCGCCCTCCGGCATTAGCGGCGCCGCCGCGCGCGCCAGCGCCACCAACGAGTAGGCGCTCACGTCGTGCGCGACGCGGAAGGCCTCGCGGCTGGTGTTGAGGAATTCGCCTTCCAGCGCCTCTTTCGGAGCGAAGGCAACCGAGTGGAGCAACAAATGCAGCTTGCCGAACTTCTCGCCGACGGCCTTGAAGACCCCGGCGATCTCCTCGTCCCGCGTCACATCACAGGGCAGGATCAACGTGTCGCCACCAAAGGCACTGGCTAGTTCTTCGACGTTCTCCTTGAGGCGCTCACCCTGGTAGGTAAAGGCGAGTTTGGCGCCCGCACCGTGCCAGGCCTGCGCAATCGCCCAGGCGATAGAACGCTTGTTCGCGACGCCGAAGACGATTCCCTGTTTGCCAGCCAGTAAAGACATGGGTCGGTTAAATAGATTGAATGCGCTAAATGAGTTAAATCGGTGGGATTAGCAGTAGGCCAGGGCGGGCGGAAAAGCAAGGGCCTTCGCGCGCTAACTGTCTCCCCCGCGGCGCCAGATAGTAAGCAACCCGCCCAGGCCCAGGAGGAGGAGGCCGCTCACTGCCAGCGCGCCGCTGTTGCCGTACGCCGGGAGGAGGTAGAGGGAGGCCGCGCCGACTGCCGGGCCGGCAAAGTTGCCGACTCCGATGGCCGCTTCGTGAATTCCCCCGTGCTCGCCTTTCGTATCCCCAAGGTCCATCGAGTAGAACAGCGAGGAGTAGTAGATCAGGCCGACGGCGACGCCGAAGGCGATCTGCGCAGCCACCAGGATCGGCAGGTTGGGCGCCAAAACCATGGCGGCGAACGTGCCGACCAGCGCAATATACGCGATCAGCAGCCACCGGAAGCGGTAATGCCACCCCGCCCAGCGCCATAGCACGAAGAACGCCCCGACCCGCGAGAAGCACCACAGCGAGCAGCAGAAGCCCGCGGCCATCGGCGAGAGCCCCAGTCGCCTGGTTACGCCGGGGACTACCGCGATGAGGGTATTGATGGCGACATACGCGAATGGGTTTGCCAGCCAGGCCAGGCGCAAGAAGACAGCGGCTCTTGGAGTGGCGGGCCGCAAAGCTGGTTCTGGCACGGGGCGCTGGGAGGGTCCAGGAGCAGGCGCCCCGGCCTTGGCTTGGGCTTGCATCCAGAGGGTCAGGCAGAACTGGCAGACCACAATCGCCAAAGGAACATAGAAGATGCTGCGGTGGCCGAGCTTCTCAAACATTGCACCCCCGGTGAAGTAGGCCACCGCCGCGGTCCCGGACCAGACCATGTTGTAGATGCCCACCATCCGCTGGACGCCCAAGCGGCTCTCCCCCTCGCTGACAAGCGCTTCGAGGGTCGGCCAGATGAAGCACATGCCCGCCACTGCCAAAGTAGTGATCACTATATGTCCGCCTGCGGTATGGAGCTGGCTCCCGATGCCCAGCGCGGCCAGCATGATAGTGAACCCGAGCCGCAGCGCCGTGAAGTAGCCGAACCGCTGAGCAAAACGCCCGCCCTGCCAGGACATGACGGCATAGATGAACCCGTTCAACGCCGCCAGAGCAAGGTTGGCCCCGTTGCCAAAGCCATACTCCCTCTGCATGAAGAAGTACAGGTAGTAAAGGAAGTAAACCGTGCCCAGGGAGTTCAGGCCCTCCAGGACGAAATAACCGGTCTTTAATCGCCGCGAAAACATTAACCGGGCTGACGTGCTTCCAGGGTTCGCATGCCCCCAGTTTGCTCCTGCGGCATTCCGAGTCAACGCGCCGGTTAGGCTTGCCACTGCCGGTCTGGTGGCCCAGGATGACGACGGTTCTGCCAGGGTTCGGTTCGTGCGGACGTGCTGTGGCTCTTCTAACAAGTGTTGGCCATTATGCGCCTCCCTTCAGAAGCCTGAGAGCATACCGACACTCGTGGGAGAGCATCTTGTCATCGTAGCCATAATCCTTGGCCGGAACGCCGAACATATCCAGCGCCATTTGCAGGTCGCTGAAGCGGTCGTCCTCCTGAAGAGCACAGGCGTAGAACTCGCTCTCCATCTTGCTCACAAAATCTCGGGCTGTGTTCTCGCCTGCAACTAACGACTCCAGCATCCGAATGAACTGATCAGGCGGGCGCTTTTGCTCTGGTTGCATAGCACACCTGCGGTGATGGCCAACGCTGCGCCTGAGCCGCGCGGCCACTGACGCAGGAATAAACGGGCGGCGCCAACCGCGTCGGCTCAAGGCGCTTGTTAGGCATCGTCGTTATAATCTCACCATCTTGCTCGCTCATCTTTCGCTCCAACAACGTGCACCAGCGCCTTCACGTAGTTGGTCTCTGGAAACTCTCTGCGAAACGACACCTTGAATGCGGTGTTCTCTCCAGCCGGCAAGCGGAAACTGTAATCTTCCCTCTCGCCAACATCCACCCGCTTGCCTCCAGCATCCAGGAAATCAACGTGAAACTGAACCTCCTTCCACGACACTTGACTCCTATTTGTGATCATCCCGATGACGGCTACCGTTGAACCGGACTTGGTGTCACCGAAAACGATGTGGCAGTCAGCTACCGCAATCTGGCCTCTATAGTGCTCGTACTTCTCACCAGTGTCGAAAATGTTCGCAAAGATCACCGACATAACCAGCATCGGGACTAAAGCAGCGACGATATGCAAGGCGGGATGGTAGAGGATCGTTGATCTGCGATCCTGAAACTGGTGGCAGTATGGACATTTTCGTGCCTGCCCCGGGATCTCCATGCAGCACATCTTGCATGTCTTGTTAGCTCCAGAGGTGTTCATAGATGCCTATCAACGGCGCAGATCACCGACCCGGCGCGAGGGGCGTTTAGATCGCAACCAGATCCTCATCGCCGAGTTCGGTGCATCTGCTTTGTTGAACGAAGCCGCTGCGCGGGGTGGACGATTTAAGGCGTAAGGGAGCGCCCGGAGTTCCAGACTCCGGGCTATGACAAATATCCATTCCAATCCGACTCCCCTACGCCAAAAGTTCAT
>Ga0181532_10005826_pt1 | contig 10370 bp, 8 predicted proteins | sample PEATcosm2014_Bin_33_FD_119768 | JGI IMG/M metagenome (GOLD analysis project Ga0181532, IMG submission 119768) | Peatland microbial communities from MTU Mesocosm Facility, Houghton, MI, USA - PEATcosm2014_Bin11_30_metaG | ecosystem: Environmental > Terrestrial > Soil > Wetlands > Peat | place... | reverse complement strand
GTCCTGCCACGCGCAGCCCAATGCGGGCGGCAGCAGCCCGTCGCAGAACCCGCTGCTCGCCATCTCCAGTGCCCAGGGCGCCAAGAACACGATCCCATGGTTCATCACCGCGCAAGGTCCCGTCCGCGAAGCGCGCTTCGTACAGTCGAACGGCGTTCAGGATGGCGGCGTGCATAATCTCTTCGTTGTCTCGGGCCGTTCCGATGCCGGGGGGTGTGCCATCACCCAGCCGAGCTTTTCGCCCGCGGGGAATCCAACCACGGGTCAGGGCGGCAATCCCAACATCATCTTCCGGATCCCGACACCCGTGTTCGGTGCCGGCCTCATCGAGGCAATCCCCGACTCGGCAATTCTTGCCAATATGAGCAACAACGAAGCGCATAACAACCAAGCCGGCGTTCACGGGCACGCCAACTCCATCCTCGGCGGCAATACCAACCTGAGCGCGAACGACGGCACGATCACGCGCTTCGGCTGGAAGGCGCAGAATAAATCGTTGCTGATGTTCGCGGGTGAGGCATACAACGTCGAGATGGGGATCTCGAACCAGTTGTTTCCGCAAGAGCGCGACGAGACGGCCGCGTGCAGACCCGTTCCGAGCACGCCGGAGGATACGAACAATTTTCCGCCGCCGTCGGGCGAGACCGCGGTTGCCGAGCTCTCCGACATCGAGGCCTTCGCCGACTTCATGCGGATGCTGGCACCGCCCGTGCCTGCGCCGGCGACGCCCTCGACCGTCAACGGCAGGGCGGTGTTCATCAGCGTGGGCTGCGCCGACTGTCATACGCCCTCATTTACGACCGGAGCGGCGATCGCCTCGGGCTCGGCGCGCAATCCGAGTCCGGCGCTATCAGGCCAGCAGGCCAATCTCTACTCGGACCTGCTCGTGCATCACATGGGGGAGGGGCTCGCGGACGGCATCACTCAGGGCGCTGCCGGGCCCGATGAATTCCGCACGGCGCCGCTGTGGGGGCTTGGCGAGCGCGTCTTCTTCCTGCACGACGGCAGGACGAGCAATCTGCTCACGGCGATTCAGGCGCACCGCAGCCCCGGCAGCGAAGCGAATGGGATCGTGCAGCAGTTCAACAGTCTGGGTCAGCAGCAGCAACAGGATGTTCTCAATTTCCTGCGCTCGCTGTGAGCATGGACGGCCGGGGCGTCGCCGCCAGCGATGCCCCGGCCGCGCGCGCCGCAGCCGTGGCCGGCTCGACGGGCGGCAGCAGCGACACGAGCCGCGGCGGCTCGACATTGCGCACCCAGGCGAAAGCGACGATGTGCTCGAAAATGCGCTGCAGATAGTCGCGCGTTTCCCCGTAGGCGATGTTCTCGATCCAGATGTCCGCATCCATCGACCGGCTGGGCAACCAGCGCGCGACCGGTAGCGGACCCGCGTTGTAGGCGGCCAGTGCGGGTCCGAGCTGTCCATCGTAGCGATTGAGCAGCTCGCGCAGGTACGCCGAGCCCAGCGTAATGGCCGTGTCAGGCTCGAACAGTGCATCGGGTGTTGGAGGCGGCAGCTGCCATCGCCGCGCGAGCGCGCTGGCCGTCGACGGGCGGATCTGCATGAGGCCGCGCGCTCCGGCACGCGAGACCGCGTCGCGCCGGAACAGGCTCTCCTGCCGCATGACGGCCAGGATCCAGTCGCTCGGCACCTGCGTCAGGGCGCTCGCCTGTCCGACTGCCGTGGCGTACGGACGCGGGTATCTGAGCCAAACATCGTTCCACTCGCCGGCCTGCGCGAGAGTGGCGATCGACTGCGCGTACCAGCCCCATCGGGCCGCAAGGTGAGCGGCCTGCACCCTGACAGCTGGGGCGGCGTCGCTGAGCTCATTGGCCCACTCGGCGTTGGCTTCCTCGGTCATATCGCAGTCGAAGAGTGCATGAGCGCGTACCAGGCCCGGCTCGGCGGCGAGCGCCGCCTCCGCGTTCGGGTCTTCGGGGGAGGGCTGTGCATTGAGGGCATAGCCGCGCTGCAGCCTGTCGGCCGCCAGGTAGCCGTAGTAATCGCGCAGGCCAGCGAGGTCCGCAAACAGGGGTGCTGCAACCTCATCGCCGTGCAGCGCGGCAACCGCCCGCGCCCGCCAATAGCGCCATCGCGGCTGCGCGGCGAGGCTGGCCGGCATCTGATCGATCCAGGCCAAAGTCTGCTCAAAATCGCCTGCCCAGAGTGCGGCACGAACGCGCCACTGCCAGACCTCATCGTCCACCGTGTCGGGCGGCACGCGCTCGAGCGCCGCGACCGCGGCCGGGCTGCGCTCATACGCTGCGCCGAGTGCGGCGTCACGCTGCAGACGCCCCCGCAGTCCGGGTGACATATCCGGTCGTGCGAGCAGGGGCGGCAGCAGGGCGAGGGCGGCTCCCGAATCAGCGCGCGACAGTCGATTGAAGCCGGCGTCGAGCGCGTCCGGTTCCACGGCGCCGCGCGGATTCGCCGCCAATGCATTGAGCTCAGGCCGCGGGGCCTCGAGCAGCCGCGCCCATTGCAGCAGCGGCGCAGCGTCAGCCGGCGTGAGGTCGGCGGCAAACTCGCGCGCCAGGCGCGGATTCTCCGCTGCCAGCGCTGCGCGTGTGCGGACCTGCGCCAGCGCGGCTGAAATGAGGCCCTGCTGTCGCAGCCACACAAATACGCCGTCGCACTCGCGCGGTTGCTTCTGCGGCAGATTCCAGCGGACGAGGACGTCCGGCCCCAGCCCTTTTGTGTCACCCGTCTCGAGGCGGGCCTCGAGGCGATCGCAGATCAGTGCGGGATCGGCCACATCCGCGGCGCGCGGCAGGAACCAGTCCCATCGGCGCCGCGCGGACAGATTTGCCAGCCAGTCATGACGCAAGGCACGCGAGACCGGTTGGCGCCCGTGCGCAGCAAGGAAAGCATCGATGGCGGCATCGAGCTCGTCGCCGGCCTTGAATTCGAGGTCGCGGCGCAGGCGCGCAGCCGTCAGATAGTCGTACAGCACGTACGATTTGAGCGCCGGGGAGTCTTCTGGCTCGGCGAGCGACGTCTGTCCTGCGCCCGGTACGCGCAGGCGTTGCATGGCCGCCAGAAATTCCTGGCGAGCGTCTTGCGCGGCAGGCGATGCGCCGGAGGTCGCAGCGCCGGCCGTTGCGGCGCCTGCCAGTCCGCCACATAACGCCACGGCCAGCAGGAGTGCCGTATATCTGCCCATGGAGGCATCTTATGCGCACGCTTGGGCTTTTAGGCACTAGAATGTGCGGCGCGCCACTGCTGCAAGCCCATGACGACACGGGAAATCATCCGCCGCCACAGTCTGGCAACTCGCTGCCTGCACTGGGTCAACGCGCTATGCGTGTTCCTGGTGCTCATGAGCGGATTGCAGATCTTCAACGCCGATCCACGCCTCTACTGGGGGCAGTTCGGGGCGAGCCCCGATCGCGCGCTGCTGGCAATCGGCGCGCACGGCTTTCCACATTGGCTTACTCTTCCGTCCTGGCAGGACCTGTCCACAGGCCGTCGCTGGCACTTCTTCTTCGCCTGGCTACTGGTCTTCAATAGCGCGCTCTACCTGCTTTTCAGTTTGCTGAGCGGCCACGTGCGACGCGACCTTCTGCCCTCGCGCGCCGAAATCGCGCCCTCGCATGTAGCCCGCGACGTCTGGGATCACGTTCGCCTGCGCTTCCCGAGAGGGGAGGCTGCAAAGCACTACAATGTGCTGCAGAAACTCGCCTATGTGGGCGTAATCTTCGTGCTGGCACCGACCCTGCTCGCGACAGGGCTCGCCATGTCTCCCGGTTTCGATGCCGCCTGCCCTTGGCTCGTGACGCTGCTCGGCGGTCGGCAAAGTGCGCGTACGATTCATTTCACGGCGGCGATGCTGGTGGCGCTTTTCATCCTGATACACCTGATCATGGTCGTCCTGGCCGGACCTTGGAACGAGGTGCGATCGATGATCACCGGACGGTACGTCGTGCCACCAGGTAAGGCTTCATGACGCGGCAGGTCTGGACACGCCGGCAAATGCTGCTGCGCGGCTCGGCGGCCTTCGGCGGCGTGCTGCTCGGCGGTTGCGATCGACTCAGCGAATCGCCATCGTTTCATCGCATCCTGAGCAGCGCCGAGCAGCTCACCTATCGTGCGCAGCGCCTGATCGTCGGCCAGTCGCTGGCGCGCGAATTCACCCGGGCGGATCTGTCGCCGGTGTTCCGTTCCAACGGCACAGCCAGGCCCGGCAGTGCGCTCTACAACCAACTACTCGAGAACGAGTTCGAGGATTGGCGTCTGATGGTCGGGGGTGCAGTCAATCGACCGCTCGCGCTCTCGCTCGGCGCCCTGCGAGCCATGCCCTCGCGCACGCAGATTACACGGCACGATTGCGTCGAGGGCTGGAGCGCGATCGGCCAATGGACCGGCGTACCGCTCGGCCACGTGCTCACGCAGGCGCAGCTCGCTCCGGAGGCACGATTCATCGTGCTCTACTGCGCCGATGAGCTCGAGCGCAACGACGGCGGATACTACGAGAGCATCGATCTCGTGGATGCCTTTCATCCCCAGACGCTGCTGGCGTACGAGTTGAACGGCCGGCCGTTGCCCGTCCCGAACGGCGCGCCTTTGCGCCTGCGCGTCGAGCGCCAACTCGGGTACAAGCAGGCCAAATACCTCATGCGCATCGATGCCGTCGCGCGGCTCGACGGCATCGGGCGCGGAAAGGGTGGCTATTGGGAAGATCGGGGCTACGAATGGTACGCGGGCATCTGACGGATGCCGTCGGACGCCACGCTCGTATTCGACGGCGTCGAATATCCGGATGGTGGCGCATCCGATCCCATCGCACTTGGACTGATGCAGGGCTCGCCGCCGCCCACGGCGGCGCGAATCCGCTACCAGGACGATCGGTTCCTGCAGTTTCCGCAGAATCGATGGGCGCTGTCGCATGTCCGCGAGCTCGTGCCGACCGTGGCGGTGTGGCGGGGAGCCGGTGCCGCGAGTGATCTGGGCACCGCGCCGCGCGATGTCGAAGCCGCAATCGATGCGCTCACCTTCGACGACCTGGAAGGTCGCCCACACTCGTGGCCGCAATCGCTGAGCCGCACATATGCAGACGGCATACTGGTCCTGCATCGGGGGGCGCTGGTGTACGAGCGCTATTTCGGTGCGCTCGAGCGGCAGCGCCCGCACCTCTGCTTCTCGATCACCAAATCCTATGCTGCGACGCTCGCAGCGACGTTGCTGTACGAGGACGTGCTCGATCAGGATCGCTTGATTCCCTACTACCTGCCCGAGACCGTCGGCACCGCGTACGAGCGAGCGAGTCTGCGCGAAGTGCTCGACATGCAGGTCGCCATCGCAGGCTCAGAGGACTACGCGGATCCGCGTGCGCTGATCTGGGATCACTTCCGGGCCGGCGGCTTTCGTCCGCGCGCCCGGGGTGACGTCGGACCTGACAACTACTACGACTCCCTGCTGACGCTGCGGCAGGCCGGTGAGCACGGCCGCGCATTCTCCTATCAGACTGTCAATACCGAAGTGCTTTGCTGGGTCATGAAGCGCGCCACGGGCATCGGCCTGGCAGACATGCTTAGCGAGCGAATCTGGTCGCGTATCGGCTGTCAGGAGGATGGCTATCTGGCAGTCGACTCGATCGGCGTGGCCATGGGCGGCGCAGGTCTGTGCGCCACGTTGCGGGACCTCGGTCGGTTCGGGGAGCTGATGCGCTGCGAAGGCGCCTGGCAGGGACGGCAGGTCATTCCCGCGGCCGTCGTCGCTGACATTCGCGGTGGCGCGGACCGGCAAAAATTCGCCACTGCCGGCTACACGCTGCTGCGTGGCTATTCCTACCGCAACATGTGGTGGGTGTCGCACGATGCGCTCGGCGTCTTCGAAGGCCGTGGCATCCATGGCCAGCGGCTCTACATCGCCCCGCGCGCCGAGCTAGTCATTGCCCGATTCGCCTCCCATCCCATCGCATCGAGCGCTGCCAACGATCCGATCACGCTGCCTGCCTTCCGGGCGCTCTGCCGGCTGTTGGCCGGTCCCTGACCTTGTACCGATTACTCAGGTGCAATCGCTGGACACCGATCGAATAACACGCGCCTTCCTGGCGCGCACACTTGCGAAGACCGAGTGGACACATCAGGCGCATCTGCACGTGGGGCTCTGGCACGCACTGAACTACGCAGACCCCGCCGCACTCGATCTGCTGCGGGAGCGCATCCGCGCTTACAACGCGGCGACTGGGGTCGCGAACACCGCGACGGCCGGCTATCACGAAACGATCACGCGCTTCTACCTGCACGTCATCCGCAAGTTCATGTGTTCGGCCGGTACGAGCCTGCCGATCGACGATCTTGCGCAGGCACTGATCGCGCAATGGGGCGATAAAAATCTGCCCCTGCGTTACTACTCGCCTGAACGGCTGTTCAGCGTTGCGGCGAGGCGAGGGTGGCTGGAGCCGGACCTTGCACCCTTGCCGTGAGCGCAGGGCTCCCATGGGGCGCCGGCGTGTAAGCGTAGTGCCAGGGCTCGTACGGCGATGACAGCGGGCCGCTAAATCTGCCGCCCGCTACGCGCATTGCCGACTCGAGTCGCCGCGTCCAACCGGCCGCATCCCATCGCGCGCGCGCCGAGGCCGCATCCAGGCCCGCGACGATTCGTCCATTGCGCATGACCTGGAAGTCGAACGCCCGTCCCTGGCCGTGGGCCGATAAACCCGGGGCAGCCAGCGTCGCCGCCACTGGCGGCTTCCATTCCACGAGAGCGGCTCGGAGCTCCTCCTGGCTGGGCGCGCCGGTGATGCCGGCGAATCGGAGCTCGAGTTGCGCAGTCAAGGAGGCAGCGACCGCTCTTACTGAAGCATTCTCATTCCAATGCGCGAGCTGCGACTCCAGGCTTCGCGGCTGTCGATTCACCTCGAGTGTGAAACCCGGATTGGCGGCCGCGAATGCGGTGCAGACGGCGTCGATGTCGGCATCGGCCATCTTGCCCTCAGGCGTCGAGTCATAGCTCGCGAGGCGTTCTTGCGGCCAGGTCCACCGCTCCGGCAACGCATCGCCAACCCGCAGGTAGCGCGGACGGCCAGTAATCGGCGTTCGGGATCGACGATGCGCGACAGCGCGTCGATGGCGCGGGGATAAAGTCCAGTACTGGCCTCGCGCACCCAGGCCTCGGTCCGGCCCGAGTCGGTGTGTGCAGCCGCCATCGCGGGCACGAACATCGCCGCGAGCAGGCAGACGGCCGCGCGCACGAGATCGCGCGCCGCTCTGCGAATCATTGCCGTCGCCATTAGTGGCGGATATAAAGGATGATCAGCCATATCGATGCGATCAGGGACCGCAGACGCTGTCCATGGTGGCTTTGGTCAAAGCGCGCTGCTCATCGATCTCCTGATCCGAATAGTAGACGCGGTTGCCGTCCGCATCGGCGTGGAAAAGTCGGCCGCCTGCGGCAAAAAAAGCATAGCGGCTGCGTGCCACATTGCAGCGTTGCTGGCGCGACGCGTCTTCTGAGGCTTTCTTTTGCTGATCCTCCGCATCCTGCCGGCTCTGCTTGAGCCGCTGTTCGTCGGCCGCAGCCTGCGCGGCCTGATCGCGGTTCAATCGCGCGGCCTCCTGCGCATTCGGACCGGTGACGTCGACCGAGATGCGCTGCGAGGCGGGTGACAGGGGGCGATCCGAGTAAGCGACGTGTCCCTCGGCGTCGACCGTTTTATACATATTGTCCGCCGGGCACGGGGACACGGTTGCCGCCGCGGCCGTTACGAGAAGCGCCGCAATGACCGTCGCGTTCGCCGATCGATGGCGCGGGATTCTGGCACGGCAGCTCATGGCGAAACCTCGAAATTGCACGGCGGACACAGCCGATTGTCACCAAAACCAAGCCTAGTGACAAACGACGGAGCACCAGTTCCGGGCGATGACAGACATCACGCTCGGCCTGGCGATTATGACCGGCCTTGGAGACTCACCATGGCAGCAGCGCCGACCCGATCGCAAGCAGCAGGGCGGGGGGAGCCACGAGAAGGCCGAGTTTCAGGAACTCCAGGGCGCCGACGTGCACACCTTCGCGGCGCAAAGCCGTGAGCCAGAGAATGGTCGCCAGTGAGCCGGTGACGGAGAAGTTGGGGCCGAGGTCGACGCCGATCAGCACCGCTCGGGTGACGGCGTCAGGGGACTGAGCGCTCTGCACGGCGCTGCCTGCAATCAGGCCGGCCGGGAGATTGTTCATGAGATTGCATGCCATGGCGAGCAGCAGGCCGCTGGTCCATGCCGCCCCTGCCGTCGACCACTCTGCCGTCCGACGCAGCAACAGGCTTAGATTTTGGATCAAGCCGATCCTGCCGAGCGCCTCGACGAGTATGAAAAGTCCGGCTACCAGGGGTATCACGCCCCATGCGATGTCCCGCAGCAGAGCCCATGGTCGCTTGCCCTCGCGCAGCAGAACGATCACGGCTGTCACCGCGCCAGCCACCGCCGTGGGCCATCCTAATCGGATATCGAGCGCCGAGGCGGTCAACAGCAGGACGGCCGTCGCTGTAATTCCGAGCGCGGCGGTTTTGCCGGAAGGCGAGAGCGCCGGCATCGGCACATCGGAGGCAATGAGCTGCTTCAAGGCATCCCGCTGCGTCCAGCGCAGTGCGAAGAAGGTTGCAAGCACTGACACGAGCGACGGCAGCAGATATTGCGGCAACCAATGCAGCAGAGACGGCATTCGCGTGCCGTAAATGACAAGATTGGCGGGATTGGATATGGGCAGCGCGAACGAGGCTGCATTGGCAATGAACGCGCAGGTCAACAGATAGGGCAGGGGCTGCCTTGCCCGCGCTGCACCAACGGCGGCTGCAACGGCGGGTGTCAGTACGACGGCCGTAGCATCATTGGACAGAAATACGGTGACCAGCGTGCCGACACCGTAGATCAGCAGAAACAGTCGGCGTGCGGAACCCCGGGCGCTCCGGGTCGCGACAGCGGCCAGCCAGTCGAACAATCCCTCGCGCCGTGCAATCTCGGACAGCAGCATCATCCCTGTCAGAAAGAGATACACGTCGAGACCCTTGAGAATGCCCGTCAGCGCGTCGGCTGGCGTCAGCAGGTGCAGCACGAGCAGCACCGTGGCTCCCAGCATCGGCCAGAGCGCCTCAGGGAGTCCGAGCGGCCGGACGATAACACCGGCGGTCGCGAGCACCGCGATGCTGCAGGTCAAGACGGGTGACGACACGCTCTTGGGGGCCGCCGCGGACGCTGACGCGATGCTGGCGGGGAAATCGGCTTCAGCATGATGCGGTACTCTAGCAGCGCGCGTCGACATGGCGCTGTCAGCGAATTCCCTCGATATAATTCCGTGGATCGCCCAGGGGAGGGTGTATGCGGCAAGCTCTTCGTTCGAGTGCTGTCGCGTCGGCACTGGCCGGCGCACTGCTCGCGGCAGCGGCCTGCGCGCAATCGGCGGCCGCCGACTCCGCGAAGCCGGTTGTGGAGGCTCCTTTCAGCGCGCTGCCGTACGTTCCCGGCCTCGACGTTACCGCCATGGACCGCACGGCCGATCCCTGCGTGGACTTCTACCAATATTCGTGCGGCGGCTGGCGGCGCAGCAACCCGATTCCCCCCGACCAGGCCGACTGGAGCGTGTACGGCAAGCTCTACGAAGACAATCAGCGATATCTCTGGGGAATACTCGACAACCTATCGCAAACGACCTCGGGGAGAAACGACAATCAGCAGAGGATCGGGGACTACTTTGCGGCGTGCATGGACGAGACCGCCATCGAGCAGCGCGGCGTCACGCCGCTGCGCCCATTCCTGGCTCGAATCGAAGCGCTCAAGTCAAAACGTGAGCTGCCCGCGCTACTGGCGGACCTGCATCGCGACTTCAGCGAGAGCGACGAGTTTTTTCGCTTCGGTCCGAATCAGGATTTCGCGGACTCGACCCAGGTCATCGCCTTTGCCGATGCGGGCGGCCTCGGGCTGCCGGATCGGGACTACTACACGGATAGCGATCAACGGTCCGCGGATATACGCCTTCAATATCGCGCGCATCTGATGCGCGTATTTGAGCTGCTCGGTGAATCTGAACCGGATGCCGACCATGACGCCGCGGCGGTCATGAAGGTGGAAACTGCGTTGGCGCGCGCATCGCTGAAGCGCGTGGATCGCCGCGATCCGCACAACCTCTTCCACAAGATGTCCCCGGGAGCTTTGCAGAAGCTGACGCCGCAGTTCGACTGGTCCGCCTACCTGGCGCCGATGGGTCTGGCCCAGATCGATCGGCTGAATGTCAGCGAACCCCGATTCTACGCGGCATTGAACCAGGTGCTTGCGGCGGCGAGTCTCGAGGATGTCAAGACCTATCTTCGCTGGCATGTCGCGCACGCCGCATCGCCCTATCTGTCATCGGCATTCGAATCGGAACGGTTTGCCTTCTT
>Ga0181532_10005822_pt1 | contig 10374 bp, 8 predicted proteins | sample PEATcosm2014_Bin_33_FD_119768 | JGI IMG/M metagenome (GOLD analysis project Ga0181532, IMG submission 119768) | Peatland microbial communities from MTU Mesocosm Facility, Houghton, MI, USA - PEATcosm2014_Bin11_30_metaG | ecosystem: Environmental > Terrestrial > Soil > Wetlands > Peat | place... | reverse complement strand
GCTGTGTTGAGTTAGCTGTGTCCGTTTGAATTGATGGCGGCCCCATGAACCTGGGTCACGCGTAGTAGGGGATAGGGTAGGTCGGCTTGGTGGTCTACCTCCACCGCAGGGACCACCGGTGCCACAGGCGGGAGCGCTGGTACCACGCCCTATTGCTCGGTATAGAATAGAAACCTAACTTGCTCCGTCCAAGCTTCAGGAGGAATCTGATGAAACGCGTCGCAAAGCTATTATTCGCACTCTTGATGGGGGGATTCGCTCTGTCGAGCTGCTTCGTGCGCCCCGCACCGGTGTACGTCCAGTCTGCGCCACCGCCCCCTGCACCCGTATATGTTCAGCCGGCACCGCCCCCTCCCGAGCCGACCTATCAGGCTGCGCCACCGCCGCCCGTGCAATATGAGGTCGAACCTCAAGTCGTTATTGAAGTTGCGCCTCCTCCGCCCACCGTCGAAGTTCGTTCCCGGCCGCCAGGTCCTGGGTACGTTTGGTGCGAAGGCTACTGGGATTGGACCGGCTCCCAGTGGTACTGGATCAGAGGATACTGGGCACCAAACCGTCCTGGGTATGTCTACGTGCACCCACGCTACGTCCACGAAGGCAACCGCTGGGTGTACCATCGCTCCTACTGGAACGGGCCGGGCAACCATCGGGATTACAACTACGCCCAGCCTGAGCGACCTTGGCGGCCTGCTCCACCGCCGAGTGCAGGCGGCATGAACCGTGGGGTCTCTCCGGCTGCTGAGCGTGCTGAGAGAGAAAAAGCGGAGAAAGCTGAGAAGGCTCGGGCGGCAGAGGCTGAAAAGGCGGAGAAGGCCGACAAAGCCAAGAACGAAAAGGCCGAGAGAGCTCGGGCTGCGGAAGCTGAGAAGGCCGAGAAAGCCGAGAAGGCCAAGAACGAGAAGGCCGAGAAAGCTCGGGCTGCGGAAGCTGAGAAGGCCGAGAAGGCCAAGGCTGCTGAGAGAGAAAAGGCTGAAAAGGCCGAGAAAGCCAAGAACGAGAAGGCCGAAAAAACCGCTGCTGCTGAGAGAGAAAAGGCCGAAAAGGCCAAGGCTGCAGAAGCTGAGAAGGCTGCGAAGGCCGAGAAGGCCAAGGCTGCAGAAGCTGAAAAGAACGCCAAGGCCAAGAACGAGAAAGCCAAGAAGACTGGCAAGGACAAGTAGGTAGCTGAAGACCGAGACGGCTCGTCAGGCATCGTGCGCTACCTGGCAGGGGGTCATACATACCGCTCCTCGGCGGGGTGATCGTGGCTTACGTCTTTGTCCCGCGTGCGCAGCGGAATCCCAGATCGAAAATGCGGATATCAGGGGCGAGCCCGATGCGCATGGCCGTGCGAACCCTGGCCGGATCGTTGTCGTTCCAACCTCCGCCACGGATCGCGCGGGGCGCTGCATCGGATTTGGACCTTTGCGAATTCGTAACCAGTTTCTCACCGTAGTCGGCAAAGGTGTCAGCAGTCCATTCCCAGACGTTGCCCGCCATGTCCAGAACGCCGAAGGGACTGGCGCCCTTGGGATAGCTGCCCACGAGTGCTGTGACTAGCCACCCGTCATCGCCCGCGTACATGGCTTCCCATGCCTCATCAAGGCGTTCTCTTCCCATCCACGCGCACTCGGCACCACAGGCGTTCAGCCGGGTCGCATCCGGCTCCTCATTGCCCCAGGGATAGTTGCGACTGTCGTTACCGCGGGCTGCGTATTCCCATTCTGCCTCGGTGGGTAGGCGGCCACCGGTCCATTGGCAATAGGTGGTGGCCTGATTCCAGTCCACGCAGTTGATCGGGTGCTGGTCCAAGCCCATCTTCCCCCATGTGCAGAACTGACTCCATTTCGTTTTGTCTTCGGGCGTGTAATCCTTCCACTCGACCGTTGCGGTCGGGGCGCGACAGCCGCCCGCCTGCACGCAGGCGAGGAAGGCACCGACGGTCACCTCAGTCTTGTCTATGCAGTAGGCTGAGAGCGACACTTGGTGTACAGGCCCGGCGTCCAGATCGCCATCCCCCATCGAGAACGTCCCGCCAGGGATGGACACCTGGTTCGCTGCGCAGCCACGCACCGGCTGGGGAGCTGGATGCGGCGGCGAGGGCTTCGCCGTCCCTGGTTCGAGACTTTGGGGTTGCGCCGATGGGACTGGCGGCGCCGCTGGGCGACGCCCGACGTTGTTGGCCACGAGATTGCGACTGTGCTCATGCAGTTGGCGCAGGAGATCACCCGGGCTCTTGCTTTCGATCTGGTCCGTGGCCAGCAGAGTGCCACCCTTGGTCTCATACAGCTTCAGGGCGATCACGAAAGCGGGATCGGTCCACGCCACCGAGCCGGACACCACGAGGTCCGCACCGATGTTCCGCGCAGTCTCCACGTCGCAGTCTCCCTCCGCGCAGCCTTTCTTCCCCATTTTCTTGAGCAACACCATCATGTTCTCGCGGGTCATCACATCAATCCCGCGCCCTCCCAGCCCCTCGACAGCCCCGCTACGAACCGCGTCCATAAGACTGTCCAGCACGTCGGCCTCAATCTTCGCACCCTTGAATTCCAAGACTACCATCCGTTTGCTTGCCGTCTGGGAAACCGCCGAGTGCCCGACCAGCAACTCGCACACGAGGCCGATGAAGGTGGCCAAGTACAATGACCGAGGGAGAATCCACATGGCCGTACTCTCTCACGTCGCCAGCGGCCCGTACATGACTGGCTGGCTCTTGGCTCCGCGGGTGCCGACGGTCGCTCTTGCTGTGGCACCTCTCCGCAGATTCCTGCCGGCCTCATGAACCCGGGTCATGCATACCCGGGGGCTGGGTACGTTGAAAGTACAACGCAGGCGTTCATTGACAGGCGCTAGAACAGTTGCTATTTCCACTACGAACCTCGGCCCCTGCTCTCCCACGGACGACTATTTGTTCACCGGGGGGGCAACTGTCTCACTCATGTTGGCACAGAGGGCTGTCTTTCGACTGCACCAGACGCAGCCGCGCCTGATGCAGCCGAGGTGGTCAGCCCGGATGGCTCGGCTGATGAATTGGGCAACGACTCCTGCGTTACACCTACAGAAGGCACGGCGTGCTCGGCCGCCGCAACGGTGTGTCTGCCCAATTCGTGCTGTGGGATCTACTGGGTGTGCACCAATGGGCGATGGGCCTATGGGATTCCCTGTCCCTGCGTCCTCATTTGACCGGCACTGCGTCGATGTCCACACCACCACCCAGCAACTACGATCCTTTCCAGTACACTCCCCCGGGTGGATAATAGAGCATCCAGGGTTCCTGTCTCACGTGCAACCGGAGGCACCATGTTGAATCGTATCGGTTCTGCTTTCGTGAAGTTGACCGTCGTGTCCATGTTGGTCATTCTCATCGGTGCAATCGGGTGCAGCAGTGATGGGAGTGTCAAGTCTGACAGCGGTGGTGCCACCAGTTTTGCGCCGACGGGCAGCATGACTGCGGCAAGGGAGTTTCACACGGCGACGTTGTTGTCGAGCGGCATGGTGCTCATCGCCGGCGGAGACGATGGCCACGGCGATGCTCTCGCGAGTGCGGAGCTGTACGCCCCGACGGCCGGGACATTCACGGCCACCGGCAGCACGACAGTGGGAAGGTACTACCACACGGCGATGTTGTTGCCCAACGGGAAGGTGCTCATCGTCGGCGGAGACGATGGCCACGGCGATGCTCTTGCGAGTGCGGAGCTGTATGACCCAACGGTCGGGATATTTGCGTCCACTGGCGACATGACCGCGGCGAGGGAGTTTCACACGACGACGTTGCTGGTCAACGGGTTGGTGCTTACCACCGGCGGATTTGATACCGATGGGAATTCCCTCTCAAGCGCGGAGCTATACGACCCGGCGACCGGGATATTCACGGCCACCGGTAGCATGAGCCAGCATAGGGTTGGCCATACAGCGACGTTGCTGGTCAACGGGTTGGTGCTTATCGCCGGCGGGCTTGATGCCGGCGGGAATTCCCTCTCAAGCGCGGAGCTATACGACCCGGCGACCGGGATATTCGCAGCAACTGGCAGCATGGCCGTGGCAAGGTACGTTCACTCGGCGACGTTGCTGGTCAACGGGATGGTACTCATCGCCGGCGGGTTTGATGCCGAGGCGAATTCCCTCTCAAGCGCGGAGCTATACGACCCAGCGACCGGGATATTCGCGGCCACCGGCAGCATGAACCAGCATAGGGTTGGCCATACGGCGACGTTGCTGGTCAACGGGATGCTGCTTATCGCCGGTGGCGCCGAACTCGTCAATGTGACTCCGGATCTGTACGACCCGGCGGCCGGGACATTTGCAGCCACTGGCGACATGACCACGGCGAGGGAGTTTCACACGGCGACTTTGTTGTCGAGCGGCATGGTGCTCATCGCCGGCGGAAACGGGCTGGTGCTCACCGCCAGCGGGCAAGACGACAGCGGGAATCTGGCGAGCGCGGAATTGTACGAATAGCCTCGACAGCCTCTACCAGCCGAAGATGCGTCGGCCAGGGAAGCGCAGGTGCTTTTCGCTGCGTCGAGTAAGCTTCACAATTCGGGTCCCCTTTGATCCGCGTGCCCACGGTCGTCCACACACCAGGGACCCGGTATGTCGAGTCTCGAAGCCGTGCTAGTGTTCTCGCCATGAGACCTTTCGGCGCACTCCTCTTCGCCATCTGCGCACTCTGCCTCCTTCCCGCTTGCAGCGGCGGCGGATGCCACGGTACGCAGGAGAACTTCAACGTGACGCCCTCTGAGAGTTGCCTTGAGCCCGTGCTTGATGCCTGCGACGCTGAAATCGGAGCGCTGACCCTGCAGAACAACTGCTCCGACGCACTGGTCATACCCGATTCTGGCGGAAGCGCCGGTGCTCCTGACACGGGCGTCGTGGATTTCACACAGGTCGAAGTGACTATTGCTCCAGGCGAGAAGGCCTATTTCAGTTGCACCGCTTTCGCCGATTCGTCCAATAGTAAACTATGGCATGTAACGATTCCCGCCCTACTGGGCTCGACATCAATCACGATCTCCTTTGATATTGCGCGGTAGCTCGTGCGCGACGGCGAAGTCGTGTGAGGCAATCTTCTCATCAGCGTCATCACCGAAAAGTAGCTTCGCCGTGCGCCAGTACCGCGCCCACGACAGTCGCAACCCGCGCTCCGGCTGGAGCGGACGCGAAGGCCAGAGGTTGGCCACGCGCCCACGGCGGCGAAGAGCTCGGCCCACCCCCTGAACCACCAGGGCCAAATTCAAGCCGGCTGAGCCTGCTTGAACGTGGAGACGCCTTCACACATCCTCGTCGGTTGACGTTGAGCGGTACTTATTGATTCACCCGCCAGGCCCACCGCCGTCGTACAATGGGTATTTGTGGGACGACGGTTTACGTGGTGTGCCTTGGGACGACAGACCGCTCGGCAGACACGGCCCGCAACACAGGAGAAACTGACATGAGGCGATCGACATGACTCAAGCTGCTCAGAATCCGTGTTGGGTCCGAATTGGCGTGGGCATCTTATTGGCCATCGCCTTGGACGCCTGCTCAGGGGGCAGCGGAACAGCCAGTTCCGGTGGAAGCACGAGCCCAACTACTGCCGGGTCAGGAGGCGTAGCCGGCGCGGCCCAGGGAGGTGCGGTTGGCTCGGGTGGGTCCAATGTTGGAGGTGGCGGAAACGCTGGAGGCACTGTCAGCGTCGGTGGGACCACGAGCACTGGCGGTACGACGAACGCCGGTGGCTCCAGGTCGACTGGTGGAACCACCGGCATCGGTGGAGCTACAGCTACTGGCGGCACGGCCAGCGCCGGTGGGTCGAGAGCAAGCGGCGGTACCACCAACGCCGGCGGGTCCGGGTCGACTGGCGGCATCACCAGCATCGGTGGATCTACTCCCACGGGCGGGACGACCAGCACCAGTGGCAGGTCAACCGGAGACACCACCGACACGGGAGGAACAATAAGTACCGGAGGCAACGCCGGTAGTGCGACGACCGGCGGCACCACTGGTACAGGGGCCTCGTCCGGGACATGCCAGCCGGCTACCTGCGGGTCGCACAAGTGGGCCTGCTGGCCGATGCCCAACGCGGCCGGCAGCGGGCTGCCCAATCCCGCAAGCTACACGGCGGTGGGCACCGAAGCGGTGCTCGACAACGTCACCTGCCTCACCTGGCAGAAGACCGAGGGGTCGCCAGCGGCCAGCACGTTTAGCGTGGCCATGCCGGATACCCTCGCCAACAACATTGCGTATTGCGCCGGCCTCGCCAGCAGCAGCTATGCAGGGTTCAGCGACTGGCGCGTTCCGACCCGCGTTGAACTGGCATCCATTGTGGACTACACCAAGACAACCGGTGAAGCGGTCAATGCGACGTTCGCTTGGGCAGTGGGCAAGGGCACGTATGATCGCACCTTCTCACTCTGGTACGAGACCATCGCAGGAATCAATAACGCCGACCTCGGCTGGGTGTACAACCTGGGCACAGGGACGTACCCCGGAGGCGGTGGGCTCGTGAGCAACGCCTACGCTGAAACGAGCACAGCCAACGTCCGCTGTGTTCGCGGCAATGGCGCGGGCGAGACGGAGATGGAGCAGGCGGTGGAGCCGCCCAATCACTACACGGTGGCCAGCGGCGAAGTGACGGACAACTATACTGGCCTCATCTGGCAGCAGGACGACTCGAGTGCGAACAATGGGGCGCAGGTGGCATGGTCGGCTGCGGCAGGCTACTGCTCAAGCTTGACTCTCAACGGCCACACATGGCGCGTGCCGAGCCTCAACGAACTCGCCACGTTGGTGAACGAGGGCAAGGTGCAACCCGCTATCAACACAACCGTCTTTCCGGGCACGCATCCCACATCAAGCGACTCGGGTTGTAAATACCAAGGTCAGACAACGTGGTACTGGGCAAGTGAGCCCCTGGCCACGGAGACAACCTATGGCTGGGGTATCGACTTCTGCGACGGGTACACGGGCGCCAACAATGCAACGTCGGGCTGGAATTTCTACACGACCGCGTGGGTGAAGTGCGTTCGGTAAAACGAGAACACAGCGAGTCGATTGGGCCACATGTGTCTTCCGGTGGATTGCCCCTGCAGCCGGCACTGCTGGCCAGAGCCTGTCATGCTCGGGGCATCACGACTTCCCGTGATTTCCGCTTCCTACTACTGGCATCCCCCATCACCGGCTCTCGCCACGCGTCGCCTAGAAATAAAGATTCAGGACAACGCTGTCTGACGGATCATTCTGGTTCACGAGTGTGGCAGCCAGGTGCCCGTGGGTCAGATAGTTGATTAGAGTGCCCGGAACAACGTGCGGAGAAACGGATGTCAGCGTTAGTTGCCAGTTGCCCTGGGGTGGCACACCCAGTCCGGTAGGCGCGATCAAGTGGTCGCCTCTACCCAACGTCAGAATCTCAGTCTCGGGATATCTTCAGTGAGTCGAGCAGGCCTGGGAGGTGCCCCACCAGTAGATGGACGCATATGTGTACGTGCCCGCCGTGACCTCGAACTGGTAGCGGCCATTCACTGCGGTCAGGGCGCTGCCGCAGGAAACTGCCGTCCCGTTTACACTCACCGTCCTCCCGTCGTCATTCGAGCAGCCCCAGCCGGCAATCTCGTCACAGGTCACGAAACAATATGCGTCAGTCGTGCCGAAGTTGCCAGTGTTCCCACCGCTGATAACCGAGCAGCTAGAGCCGACCTCGTCTCCTGCGTCGCTTGTGGCCCCGTCCTCGAAGATGAAGGAATCCACCAGTCCACTGTCCGTGGCGACATCTAATGGGGCATCGACGACAACCGCTGGGGCGTCCTCCCCAGCTGCTGCATCGGCAATGATTCCCCCACCATCGCCTTCTGCGGACGCATCGGGTTCGGCATCCTCGGTTCCAGCGTCCGTCGAGGTTTCAGTACTGCCTCCACTGCCGGCCGTTCCGCCCTGACCACCGCTGCCTGCGCTGCCGCTGGTGCCACCACTCCCGCCCGTTCCACCACCGCCGCCGGAACTGTTACTCCCACCGGAGCCGCCGCTTCCAGCCCCGCCGCCACTTCCGCCGGAACCGCCACTCCCAACGATGGTGCCGCCACCGGAACCGCTGCTCCCAGCCACGCCGCTGCTCCCACCGGAGCCGCTGTTTCCAGCCGCACCGCTGCTCCCGCCGGAACCGCTGCTCCCAGCCGCGCTGGTGCTGCCACCTAACCCACTACTCCCGCCCGTGCTGTGTCCCGCTACGCTACTGTTGCCGCCGGAACCGCTGCTCCCAGCCGCGCTAGTGCTGCCACCGTGCCCACCGGAGCCGCCCGTCCCCGTGTGCCCGCCAGTTCCACCAGACCCACCCCCACCGGAGCTAGAGCAACTGGCCGTAGCAGCGGCTAAAACCATCACGAACACGTACCCAGTGGTGTAAGAAGAAATGCGTTTCACGGCGCGCTCCTTGTTTGTTTGCCGGCTCAACACCCGATGTCGCGCAACCGGGAACGTTGACGGCTGAAAACCTGTCCATCGGGCTGATGTCACGATCAGTCGTGTTCGGATTTGGTCAGTTCCGCGCCGCCACAGATTTAGTGATGGGCAGTTCCCCAGTTAGCTATGTCCCGACGAATCGAGGCCGGTCCCATGAACCCGGGTCGTGCATACCGGGGGTGGGGGACCTCGGCGACAAGAAATAACGCAGGAAATCAACTCGCCATGGTCTCCTCTTCCGCTGGCGGCCTTGCGGATCTGCCTCTTCCGCAGCCGACCGCCGCGAAACGCGGCCCAAAGACCGCGTACCTGCCTGAGCGTATCCGACGCAGCATGAAGGGGAGCGGGCTCGTTTCTCCTGCCAGACCCGGCAGACACAGTAGCACCTTCCGACATGGTCACAGAGTGACTGTTGCGCATCTGTTGCGTAATTGACTCCTCGATCATCCTTGAAAGCGATCCCCCGCCTGCTACGGTCAGCCACTTTTCGGCCCCGCCACCGTCGGTGGGAGTCACAAGGAGTAGTACCCGATGTACCTTGAAAGCCACAAACGATATCGCCTTTCCCTCTTGGCCGCGTTCTTCACTGTTGGCGCGGGCTGCGCAAGCGGCTCCGGCCCCAAAACCACCGCGAGTTCAGGCGGTGCCACGACCTCCGGCGGTAGCGGCACCACGGCGAGCGGAGGTGCTACCGGCTCGGGTGGCGCGACGAACAGTGGCGACACGACGGGCAGCGGCGGAACCGGGGGAAGCGTGGTCGTAAATGGCGGTACAGGCCCAGCCAGCTTCCACTGCGTGAACTGGGGCGACCCAAGGGACAACTTTGTCGCCGGGCACCTGCTCCTCGACGGGATCACTTCGGACACGGAAACCTACGCTGGCGTCACGACCACGGCCAGCCTCGTTCTGGGAGCCTTCATCGACATCTTGAAGGCCAATTCCTTCCGCATGCCCATCAACGAGTCGACCGCTCTCGACAGTTGGTGGAGTTCATACAAGGCCATCATCGACGTCGGCATCGCCAAGGGAATGAAGGTGATCATCAGCTACTGGGCGGCAAACAAGTCCATTGGCATGCCGGCCGACATCCCCACGTGGTACAGCATGTGGAAGGTCGTGACTGACGCCTACGTGAACAATCCGCTGGTGTATTATGATATCCATAACGAGCCCCACGGATACACGCCCCAGGCGTGGATTGCCCAGGTCAATGCGTGGATTGCGCAGTTCCCCAACGTGCCTAGCCAACAGATCATCGTGGCGGGAAGTGGCTGGGACGACAACGTCGCGGATGTGGCCCCTTCCTTCCCCAACCTGATGATGGAGGTGCATGACTATGCGTTCAACAACACGAACCAGACGACCGTGGCGGCGTGGACCAGCGACGTGCTGAACCGTCTTGGCGACGCCACCAGTCGCACCATCGTCGGCGAGTGGGCGGCCACGGTGACGGGGGTGGACTACAGCACCGGGGTCGACGGCGACAACAACAAGTCCTTTGTCGTCGGTGTCGCCGACGCGATCCATGACAACAACATGGGAAGCTGCTGGTGGACAGGTCTGTGGAACCCCAACCCAGGCGCAGGCTTGTGGACCCCTGCCGGAACCTCGCCGGACCTGCTCCTCATGACAGGGACCGGCACCAACCTCACGTTCACCATCCAGGGTCAAACCGCCCTCGACCAAGTTTGGCACTCGTGGGGCCTCCAGTGAGCTGAGTCCGCCGGCCGGTCACGTGCGTGCTCACGCCAGGGTCAGCAGGGTCAGCTACTCCAAGCAGTAGCCCGTGTTGTCTGTGAACCCTGGCACCTCCAAGCAGGGGAAACTCTTCGGGCAGGCAGAATCCACCACATCACACAGGATCATGCAGACGGTGCTTGCTTTTCCTCCGTTCCCACAGTAGTAGCCCTGCGCGCAGTCGGATTGCTGCCCACAGTTCGCCAACTCACCCCCGGTGCCAGT
>Ga0181532_10005819_pt1 | contig 10375 bp, 9 predicted proteins | sample PEATcosm2014_Bin_33_FD_119768 | JGI IMG/M metagenome (GOLD analysis project Ga0181532, IMG submission 119768) | Peatland microbial communities from MTU Mesocosm Facility, Houghton, MI, USA - PEATcosm2014_Bin11_30_metaG | ecosystem: Environmental > Terrestrial > Soil > Wetlands > Peat | place... | reverse complement strand
CACCTGCTTGTCTGTCACCAAATTGTGAGTGCCGCCAAGAACCCAAAACCAGAGCTTGGCTATTGTCGCTGATCGGGAATTCTAATTGTCGTCGCTCGGGAGTTCTAATTGTCGCCCATCACCTTCCGTCGCGACCCCGGAAACCGCCTCTCCAGAAAGTCATCGAACGACCTCAAGTTCTCCACCCTCCAATACTGTCCTGCCCGTACTTCGTATAGATAGCGTCCCAGTTCGACGAACTTGGTGTCCCTTTCTGACTCCTTTTGCCGCTCCCAGGCCAGAATCTCGTCGATTTTAGTGAGCACGAACAAAGCTCGTCGGCGGTTCAATTTTGGAGGCATTGGCGGATTCCTAGTAATTAAGCTCGTCAAGCCAGTCAAGACCGTCTGCTCCTGGACGCCGTACGAGGCTGGTGTCGACCATGTCCTGTCGACCCAGGCATAGACCGACATAGGCACAACTGCTGCACGGGTTCTTCGGAAAGCGAATGCCACTGTGCGGCAAGAACTGCCCGGACTCAATTCTTGTGATCGTGTCTTCCACCAAGTGACCAAACTCCTGGCGCTGCTCGTCGGATATGGTGGTGCGCAAGTACTGAATCTCGACCAGGCGCTTGCGGACGAATACCACCTGTGCGACCTCCGCAATACCCGTCATCCAGGAGTAGCAAACGAGTTGCGGATCCAAGGCCAACAAACCCTCGGGTTCCTCGGGGTATCGGCTGGAGGTCGTTTTCCACTCGAGCAAGCAACGGGTACCGTCAAGCTCCCCGATGGCATCGACATAAGCGACGAAGTCATTTCTTTCGGCAAATTCCCGGGTGAATTTGATCTGCAGGTCCTGGTGTGGTTCGCGAATACGGACACGATCCTCTTGGCAGAACCGCTCCAAGAGCATGATTCCTTGTTGGAGCATTCGATCCCACGAGTCTCGGTCGGCGCAGTGCAAGCCTAGGTTCTGACTGGCGGACCATTCAGCAAACAGAACGGCCCCCGGATCTTCACGACGGAAGTAGGCTCCCAGTGCGCGTTCGAAAGCGCGGCCGAATACCATCGCCGCACGTGTGTCCTTCTCCTTCCAGCCATCGAGATAGCGATGCCGATAGCGCCGCGGGCAGGTTAAGTACTGGCTGATCTGGGTGTAGCTATAGGTCATCAGGCCACCTGTGGGTTGTCGAGATTTGCTGGCGAGAGTTCTTCCCATCGGTCAGCGGGAGCGAAGCCGTCGAGTCGGAGCAGGGAAGTGCCGTTGAAAATGATATGGCTGATCTTGACCACGCCCTTCAGACCCACCAGCTGAGTTTCGTCCACCTCGTCGCGTCCGAGCAGTTCGGCGTCGTAGCCAAAATCGCGCAGGAACCAGTTCAGTTTCCAGAGGGCTTTCGGGTTGCAATAGAGACGACCCGAAAGGATGTGGCCAGAAAACCGGTTGGGCTCAAGAACGGCCAGATTGACCGTGTAGTAAGGCTTCTGTGCCTGCCGCCGAAAATTGATTTTTTGTACGCGCACAAAGAAGACTCCATCGGGGATCTGGTCGGCCGCACCGCGATCTGCGGCGTGCAATCCGCTGATTTGTCGTCTCATGCTGCACCTTCCTTCTGGCCCAGGTAACTGTTGAGCTGGCAGAGAAGGGCGTTGCGATCTTTCTCCGCCCAGTCGGACAGATGTCCGACGAAGTTCTCAACCTGCTCGTGGGTCGCTTCGCGCAAGGTTTTGGTTCCGCAGAAATCGGTTGCGTAGGCCTTGACCAGGTTGGGATCGAGTTGATGCTGCCGAATAATCTGGCAGAGGCGGTCGCGAACCTTCGGGCCGCCGTAATTCCCGTTGGCAGGTTGCGGCAAGATTTTTTTCGCCTCACGGGAGGACTGCGATGATTCAGTGAAAGATCCGATTTCCTCCACCGAGCAGGTGCCGATGCCATAAGCCTTGCGCAGGGCGCGGTTGACGGCCCGAGTTTCGGCCACGCGCATCTCGGCACCGTGAACCAGCGCAGAAACATTGGAGGGATCGGCGTCGCCATAGCCAACGAAACCTCGACAGGTCTTGGTCTTGTAGACCGTGGCCTCGAAAGCCCAACGCTGTGCCGATGGGACGCAGAACTCTTGAACCGGTTGCACTTTGATACCCGCGCATCGATTCCTTCGGGACAACCCCAGTAATCCTTTGTGAGTTACGTACCAACGTCCATCCAGAAGGATTAGGTCACCTGAAGAGATTGACAGCAAATGCTCGCTGGTGAGTTCTTCTAGATCACGCAACGCGGTTCGTGAAATATCACCCCACAGTTGCCTCGCCATTCTCTTGTTGCTCTGAAATGTAGCCACTCTTCTTACCATTTCCATTTTCTCCTTGAATTGTTCCCATCGATCCTTGGGACCCAAGTCATCAATTGCCAAGTGCCTAAAGGCAAGATAGAAAGAGGAACAGGAATTTGGGCTATCCCCAGTTCAATATTCCATAAGGAATATTCTATTGGGAATATTCCAAGAATTCAAGGGAAATGTCTTACCGACACAATCCAAAACCCAATCTAGGGGAAATCGGGTCAAGAATTCGAGGGTTGCGAGGAGACCTGCGACAGGAGGAGCTCGCGGCCCAATTGGGTATCAGCCAGAGTCAACTCTCAAAAGTCGAGAGAGGGAAGGTGGCTCCAACACTTGAAATTCTCCTGGGTGTCGGGGCAAAATTTGGCAAGAGTCTCGACTGGATTGTTGGAGGCGATGGCAGCTAACGGAACCCTTCTGAAACTGGAACCAATAACATCGATGTCTTTTACGTCCGCGGGGCCTACCTGAAAAGCAGACAAAACAATCTGCAAAATACGGCTATCTCTGCGGCTATAATAGACATAGATCGGTCGTCCGGTCATGGGATTCTCGATTACGAAAGTAACATGGTGTCCTCGATTGAATCCTCCCTCTAACCGGACCAATCGTCGGTCACTATCTCAGCCCGGAAGTGGCAGTAACTCCATTGGCAATCAATTATAATGAAGTTGTGGGCGACCATTGCGTAGGCTCGTTCCCGGCCGAATACGATGTCACGAAACCTCTCCAGTTTAAGTAGACGATTGGCCACAATCGAACGGATGATCGCCGAAGCAGACTATCGCAGGGCGTTGGCAAAGTGCGATTGTGCAACGCCGTCAGTTGTCGACTGCTATTCAGATAAAGAGGAGGCCGAAGCGATAGAAGCGCACAAGAATCGACCTTGTCCATATCATGGCCTCAAACACCGTCGCAAGTTAGATATTTACAGGCACGTCTCGCCTGAGACGGCGGAAACAGTACAAACCTGAGGCCGTCAAAGGCGTATAAGTATGCACAAGAGCCTTCATTCGAGCTGTAGCGCCCTGGCAAAGAGTGGCAAGCCTTGCCGAGCCGCCGCGACCGCCGGTGGTCTGTGCTTTTTTCACGCCAACCCGAAAAAAGCTTCTGAACTCGGCCGAATCGGGGGCAGGCGCAAGCGCTTTTCGGCCTCGGAAGATGTCGAGCCGTTACCTAAATTGGAAACCGCGGCCGCAGTTCGCGATGCTGTCGGGCAATTGATCGCAGACGTACATGCCGGAAAAATCAACCCGAGGATCGACCAATCTTGCTCCCCTCCTGAATCTGCAGCTGCGCGCGATCGAGATAATGGATCTCGAGCAGCGGCTCGCGCGAGTGGAGGAACGGCTGGGCAAACGGCCGTGACCTCGGTGGCAACAATGACCGAAACTAAAACAGAGCGGGAACGAGAAAGACGATGCAATGCTCGGTGAAAGAGTTAAAGGGTCAGATTCTTTCGCAGCCATCGAGACCTGCGCAAGCGGCGAGGCATGCAGCCATTGAGATGGCTTAAGGATGAACTGAATCACAGCTTGAGATGGCTAAAGCCGTGATGGGTTGCTAACCCATCGGGGAGCAAGGTCGATTTTGCGAGCATCTGCTCGGATGTCGGCATATAAGAAATATCAACTAGGTTGGCCGTGACCACGTCCGGTTTTCCATCCCCGTTTACGTCTCCAACCGCGATCGAAAATGCATTCTGGCGTGTCATGCCGCGCACAGCTTGATGGCTGGCAAGTCGAAATTATTTCCTAAATCCTATTGCCTGACAGTGGCCCGACACGCCAAGTCGTAGCACAGGTAGGGGTGATGTCCATTAGCATAAATGGGACAACCCTTAACCCTGCCTCGTTAGCGTTCGTTAGCGTAACGTGACAGTTAGCGTAACGTGTCATTGACCTCTCGCCCGTATGGGAGGATAATCGTACGGTTCTTGACTGCCGCAAAACTCCCTTCCCCCTAATCGGTAGCCGAGCCTGGCCAAATCTTTATGAAGCGCACCTCCCTGGTCTGCCTGTTTCAGTGTTTGATCACCACACTCTTATTTGCTCAATTGCATCCTGCCCTCAGTGGCCCCCAAGCCGCTCAGGATTTTTCCCGGTACCAACTGGGATTGCAGGGAGCTTTTCCACGGCCGGATCAAGGGCCATTCGGCTCGGGCGGATTGCTGCGCCGCCCGCCATTCTCGCCTCGGCATCAAGCGAGGGAGGAGGCTGCAGCGGGGCTCCCATTCTCTTCAAGACGGGCTCAAAGGCACGGATATAAAAGTTCGATCCAGGGAAACTTCCAGAACTTAACTACGGATGCCAGTGCCATTTTTCTTGAGGCACCTACCTACAGCTCTGGCGGTTTCGATGCGGCTTCGATCGCCGTGGCAGATGTGAACGGGGACGGCAAACCCGACCTGTTGGTGGCCAACGAGTGTGGCAACCTCCCCGACTGTCCGAACGGAGTAGTAGCTGTGCTGTTGGGCAACGGCGATGGAACCTTCCAGGCGGCTCAGACCTACAGCTCTGGGGGCTACGCGGCAGCTTCGATCGCCGTAGCGGATGTGAACGGGGACGGTAAGCCGGACTTGGTCGTGGGTAACTTCGACGGTACCGTGGGCGTGCTGTTGGGCAACGGTGATGGAACCTTCCAGGCGGCTCAGACCTACAGCTCTGGCGGCGACCTTGCGCTTTCCATCGCGGTCGGAGACGTAAACGGCGACGGCAAGCCAGACCTAATCGTCGGTGACGCCTGCGCCAGCGACTCCAATTGTGCAAACGGTGTGGTGGCTGTGCTGCTGGGTAAGGGTGACGGGACGTTTCAAGCAGCTCACACCTATAACTCGGGCGGCTACAGTGAATATGCAATTTCGATCGCCGTTGCTGATGTGAACGGAGACGGCAAGCTCGATCTGTTGGTGGCCAACGACTGTACAAGCGGCAGCAACGGTTGTACGAACTACGCCGGCGTGGTAGGGGTGCTGTTGGGCAACGGCGATGGAACCTTTCAGGCGGCTCAGACCTACAACTCGGGCGGCCTTGATGCACAATCAATCGCCGTTGCTGATGTGAACGGAGACGGCAAGCCCGATTTGTTGGTTGCCAACGACTGCAGTAGCAGCGGCAATGGGTGTGCGACCACTGGTTCGGTAGGGGTGCTGTTGGGCAACGGCGATGGGACCTTCCAGAAGGCCTCGGCGTACAACACTAGTGGCCCATTTGCGTTCTCGATCGCCGTGGCGGATGTGAACGGAGACGGCAAGCCTGATCTGCTCGTGGCCTCCCGCGGCATAGAAGTGCTATTGGGCAACGGCGACGGGACGTTCAAGGCCCCGCGAACCTACAGCTCGGGTGGCTACAATGCATTTTCGATCGCGGTTGGAGACGTAAACGGGGATGGAAAACCGGACGTGGTCACGGCCAACGATTGCCCCGGCCCGGGTTGTGGGAACGCCGGGGAGGTAGAGGTGCTGTTGGGCAACGGCAACGGAACTTTTCGTGCGGCCCCGAGCTACAGCTCGGGTGGCTACTATGCAGATTCGATCGCCGTTGCTGATGTGAACGGAGACGGCAAGCCCGATCTGCTGGTGGCGAACGAGTGCGCGGACAGTTCCTGCACTACCGCTTCGATAGGTGTGCTGTTGGGAAAGGGTGACGGAACGTTTCAGGCGGTCCGAACCTACAACTTGGGCGACTACTATGCATTCTCGATCGCCGTGGCAGATGTGAACGGGGATGGCAAGCTCGACCTGCTCGTGGCGGGTGACACGTCTTCTACAAGTTCAGGCAGCGTAGGAGTGCTGTTAGGCAACGGCGACGGGACCTTTCAGCCGGTCCAGTATTACGGCTCGGGTGGCTACTATGCATTCTCGATCGCAGTGGGAGACGTGAACAGTGACGGCAAACTCGACCTGCTTGTGTCTAACCAATGCGCCAGCCTCACGGGTTGTAGCTTTGATAATGAACCCGGAAGTGTGGGAGTGCTGTTGGGCAATGGCGATGGAACCTTTCAGGCGGCTCAGACCTACAACTCGGGCGGCTATTATGCCCAATCTCTCGCCGTAGCAGATGTGAACGGGGACGGTAAGCTGGACTTGGTCGTGGCCAACCAGTGTTTCACGACCGAGGGTTGCTATGTGTACCCCCCCGCACTCGGCGGCGTAAGCGTGTTGTTGGGTAACGGTGATGGGACTTTTCAGGCGGCGCAGAACTACAGTTCGGGCGGGTACAAGGCATGGTCCATAGCGGTGGGAGATGTAAATGGGGACGGCAAACCCGATCTGCTCGTGATAAATGGATATGCCGACAACACTTATGTGGAGGGTGGTTTGGGCGTGCTGCTGGGCAACGGAGACGGAACCTTTCAGACAGCCGAGACCGTATCGGCCTTCAATGCGCTTACTGCTGGTCAAGTAGCGCTGGCTGATTTCAACGATGACGGAAAGCTCGACGTTGCCACCGGCGAGCTAGGCGTTCTGCTTCTCGGCAATGGTGATGGGAGCTTCCAGCTTCCCGTGGCTCTAGGCTCCATTGGTGAAGGTACGACAGTCGGCGATTTCAATGGTGACGGCAAGCCCGACCTCGCAGTCGGGAATGGGGGCAACTCTTGGGGATTGACAATCCTACTCAATATCGTCCCGGGAACCACGACAGCTTCTTTGACCTCCTCGCCTAATCCTTCTGAGTTCAAGCAACCCGTGACGTTCACCGCTACCGTGGTGCCGCAGTTCAGAGGCAAAGTTACCGGCATAATTATCTTCAAAGATGGCGTAACGACGTTAGGCAGCGTGGCGGTGAGTGGCAATATCGCCAGGCTGACTACAAGCTGCCTTGCGGTCGGCACGCACTCCATTACCGCGGTTTACGGAGGCGACTCCAATTTCACCGGAAATACGTCAATTCCATTGACGCAGATCGTCAAGATCGTCAACAAGGCCACCACCACAACCGCGCTGGTTTCGTCCATCAATCCTTCCGTGTCAGGAAAGTCGGTTAGCTTCACGGTGACCGTTTCATCATCGGCGGGTACACCCACGGGCAAAGTCCAATTCATCAAAGGCACGACAGTCCTGGTGACGCTGAGGCTCGCATCTGGCTCCGCCGAGTACACCACGTCGAAATTGCCGCCGGGTGCCAACATCATCACGGCAGTTTATGAAGGCGACTCCAACGACAGCGGCAGCACGTCAGCTCCCTTAATCCAGGTTGTTCTGGCGGCGACCACAACGACGAGCACGTCTTCGCCAAATCCATCCACCTATGGTCGAGCGGTGACCTTTACTGCGACGGTCACTTCCAGCATCGGCGCTCCGCACGACGAAGAGACGGTCACCTTCAAGCAAGGCGCGACCGTACTGGGAACGGGAACGTTGAGCGGCGGCACGGCGACCTCCTCCACCTCGACGCTTGGCGTGGGTACAAAGGTGATTAAATTGGTCTATGGCGGCGACGCGAGCTTCGCCAGCAGCACGTCAGCACCAGTAAGCCAGGTCCGTCTACAAAGCCGCGAGTACGACGACGCTGGTCTCGTCACTCAACCCGTCGAATTACAGGCAGTCTGTGACATTTAGGGCGAGCGTGGCGCCGGAGTTCAGCGGTACGCCCACCGGAGCGTGACCTTTTATGATGGCGCGACGAAGCTGAAGACTGTGTCCGTGGGCGGAAGGGCGGCAGAGTTGACGACCTCGAAGCTGACGTCGGGCGCACACACCATAACGGCGACGTACAACGGCAGCACCAGCTTTGACGGCAGTTCGGCTTCGCTGACACAAAGGGTGAATTAGTCGGTAGCAACGGATGGTCGCCAATCCGGAGTTGTAAATCCGGCCCGGAACGCTCCACAGTGTCCGACAACCGTTAAGATGATACTTTTTGCGACAGTTGCACGAAAAATGGAAAAATGCAGCCTTACGCATCTATCTCGGTGCGGCCCAGTTTCCAAGAAGGTCTAACCGGCCTGACCCGGCGAATCCGGCTAATAGTCGATCGACGACAAACGAAAGGCGATCAAACGACACGAATCAATGAGACGCGTGAGAACCAACCCATTCCGGCTCTCGATGGCGTTATGTACGCTGCTTTGTGTCAGCCTCGCGTGCTGTCACAAAGCTCCGCCTCACAGCGTTACCCTCACTTGGGAAGCGTCCCCGGCCGTCCCGGGAGTCTTCGTCGCCGGCTACAACGTGTATCGGAGCACGACCTCCGGCGGGCAATTCGTGAAAATCGCCTCTCGAGTCCCAGGCCCACCGTATGAAGATCGCCTGGTGGGCAGTGGCCGCACGTACTTCTACGTTGTGACCTGCCTGGATCAAGCCGGCCGTGAGAGTCGGTTCTCCGCGGAAGCACGAGCCACGATTCCCTGAGTTGGCGGGGCCGTGGGGCGAGCGGTCAAAAGCTAGCCTGGCCGATGCTGAGCGCGACACTTATGGATTCGGAATAGCCGCCGTGGCTTGATTCGAGTATCCACTCTCCTCCGAACTGGAATTCACGGCCGTCACTACGTAGGAGTATGCGTCGCCGAAGACGACCGTGCTGTCAGTATATGCGGTCGTGGTGTCGGGCGAGGAGTTGATCGTCGTGTATGCGCCACCCGACACGGGGCCGCGGTAGATGTTGTAGCAGACCGCGTCCGCCGAGGCGGTCCAAGTGAGGGCCACGGTGCGCTGTGTTGCCGCCGTTCCCGCGCCCGTCATCGTTTGGGATTCGGAAAAACCGCGCATGGAGTTGTCGCGCGTGCTTGGCGGGAAAGCGAAGAAGGGAACTGTGCCGCCGCTTTGGGACGGACGCGCAGCTTGAGAAGGTTGTCGTGTTCGGCAGGGGCCGCGCATCAAGCGTGCAGATTCGGTACCGCGGTAGGTTTTTCAGCTCCTCCCAACAACGCAGTTTCCTTGCGTGGGCCAAGAGCTCTTGGAGATTGCTAAGACGTTTGAAACCTTTCGCCGAGAAGACGGCGAGGGGAATTATTGCAAAAATTGCAAATGCAAAGGTACCTTAATTAAGCACTCATTCCCTTGGGAGTTGCCACCCCTGCGATACCGTCGTTCGATGTCGCAGGCTCCGCCGGTTGCTTTGTGACGCACGGAGGGGGTCCTGTCAGCGGCCGGTTAGGACACTCACCCCGAAGGAAGCAAATGCGGCAGCTAGTCCTTCGTGCCAAGCGGAGGATAAGTAATCCGATTGCCAGATAGAATCCGGCCAAAGGGTACATCCAGTGGGAGAGTGTGGACATAGGGTCATCCTGTGGGCCCATTTTGAGCTGATGCGGACACTTGGGTCCGTGATTTTGACCACTGTGGCATGTGATTTCAATCACATCTGCTTGTTAATCATCGGGGAGTTAAGGCACACATCGGAGATTCAATGCACGCCTAATAAGGCTAGACTGACGGAGACAGCAGGACTCAGCCCGCGCTTGGCTCCCTGGGGTCCACGGAAGGCCGGTAGAAATCTTACGGAGGAGCGCGAACGTCTCGCAAAATATGTGACGTCCGCCGACCACCCGCTCCAAAATTCTCTACCTTGGCGATCAACAGCCAGCGCCCCTATTGCCGGTCGACCAGCAAAAGGCACGACTAAAGAAGAGACAAAAAATAGGCCTACTTTGCGAGCGAACAATACTCGCAAAGTGGGCCCACTTTTTTGCCGGCGGAGATTTACGAATGGGTGGGCCGTGCTAGCCTGGACCGTAGGAACATCGCTCCGAAACATGTGAGCCCGGCTCCGATAGGGTAGATTGCGGGAGAGCCACCTCTCCGGCACCTGCGTACAACCGACGGCGTGTGAGCAGACTTGGTCCTGTTTAGCGAAGGCCACCGGAGCCAGACAACACAGCCGCGACAACTCGCAGCAGCCACTTTCCCTGGACCTGCTGACGCAGCCCTCATAAGACATCGGACTCGGCCTCAAGCGGGCAGGGTCGGACCGCATCGGGCTGATGATGCGTATCCGTGCGGCCAAGTACACGGTTGACGGCGGTGCGAGAGGGATGAGAGAAGTTTTCAGGAGTGCGTCTTGGCCGCCCAGGCTTTGGGCGTGAGTCCGGTGACGTTCTGTATGGATGTGT
>Ga0181532_10005818_pt1 | contig 10376 bp, 8 predicted proteins | sample PEATcosm2014_Bin_33_FD_119768 | JGI IMG/M metagenome (GOLD analysis project Ga0181532, IMG submission 119768) | Peatland microbial communities from MTU Mesocosm Facility, Houghton, MI, USA - PEATcosm2014_Bin11_30_metaG | ecosystem: Environmental > Terrestrial > Soil > Wetlands > Peat | place... | reverse complement strand
GTCGTGGGCATGGCGGCCACCGCCGACGGCAAGGGGTACTGGCTGGTGGCCTCCGACGGGGGCATCTTCAACTACGGCGACGCCGGCTTCGACGGTTCGACCGGTTCGATCCAGCTCAACAAGCCCATCGTGGGCATGGCAGCCACCGCCGACGACAAGGGCTACTGGCTGGTGGCCTCCGACGGGGGCATCTTCAACTACGGCGACGCCGGCTTCTTCGGTTCGGCGGGATCAATCCAGCTCAACAAGCCGATCGTGGGCATGGCAGCCACCGCCGACGGCAAGGGCTACTGGCTGGGGGCTTCGGACGGGGGGCTCTTCAACTACGGCGACGCCGTCTTCTACGGCTCGATGGCAGGGTGACGCGGTGGGCACGACGCTTGGCGCGGTGACCCCCGTCGCGCCCGTTCAATTCGCGCCGTATTCTGAGGCATCTGTGAGGCACGCCCCATGGTGACGCTGGCCCCGGCCCCGGATGCTCTTTCCGACGCAGACTCGGCCGACGAGACGCCGCTCGTGCTCAAGCACGGCTTGACCGGTATGGACCGGGCGTTCCGTGCCCTCCTGGCGGCCAGCGGGGCGATCGTGCTGGTCATCTTCATCTCCATCCTCGCCTTTTTGACCTACCACAGCTCGTGGGCACTCAAGAACGCGCTCACGCTGCACTTCTTCACCGGAACGGTGTGGTCCACTCCCATCCACCCCGGAGTGCTCGGGATCCTTGTCGGCTCGGTGCTCATCGCGCTCATCGCCATCACGGTGGCCCTCCCCATCGCCTTGTCGATCGCGCTGATGATCAACGAGTACGCCCCCAACCAGCTCCGTGGATGGCTGACCGGATTGGTCGATCTTCTGGCCGTCGTGCCCAGCATCGTCTTCGGCTTCTGGGGACTCGAAGCGCTGAACACCTATGTGCACGCCCCGGTCGCTTGGATCGCGGAGCATCTCGGTTTCATCCCCATCTTCCGCACCACAGAGCCTGGGAACTACTCAGATTCCGTCTTCGTCTGCGGCCTCATCGTGGCCATCATGATCATTCCCGTCGTCGCCTCGGTCAGTCGGGAGGTCATGGCGCAAGCTCCGCGGGATGCAGTTGAAGCTAGCTTCGGGCTGGGCGGGACGCGGTGGGGGAGCATCACCGACGTCATACTGCCCTTTTCCCGCAACGGCGTCGTCGGCGGCGCGCTCCTGGGCATCAGTCGTGCGCTGGGCGAGACGATGGCGGTAGTCCTCGTCCTTTCCAGCAACAACCAGGTCACCAAGGCCATCCTGGGTCCCGGGAACGGGGACATCGCCAAGCAGATCGCCGACACGTTTCCGGTATCCGACATCCACAGCCAAAGTGAACTCACTCTCGCCGGGCTCACCCTGTTCGCCACCACGCTCGTCTTCAGCCTGGGCGGCCGACTCGTGGCCCGCCGCGCGGTAGCGCAGGCGTGATGACCAACCTCGTCGCGGATCCGGTGCCGACCTCGCCGCTCCAGGCCGATCGCCCAAATCGGAAGCGGCGCGTATCCCGTGACGGCGTGATCGACCTCATTGGCGCCACTGTCGCGGCCTTGGCCGTGGTGTGGTTGGTATTCAGCCTCACCTCCATCTCGCTTGCCTCATTCGGATCCTTCTTCTGCTGGGCCGTCGTCAGCTATGTGATCTACGGCATTCTGGTATGGCGTCGCGAGGGCGTTCTGCTGATGAAGGACCGTCTCGCTACCGTCTCCATCTGGACCGGTGCCGTCATTGCCCTGGTTGCATTGCTCGCCGTCGTCCTCTACGTGGTGGTGAAGGGTGCACCGGTGGTGTTCGCCAACTTTCCCCACTTCCTCGTCAACGACATGACGGGCGGCAAGTCGGGTGACGCCTACGGAGTGGGGGCGGCGATTGTCGGCACCTTGGAACAAGTCGCGATCGCCGCCATGATCTCCATCCCGCTCGCGTTCCTCACCGCCACCTACATGGTCGAGTCCCACAGCCTCCTCGCCCGCCTCGTCCGTAACGTCGTGGATGCCATGACCGGTACGCCGTCCATCATCGCCGGCCTCTTCATCTACATCCTCTGGGTCGTCCCCCACGGTACGAACGGGAAATCGGGATTCGTCGCTGCCGTGACCCTGTCGATCATGATGCTTCCGGTCACCTGCCGCGCCGCCCTCGAGGTGATCAGGGTCGTGCCGGGTTCACTCCGAGAAGCAGCCTTGGCCATTGGAGCGCCACAGTGGCGGGTCGCCCTCCGTGTCGTCCTGCCGACCGCGCGCGCCGGCCTGATCACGGCGGCTATCCTCGGGATTGCCCGAACCGCAGGCGAGACGGCAGAAGTGTTGTTCACGGCCGGTGGTGGACCTCACTACAACTGGAACCCATTCCACGGCAACCAGGACGACCTGCCGCTTCGGATCTATGAGCAGGTGTTCCAACCGTCAGCCAAAGCGATCTCCGTCGGTTGGGGTGCAGCCTTCGTCCTGATGGCGTTGGTGCTGACCTTGTTCACCATGGCCCGGCTGCTCGGATCGGGCCGCTCTCGTCGTCCATCGTTCTCGTTGTGGCATCGGAGCCGATCGGCGGACAGTGATGCGACACCATGACTTCCGCCATCTGCCCCATCGATTGTTTCGTGCGCGCGACCAACTCCCAAAGGAGCCAACCCCAGTGAAATCTCTGATCACGTCCATCCTCCAGAGCCGCTCCGCGCCGCGTGCGCGGCACAGCCGGTGGAGCGCTCCCGCACTGGTCGGTGTGACATCGCTGCTTGCGCTCATGGCCGTCGGGGCTCCAGCGGGCGCAGATGCGGCGTCTGGTGGCGCTTCCTCCGGCAGCGGCGGGACTTCGACGACGACGACGTCCTCGACGACCACCACCTCCACCACGTCGCCGACCACTTCCGCCACTCCACCCGCCGCGCCCGAGCGATCGTTCGTCACCGCGGTGAGCATCGCCGGGAACGGCTCGTCCTTCGCCTCCCCGGCGGTGACCAACTGGGCGGACCAAGTCGGGCAGTCGCCGTACAACATCACCGTGAGCTATACGCCGAGCTCCTCTGGCCAAGGGCGTTACGAGTTCACCAACGGAACGGTCGACTACGCGGTCAGTGACACCGGGTACGTGGATTCGAGCGTCGGCACGACACCGCCGTCGTTTCCCTTCGAGTTCATTCCGATCACTGCCGCCGGTGTGGCCTTCATGTACAACATCCCCGGTCTGACCCAGACGCTCCAGCTGACCAGCTACACCGCTTGCCTCCTCCTGACCGGACAGATCACGAACTGGGACGATCCCGCACTCAAGCAAAATGGGGCAAATGCGAACGTCACGCTGCCGAATCTGAAGGTCTTGCCCATTACCGAGAGCGATCCCGCTGGGACCAACTTCGTGCTCGAGGAGTACTGCATCGACGAGCAGCCCGCTGTCTGGGCGCAGTACGCCAAGAACATGGGGGCCCTCGGTGCGCCGCCCAGTGGTGTGCCGATCTCAGCGACAACCCCAGGTTCGAACTGGGAGGCGCCCGGGAACGGGTACGACGAGCAGTCGACATCGGCGGTGACCTCCAACGTCGTCAACAACGCCGGTGCCATCGGAGCCGTGCAGGTGAACTACGCCAACGACTCGGGGTTCACGGGTTCGGACCCCGCCCACGGCGTCGCCGCGGTGCAGAATGCGAGCGGCAAGTTCGCCTTGCCGACCCCCGTGGACGTTGCTTCCGCCCTGGCCTACGCCACGCAGCTGGCCAACGGAACGCATCAGCTCGACTTCAACGGAATGGGACCGAACGTCTACAACCCGTCGACCTACAGCTACCTGCTGACCCCGACCAAGGGATGGGCCACTCAGAAGGGAGCGACGATGAGCCAGTTCGTCAACTACGTGCTCACCCTGGGTCAGCAGATAGCACCGAAATTCGGTTACGCGACCCTGGGCCTCTCGCTCGAGCGCTATGGCATCGACCAGGTCATCGCCAATGTCCCCGGTGCGGTGGACCCCACGGCGGCAGAGAGTCAAGCCTACGCCTGCGGCGACCTGACACCCGCTGAAGTCCAGGCCGGCCAGACGACTCCCACCTGCGGCGTCACCAATGGAGCACCACCACCCCCACCTCCCGGTGCAGCGGCCGTCGCCACCGTCAACGGCAACACGGCCGCGGGCAAGGCGACCACTGTCGGTACAACCGGTAAGACCGCCGGTGCAGCTGCGGGGGGCGGCGGATCGGCAGCGGGTGGCGAGGGTGGTGGCGTCGATCCCTCGGTCGCGCTCACCGGAACGACCTCCATGGCCTCGACCGGAAGTAACCCACTGCCGCTGGTCGTCATCGGCGTCCTTCTCCTTGCCGCCGGATGGATCGGCCGCCGCCGGCTGCAGCGACACCGTGGAACGGAGGGATCGTCGTGAATGGTTCATCATGTGGCCGGCGTTTCGTCGGGTCCCTCGGTGCGGGCCTGCTGTCACTCGCAGCGCTAGCCATCGCTCTGCCCCCGCCGGCCGGTGCCGACACGACGGACCCCACGGCGCTGGTGGGCGAAGGAGGCTCCTTCCTCACTCCGGTGACCGACGTCCTGCTCAAAGCCGATACCGGGCTTGCTCCCCTCAATCCGACGTACACTGACGCCAATCTCGACAATGCCATCGGTGACTTCGTGGGGAACGGCCCGAACAGCTTCGACGCGGACTTCGTCGTGTCTGAGCGCCCGCTGACGTCGGCGGAGACAGCCACCGCCAAGGCCAACGGTCGGACCTTCGCCTATGTGCCCTTTGCCGCCACACCGGTCGCGGTGGCGACTTTGGCCGTCTGCAACCCGGCGGGTCTCACGGGAAATTCGACCCAGGCGCTGTGCCCGGACATCCCGTTGACGGTACCCGAGGTGGCTTTGCTATTCACCTTCAACCTCACCAGCTCGGCGGTGTCCCCCAACCAGGGCCTCCCGTCCAGCCTGACCGGTTGGTCGGATCCGCGCCTGTCCTCGTCCAACGGGCAGCCGCTCCCCAACGGTGGGATCTACCAGGCATCCACCCTCGAGCCCTCGGCCGAGAACACCGCACTGATGGCGTTGCTCGACAGCAACCCGACTGCCAAGGAACTGTTCGACAATGCGTTGAACAACCCCGCGGCCGCCGCAACCTCGCAGGGTGACTCTCCCTCGGAGATATGGCCTTTCCACGGCAACCACGCGTTCGTCGGTGGCGACGCCGGTCTCGTCGGCAAAGAGTTGAACATCGATGCTGAGACGGACTCGCCGTCGGCCGCCAACTCTTGGAACTTGGGCGACGTGTTCCCCCTTTCCTCGGTGTGGACCGGCGCCCCGCAAGGTACGCCATGGAACATTCCCACCGCCACCCTCCAGAACGCAGCCGGCAAGTTCGTGGCGCCGAGCGAAGCCGCCGCTGCGGCGAGCGCGGCAGACGCCACGTTCGACCCGACCACGAACCTGGTGACGTTCAATGCGAACGCCAACGACGCTGCCGCCTACAACAACTACATGATGGTGGAGAGCTACCTGGTCGTACCCACATCGGGTATTTCGGCAGCCAAGGCTCAGAAGTTGGCCCAATACATCAGGTTCGTCGTGGGGCCGGTGGCCCAATCGGACGAGACGACCTTGGGATCGGCCCCCCCGACGCCGACCATGGTGGCGGCCGACCTCAAGGTGGCGACCGAGCTGGATGACGAGGCTGCGACGTCCGCTTCGACATCCACCACCACCGCCTCGAGCGGGGACTCGACGACACCCACCACCGCCGCGAGCGGGACCTCGACGACCACGACCACGGTGGCGGCGGCATCTTCGAGTGCCGCTTTGGCATCCACGGGCGGGACCGGAAACACTGGGAGTGGCACAGGGCTGGCCACCACCGGCGCGAGTGGCATTGTTCCGCTGCTCGGAGCGGGGGCTGCGTTGGTGGGGCTCGGTGCCTTCGGGAGAAGACGATTGCGGCGATTGCGGCGTCCCGAGGTCGGGCCGTGACCACCACTGAGCAACACGTTGGCGTGCCGCTCACGGCACAGCCGTTTCCGGGGCAGACCCCCGAACATGTGGCATCAAGTCTGGAGGCCACCAACGTCAGCGCTTGGTTCGGTTCCAACAAGGTGCTGGAGCGCATTTCGCTGAACATGGAACCGGGGAAGGTCACCGCGCTGATCGGCCCCTCCGGCTGTGGGAAGTCGACGTTCCTGCGCATATTGAACCGGATGCACGAGCTCGTGCCGTCGGCATCCCTTTCCGGATCGGTCACGCTGGACGGTGTGGACATCTACGGTCCAACGTTGCGGGTGACGGAGACCCGGCTGAAGATCGGGATGGTGTTCCAAAAGCCGAACCCCTTCCCTTCCATGACCATCGCGCAGAACGTACTGGCCGGTCTCAGGCTCTCGGGCACCAAGGTTGCCAACCGCGACGCCCTGGTCCAGGAATCCCTCGAGCGGTCCGGGCTGTGGCGGGAGGCCAGAAATCGCCTCAACGAGCCGGGTGCGGCTCTCTCGGGCGGCCAACAGCAGCGTCTGTGCATTGCCCGGGCTTTGGCCGTGCGGCCCAAGGTGCTGCTCATGGACGAGCCGTGTTCGGCTCTCGACCCCATCTCGACGGGTGTCATCGAGGACACGATCCGGGAGCTCTGCCACGAGCTGACCATCGTCATCGTGACCCACAACATGCAACAGGCGCAACGGGTCTCCGACAACTGTGCGCTCTTCCTGCTCGACAGCGAGGGGGCCCCGGGGCACATCGTCGAGGCCGGTCCGACGCAGGAATTGTTCTCCGATCCTCGGGATCCGAGGACCTCGGACTACGTGCACGGACGTTTCGGATGAGCATCCCCCGAATTGCTCCCGAGGACGAGCCCAAGCCAGCGACACGAGGGTGTCCATGACCGACGCGCTGTACATCCCGCCGCCCACTCGACGCGTTGCGCTCAAGAATTGGCAAGACGCGTGGCGGCGACGCTGGACCGATGCGCCCCAGACCACTCGAACGTGGATCCAGGTCGGCGTGCTGCTCGGCGCCGTCCTGATCGCCTACAACTACTCGTTGAGCACGCTGCTGGAGACCGCCGACCAGCAGACGCCGCTTGCCTACATCGCCCTGGTGCCGGCCATCGCGCTCGCGCTCGCCGTCGTTCGTTCCCGACCCCTCAAGCCTGAGCCACCGATCTACGACCGGCAGGTGGACTACACCATCGGCATCCCGCTGATCCTCGCCGCCGTGGCCATCAACGAATTGCTGCCGTCCCGCATGTCGGCCCTCTTCTGGTACTACCGGATCGACCTCTTCTCGCTCCCCATCTTCGTGGCCGGTGCGGTCGCCATCATCTTCGGATGCCGCGTCCTGTGGCGTCAGAAGCTGGCGATCGCCTTCCTCTTCCTGGCCTGGCCCTATCCGTACGAGAAGTACCTGCTGGGAGTACTGAACGCCTTCACCAACGTCACCCTGCTCGCCATGGACAAGATCGCCGTGTGGACCCACCTCGCCACGCCCCTCGTGTCGTCGGACAACGACCTGTTCACCGTCAGCCACCACGGCGCGACTTTTTCCCTCAGCATCGTGTCTGCATGCTCCGGGGTCAACAGCGTGGTCGGCTTCCTCCTCGTCGGTTCGGCCTTCGCCGCAATCGTCCGCGGTCCCATCGTACGCAAGGTGCTGTGGCTCACCGGCGGCATCGTTCTGCTCTGGCTCCTCAACCTCGGTCGCATCACGTTCATCTTCTTCGCCGGGAAGGAATGGGGAGAGTCCATCGCCATCAACGTCTTCCATCCGTTCGTCGGCCTCGTCTTGTTCTGCGGGGGTGTGATCGTCATGCTTCTGTTGATCCGCCCCTTGGGGATGGAGATCCCCATCGGCGCGCCAAGCCCCCCGGTGTCGGCCGACGTCACGGCCCCGGCATCCTCCCCTGGCTCCCCCGTCGAGACGAAGAAGCACAAGGTGACCCTCGCCGTGCCGAAGGTGTACCTGGCCATTGCCGCCGTCGTGGTATCCGCCCTCGTCGTCGGCGTCAGCAACGTCGGACTCACCACCTACAACCTCGTGGCGGGAGTCGCCGGCCAGGCGAAGCTGTCGGCCTACGTCCAGGGGCCGGTGGCGCCGCAGGGTTGGTCGGCCCAGTACGAGACCACCTTCGGGTGGGCGAAACCGCTGTTCGGTGACACCTCGATCTGGAACCGGTACATCATGCGGCCCGAGGGAGGCGGCAGTCTCCAGACCCACACCCCTGTGGTTGCCGATGTCATCAACACCCCCGATCTGTCCAGCTTCTCGGCGTTTGGCATCGAGGACTGCTACACGTTCCACGGGTACGCGCTGGCGGACATCACCCAGGTGTCGCTCGCCGGAGGCGTCACCGGACAGGCGATGTCCTACACGTCGCAGCAATACGGCAGCTGGTCGATCGTCTACTGGATCGTGCCGGTGAAGATGGACACCGGAGGCACCAGCTTCGAGCGCGTCGTGCTCTACGTCCAGAATTCGGGTCAGGGCGTCCTGGTGAAGGGACTCACGACGGCGGCCTCCCTGCACAACATAGGAGGCTCGTTGAACTCCTCGAACGAAGCGGACCGCGCGCTGATCAACAATCGGACCTTCCTGGTTGCCTTTGCCGATCAGCTCATCTACACCCAGTCGTCCCGCTCGGCGAGCCTCGATGCCGGCAACGGGATCACGACCTGACTGATCGGCGTGTGTGTCCCGTGATGTGCCCAACGGTTGTTGGCGCGGCCGGTCTGGCCCCATCGCCGAGGCTGGGTCGATGACGTCGCCCTCCGACGGCGCGGGCGCGCTGGCGGCGCCCCACGACCCTCCGGAACCCGGCGAGCTCAAGATCAAAGAGAAACGAACCTGGAGGACCTGGCAGCTACTGACCGCCGCTCTGGTCGCGGCGATCTTCGGTATGTGGCTCAACGGGGACACTGGCGGCGGAGCCTCAAACAACACAGGGAGCCCTGATAACGGCAAGTTGCCTCCTGCGAGCTCCAGTGCCTCCGGCCCGTCCGCCGGCAGCACGACCACGACAGTCGCCAGCGGGTCCACGACCACGACCGCTGCCGCCGGCGGGTCCACCACCACGACCGCAGCGGGCGGGGCCACCACGACCACGGCCGCCGGCGGGGCGACGACGACCACCGCCGCCGGATCGACCTCGTCGACGGTAGCCGCGGGGCCCGCACGCGTCCTCCTGGAGTCACCGCAGCTCAAGGGCAATTGGACCAGTACGTCGTTCACGACGACGGCCGCCCCGTGGAACATCGGCTGGGCCTTCCAGTGCGCCCCCGCCCCAGCTGCCGGTCCGTCGTTCCAGGTGTTCGTCACTCCGGCCGGGTCTGCTGCCACCGGAACGCCGACGATCAGCGAGACCGGAGCGTCGGGACAGTCGGTCACGGCGGCGTCCAGCCTCGGGGCGCAGACGCTCGTGGTGCAAGCCCCGGCCTCCTGCACCTGGATCGTCAAGGTCACCGGCTCCTAGCCTTCTTGGCCAGCCAGGGTTCATCGGCCACGCAGTAGATTGACTCTGTGCGCCTCGCGGTCCTTGTCTCGGGTTCCGGGACGATCCTGCGTGCCATGTTCGCGGCGGGCCTCCCGGTCTGCGTCGTCCTCTCGGACCGGCCCTGCGCCGCCCTGGCCCTGGCCGAGCAGCAGGGAGTCGCCGCCGAACTGGTCGACCGGTCCGGTTTCGGTGGCTTCGGCCCTCAGTTCGATCGGGACGGCTTCACGGCGACCGTGGCGGCCACGCTGGTGGCGCACCAGGTCGACCTGGTGGCCATGGCCGGCTTCGGGACCGTCATGACCAGGGCCGTCCACCGTGCCTTCCCGGACCGGATCTTGAACACCCACCCGGCCCTTCTCCCCTCGTTCCCGGGTTGGCACGCCGTGCGCGACGCCCTGGCCGCCGGTGTGTCCCAGACGGGTTGCACGGTGCACCTGGCCACCCTCGAGATGGACGCCGGCCCGATCCTGGCCCAGGAGGTGGTCCCGGTGCTCCCCGGCGACACCGAGGAGTCCCTGCACGAGCGGATCAAGGTCGCCGAGCGCACCTTGTACCCGGCCACCGTCGCCTGGGCGCTGGCCGAGCTGGAAGCAGGACACGAGATCCAGCCGAACCGTGACATCAGAGGCCGTGACAACGCGGAAGGAGCAGTGGAGGAGATGACGTCGTGAGGGCTCTGGTGTCCGTGTACGACAAGGAGGGCCTGGTCGAGCTGGCCCAGGGCCTCTCGGACCTGGGGTGGGAGTTGGTGGCCAGCGGCAACACCGCCGCCAGGCTGAGCGAGGCCGGCATCGCCCACCTCGAGGTGGCCGAGGTGACCGGATCGCCCGAGATGCTGGGCGGGCGGGTCAAGACCCTCCACCCCAAGATCCACGGCGGGATCCTCGCCGACCGGGCCAAGCCCGAGCACCTGGCCGACCTGG